>Ga0179591_1375986_pt1 | contig 17146 bp, 36 predicted proteins | sample CZOMad2_1_08_16f_FD_182891 | JGI IMG/M metagenome (GOLD analysis project Ga0179591, IMG submission 182891) | Vadose zone soil fungal communities from Angelo Coast Range Reserve, California, USA - CZOMad2_1_08_16fungal (PacBio error correction) | ecosystem: Environmental > Terrestrial > Soil >... | reverse complement strand
TTCCCTTTTGAGTAATTTTTGAAGACGGCACCTTGCCCTTTCCCCCTTTCCCCCCCCCTCAGAATCCCTTTCCTTTTCCCCTTCCTATACGGTTCATATCGAAAACCTTTTTTTTTTTTTTTTCCCTCTTTCCTTGCTCCCCACTCTGTTTTTTTCCACTTTCCCGCAGCCCCCATGTTTGCGTTATTCAGGGCGACTTCCCCCCCCCCCTGACACATGCTGTGGGCTTTGTCCTTTTTTTCTACCTGAAAGCCTGTCTGTGTGAACCTTTTTTCCCTTCCCTCTTTTGGGAGATCATATTTCCTTTCCCCCCCCCATTTTCAGTCAGTCCGGTCTTCCCCCTCCCTCCCTGTCCTTGTCCACGAAAGCACATAATGTTTCTCTATTTTCCTTGGTCGTTATTATCCTCTTTCCCCCCCCCCCTTCCTTTTCGGGAGCCCCGCTTCTTTTTTCCCTTTTTGAAACTTTGTTCATATGAGGATTTTTCCCCCTTTCTTGGTGCAACATCTCCCACCCCCCTTTCCCTGTTACAATGAGTTACTGCCTCCGTTCCCTTTTTTTCCCTTTTCTTAGGATTTTGTCACCTTCTTTGCCGTTTAGTCAGATGTACCCCCCCCCTCCCCCTGTTGTTTTTTAAGGGAGGGTAAGCGTCCTTTTTTTTTCATTAGGTGGTCTTATTGGACTACCCTTTCTCCCCTTTGGACAGTAGATGCCCACCCTGTAGTTTGCAGTGCGCTTGATGACTCCTCCTTTCCTTCTTATTCCACGATGTTTTGGATTGCCCCCGTCATTTCCTTTTCTTTGGGAAGGGGACGTACTATTTTCTCCTGTCGATGTGGCGACATTTTCGGCTTTTTTTCCTCCTTTTTTTGCCGGCCGAAAAAGAGTCTCCCCTTTTCCCCTTTTCCCTTTTTTCGAAGTAAAGTCCCCTTTTCTTTTCCCAAAAAGACAAGACCGGATGTGATTTTCCCCAACCAAAAAAACTTGTGGGAACAAACCCCCAAAAAAATTCCCCCCTTCCCATAAACGTTTTTTCATGGAAAACACAAGTGGGCCCCCAAAAAGTGGTTTTGAACCCTTACGTGGGTTTGTTTCCGGGGGGTCCACGCCCCCCCCCCCAAAGGGGATTTCTGTTTTTTGTTTTTTTTTTTTTTCCCCACCCCTTTTCCCCTTTTTTTTCTCCCCCTTCCAGTGTGCGATCCTGTTCTTCCCTTTTTTTCCCCATAAGCTTCCTCCCCCCCCTTCCTCAGATCAGGTGGTTTTGCCCCCCCTGAGTTTTTCCCTTTTCCCCCCCGACAACTTCATTCCCCTCCTTTTTTTTTTCCCAGGATATGACGTTATGCCTCCCCCCTTTTCCCCCCCCCGAGGATTTTTGGCCCCTCCCCCTCTTATTCTTTCCTGATAGGAGCCTTTTTTTTCCCCCCCCGAAGAATGTCGCTGCGTTTTTCTTTCCCCCCTTAAAAAGATGAAGACGCCCTTCCTTCTTCTTTTCCCATCCGACACAACCCCTCCCCCTTCTCTTTTTTCCTCCTAATACGTGTTGTTTTTTCTTCTCTTCCCTTAGGTTTTTCTTGATCATTGATGACCCGTGACTCTCTCCTTTTCCTTTATGTCTCCCTTAACCAGGCGAGGACCTTTTCTTTTTTCCCCCCTTTCTATCAAGTGTATTCGGCCCCCTTTTTCCCCCCCCCAATCCCGGTGCACCCTTCCGCCCTTCTCATCAGGGAAGGGCCTGCCTTTTTTTTTTCCCCCATTTTGAGGGCCGAGCAGTTCTGCCCCCCCCCTTTTTTCGACCCCACAAACCTATTCTTTTTTCCTTCCTTAGCTGATTCCCTCCTTCTTAAAGGATCTCCACAATTCCCCCTTTTTTCTCACAATGGTGCAGTATTCACCTTCCCCGGTTGCTTTTGATCTATTCCCCCCCCTTTCCTTTCGTGAAACGCCTTCTCCCCAATGTTTATAGTCCTTTTTTCGCGGAAAGCCTTTCGGGTCCCCCTGTCGCAATCGGCCCGTGACTACTACGACAGTTTCACCCCTCTGTTTGTTGATGGAGAGACACTTTCCCCCCTCCCCTTCCATCCTGGAAGACAGGCTCCATCCCTCCCTCGTTTCCCCGGAGAACAAGATTCTTTTTCCTTTTGATACCCTTTCTCCATGCGACCCCACTTTCTTTCCTCCCCCGTAAGACCACCTATTACCCCTTTGTTCCTTTGGGCCCAGAAAGGACACACCCTTTTCTGTCAGAGAACTCCTCATTTTTTGCCACCCAATCAATTTTCTACCTTTTCCCCCTCTTGCGGCATTTTTTTCCCCTCCCCTTTTTTCTCCCCGGGGAGTTGAGAATCTTTGCAAACCAGCGGAAGGGTCCCCCCCCCCCCCCTCTCTGGACAAGCGCTTTTCCCCCCTCTTTCTCCATCCGTTCCTTCCCCCGACCCCTCTTTGTTTTTCCCATGGATTATCCGTCCCCACTTTCACTCTCATTTCTCCCCCCGTCACCCCCTTTTTTCTTCCTTGTTCCCCGTAGTGACGGTCACCCCTCTTTCTTTCTCCTCTTGTCATGCAGGTTGAAAACGCTTAATCTTCTCCCCCTCCCCTTCTTCAACAGAACGGTTCTCGGCTTCCCCCCACCCCTTGGCCATCAGCCACAAGCCTTTTGTTATAAGCGGAGGCTGGGGCCCCTTGCAATACGCAAGGGGCTGCCTCTTCCCCCCCCCTCCCCCCCTTGAAACAGAGTCGTGTAGCCCGCTTCTCCCCGTTGAGTGATATGAACCCCCTTCCTCCCTTCCCCTCTTGAGATTTTTTCTTTCCCCCCAGTTTTTCAGGAAAAGTGCGATTCTTTTTTTTTCCCCTTCTGCCTGATTACATCCTTGTCTCCTTTTCCTTTCCCAGGGTTTGTTTCCCCCTTCCTCCCCTTTTTTTTTTTTCCTCCCCTTTTTTTCTTGCATGTAGCCGCCCCCCCCTCTGTACTTTTCCAAACTCTTTTCTTTTTTCCCATTCCTCAGCCGTTCTAGTCTAAAACGGACCAACGCTCCTCCCCTTTTGTTCGCGACATTGGCAGTCCCGACCCTTTTTTTCCCCCCCCTTTCTTGCGGAAATCCTGCTGTCCTTTCCCTTTGGACGCGACCCTGTCGATATTTCCTTTCCCCTTTTCCTCCCTGAGGTGGAATTGTTTCCGGCCCCTTCTCCCCTTTTCTGTCCTGAAGCAGGGAAGGCTCTCCTTTTCTCTTTACGCTGACCACGGTGTTCACTTTAGAATCCTTTTCCTGGTCTGGAAGCTTATTTTTCTCCTTTCACCCCACCGGATCAGGATGCTCCCCCCCCCCCCCCCCCCCCCTGACAGCGCATTTCGTCCTTAAGGGGTCGTATTCCCCTCCTTTTCCTGCTTTGCCGACAGGCAAGGTGCTTTTTTTAAACTCCTTGTACAAGGTGGTATCGTCTTTTTCTTTTTTTTTTTTATCCTCCCCCCCCCAATGGAGCCGTCCATCCTCCCCCCCTTTTTTTAGTACAGCGGCCCTTTTTCCTCCTGTTGTGACCATTTCCCCTTCCTGGCGCGGCCGCACCCCCCTCTTTTTTTGGCGGGACAGTCGCGCCGGGCGGTTCTTTTTTTCCTTCGAGATCAGACCGGTTTCTCTGCCCCTTCGACCGACGCGATGTGCTTTTCCCCTTTTTTTTTTTTTTTTACCACAGAGATGGTGCGGTACCACTCTTACCACTGTTGTTGTTGTTTGTTTTTTTTCTCTCTTTCCCCTCCCACCATCTCGTTTCCCCTTCCCTCTTCCCCATAGACATCGTCCGTTTTTCTTTTTTCCCTCTCACCGTCAGTCATCCACCTTCTCTGTCATCCGGCTTTCCTCCTCCCCTTTTTTTCCGCGAAGTACGAACCCCACCCTTTGGGTTTTCTCGAAAGGCCGCCCTTTCCCACCTCCCTTCCCCCCCCGCAAGGTGATGAACCGTCCTTTCTTTTTTTCTGGAAGCGCCCCCCCTTTTTTTCTTTCCCGATCGATCACCGCCCACTTTTCCCTCCCCTTGCGCGGCACCCACCCTTTGCGTTCCCACTTTCCCCACGATCTCCCCCTCCCCGTACACGGCGAGATCCCCTTCCTTTCTTTCCTCTTTTTTTTTCATTGGGATTTGCCCCGACCTTCCTTTTTCCCTTTGGTTTTTTCCCTTTTTTATTTACCAAATAGCTCACCTTTTTTTTCTTCTTCCCCTTGTATCATTCGTGACACTTCCCTCCCCTCCTTCCCCCTCCTTATCGGAGACTTTCCCCTTCTTTTCCCTCTTTTTTTATGCAGGCCGGAAACATTTCCCCCTTCCGGAACAGTCAAACGGCGTACCCCTCCCGAGTTTCTATCGCCCTTCCCTCCCAGGTGAAGGGCATGCAGTCATTTCCCTTTCCCCCCTTTCCTCCGGAGGTCCTTGCCTTTTCCCCTTCCAAGTATGTCGGATCGTTTCGTTTTTCCCCTTTTTCCCCTCCCCTGTTTCTGAGGATGTGTCTTTCCTCTTTTTTTGTCAAATTCCCTTTTTGTCCTCCTCCCCTGAAGCAAAGTTTCTCCTCCCCCGTGTGTGTCAACCTTTTTTTTTTCTCCTTGTGATGTAATCCAGGCCTGTTTTTTTTTTTCCCCCTATCGGAACTTTTTTCCCTTTCCCCTTTTACCAGCCCGAGACTTCCCGCCCTGAGATCGAGATTTTCATATACGAAAAACTCCCCCCCGCGTTTCCCCCCCTTGTCCTCCCCGATTCCCCTTCGTGAAAGGCTCGCTGCCCCCTTTTCAAGTTTCGAGGCCCCCTCCCTTCCTCCCCCCCAGAACATGCTTTGTTGGTTCTCTTTGTCTTTGTATCGAAAACTTTTTTTTTTCCCCCCCCCTTTTTTCTGGTTTTGTCAGATGCTTTTTTTTAAGTTTTGCTGTCCCTCCGTTCCCCCTTCCCAGGACAATGCCTCCTTTCCCCTTCTGTCGGTGTGAAGCCCCTTGGCCACTTCCATAATTTTTGACCGTTGCAGCCCTTTCTGCCCCCCCTTGTTGGATAGCCGATTTTTTTTCCCCACCCAGGGAAATTGGTTTTTTTCCCCGATGCGGTCCCTCCCTGAACGAGAATGTTTTCTCTTTTTTTGTCAAAATACGCTTTGTTCCCCCCTTTTAAAACTGCCCCAGGGATTCCACCCCCCCCCTTCTTTTCCATGAAGAAGTGCTTTCCTCCTAATTCTCTTTCCTGACCCCCCACAGAATTTTCCCGTCAGTCTTTTTTTCCCCCCCCCTGACATTGTTGGCCTTTTTTTTTCCTTTTCCTTTCCCAAGGGGTTTTTAACTTTCCCTCTTGAAGGAACGTCTTTTTCCCCCCCCCCATTGGAGCGGTTCCTCCTTAATCTGGTCGGTGCCCTTTTTTTTTCTGTGATGCCCTTTCCTTTTTTCTCCCCCCCCCCCCGTAAGTAATCTCCCCCCCTGCTTTTTTTTGGGTCGACCTTCCTGCACCCCCTTTTTTTTTTTTTAATGACTTTCGATTTCCCCCCTTTTTTTCCCCGATGGAGACATTTGGCTCTTCCCTTTTTTTCCCCTCCTACAAGTCCGATTTTTTCCCCTTTCCCCATGTTTCGTTTCTCCTGTAACCTGTCCCTCCTTTTTCAAACTGTCCAAGACCGGCGGCCATTCTCCCCCCTTTTCGAAACCTTTTTCATTTTTTTTTTTTTTCCACGCGTGCGGGACACTTTCAGCTTTTCTTCATCCAATTGTATCGGTTTTTTTCCTTCCTTTTTTCTTTCCCCTTCTTCCCCTGCCACGCAACTTTTTTTCCCCCCTCCTTCCCGGCACGGCTGAGAAGGCCTCCCTTTTTGACCCGGATTTGAAAATGCCCCCTCCCCTACCCTGATTTTATTGTATCCCCCCTTTTCCACCTGAGAATGGCGCTCTTTTTCCTTTCCCCTTTTGAAAGCCGAGAAGAACGTCGTCCCTTTTATAACAGACCGTCCCCTTTTTTTTTCATTTCTCTCTATTTTCCTCCTTTCCCCCCCTTTTTTTGTTCTTTCTTTCTCACCAGGTTCTTTGTTTTGGGCTTGAGTTCCCCCCTATCGTCTTCTCGGCTCTTTCCCTACAAGCGCGCCATCTTCCCCCCCCCAAAGGCATCTATTTTTTTCCTCTAGTTCGGCTTTTTTTCCCGGTGTCACCTGGCAGCCGGCTTTCAGCGTGTCTTTTTTCCTTTCCCCTTATGAGTTGGCTTTTCCAGTGTGCAGTTTCCCCCTCCCCCCTTCTCCCCAAACCCCCCTTTGTGATGCAGGTGCCCCCCTTTCCGTGTTCCGTGCACGCTGACCCTTTTCCTTCACCCACTGCAGGTTCCCCTTCCCTTCAGGATCAATGTCTCCCGTTTTTTTTTTTTTGTTGCCTTTTTTGATTCTTGTCCACCCCTTTCCGGGAGAAACGTCCCATTAGTTTGCAAACCACCCTTTTTTTTTTTCTAGGCGCTTTGTTCGCCCCCTTTCCTTTTGAGCTCTCCCTCCAAATGTCGCCCCTCCTTCCCCCCTTTCCCGAAAGTCATTCACCCCACTTCCTTTCTTCTGGATGGAGAGCACCCCACCCCCTCTCTTTTGAAGACCTCGCCAAAGACCCCTCCTCCTTCCCCCTTTCCCCCCCCGATTGAAGAAGGTGTCATTCCCCCTTCCCCTTCCCCCCTCCCCCAGAGTTCCCCCCTTTCCCGAAGACCACCTTATTTACCCCCCCCTTTTTCCTGATTGCCGGCCAACCCCTTTTCCCCCCTGTCAGCGACTCCATGTCTTGTTTCCCCCCTTCCCTCTAAGACGTTGCCAAATTTCCCCCTCCCCATTCCCCTTCTTCCTGGAACGAATTTGTTCGCCTTCCCCTTTTTTCTCTTTTGTTGCACCCCCTTCCCCCCTTTGAAACCCCCCCCCCCCCTTTTATGAAAAAGCGCTTTTTTTTTTTTATTCGAGTTTCACTTCGGCGCCCCCCCCCCCACTTTTTTTTCCTTTTTTTTTTTTTTTTTTTTGAAAATCGGCTTTTCCCCCCCCCCTGGAACTCAGAATTGATGCCCCCCTTATGTGTGTATGGCCGTTTTCTTTCCCTGCCCTCCCCCTTCCCTTCTCCCCCTCTTTTTCCTTGCAGGGTGAAAAACGCGGGACATCCTCCCTCCTTCTTCACACAGACGCGTTAGGCTGGTTTCCCCCCCCCGCCCACCCCAAACGCATCAGGTCCCCCCCCCCCCCCTTCCCTTTTTTCTTGTGGATAAGCGTATTATTTCCCCCCCCCCCTCCCATTTGAAATACGACATGGTTCCTTTCCCCTCAGCCTTTCACGCCCTTTGCGTTGGGGCCCGATTTTTTCCCCCCTTCTTTATCGAACCTCTCGGCGCTGTTTTCCTTTTCATTTTCTAGGAGCTGTTAAATCCCTTTTCCCCCCTTTTTTCCCTCTCTTAAGGAAGCTTGCCTTGACTCTTTTTTCTGTGAGTTGATTCCCCACAGCCACGCCCTTCCTCCCGCTTGATCGAAACTGTCCCTTTCTCCCTCCCCCAGACAGGGGGAATTTCCCTTTTCCCCCCCTGCAGTGACATTCCTCAGCCTTTTCTTTTTTCCACGTTAAAAGAAACGCCCCCCCTCCCCTTTTTGTCGACCCCCTGCCTCCCCCCCCTTCCCTGAAAGGGATGTCTTTTTCCCCCCCTTTTCTCCACTTTCCTGTGCTTTTTCCTTTCTACCGGTCGGCCTTCCCTTCCCTTTTTGCCGATTTCGCCTTTTTTTTTTTTTCTGTTAAGGGCCGTGATTCCCCCTTTTCCCCCGGGATAATGGAAGCGTCCCCGTCCCCTTTCTTCCTCTGACAAGGGAGTATTTTCCCTTTTTTTCCTCTTTCACCCGGTAATTCTCCGCGCTTTCTCCCCCCTTTTTTTAAAATTAGCTCCTCCCCCCCCCCACAAATTTGACAGGCGCCCTTTTTTCCTTCAATTTTGACAGAGCAGACCACCTTTCTTTTCCCCCTTTGCCCCCTTCTGGTTCCCATAGGGTCTTTTTTTTTTGACTGGTGCCAAGTTCCCCCCCTCGTGGAGGTGATTCCCCCTCCCTAGTTATGATCTTCGCCCCTTTTTCCTTTCCCTGCACCGCAATTTGTCTTCCAGTCGGACAGGCACCCCCCCCCCCGGGGACAGCTGCGTTTTTTTCCCCCGCAAAAGCTTGTCTTTTTTTTTTTCTTTCCTCTCGGAGGCGGCATTCCTCCTTTTTCTTTTTCCCCTTGACGTGGTGATGCTGACTTGTTCCCCCCCCCTCTCCTCTGGCGTGATCGACAATCTTTCCCCCCCTAGATGGCAGAAATTTCCCTCCTGTGTTGTTGGTTGAGAGGTCATTCATATCCGTGTCCAGACCATTTCCCCCCCCCCCCCCCCCTGTCCAATCGAGTCGTGTGGCTCCCCCTTCCCCTTTTTGATCCATACAGGTCTGCCTCGCCTGTTTCCCTCTTTCCCTTGCCGAACGGCGTCTTTCTTCCTACCCTCGGGGGCGGCTCTTCCTCCTCAGAGGTTCAACTGCTCCTTGTTTCTCTTGGAAGGTGACTTTTTTTTCCCCCCCCCTTCAATCGGATGTGCATTGGCCCCAGCGTCCTCCCCCCCCCCCCCCAGATAAACCCCCCCCTCTTTTTGCCCTCCTTCCGCGGCAACATGCATTTTTCTCCCCCCCCTTCCAGTTTAATGCCGCACCCCTCCCCACGGGAGATCGCCTGTATGCGCTGTTCATTGTTCTTTTCTTCTTTGCTCCGGTGTTTCAGGAGCCCCCCCAAATTGCTGACAGGCGCTGCCCCACCTTTTCTTTTTTTCTTAGTGAAACTCCCCGCGCGTCTTCCTTCGCAGGAGCCTTTCCTTTTTTTCTCCCCCTTTTTTTTTCTTTCCCCTGCAGGAACAGTTCCCCCTCCTTTATCCACTCTGGCAACGGGCGTACTCCTTTTTCCTTTCGATTCCTCGCCCCCCATCTTTTCAGTTTTTGCATGTCCTCTTCCCTTCCGCATTTGACACACCCGTCTACATTGTCTGGGTCTTCCTTTTCGTTTTCTTTTTTGTCCCCTCGAACCGTTTTTTTTCCCATCGCAGCGTTTGTGTCCTTTTCTTTGCCGGACTGGTGTCTTCCTTCCTTCCACAAGTTTTCGATCAATTTTTCGTTCTGCACACCCCTTTTTTTCTTCCCTTCCCCGCTCCAGGATGTACTAACTTCCTTTTCCTCCTCCTTCCCCAAATTTCAAGACTTTTCCCCTTTTCTCCCTAGAATCTTTCCATCCCCTTCCTTCCTAGAGTTTCGGGTTTCCCCCCATGATCGTCCCCCTCCCTCTCTTCCCTTTGATCAAAGAACTCTGTCTTTCCCCCCCCCTTCGTGTAAAGGATAAAGGCCCCCCCCCTTTTTTCTTACTTCCCCTTTGGAGAAGTGCCCATCTTCTCCAAACCCCAGGGACCATTTGCTTTTTTTCCTTTTTTTCCTGATAGCGGCAACTCCCCTACACCCTTTTTTGTGAAGAGCGTGGCTGGTCTCTTTTCCCCCTTTTTTGAAACTGACAGTGACCCCCTTTGAGCGGTGTGGGACCCCGTCCCCACCCTTTTTCCCCCCTTCCAATAAGGGTTGCCTTCCCCTCATTTGCACGAGTTCCCCCCTTTTTCTGTCCTCCTCCCTGATTTTTTTCAAAAACCCCCTTCCCTTGACCGCTTCGCGATCACTTTCCTCTTGTTCCCTAGGGATTTGGTTTTGTCCCCCTTCCCCTCCTGTGTGCATACATTCCCCCCTTTTCCTGGAGACAATCTTTTGAAGGAGAATTGTTCCCTCCTTTAGATTGATTTGCCCTTCGGTGAGTTTTTCCCCCTTTTCCCCCCCCCTCCCAAAGCCTTGTTTTTTTTCAGTAAGGACCCCCCCCCCCCCCTGGTTTTTAAATATTTCTTCTTTGAAGAAAGTATGGTACGCCCTTTTTTTTTTTCCTTTATTGAACATTCTTTCATTCTTCCCTCCTTTGATATGATGACTTTTCCTTCGTCATGTCTCCCTATGGTTTTGGTGTTCTCCATTCCGCACTCCCCTGACTGTCGATTTTTCCTGAGGAGATGGTCTCTCCCCCCCTTCGAAAGAACATTTTTTCCTTTTTCCACTGGGAAGATATAACGTGTTTTCATGGCGTTTCTCCTCCCCCTCCCCCCCCTGCAAAGCCGGCGACCCTTCCTTTCTCCACGTTGATGAGAACCTGTCAGGTTTTTTTCCTTTTTCCATGCGTGAGGACATTCATACACAGATCGTGGTTTTTTTTGGTGTCGCCCTGTCCTCGCCCCTTCCCATTAATCATTTTTTTCCATTTTTGTAGGTAACAGGCGAGCCGTTCCCCCCCTCCAGTTTGCCCACCCCTTCCCCCCCCCCAAAGCCTCCGCTCCTTCCTCTTCTTGAGAATTTGGCACTCTTTCTTTTTTTCTGGAGGGACGTCCTTTTCTTTAGAAGACGCTCTTCCCCTTTTCCCCCTCCCCCCCCTCACCACGAACTTTCTTTCTCCCGTTTTTTTGTTGGTTGACGGATCCTTTTTTTGTCGGGCTTTTTTTTGATCTCTCTTTCCGGAGTTCTGTCTCCAGACCCAGAGAAGCAATTCTTCTTTGTTTCCCCCTTGCTAAGATCATGTATTGCATTTGAAAAATCCCGTTTTTCCACAGTGTGCGCCCTTGCCCCCCCCCCCCTCCCCCGGGGAAAGGGCCCGCCTTTTCCTCCCTTTTTTTGAAGTTCTTTTAGAGCAGGGGCGACCCACCCCCCCCCTCTCTGATGAAGGCCCCTTTAATCTTTTTCCTCCCCCCGTGACAGGATAGCACCCCCCCCCTCTTTCTTTCCTCAAACTGGCAGGATCATTTTTTCCCCTTGGTGTTTTCTTTGTCTCCCCCCTTTCTTGAAAGACTTTCTCCCCTCACAAATTTTATCACCCTTTTTTCTTCCTGGGCCTCTTTTTCCGTTCCCCCCTTTTTTCTTTTGAGCCGACCCTTTTTAGCCTTCGCCCCTTTTCATACTCGACAGTCTTTTCCCCCCTTTGAGTGTGATGCGAAGCCCCCCCCACCCCCTCCCTTGAAGGCACATGGACTCTTCCCCCCCCTCTAAACAACCCTCATCCCCCCCTTTCCTTCTCCCCCCTATGAAGAATTTTTACCCGACCCTTTTTTTCTCCACGATTCGTCAATTTTCCCCCCCTATACCCCCTTTTGTGTTCCGGACCTTCCCCGGGTCCCAACCTTTTTTTCAGCGAATCAGTTTAGGCGGGGCCCCCCCCCACCGTGCGTTGACAATTCGCGTTTTCCTTTTTTGACAAGGAATTTTTTCTCCCCTTTTTTCTTTGAGATGTTGCACCCTCCTGGTCACCCCCCCCTATTTCCCGCTCTTTTAACTTTTTATTTTTTTCGCATCTTTCGCACGACCAGGTCCCCCCCTTTTTTTTGAAAAATAGGCTCAAAGTTGCAACTCGTCCCCCCTCCACATGATGTTGCTGTCCTTTTCTTTCCTTTTTCACCCGACGACGACTGCTCCCTTTCAGGTGAAACACGCTCCCCCCCCCCTCTAGCAACCGATCACCCAGACTTTTTCTTTTTCTCTTCTCCCCGCCCCCACAAGCTATCAGTCCCTTTCCTTATGGATAAGCGATGTGGTTTTCTCCCCCCCCCTTGAATAAGCCAGGGGTTCTTTTTTCTTTTAACCGCCCCCTTGAAACAGACTCCACCCCCCTGATTGCTCGCGGATCCCTCCTCCCTATAGGAGAGACTGCGTCTTTTCTTTATAGGAGCTGTCACCTTTTCCCAGTGCATTGTTTGTAAGAGCCTTACTACTTGAGCGTTTCCGCACATGACCGGGTGTGCCCTCCTTGCATCTACGGTGTTCATGGCACGCCTCCTTTCCCCCTTGTCAATTTTCCAAAACGACTGACTCCTCCTACGACCGGGTCGAGTTTCCGCCCCCCCCTCCCCCCCTGCTCGACCAGACCCCCCCCCCCCCCTCTTTCCGCGACTGGCAGTCCTCCCCTTCCTTCGGATGGCGGAAAATTCTTTGGGTGAGGCCCCCCCCCCTTTTTTTTTTCCCCCTTTCGGAATTTCTTCTTCCCCCTCTTTTTTTCCTCCCGGCGGGTGGACTGTTACGTTTTTTGCCCCATTCGGGACGCCGCCGGTACCCTTCTCTCGATGATGGCTGCTGACACTTTTTTCTTTCCGAAGTCACGTGTACTCCCTCCCCCTTTAGCTATTTTTTTTTTTTTTTTTTTTTTTTTTTTTTTTTTTTTTTTTTTTTTTTTTTTTTTTTTTTTTTTTTCATTATGCCTCCTGAAACCTCTCCCGTCGACTTCGCCCCCCCCCCCCCCCCTACCCCTTTTACCAAGTCAGAAGGAAATTCCCCTTTTTTCCCTTCCTTTCCCGTGGTAGGCTGTTTTCCCCCTTTTACTCCTCGGTCTCCTCTTTGGCACGCGTTTTCTTGTGCCCAAAGAGTGGCTTTTCCCGAGAGGGATTCTTCCTGAAAATGGCGCGTCCCACCCCCCCCCCCCCTTTTTGGGTTTCATCCCCGTTCCCCCCCCTTCCCCCCCTGCAAGAGGTGACCAGCTTTTTTTTTTTTCTCGAAGACACCCGCACTTCTTTTTGTGCTGGTCCTGTCTTTCCCCCCTTCCCCCGCATAGCAGTCGATGCCCCTTTTTTGTATGCTGCCGTCGGTTCTTTTTTCCTCTGATGGCGTGTTGATTCTCCCTTTTTTATGTCACCCGAGTGTTTCTCCCTTCTCTCTATTTTTCCTACTTCCCTTTCCCTTTTTTATATCTGATTTTCGCCCCATTTTTTTTTTTTTCAAAGAAAGGCTTCGATCACCTCCCCCCTTACTTACCCCCCTCCGCTCCGTAAGAATTCAGTACCCCCCTCTCAACGTCGATGCCTTCTTCCTCTCCCCCTTTTCCAGCAACAAGACCATCTCTTTTTTTTCCGCGTCAGCCGCAGTCGTTTCCCCCACCTTTTTTTCCCCTTGAAGTGATGTCCCTCCCATTGCGGTGGACTCGCCATTTTTGTTTTCGTCTGCCTCCACGCTCGATCCCTCAAGTTTTTGCCCCCCTCTCCCTTTCCCTCCACACACGTCCTTTCCCGCCCGAGTATTGCGCCGCCTTTTTCCCTTTTCGAGATCGAATTGTTCCTTTTTTTTTACTTGGATTTGCGAATTTGTCTTCTCCTTTGTTTCCTGATCTTAAATTTTTTTCAACCCCCTTTTTCCCTGCGCGAGAAGATTACCCCTTTGTCCCCAACACTCCCGTTTTTTCTTTTCCCCCCCCTCATAGCCGTGCTTTCCCCCGGGCCGTGCGAACACATCCTTCTTTTTTTTTTCCATGGCAACCCCTCCGGGTTTTCCCCCCCCTGTGAAAGGCGATTTTTTCCCCCCCTCGGTCTATCGCTTCCTCCGGAAGGCGCCAGAGGCTTTTTCTCCCCCCTTTTCCTGAAGGCGCCTGCCCCTTTAGCATGCCAATGTTCTTTTCTTCTTCTGTGTCGTTTTCCCCTTAACCTACGAACTTTTTCGGATGGAATCTCCCTTTTTTGTACCAAAATTCTTTTTTTTTTCTCCCCCTGCCGCACTTTCAAGGCGTCTTGTCCCCCCGTCGTGTTCGATATGTATTCCCCCCCACCTGCGATTTCCTGTCAGATCCTTTTTCCCCCCCCCTCCTTGAAAGCTCCGAGGTCCCCCCAGAGCAAGCGCGTCCCTTATTTTTCCTCATCGAAAATACGACGAGCCCCTTCCCCTTTGAATATGTTTCCCCACATTTTTTCACTTCTTTTTTCGCAGCCCCCTTTCAGGAAAGAATTTTCCCCCCGCTTATCCCCACTCCACCATTCTGTGGGCTGTTCTTTTTTTTTTCTATAGCGTAAAGTTCCCTTTCCACAGTGGTGGAAGATGCGTTTCTTTCTTCCCTCGTTTCAAACTCAGTTGTCCCCCTTCCCCCGTCCCGGCGAGGTGACCTTTTCCCCTTTTTCCCTTCCAGCAAATCAGTTTCCCTTCCGACCCTGGTTCCTTGGTCGTTTTCTCCCCCCTCTTTTCAAAAACCCCGGCCCTTTTTTTTTTTCCCCCTCCTCTGCGCGATCGTGCCCCCCCCTTTTCTTTTCATAGTTCTTTTTTCCCCTCTGTTGCAACCCCCCTTCCCCCGTTTTTTTGTCGACAATGCTTTTCCTTGCCAGTGCCGTCCTTCTTTTTGCAGTGTATTATTTTCCCCCCCCGAAGGCGTGATCCTCCCCCAAAGCATTGTTGGACTTTCCCGGTCCAGTCCACAAACCGGGTTTTTCCCTTTTTTCTTTTTGAAGAACCCGTCTCATTGGTTTTCCCGTCGGTTATGCACCCTTTTTTTTTCCTGCACCCTTTTGGCAATGTGATGAAGTTTCCCTTCTTTTCTTTCATGATTCCGATTGGTTTTTTTTCTAGCACTCACGCACTCTTCCTTTTTTTTTTTTTTCCCTTTTCTTTGCGTACTTGATGGGCGCATGGTCTTCTTTCTATTGGGCTGGCCGCGCCCCCTATCAACATTTTTTTTCTTTGCGTTTCTCACGTCCCCCTTTGAACAGATCAAACTCCCTCCCCGGAGACATTTACCTTTTCCTAACCTCTTTTTTTCCCCCTTTGTTCACGATCCTTCCCCTTTTGGAACCACTCCTTCCAGGGCCTGTCATTCCAAGTGATTTTTCTTTTTTTTTTCCCTGGTGTCGTACCTTGATAGGCCCGCAACCTTTTCCCTTTCTTCCCAAGGGACAAGTCTTCTTTTTTTCTTCTGCAAGGTGCCCACCGGTTTCCAGAAGCATCGATCACTGCCTCTTCCTTTCACGAGATTCCTCCCTTGTTTATGGAGACCATCTTTCCCCTCTTCCCCCCCCCTTCTTCGTTCCTCAGGCTCAGCCTCCCCTTCCCCTTTATATTTTATTCCTCCTCCTTTTTCGGAATTCCGTGTTTTTTTTGTAGGGCTCTTTCCTGACTTAGCGCTTCTTTTTTTTTCCCTTTTCTCCAGACTGCGCCTTCCCTTTTCCCCAAAGGATCCCCCTTATGATTCTTTCGGTCTTTGCACCTCCCCTTTTTTGGAAACGTTCCTTTTCTTCCCTAAGGGCCACTTTTCCCCTCCCTTTTTCTTGAAGTTGCGGAGCCTTTTTTCCCGAAACAAGTTTCCCCCCCCCCCCCGTAATCTGGATTGTCCCTTTTCCCCCCCCTCTGAGTGTTCCGCCACCTTTTTACCCCCTGTCGAGACACCCTTGATTTCTTGCAAAACTGGCCCATTTTCCTGTCGCAAGGCTTGGCGTTTTTTTCCAAAAAGTTACGGAGTATCCCTGAAACGCCCTTCTCACATGTGTTTATCTCTTTTGTCGCAAGGAAAGCCTGTTTTCTTTCCTCCCCTCCAAATGTTCGGGCACATCTTTCCCCCCTCCTCGGACCCGTTTTCCCCCCCCCCCCTTTTCTTGCGGATGGCGACCTCCCCCCCCCCCCCCCCATTTAGTGAAGTTCTCCCCTTCCCCCAAGACCGTCCTTTTTGCGTCCCGGGACCAGGATGTCCCTCCGGGCATATCCGACGCCCCTCTCCCCCTACCGGTCGTACATTTCCCCTCCAACCTATTACCCCTGTTGTCATGACCGCCTCCCCAACAAGGCTGTGGCCCTTTCCTCCCTCTCCTGACATGAGGGTCCCCCTCGTGAAGTTGGACAATTTCGTTCCCATTTGAAACGCATTGTCGCCCCTTCTTCTCTGTCTGAACCTCCCCCTGTGCAAACCAAATACCTTTTGAAGGACAAAGAAATTGTTCTGATTGCTGGGGGGGTTGTTTTTTGGCTGTTCTTCTTTTGGTGGGTTGTTGGTTGGTTTTTTTTTTTTTTAGGTTTTTTTTTTTGTTTGACTTTTTTTTTGTTTTTTATTGTGTTCTTTTGTTGCACGACCATTTTTTTTTTTCAATAGGCTATACCTACCCCTTCCATTGATGCCCTTTATGTGCTGTCATGTCCCCCCCCTCTTTTTCCCCCCGAGCGGTACGGATCTTTTCTTTTCCCTGTGCAGGTTGAAAACGCGTTTCTCCGAACAAGCATTTCTTCACCAGCTTTTTTTTCTCTTTCCCTTTTCGTATATTCAGCCCCCCCCCCCCCCCCCCTCCCCCCTGCATTTTATTGTGGATAAGCGGATGCTTTTTTTCCCCTTTAAATACGACCAGGGGGTGAGGAACTTTTTTCACCCTCCCCCCTGAACGTCTGGGGAGCCCCGCTTTTTATTTTTTTTTTTCCGATATGACCCCCCTTCCTTTTCTCTTGAGATTCTCGTATCCCTTTTTCAGGCCAGAACTCCTTTCCTCGCACTGTTACCCCTCCTTGAAGGGAGCCCCTCCCCCCCCTTTTCTTTTTGACCAAGACCCTCTCTAAAACTGTGCGTCCCCCTCCCTCCTAAAAGACATTCTTTCCCCCCCACTATGATGTTCCCCCTCAGAAGGTTCGTCTATGTTTTTCTTCCAAACAGAAAAACTCCCATCCCTTGGATCGCATGGCTAGGCTCTTCTCCCTTTATGAGGAAAATTCCTGTCTTCCCCTTCCTTTCCGATTCACTCTCCCTTTAGGGACCTGTCCGCCCCCCCACTTTTCCTCCCTTCGGGTGGAATGTTCAGCCCCCTTCCCTTATGGGAGAAGACGTCTTCCCCCCCCGCTATGAGGACGCTACACGTTAGTGAACGGACTTTATTTTTTTTTCCCCTCCGCGAAGTGAGCTACTTTTTTTCCCAATTTAGCTTCAATGAAACCACCGGCCATTCTCCTTAGCCAAATCCCATGCCGTCATTCCGATCTCTCCGGTCTTTTTCTTGCAGAATAGGGCTTTTCCCCCTTCCCTTTTGCAAGGCGGCAAGTTTTTTGCCCACCAGGTGGATTGTGATAGATTCTTTTTTCTCTCGCCAAGGGCGCAGTCAGTTCTCCCCCCATTTCCCCGGTTTAATACACCGTTCCCCCCCTTTCAAGGAACGCTTTTTCAGATTTTGTTTTCTGCGCAGCACCCCCTCCCCCTTTTTTCTGACGATATTTAGAGGCCGGCGGCCGGCCTCTTCTTGAGCCCGAAAGGTCTGTCTTTTCCCTTCCCCTCCCTTTAGGCCCGACTCCTTTCGTCTTTTACATCGAAGAATGTTCTGTGACAAACCTCTTTTCCAT
>Ga0179591_1285037_pt1 | contig 17148 bp, 15 predicted proteins | sample CZOMad2_1_08_16f_FD_182891 | JGI IMG/M metagenome (GOLD analysis project Ga0179591, IMG submission 182891) | Vadose zone soil fungal communities from Angelo Coast Range Reserve, California, USA - CZOMad2_1_08_16fungal (PacBio error correction) | ecosystem: Environmental > Terrestrial > Soil >... | reverse complement strand
TTCCTAGTCTTCTCCCCTCTTTCTTTTCCGACACTTTCATCCCCCTCTTTTTGACATATTGACGCTTCCGATCTTTTTCGCTTTGAATTCCTTTTTCTATGCTTCTAAAAAACATCCTTCTCCGACATTCTCCCTCTCCTTGGATCGAGTTTTTTGAGGACAACATCTGCCTTCTGGGTGGGGTTTGTGCATTCATTTTTTTTTTTAGGTAGGGTGCTCTTTCCCCCTTTTTTTCGATTGATTGAAGAAATCGCGGTCTTTGATCCCCCTTTTTATGGGCCTTCCTTACGTCTTCTTCCGGATGTTTTTCTTCAAGTCCTCAGGACTCCCACGAAGCACCCTTTGACCTCCGTTTGGAAACTCCTTTTTGCACCATACCATCCTTCCAATCATCCCTCCTTTGACTTTTTTTTTTCTTAGATCGCTCCACCGTAACCTGCAACCCTGGGTAGGTATGATCTCCTCCCTAGTACATATTTTTCCTTAGCGCCATTCCAAAAGCTTTCCCCTTGAGGCTCCTCGAGGGCGGTCTTTTCTATTCTTCCCCGATTTTAACTGGAATGCGATCTTTTTCTTTTCCACCTCCCTTTTTGATCCTCTTCCTTCCCTCAAGTCCCCCCCTAAGCACGGCCGTGCTCCCTCTGCAGAGCGCCGCGGTTGCCTTGCATGGCGCTTTCTCTTTAATGACCTTTCCGGATTCTTTGAACCTCCCCCCGATAACTGTCTTGATTTTCAATCGCTTGTCGGACGGTTCCTTTTACCTTCATACCCCCATTTTTTCATTTCCGCCTCTAGACTTCCCCCCCTCCGATAAACCTCCCCCATCTTCTTGACGTTATCGGGTTTTCCGAGAAGATTGTCAGGATCCTTTAAGAAGGCTAGGGGCCTTATTCTCTCGTTTGAATCCTTTTTTCTTCTCCTGGAATTTTTTTAGACCTTGAATCTTTACATCTAGACTCTCGCCTCATGAGGAGTCCGGACACATTCTTTCTTATGTGGTATTCTTGCCTCCTTAGATTTTTTGGCCCCTTGTTTTGTTGACTTCAATGCTTTCCCCTCTCTGTGGGCTTTCCCCTTCCACCGTCGACTTTTTCTGAGAACCCGGAGCCTCTTTTGTGCGATTCGACACCTTTTTTCGAAGGGTATCCTCTTTCTGGTCTTTTCCCCTTACCCTCTTTCCGAGCGCCCCCAAAGCACCCATCCTTCACTTTAAATTTCTGAGGATTTACTTTTGAAAAGTTTGCGTTTTTTTTTTCTTTCTTTTTCCCTTTCTTTGCCCCCACTCCACTGTGCCTCCTTAGAGGCGCGACATCTCTGAGAGTGCCAGGATCCTCCTTCCCAGTCCATTCCAGTCCCTGAGTCGTCCTCCTTTCTCCCTTTTGATATGTTCCCCTCCAAATGGAATAGCTTCTTATCCCCAGCGGCGTGCTTCAAAAAGGTAGTAACTTCAGTACTCTTTATCGCTTTTTTCGACTGTCTCCCTAACTTTTTTCTTCTCCGACTTCCTCTGCGCCACGGCTCTTTCTACAATGCTTTTCCTGTTTTTCTGGTTTTTCCCCAATGATGACCGGTTTTCCCTTTCAAATTCCCTTCTTTTTTGATGACAGCTTTTCCGGTTTCCCCCCTGTTCGTTTGCCTGAGAACTCCCCCTAAAGGCTTGTTCCCCTTTTTTCCTCTCTACAATAAATTTTCTTTTTTTAATAAGCTTTTCTGTGACGACCTCCTTTTTTAATGCGCGTTGCTTTCTCCCTGAATGGCGTCGGGCCCTCACTAAGGCTGTTTTCAACCTTTGTAGAGCTTTTACTTTTTTGCCAAGATCCTACTTTTTACATTGTTTATGATTTCTAGGTTCTTTTCTCGTCAATGACTTTTCTTTCTTTCAAGCCACCTAATCCTTCTTCTCGCGAGGAGTTTTTGTCTCTCTTCATTCTTTCCCCCCCTCACGTTGGTATGGGAACTTTTCTCCTCCAGTTACTTTGATAAGTCTTTCCCGAGTGACGAACTCCCCTTTTTAACTTAGCCACTCTTCATCCTCCCGTGTTTTATGGTTTCTTCCGAAAAAAAAGGTCTCTTTCGTAGCTTCTCCCCGCACACCTTAGCTTATTTCCACGTCGCAGGCCCCTTAATCCCGAAGATTTTTCCTGTTTTCTCCCCCCTTTCAACCTTTCGTAGCTGGCCGTTGTGGTTTGAATAGACCCCCTCAATCTTTTTTCTTAACTCTCCCTTCGTCCGTCTCACCCCTCTGTTTTTCCTCGGTTTTTTTTTACTTTTTTTCTCTCTTTCCTACGGTTGAAACTTTTTTGAGGTCGTCTCCCCTCATCGGGAACCAGAGAGAGATTTTCCCCCGTCATTTTTTGTTTCAGTACTTTTTTCTCTTGACCTCCCCTCAGGTTTCACCGCCCTGCCGGTCTTTCTCTACGGTTTAATAACGTCTAACTTTTTTAGGAATCTTTTCTCGATGTCCCCCTTTCCGGAGAACCCCCCCCCCCTGGGCCGTCCGAACGTATCCGGGTTTGTCTTTAGACAACATCCCGCCCTTTCTGAGTTGAGTGCTAGAATCCCCCTTTTGGAGACGTTTGATTATGCAAGTCCCTGTTTTCAAGCCCAGGTTTCACCCTTTCTTCCTTCTCTATTGCTCTTCTTTGCAGGTTTCCTTCCGACACTTCATACTCTTCCCAAACCCCTTTTCCGTCGTTTTCTTTTTCTATGCTGACTTCCCCTCTCCCTGGACATGCTCTTGATTTGAAGTCCCCCCCCTATTAGAGCCTACTGTCCTTCATTGTCGCCGTTGAAGTTTTTTTTTCCTTCAACCCTCCCCTCTTGAGAGAATACTCTTCTCTGGGAACTTGACTCCCCTTTTTTGTGAGATTTTTTTCCGGATGCCTTCTCACTTTCCACGTCTTGCGTTCTACCGTCGACTGACCCGGCTCTCTCTTTTTCTGCCAAATTTCCTTTTCTCTCTCAGAGGCCAAGCTACGTTTCTGGCCAACCATACTCTTTTCTAATCAATTGTTACGGGTACCCCTCCCCCCTTCCCCTTAAGACCCCAGAGCCCTGAAGTTCTCTCACCACTAACAGGCGGTTGCGCTCGTGGACTTCCTTGCCGCTTCGTAGCTTAAGACCCCGAAGAGCTATATACTTTTTTATGACCTTCCCCTTCACCCGCGACTTCCCCCCCCGAGCGAGATTTCTTTGGGAACCTAGCCAAGCTTCCCTGAAATATGAGAGTTTTTTCAAGGACAAGATTCTTCATTTTTTTTCCTCCTTTTGAAGGTGCTTGAAGTATCCGAGGTAATTGAAATTGTTCCTAAGTCACCCCCCCCGATGCTACGCCTTCACTTACATCTTGGGATACTTCCCCGAAGCTTTTTGGGCAGTCAGGCCTGCCCCAGGGACAGAGAGGACTCCTCCCCACTTCCCAATCGCACTCCCTTTTTTTCCCTTGAGGGGCTACTTTCTGGATGTCTTGTTCGCCTTCTCCTCGTCTCTCTTGAGTGAAGCCGTCGTGCTATTCCCTCGCCACCACGAGGACCAGATCCGACCTGCTTAAAGACCTCTCCCGGAGCTTCCTCCATATAGGGTCCTTTCTCTCGACTCCGGCTCTCAGCGCCCTTGGTTCTAAGATCCAACCCGAGCAGTTTCCTTTCTTTTCCTCCTGAACTCCTTCCTTCCCTTTTTAATTCTTTTTCCTAGATGGATGGCTTTTCCCCAGTATGGCATTTTAAGAATGGGAAGGCCTTTCTCCTTTTTGCTGCCGATCTTGAGTCGACTTTCTCTTGGTTTCCGGAGGGAATTCTTCGTCTTAAACCCCCCAATTTTGATATACCTTTTTTCTGGACATTTTCTTGATCCCTCGACATTTCTTCCCGACCACGATGTGCTCTTCAGATGTGTCCTTCAGATCTATCCATTTCTAATTTTCCTGACTTTCAGGATTTTTAGATCATCTATCAGTCCCTTATACCTTCTCCTTCCCTCGATCCTTTCACTCCTCGGATTCATCGTCCCTTTCGTCGGTCCACTCTTTTTCACTTCTCCCTTGAGAGCTATATATTTCATCCAAGTTCTTTCCTCAGATAGAATTCTAGTTTTTTCCTGGATTCTCCCTCCTTTCCAGTCCTTAAGCAATCTCCGATTTTTTCCCATAGACGATCCCCTTTCTAAGGTGCTTGATTCTCTGAAGCCACCCCCCTTCTATTAAGAAATAATCTGACCCCGAGACTTTTCTTTTCTTCCTTTTCAACATATCCCTCTTCCTCCTTTTCTGAGCTCCCTTTCTTCGAGGATTTCCTCCTTCCCCGAGGGACTTTTCTTTATCAACATTCCTCTTGTTAAGGAAGACGAAGTCATGACTCCCCTTCCCCCTAAATCTACTTCTACTCCAATTTTCTCTTTCCTCCTGCTAACTTTTCTCTTTTAAGCGACCTTCTCCAGATTGTTACTCAGCCCCTTTCCCTAAGGGGTTAGGTGGGACCTTTTCTTCTTCTTGCGATTCAAGCACTCCCTGACCCTTTTTACTGTGGGATCTTCTTCCTGAATCTTCCGAGACCGCGAATGCTCCCTCACAAATTGGTAAGAGCCTTTACGTATTTTTTCTCCGTCTTTTTCAGATTTTACCTCAGGCGAGTTCCAACCCATTGATCTTTTGAAGGCTACCCTTTTTTTTTCCAATTAAGAATCCAAGAGCTCTTTTTTTTTTTAGAGTTACTTTGTTCGATAATTCCCTTTCCTCCCCCCTTAGTTCCCCCTGGTGTGACCAAACGCCGATACCCCAGAGCGGCCTTCTTTATTATAGTCAGAGTACATCAGGGTCCTTCTTTTAACTTTTCAATGTTTCCTCCCCCCTTTGCCCTCATTATTCTATAAACTTACCCCCAACGCCATTTGTCTCAGTATCTGGTATTTCTAATCTTTTCTATCTGCTCAGTTCTTTTTCTCTTGTTAACGTCATCTCTTCCTTTTTGTTAGAGTCCTCTTTCACGTTCCCCTTTCCCGGCTCTACATAGGTTGGAGAACCCTCATTCCCAAAGGAGTTCCGAAACGTATTTCCTCCTCAAGATTTTTTTTTTTTTGGGTCTTTCGGTTCCTGGGCGCTTTCAAGCCCGCCCTTTTCGCAGAGTTAGGTGGATTCCCTTGGATTTTTCCGGCCTCCTTGCGACTCTCTTTTGTCATACTCCTTGACCGATAGCTCCTTCCCGCATTCAGAGTTTTCCTCCCCTGGCGCCCCTAACATTTCTTCTTACCTAGGCCTCCCTTAATTGTTTCTGTAAGGTTTATGCTTTTCAAGGTTGGGACTATTTTTTTCTTAGGAATCCCCCTTAAACCTCCATCCCTTCTTCCCGCTTCTCCTTTCCGTGAAGAACATGTTATTTTAACCCTTTTTGCTATTCAAAGCCCTAAGTTCCCTCTTTCTTCAAGACTCTCCTCTGACCAGTATCCCCTTTTTCCTTTTCAAAAATTTTCCTTTTAGAAAAGAAAGAAGTTTCGTTCGCGGTAGTACCCGGGTTTCCTTCCCTTTCTATTGCCTTGAATTCCTTTTCCCCAGTTCCCCCTTTTTTAAGGCGGCTGCGCGACGCTCCGCCTTTCTGTGGGATCTCTTCTTTTAAAGGTACTGATGGTGACCAGACCCCCCTCTGATTGATTTTTTTTTTACGCCGTCCTGTCCCGAACGACACCCTTCCGCGGGTTTTTAAGTTTCGAACCGTAGCCCCCCTAGACAGTTTTACATTGCGGGTTGACTAATTCCGTTTGTCTCTACCTTCTTCCGTCGACCTCTCCTTTTCGAGATGGTCCTAGGAACTATCATTTGAAGCCACTTTTAGATGCCCGACTTTTCTTTCAAACGAGTTCCCCCCGCCCTCAAGAAGCCTTCCACTTGACATGTTGTAGCAGACTATTCATATTTTTCCTTTTGAGATGTCAATTTTTTTTTTTCTATTCCACATCCCCTCTCACTAAGACGCGTCTTCTCACCCCCATTAAGGCTCCCCCTGTTTTGTTTACCTTAGTACCTCCCTTTGTAAGACTTCAGATTCCTCAGCTCTAGTACCCCTTTTTGATGTATTTCGCCAGGAGTCCCCCCCTAATAATAACCCAGTTGTTCCTTTTAGATGAGCTGGCTCCGTCCCCCCCCCCGGTGGTCTCTTTCTTTTCAAAGAGAGACCCCTAGGTCCTCCCCTTCTCCGGATTGTCTGAACCATCCCCCCTCGCTTCAATTTTCCGCTCCGCACTTACGCTTTCTTTGGTGAAGTTTCCTAAAATTGCACTTTTCCCCGATCTCCACTTCTCCGTTATTCTACCCTCTCTCTGACTCATTTATTGCTTTCTGTTTTCTTACGAGAGTCTCTCGGAACCTTCCATTTCCCTTTCTCTTTTTGGACATTCTTTTCCAGCCCCCCTCTCTTAGAAACGTTAAGTCGAAAACCTTTTCTTCCCTTCTTTGACCCCCCCCCCGTTTGTCGCCCCCCTCCCCGGTTCGACCCCCCCCCTCGGTTCCAGGTTTTTTTTTTCCTGGCCTTTACAAACCGTCGCGTTTTCACACCCCCGCTTGAATTTTCGTCCCCCCCCCCCGACAGTATCCTGCAACAATCCCCTGCCTTCTTCGATTCCGTCTCCCCCCCCCCCTTTCTGATGGGCGCCGTTTTTCCCGCCGTGGTCCCTTCACCTTTTCCACCACCGTTCCTTACCTCTCTTAAGGAAGCCCCCTTGTCGTTCCTTCTTCTTAACCTTTTTTTTCACGCCCGACTTTTCACTTTAGTCCAATGGCTTCAAACGAACCCGATTTCTTTTTTGCGGTCTCCTTCTTTTCCAGAATTCTACTCCATGATTATTTCCTCTTGATGTCTTCCCTTTTTGACCCATACGCTGATCTCCCCTCTGGAATGTTTCTCCTGGACTGTGGTCCGCCTGACACCTTGCCAAAGCCTTCGCCCCCGTTTCCCTCACAACCAGAACTCTTCTGGGTCTTTTTGCTAAGATTTTTCGCCAGTTCGCGGGCACTCCTGGATACCTTGATCTTGCGATCCCTAGATTTTTGAAATCCATCTCCCCTCCCTATAGGAGACATAGACGCCGCGCCCGTTGGGTCGTATCCTAACCAAATCAGGATCACACTCCCTGGTCCCCCCTCAGACACACACTTTTCCGGCACCAGCTCACTCCGCCTACCCGACTAACCCTATCTTACATTGTTAGGATCTTGGCCTAACAGCCTTTCCTCCTTAGAGACCCTGCTTCCCTAATTCCCGAGTCATCAATGGAAACCTCCCCCGCCACTTCCCTACCCCTCTCTTTTGTAAAAGGAAAATCTCCTTCTTGAACTGGAGACCCCTCAATTTCCTTCGGGCAGACACTTGAGAAATGGCGTTTTATAGTTTTTTTGTTTTATGTCGCTAAGTGCTTTCCGTAACTGATCGTCCACCTTGTTCTTCGCGGAACCAATCAGAAAGAGCTCGATTTCCCCAACCCTTTCCCGAGAAACACCTGCTCAACGTCTTTCCATTTTTCTTTGAGGAGTGTCCCCTTTCCCCCCCAATGGACCTCCTCTTTTTCAGACGGAAGGCACTCCGGCTCCCTCCATCCAATTCGTCCCCTCTTAATCTTTTATCTCCTTTATGAAAGGATTTCGCTCTTAGAATCCCCCTGCTCTGGATTGCTTCCGACTTTTTTTCCCCCTCTAGACTGCCCTTCCCTGGACACCCCCATATGATCCCCCCCTTCGAAGACCTCCCCCCTTTACCGGCGCCCAATATCTTTTACTTTCGTTACTTGAGTTTTTCCCTAGAATTTGTCCTTTCTTCAAAGCCACATCTCCCTTTTTTTGAAGGCTTCTCCTGATCTCCCCCTGGATTCCCCAAGTCAGAAATTTGATTTTCATAGTGAGATACGATTCCAGTAAATAGTGCTTTTTATAAGCCTCTGGCCTTTCCATCTCCGTTTGCTGCCGCTTTTGAAGGAGCCGTCTTTCTACCTTTTACTAAGTTTACTTTCAGTTGGAAGTACCACCAATGTGATATACTGCAGGTCCTATATTTCATCCCCTTCGACTTTGGAGTCCACCCCCACTCCTTCCCGGTCCCCAAGATTGATGCTCGTTTTGTTTTTGGTTCCTGTTCCAGATAGATAACACCCCCCTCTTTGCAGTCTTTCGGATAACTTTTAGTTAGCCCATGTGGTGTCGAGCATCTTTTCCCGAATTCTCAGGTCTAGTCCTTTCTCCCGGTAGATTTAGGGAAAAGGAAATTTCCTGAGGTCCTTTTCGTGCGGATTTTTTCCCCTGATTCTCCTCTTTCCGAGGCGATCCTCCTTTTTCTAATCCCCCTCCTTTTTTTTTGTTGCTGCGATCTTCGTAATTAGAGAAAGTGCGCAATTACTCCCTCATTCTCATTTTTTTTATGAAAAGACTATGACCACTCTTCTCCCTAGAACGAGCCGTTCTTCAGTTGATTTGTACTCTCTCTCTCCTGACCACAAACCTTCCTACATCCCTCCCTGTCCACCTTCAAAAGTGGATCGAGCCTAGCTCTTCCCCAGCAGGAATCCCTTCCGGAAGCTCTTCGGTTCCTTGCTCTTCCATCGCCCAATTCCTCTCCTCACGCCCCCCTCGACCTGCTCGGTAGATCTACCCCCTTCTCAGTTGATGTCCCCGGAATCCCCTAATACGGTTTTAGTAAGTTTCCCTACTCCCCAGGCCTCTACTCGGTCAGCCACCTCTGCGAATTTTTCCGTCCCCTTTTAACGCGCCCAGAGTTTGACGGCCCCATAACACCCCCTAGTACACCCCGACCTCCCTCTTTAATTTTAGGACCTGCCTGGTCGACTTCCAGCACCCTTTTAACGTCATACGCTGTGTTAGTCTTGTGAAGTCCGGCTTTCGTCACCCCCAATTGCGCGAATAAGAAACCCCGATAGTTGTCTACTTCTAAGGTTCGAGGTAGATCTTAGATTATTGTTTCGCTGTGAATGAGGCCCGAGCTTTTTCTTTTCTTAAATCCCCTCAGAGCCCCCTACTTAGATTACCCCTAGAAGGCGCCCACCCGAAGGTCAGCCACCAGAGAAGTCGTCCCCAAGCGCGGTCAGGTGCCCTCGTTACTATTTGCTTCTAGTATCCCCTGTTTCTCCCAGTACCTTAAACTTTTATCTAAACTCCCAACAGCGGAGCCCGGTGTGCAGCTTGATTATATCCTGATGTAAGATTGCGTTCTTTCCGTTCTGAGCCGGAACTGTCTAGAATAGAACAGAACACCTGATAGTTCATCCCCATAGACCCAGATACCCCCGACATGGCGCCTCTCCAGTGATCGTAAACCGAGCCGTCTTTATTTTGTCTAAGAGGCTTCGTTTTTTTCAGGGTCGCTCCCCCAGGTTGCCGAGAGGCGCTTGTCATATTCACATGGAACTGTCGGAGATCTACTTTAAGATTTCTCCCATAGCATGCCCTGATGCGGTCAGAGCGACCAACGAACTTCCCTCGAGATGTGAGAGTTGATCTTCCCTGAGCTGTTCCTAGTGATGGTGGCAAAGTTCCCCAGCTTCTTTTTGTTACGATGATGTTTTTCCGTATTAAGAACCCCCCCCCCGGTAGGTTCAGGAGGAGGCCTTTGGGAAGATATTAGTCTCCTCTTTATTTCCTAGACGGGCGCCCGAGCTTATAACCTTGTACTTGACTTTTTTGCCCAATCCTTTGATCTCCCAATATTACTTTGCAACATCTACCCGTACTCCCTCTTTTTTAATTGTTAAATTTACTTTTCCTCCTTTGCGAACATTCTTTCTCCAGCTGCAAGTCACAGAAAAGTTTCCCCCCGCCCCCTTTTTCGGCGCCCCCAATCCTTCCTTGCGGGCTCCCTTCCCTCAATCGAACTTAAAGGACTCTTGCGTTTTTATGAACGACACCCCCTACAGAGAGTTCTCGCTTCATAGCTGTGGAGACCGTCGGGGTGACAACCAAACGGTGCGAGAAGCTGACAGTGCGTGCTCTCAGATTTACAGTCTCTTTTTTTGAAGTAAAGTTTTGGTCTCCCTCTCCGGAGACACCAGAACCGTCCAGGCGACGCCGGACGATCCCGCACGCTGCCTCAGGCTGTTTTATGTCTATTGTGAAAACCGAGAAGTTGAGTTTTACTAACTACAAGCCCTCCGGGAGGGGTGCTCCTGTCTATTGTTACATGTTAGGTCCCCGGAGCAAATACAGTGCCTCTATTTTGGTCCGACGTAGTCCCCCAGATCCCCTTACCTGCTGACTTTGTACCTCACGTTTAATTCCTATGGGAACCTTTAAACTTCGAGTAGAATGCTCCCGTTTTCTGAATTCGTCCCGATTCGGACGTTGCCAGACAATAGATGACCCTACATTTGAGAGCACCATTTATTCGATACCCTCTTTCCTTACGTATCCCCAGCCTCCCTTCCCAGAGCCCCATGTTAGTACTCGTGACTTCTTTTTGATATATTTTAGTTTCCCTCCGTTCTTTTATGATTTGGCACCGCCCCCCGAAGGCCACAGAGCCCCTCATTTGGGCGTGCGTCGAAAGGAATTCCTAGGATCGGTGATTCCTAGCACCCCCCCACGGCATTACTTCTTAGAGTTGACCTTAAGCGTTACTCTACCCTCGCTGTAACTCCCTGTTGGCCACGTCGCAAATCCCCTCTATATCTTTACTATAACCGTGTCTTATCTGGTGAGCGAGATTGTTTGCGAGTAGAAAACATATAACCTTGTCACCTTCTCTGGTCGGCACAACGGTGTTACCAAGGTAAGAAGCAGCTGAAATTTTACCATCAGGACTCCCTTGCGATCTCACGCCGATTTTAGAGGTTCCCCCGGTGGACGTGCGGCAACGACCTTCCATTGACAGCGTCGATTACACGATCCTAGGAGGAGGTCACCCCCCTTCCCAGGTCCCTCTAGTGTCCCCCCTGTAGTTTGAGCGATTTTTCTTTACGCACGACCTCAGGTGCGACTTCCTTGGAGGATACCCCTTTGCCGAGATTTTGGTCCCACTACTCCATATCGGCAGTTGCAACCGCGCCCGACCGCCCATAAGTGTAGACCGGACATAACCTTTATTTTAACACCTGCCCAGCCATTTTCCGTCGGATCTTCTCACCCTCGGCTACCTTTTCGGTAGGATCCCAGTTTACCTAACTTCTTGCCCCCACTTTCTTGTTTCCACAACCAAACTTCTGGTGTACTGACAACTGCCCCTGACCCCTCAAACCACCCAATTCCCCCAAGTATTCTTTTTCTTCCGTTTCTCTCTTCACCCGGGCCCCCTTCATGCTCCGTGGGCAGCCCTTTTTTCTAAACCATTCATAAACTCTAATCTCCCTGGGGTCTGAAGTAGCGTTTTCTCCGGTTGTCCATTTTGCCGAAGAAGTGCCCCGGCAGCCGTCCCCCCATTTTGCGGCCTTCAGATCTAAGTTAGGGTTCTGGCTTTCGAATTCGAGCGATTTCATGCTTCGCTCTCCAGGAAGGGAAGGCTACCCATACTGATTCTGGCCTGCGCTATGTGTTGCAGGCCCCAGTGACGTTTCCTTCGACACAGGGTCATCACCCAGAAGGATCCCACCGTAGCCACATTCCAGACCCCCCTCCCGGAATTTGGTTTTAAGTTTCAGAATCTTTATGGAGCGCCCTCTCTGGGCCCGGCACTTATAACGCCAGCGTCTTCCATATAGCCTTTTCCATCATGCTATCTCCCTCTTCACAAATTTCTTTATGTCCGCATTAGTTAAGGACTTTGTAACCTTAAGGACCCCCCACCCTTCAAGTAACAATTCCTTTACCCCTTGACCAAGACGACCGGCCGCAAAGGAGAGTTTTTACCCGCGAACCCCCCCACCTCATTACCTTTGGTGCGGCATACCGCTGCATCTATGCTCGAGAGACCCCGTAAGGAACCCTATGCACCGATTCCGGAAAGATTCCTAGACACTCCTTGAAACCCGCAGGAACCCTAGCCGCTAACCCGAGAGAGATTGTTCGGAACCTCCCGGCCCATTTTGAGTACCATCCAGCTAATCGGCGCTCTGGGTGCCCGCTCAAGGCCCCTCCGGCTCCCGAGTTTATCTACTCATTTTGATGCGCGTATCCGGGCGACCGATAGAACCCCCCCCCAAGTGTTTTCCCTGATTAATGACCAAATCCGAACTGCGACGCTCTTGTGCCTTAGCCCTAAAATTTTAAAAGAAGCGAAGATGCGTGACGGGGTCAGTCGGAACCCGTCTATCCCCAACGGGTTCCGCGGGAAGGAATACGCCTCTGAAAGCGGCCCATGCCCCTACGTTCACCGCTGTTTACTCTTTCTCCTTCCGCGTTTTGGTTGTCTTCTTGATGGTTCGATTTTTTCCAGAGTACGATCAAATTTATTCTAAGGACCAAAGACGCCTCCTAGTGAACACGGCCAACCTCAGCTCCCGCTTTGCCGTACCGAAAGAAGGCGCTCAATATCGTGCCCTATCCTACTTGTTTAGACCTTTCTAGAACTGGAAACCTGGCTCCCTCAGAAAAAGCCTGACGCACGGACGACAACAAACCTCTCCCAAACCAACCACCCCAACCCCCCCACCACCCCCCACAACCCCCACCCCTACCCCAAGAGCTTATCCCGTTCAGGGATTGATTCCGCTATAAATCCATAGAGCAATTTTCTAAACCTCCGAGGTACCGTTTGTACTTTGGTATGCACTCTTTCCCCCTTTCCAACCCTTGTTCTTCCTTGTCTTGACAAGCTCTCGCAAATCTTGATGAAGATTCTTTGCAGGTTCTCTATAGTTCTCGTCTTTTCCTCCTGTATTCTGCTTTCTAAAAATCCCCCCCACCGGTCACCTTTTTTTCGATTATTATTTCCTTTTCCATTCAAGTTCCCCCCCCGGATTGAGACCCCCTTCTTTTTAGCCCCCATACCCCTCCTCTGACCTCCTAGGATGTTGTCCTCTGAACCAGCCTGTGGAGTTCCCCCGATTTCGGGTATTGATCTCTTGTTGGTTAGCGCATATGATCTTCACCCCCTTCAGCTCTCCTGGAACCGACTGATTTCGGTACGGAAATTCCCTTGCCATGGATTTCCTCTGTACTTCTTGAGTGCGGAGGATTCCAACTGCATTTCTTTCCGAAGCTTCCCCCTCTTCCCTTCTTAATACCTTGTGTTCGTCTCTGTGCTAGAGCCTTCCTTTTCCTAAGAACTTTCTTCCTCTGAAGCCTCTGACCCAGTGTGGAGACCATACGATAACCTCGGAAAGACTGTGCTTTTCATCTATATATGAGCTCCCAAAGGTATTCTCTTTTTTACCTCCTCTCCCTTCTCGAAAAATTTGCCCCCTCTTTCTTTGGCTCTTCAAACCCTCCCCCCTCTCATAGTGAGCCGATATTTATGTTTCTTCAAAGCGTCTCACGAGTGCTTGCCATAGAGGAACCTGGAGAGATTAAAATTGTTTCCCGGTGTTTCCGATCTTTAGATACGTCTGCTACCGGGACTGCGAAGTAGACTTTTCCACCTATCGGCATTCCAGTTGATAATTGCCGCCCCCCCGTACTCGATTTGCACTTTTTGACCGAAACGCGCTCCCACCGTACGCGGGATGCTTTAGGAATGTCGCCTTCGTGATATCCGCCGCCTAAAGTTCACCCTAAAGCGCTGTTTTTCGCGGCCTGGGAGCAAGTCCAGGTTCCCTGAAAGCGAATTTCCCCCCTTCAGAAATTCCCTTGCCCCAGCTGAAGATATTGCTCTTTCGATCCTGTCGAGTCCTGGTATTCGGATTACTCTTATGTGCACATCTTACTTTAGACCTTCTCGTCTCTTTCTTCCAATCAATCGTCGAGCGTGCGCCTTCGGTAGAGTTAAAAGAGGTTCCTCCATCCACTCTTTTTCTCCAACGAGTTTCGGTGAGTTTTTAATGGCTGGTTCTTTAATTTCCATGTCTAAGGTCCCCGTGCTTGTTCTCGGGGGTTGCAATAAACTCTATCCACTAGGCGACGTTTGAGCCGTTATCTTTTGACAGATACTCGTCCGGCCGAGTTAGATTTGATCCTTTAACCCTTTTCTCGTCGTCCAGGTCGACGCGAATCCAATTCCTTTTCCACCTATTAAACACTCCCCCCTTCGCCTGGACGGATAGGGCACCTCGAGGAGGAGGTTGTCCAGTTACATACTTTTTTGCGGGCCGTTATTGAATCTTCGCGTACGGATGGAGAGTAGTCTGTCCCCGAGGACCTCAGAATATCTTGCTTTTGCTTAGCTCTCGTCATAGCCTTTCCTAGGTAAAAGAGACGTAACAACATGTCGACCCTTTTTTTTTGTTCAAAAGGCTTGGAAGTAGCGTTTTTTCGATTTTTTTACCTCCACTCATTGATTCTAGCCCTCTTTGTTGTTTCCGTTGGACCAACAAGCCCCTGTAGGAGGAGACATCCGCAGATCCAGATAGAGGATAGCATTCAAGTAGAAGGGATAGTCTCCCAAGAGATTTTCCCCCGGTATCATGACCAGGGGAACTCTACCTGGAGATACCAACCCCTTTCGGCACTTCAAACCTAGGCGGGATGTGCCTTGTTGATGCCGGGTTTTAGCTGTTTGATGCCCTGTGGCCGTCTCTTCCACCCAGCACCTGCGGAATTTTTTCCCAGAAAGCACTGCGGCCGCTCTCAGTATGGGGTCAGGCCGTCTGAATCATAGCTTCCAAGAATGTCAAGTCCCTGCTCTCCGACTCAGGTACGCCCTACAGTCCGATCTCTTGTTGCCGCCATTGTTAGATCAGTATCCCCCGGCGTTGTATTTTCAACCGGTGCGACCTTCGGACGTCCGTAAGCAGTCATAGCGCCTTTTCTTCCCGGTGTGACTTAACGTGGTCTTGTCCTTTGACTAATCACCTCTTCGACACGGCCAGGCTTCCTTTCAGATGCCTACTTCCTCTCTGGTTTGGATTATCTGGTTTTGACCACCTAGAGGTCGCTTTTCCTTTTCGACCCTCCCATCGTTTGGGTGTTCCCGCGACGTTTTATCCTCCCCGTTAGTTGCCTCGTACTACCCCACCACCAAGTGTTAGCGTATGGGCCTCCCTGATATATGTTTTACCGACTGGTTTTAACTGACGGACGATGGGAACTGACCCTTTGACCCTTAGAATGCTGTTGATGACTCAGATGTTTCCTCCCGAGGCACTCTGAAGGGACCTTCCACTGTTGTATACATATTCGTTGAATATATAGAATCATCTCATAGAACGCGCCTCCCGGCCATTTTTCGAAGAAGCTCTGGTCGTAGATAGGAGCTCCATTTGAAAGTTGATTTCTCCTCCTTCACCTCCCAGAAGGCATCCTTTAGTAAGATGGTGGCCTTTAGAAATTTAATTTCCCCGAAGTAGTTTCTTCTGAGGTGGACGGTGAAGTCTTAAGTGACTCCTCCCCCCTAGTTATCTGAATTTACGCCCAGACTATACCCGTTCTTTTATAGGGACTCAAAGGGAAAGTAGATCCTTTCCCCTGAGGTTGTTGTTTTTAGAGAGCTTTTTTATAAAGTGTCTCTGAACACACGGGTATCGATCTTCGCGGGACGGCCCAAGGAGTTATAGTCAACGTAGCCGCCCCCGCACTCCTTCCACGACCAGCCAAGCCCCACCTTTGAAGCAGTTTTCCCCCCGACAACAAGCTTTTCGCGGCTATTGGTGCGGTAGGACCCCTCCCCCATTGACCTTTCCGAGATTACAATCGAAATTTCTCGTATTCAAAAAAGGTCGTCGCGTTCGGATTCTATTACGTTACCGCTTTCGGCGCTTATAGTAACCAGGTTGCCCCTATTTTCGAGCCCTTGATCGCCCGGCAGTTTTTTTTCCTCGGGTCCCCTACGCAATCTCCCATAGCTGAAAAGCGCATACCGTGAATCGTTTAGCCCATACCCCCCGGCATTAACGCTGTAAAAGCCCAAGTTAGTCCTCTCCTGGTGCTACCGACCAATTACTTTCGGAGAACACTGCTTAGTCCCTTCTCCTGGCAAACTCCGGAGCGCTGACCCACGTCCAGCGGGACCTCTGCGTTTGAAGCGAACCATTTTCGAATTATAAGGTTTGCCCCCCCACAGATCACATAACAAGCAGGGACGAGTCCCTCCACATCGTTCGCCCCCCCCCCTAGCAGTTTAGACTTTTTGATTTGTCCAGTCCTTGGGCACCCCCTAACGGTTGCCTTCAACCCTTGAAGAAACGATTGAAGGAATAGTACAGGCATTCGAGTCAGGGAGAAACTGCGGAAGGTTGAAGAAGAAAGCTGGATAAGACAAGCTCCCCCCAATCGCTATGAAGGGCACAGAAAATAGCCAGAAGGGAGGGTCATTTCGGGAGAATCGCAATGAGCCCAGAGAGCGAAGGAAATTGACTTCTCCTTTATAGAAGATTTTGACGGCATTCTCCCGCTTTCCACCGCGCTTCTTGCTGGGCGGTAGACAGCTGAATGTTTGCGGCAACCGTTTAGCCCAGAAGGAGACGTTCACCCTTACCCCCCTCTGCCTCTAATGGGGAACCGAGATGGTGCTTTAGCGACCATTCGCGGGCCCGCTTTGGATACCGTCGCGTTTGCTCTGTCCGTCCCCCTATCTGCTATCTCTCCTTGAAAATGAAGCCCGCCTTCTACAGAAGACCGCCCTCTTCGTCCCCTCGGACCCCCCCCCTTCCCGGCGCATCCCTTGCGTTCCCGAGGGCCACCCTTTCGAACCGAGCTTTTACGAGCAAGCTAGCAGATAACACTTTCTTTCCCAGCTGGGGTCGGACATCGTGGACCCTTAATTGCTGCCCTATGCGAGATCTCAGAGCGAGAGAAATACCTCAGAGAAGAGAGATCCTCTTTGCGCTGCCATTGTCCCATCCTGAAAACCTCCTCCGCTACGTCAAACGCGAGAGATGAGAGGCAGGAACCTCGCCGGCGGAACACTTGTGACATCCTTTCCATATTAGAGAGCTGTTTTTTCTTCTCACGGCAAGCTTTCCCGCAATGGGTTTTATAGTTTCAAGGTGTGCTCCTCGTGCGTCGAATGACTAACAGTGTGTCTCCCGGCAAAAAGTCAAACGAGCCTGCCGGCTGAACTGACCGGAGGGGGGCGACCTATCTCCACAAAGCGATCAACGACCGAGAATATGGACGGGTCCGCACCGGCCCCATCC
>Ga0179591_1301775_pt1 | contig 17151 bp, 23 predicted proteins | sample CZOMad2_1_08_16f_FD_182891 | JGI IMG/M metagenome (GOLD analysis project Ga0179591, IMG submission 182891) | Vadose zone soil fungal communities from Angelo Coast Range Reserve, California, USA - CZOMad2_1_08_16fungal (PacBio error correction) | ecosystem: Environmental > Terrestrial > Soil >... | reverse complement strand
GTGGGGCCCTTTTTTTCCACCCCCCCCTTCCCAATTAAATTTTCCCCCCCCCCCCCACCCCGGTGAAAATTCGCCATGAATTCATCCTCGCTAAGGGAAACCACCTTTCCCCTTGTTAACTTAAAGCTTTTGCTTCCCTCCTGATATATATATTATTGTTCTTCTACATTGTAGCCAATTGGTTCTTTCTCTTGTGCTATCATGGGAACTCCCTTCCCTTCTCTTTGTTTCTTTCTTTTCCTTTTGCCATTATCATCCTTTTTGATCACTTTTGATTCGTTCTCCCCAATGGCATCCAAAAACCTTAAGGCATATTTCCCCCACCGAATTATCGTGCAGCTTCGGACCGGGCTGCCATCACCCGTCCCTGCCGACAGAATTTACAAAGCATTTAGCCTTCTCCTCGGTTCTCAAGTCTTTCCTCAGCATCAGGAATGAAACAGGGATTTTTCCCCCCCTCCTTACTCCGTCAGGTGTTCATTTCGCTTTGCCCTTTTTTGTCAGAACGACCTATTCTTTTCGAATCAATTTTAGAGTGTCTTCTTCTTTCCCCCAATAACTCGTGCAAACACAAGGAACCTACGTCTTTTTTTTTTTCCCCTTCCCTTTGGTCTTCAGGAAAACTCCCCCTTCTTCGCAAGCGTTGGTCTCAATCAAAATTCGACTTTTCTCCGGCTCCAACAGCGTTTTTTCCCCCCTCCTCCTGCATTTCTTTTTCGCGATTTGCCCAGGGACATTCCTCTACCTTCCACTCCCTCCGACAGGACTCGCGTCAGGACTCCCGCCCCCGGTTTTAACATCCCCCCCCCTCCCCTCCTCACCACCCCATTCATCCAACTCCCCCCTCCCACCCCCACCCCACCTCCTCTTCACCCTGCTTCCTCCTCTTCCCCCCTCCCCCCTTCCCACCCTTCCCCATACTACCCCCCCCTCTCTCTCTCTCCCCCCCCCCCCTCTCCCACCTCTCCTCCCCCCCTCCCCCCCCCCCTCCCCACCCCTCCCCCTTTCCACGACCCCACCCACCCCCCACCCCTCCCTCCCCCCTCACCCATCCCTCACCGCCTCCCCCACCATCCCCCCCCCTCCCCCCCCCCCCTCACCCTCCATTCACCCTTTCCCCCCCCCAACCCCCCCCATCCCTCCTCCCCCCCACCCGTCCCCCCCCCCCCCCCTCTCTCCTCCCCACCCCATCTCCCCCCTTCCCCCCCCCCGCAACCCCTCCCCCCACTCCCCCGCCCCCTCCCTACACCCCCTCTCCACCCCTACTCTCCCCCCGCCTCACCCCTCCTACCCCCTGCTCTCCAATCCACCCCCCACCCCTCCCCCCCATCCACCCCCTACCCCCTCCCCGCTCCCACCTTGCCCTACCCCTGTCCCCTCCACCACCATTAACCCCACCCCCCCCCCCTTCCCACTCTCCCCCCTCCGCACCCCCCAACACCTTCCTCCCCCCCCCCATCCTCTCACCCCCCCCCCCTCTCCTCCCCCCTCCATCCCAACCCCCCCCCTCCCTCCACTTTCCTCCTTCCCCCCCCCCCCCCCCCCCCAGCCTCCCTCCTCCCCTTCTCCCCCTCCCTCCCACCTACCCCCCCTTCCCATCCCACCTACCCCCCCCTGCACCCCCCTCCATCCCTAATATCCCACCCTCGTGTCCCCCCACCCTCCCCCCCGCCCCCTCAATCCCTCCCCCGTCCCCTCAAAACACCCCATCCCTTCCACTTCCCCTCCCCCCACCACTCCCTTCCCTCCCCCCCCACTTAGCCACCCTCACCCCGACCATCCCCCACCCCTCCCCCCCTCCCCCTTCCACCTCACTACACCCGCCCCACCCCCCGTCCCACCCCCCCACCATCTCCCTCCCCCCCTCCGCCCCCACCTACTCTCCCCCCTCCTCCCTCCCCCCCCGCCACCTATTCCTCTCCCCCCTTTCACTCCCCATCGTTCACCACATATCCCCGCACCCCCCCTCCCCCCCACTACCCCACCCCCCTTCCCCCCTCCCCCCATCCCTCCTCTCACCTCTTCGCCCCCCATCACACCTCCTCTTCTTCCCCCACCCCCCCCTCCCAACCCCAGATTTCTCACCACTCACCCCTCTCCCCCGTCACCATCCCTCTTTCCCCGCCCCCTCCCCCTCCCCCCCCCCTTACCCCTACCCACCCCTTTTACCCGCCCCCACCACCCCACCCCCTCCAACCCCTTCTCCTACCCCCAATCGCCCCCCCCCCACCCTTCCCTCCCACACCCTCCCCCACCCCACCCCTTTGTTACCTCTTCCCTAGACCCTACCCTACACTACTACTTCCCCCCCCCTCCCCCCCCCCCTCCGCCCCCATCCCCCCTCCTCCCCGACCCCTGCTCTCCCACTACACCCCACAACCCCCCCGTCCCTACCCCCTCCCATTAGTACCACCCCCTCCTTTCCCTTGTCCCACTCCCCCCCCCCACTCCTTCACAGCCCCCACCCACCCCACCCCCAGCCCCCCCCACCTCCCTCACACCCGCCACCCCCCCACCCCTCCACCCCCCCCCCACCCCACCCCCCCCCACCCCGCCCTCCGCCTCCCCCCTCTACCCCCCATCCTCCCACCCCCCCTACAACTTCCTCACCAATCGCGCACCCCCTCTCCCAACTCCCCCCCCCTCCCCCCCTTCCTCCCCCCCACCCTTCTCACCCCTCCTGCCTTCCACACATTACCCCCCCCCAACCAGCTCCCCCCCCCCCCCCCCCCCCCCCAACCCCTCCCCCCCACCCTCCCCTCTCCCCCCCACACCATCCCATTCCCTAGCCCTCTCCCCTCCCCCTCACCCCCCCCACCCCCTCCCCTCCACTCCCCCTCTCTGCCCTACTCCCCCACCACCCCCGTCCCCTCCTTCGCCCCTCCCTGCCCTCTCCCGCACCCATTCTTCCCCCCCTTCCCCCCTTTTCTCAAGCCTCTCCCCCCCACCCTTCCCCACCTAACCCCACCCCGACCCACCCCTCCCTTCCTCACACCTCTCCCCCCTCCCCCCCACCTCCTGTTCCCCAATCCCCACCCACCCTACCCCACTCTCTTCTTCAGAAGCCCCCCCCCCTACCCCCTATCCCCACCCCCCCCCCCACCCCCCACGTTCCCCCCATCCCCCCTCCTCCTCCTTCCCCCCCCACCCCCCCCCCCCCCCCCTCCCCACCCCCCCCCCCCCCTCCTCTCCCCCTCTCTTCCTCTCCCCCACCTCTCCTCTCCCTTCCAATCCCCCCCACCCCCCCCCCCCCCCCCCCCTGACTCTCTCACCCACCCCCCACCCACCCCCCCCCTCCCCCCCCCACACCCCCACCCTTCCTCCAACCCCTCTTCCCCACCCCCCTCCCCCTACTTCCATCCCCCACCCCCCACCAACCCCCCCCCTCACCCCACCCCCCCCCCCACTTACCTTTCCCCCCCCATCCACCCCCCCTCACCCTACCCTCCCCCCCCCCCCCTCCCCTCTCTCCCCACACCCCTACCCCCCCCCCCTCACGCCCCCCCCCCTCTCTCCCTCCCCCCCCCCCCCCCCCCATCCCCCACCTTCCACCCCCCCCCCCCTTCCCCCACCCTGAGACTACACTCTCTCCACCCCCCCCCTACCCGGCTTCCCCCCCCCTGCCCCCCCTCCCACCTACACCTACCCCTTGCCCTCCCCCCCTCTCCTCCCCCCTCCCCCCATTCTCCCTTCCCCGCCCCCCCCCCCTCCCCAAGCTGCCTTTTTGAACTACATTCCGCTCTTTCCCATCAACTTCTTTCTCAGCGCTCAACATTCCCTTCCAGAATCTTCCTTGACACCTCCCTTCCCTCCCTGTCCGTTCAGTTCTAAAAGCTATCCAGAGCTCCCTTCAATGGCTTGGACTCACTTTTTTTAGTATATTTCTCTATACATTCCCTTCGAAACTGAATAAGGCTAGAGGAAATTAACCCATAACTTCCCCCTTTCTTCTCTCTTTCTAGCAAATGCCCTAGAATTCCCCCTCTGTTTGCAACCCTAAACGGTGTTCACCGCGGAAAAGTTCCGTACACTGACTTTTCTCGGAGAGTTTAACCGTAAGGCGAAAGTCTTTTTTGGCTTAAACTCCCCTCTCTTTTCCTTCTTTTTTCCCGTTCAAATTTCAATTCCCTCTTGCACTTTAATGGACACGTCTCTTACCAAACCCCCCCCCCCCACGTTGCAGTGCGTCTTCAGGCTGAAAATATGTCCTCCCCTCCTGCCACCGAAATCTTTGTTACTCTCTTTTCATACTCTCCGTGTTTTGCTGCGCTGACTCTCCCAATTTCACGTTGCCCGCGGTTTTATTTTTTTCCATGGCTTCCCTTTTCGGAAACGTACAACTCCGTGAAATTCCCTTTTCCAATCCTAGTGAACCTTTTTTCCAACTTGTACGGCCGAGGTCCAGCCTTATCTGCTTTTGTTTTGTTTTCTTTCAGTCCAAACGAAGACAGGACGCCCCTTCCTTCTTAAAATCCAGTTCCCCCTCTCACTGAGAACTTGGTGACTCCCCTGACTGTATTTTTAACTTCGTGCGGCGTGACACCCCCTTTGAATTATCTTCAGATTTGCTTCTCCCCCTCTTAGTCACGTCCTTTTTCACTTTGTGAAGTGGATGTCTGCTTATTTTACGTCCTTCCCCCCTCTTCCCCCCTCCCCTAAGGTGATGGATAATCTCTTTCCAAGACGAGATTGGTCCTGTCAAAGCCCTTATTGAAAGCTCGGTGCGCTGTTTTATTTTAGTACTTTTCTCCTTTTCTCCGCGGGCGGTTCTGATTCTGTCGGAGGGCTTTAGCCCGACTCGGCATTCAAGTCCTTTTTTACTCCCTCTCACCTTCAGCCGATGGCCACGCTGGCCGCTTATGGCCTTTTTTAGTCCCACTCTGCTCCCTGTTTTTTTTTATTCAGCATCCGACGCGCGTGGATTCGAGGGTTCGCCGAACTAATGGTCGTTTCCAGTCATCGATCACCTTTTAAAAAGCAGCTTTACACCCTTTTGCCCCGGAGTGGTTGCCTTCCATATTTTTGCCTTGTAGGGCATTACCCAATCTTTGCCTCTCTTGGGACCTCTTTTCTTTTTCTACTGAAGGAACAGTCTGCGAGTTCGGATGTATCTTTTTTTTTTTGGTTCTCCTTTCCTCCCCCTTTTTTTCTTGTTTCCCCACAGGATTAACTGCGCAGTGATTCTTGTTGCCCTAACTAAAGACCTTTTCTTTCTGACCCCCGGTCCCCCCACCTCTGGTCATCTTATTTAAATGGATTCTCCCTCCTTCCCTCCTCCCTGACCTCCGGTCCCTGGCGATCTGATGTCCAATGCGGAGCCCAATCTGGACTTCCCGGCCCGTCGGGTCCGAAATTCTCATGAGTGGTGAGAATTCAGGCCGGGCCCCTTTCCCTGCGACTGAGAATGTTTAAGTCTTTCGATCCTTAGTCCTATGTGTTTGGCTGCATCTCATTTGAAGAGTTTGATATTTTCATAGTCCTTTTTCTTTTTCCCCCTTTCTTCTACCTTTTCACGCACCCCCCTCGCTAGCCTTCTGAATCAGTATCAGCTTCGATGACCCCCAAGGTCTGCATCCAAATCACTAGTCTACCTCTCTCTTCTTCCTGCGCCTATCGCTCAGGTGATTCATCTGTCGCCCTCCCCCCTTTCCCCAGTGGACCAGTGGTTTCAACCCAGGTTCGAGATTGATTTTGATGATGTTCCTTCCAACGTATTTCCCACCCCTCTCTTTTATCTCTCTTTTCCCTCTTGTTGTTTGTTGAGGTTGGTTCCATACCCTTCCCCCTTTTTCCCCCCTCCTAATAAATCGCCTACGGACCACGGATTTCCCTTGGGACAGGTCCCTCCCGCTTATGAACTCAAGAGCGTTCTCTACTCTGGATTATAGGTTACTTTCTCTTTCGCCTGAAACTAATGATTCTCTTTCCTATTTTAAATAGTTCCTCCCCCTTTTTGTTGTCGGTTTGATAATTGACCGGAACCATGGTGACAACCCCGTTTTCCTCTGCTCTCAACCTTTGAAAACCTGTTGAAATCCCCCCCCCTTCTCTCCTTTACGATTCGAAAAAGCCTTCTTCAGCGCAGTTATTCTTCCTCTTTCCCCCTCCCCCCCTTGGCAGTACATTGAATTTCAGCCCAACGCCGACACCCAGCTTTCTATTTCTCTCTTTTCCAATTCATAAGTTGCATTCTCCTCCATTACCGATTCCGGCGTCTAAGCGTCCCTTGTTTTCCAATCAAGATGAAATTCTTTTGGCTCAACCTTTCCCCTCCCCTGCCCATCAGTTACACTCGCGCCAAGTTCCCTCTTTTCCCCGTGTCTGAAAAATCACCAGAACTCCCCCCCTCCCCCCAGACCTCATCCTTTCCACATAATTTGCGACTTGCTGAGGATATCCCTCTTATTTAGTCTCTCCTTTTGTTTACCGACAAATTCGCGCAACGTCAACACCCGTGAAAAAAGCCTCGACCCCCCCCTCTTGATTCTTTCGCGCTTGATCGCATACGACACAATTAGTCCTTCAATATTCCCTCCTTCTCGGCTGTACCTCTAACCAGCAACGGCTTCTCTTTCCCCTCCAACCAACTAAATCCGCCTTTAAGCGTTCCTATCCTTTTTTCTCTCTCCCCCGACACTTATCTCGCGGGGTAACCCTCTTTTGTCCCCGAAACCTCTCTCCCTTTCTTCCTGACCCAAACGGCTTAAAGAGCTCCGCCGTCCTCGAGATAGTTAATGTTTTTCATCCTTCAAGCCTCTTTCGTAATCGGTCCCCCCCATTACCGTGACCCATTCCCTTTCTTCCCCTGTTCTTAATACGCATCGAGGATTCCCAATTTCACCCATTCTTAGTCTTCTTCTTTGTCGAGCCCATTGCCTCCTCTGACCCCCAATGACTTTTTGCCGACCAAGAACCATGGACCCTTCTCATTTTCCAGTTAAGTTTTCTTTTTTTTTTTTTCCCGGAGTCTTTGCGGGGATCTTTTTCCCTTCCCTACCACTAGGTTGACCAATCTGGTCTCCCCTTTGATGTCCTAATTAGTCGCAATTCCATGGCCACGGCCCACAACGTCTCCTCAAAACTTAAGTCCTTAACCCATTTTTTCTCGACCGACGCCGAAACTTCCTTCTCTCTTCCCCTCATCATTGTGAGATCAGTAAACAAAGTCCGTTTCCCCCCTTCCCCTTCGCGGTGCCGTATCTTTTTATGTGCGTTGCTTTTTTTGCGTGTACAAACTTCCTTTTTCCCCCCCTTTTTGACCATCTGCACCATTGACTCCCCTCTTGGCCACCCTTGATCTGGAAGGAAAACTCTCCGCTCCCGTTCGACGGACAGAACCCCTCACGTTCAAACTCTCCGGCCCCCCTAACTTACGGAGAAAATCACTTTTACTTTGTGAACCTTTTCTTTTTCGGCGGAACACCGCTGGGAATCTGCATAGTTCCTCCGAACCTATAGGAGATGCCTCAGTACTTTTTTTGACCTTTTTCATTTTCCGATGCTTAATTTCTCAAATCCCAACCCTCAACTTGATTCAATGTTGCTATGTTTTATATGACGATTAAACTAATTTCGGACTCTTACCATCAAGGAAAGATTCCTCTCCCCGGTTTCGCGAGGAATGCAGCTGAATGGTCCCTCTCCATGGTCATCTTTAATCCCTTCCTTCCTTTTTTTTTGCGATTATTGGCGGAAGGGTAATGTTCCTCCCGGACGTCCAGACTTTTAGGTCTCAGCGCCTATATTTTCAGCATGATGGGCCCGTGGACGAGGTTGTGGTGGAGTTTGACACTCAGCTTTATTTTTTTCGAGCAGAAGCCGGCCGGCATTCCCTATGTTGAGTTTCGTACTAATGGTCGATGAAGGTAGATCCCCACCTCTCTCCCCCGGCGGTCGACTTCTCGTGGTTTTGACTTTGCCCGGCTTTTTTTTCCTTAGGGTCCCCCCCCCCCCGCTTGGCGACGAGGATCTCTCCTCTTGCACGTTGTCTTCGCAGACGGATTTTTTAATGAGTAGGTCGTGATGTTGCTCCTTGGTCTGAATGGACTGCTTCCTATGGAAACCTTGATCTAGTTCATCTTTTTTTTCGAACCTCTATGGCCTTGTCCTTGTACACCCCGGTTCAGATTAATTTTGAAAAACTTGGGTATTACCTTCTTTTAAGACCTTCCCCTTAAGTCTTGTACTTTTTTAGTCGATTGCTTAGAACGGGAAAAGGCCTGAGGCATTAGGATTCTTGGTCGGTAAGGTCTCTCACGGGACTTTTGTTATAATTCTTCCCTTTCAGACGCCCTACTCGAAGGCCGGACTGTTGATCCTCTTACCTTCTGTATATGACCTGCCCTCCCTTGTCTAGTCCCTTTCGACCGGGGACCTGATGATATTAATGTCACATATCAGCAAAAAAATCGCCTCCATCCCTCTTTCCCTGCCCTCCCCGTAGCGTCGACGCCGTCAGGTTTATCTCTCCCCTCGACAGTCTTCAGCCCCTTTTTCCCCCCCTCCTTACTATAGCAGGCGATCATCACTCGTCGACCAGTCAACCCCCAGGCAATATTGTTTCCAGGTAGCCCCCCTATTTCTTTAGGATTTGCGAATTCCATGTCATTTCCCAACCCGGCTTCTCTTCTCTTTTCATCCTCCCCCTCTTGTTTTTTTTTCCCTTCTTCGATAAGTCTGTTTTGGGCCTAAAGTCTCCCCTTCATCATATTAAATTTGTAACCACGATGCCATTTTTTGTGGCCTTCCGCGTGATCCCCTCCCCCTTTTTCGCATTCTCATGATGGCTCTAGGTTTTTAGCCTTGGTACCCCCTTTTGGTTCCTCTTTCTTCTCGTATTTGACTCGGCTGCGCGATTTTGCGTTACTTTCTTAATCTAATAAGTTGATCACACGTTCCTCTTAGTCTCAACACGGCAAATTTCGTGCCCTACCACTGCTCGACTTCAGATGACCAACTAACTCATTTATCTCTCTTCCCTGTCCTGAAATCACCACGTCCCTTGCCATCTTGGAAAGCCACCCACACCTCCTCCCTCCCCCTCCAGTTTCAAGATTTCTCGCCTTGACACGTCCTCTCCTCTGCCATCCCTTCGTGGCAAGTGCTTACCATCCCATGTTACCCCCCTATCTTTCCCGATTTGGACGCCATGAAACTCCCTTCTTTTTCCTCAGAAGTATATTCCCATCCTCGGATCAGTGTAGGGAAAACGTCACCGCTCCCCCTGTATCACACACCCAGACCTTACTTTTTTTACCCTACGTAGCTCTGCCAGACTTTGCTGCGGAGAGCCATCGCGTACGTTCGTTCTTCCCTGAAATTCCCTCTTTCCACAACACGCGTGAAACACAGCATTTCTACTTCGGCTTTTTTAGAGTACTTTTTTTTCCTCCCCTATACTTCCACTCCACATTAGACTCGCCAACCTCGGAATAAGCCAAGTCGCTTCCCTTATAGAATACGCCCCCCTCAAAGGCTCCTCTTTTCCCAAGAAATATCGAGGGCAGCGTGGCCCATGTTCAATAGATTTAACCAGAAACTTTTTTCTTCCGCTTGGGGACATTCCATTCCGCCAGATCGCTTGAACTCCAGAGTCTCCCCTCCCCCCCTTGTTCTGCCCCGTTTTCTTTTAAACGTTTTTCCCTCGGTTCCTTAGCGAGCGTTCATACGGTCTTCCTCGTACATTGTGCGTGAATCGGCCCCTATTATTCCCATCCCACTTTACAGGAAGGTCTTGCAGTTTTTCTCTCGATGAATTCCCCCGTCCCAAATTCCCCGTCTAGGAGAGCACATATTCCGATTCCATTTTGTTCAGAAGCACCCTCCTTTTCGTGCAGTAATTCTCATTAAGTCTCAGGATATCCCCCCTTCTTTTCAGTTGTGTCTGTCCCGCTATTTGACCTGGTACCAAATATGTCTGTCATCGTTTTATTTAACATGAGTGTTCCATTCATAGATGGGCAAATTCCCTTGGATTTTTTACCCCCAATTTCCGACCGCTCTTCGAAAAAGTCAGCAGCAGACAGCCGAAACTTACCTTTTTCATTCCCCCCCTTTTAACCCCTTCCCAGTTGTTTTGATCGAGATCAAAGGAAGTTTTAGTCTGCTCTTTCTCTATTTTCCAGAATTCGTTGTTCAAAATCCGTTAACTTTTGAATTGAATCTCTTAATTCCCTCCCATGCGGTCCAGACCCTATGTGATCGGGCAGGACGATTTCCGACCCCGGTAGCCGGACTCAACTCCGTCCAACTCTACGGCGAATGAAGCGTGCTCCAAAGACTCTTGAGTGTCCCCAAATTTCTTTGGTGCGGATTTGACCAACCCCTTATGGTGACTCGTTTTTGCTCAACCAGCTGCGCCCGACGGCTTGTGACGACTTTCCCTAGCTAGTCTTTATTACTAAGAAAGTCTATACCTTGCCTCCAGGTTTTTATGGATACCTGACCCGCGCTGGCCCCGATCCACCATCTCTCATGACGTTTGCCTTCCTCTTTTCCTGACCTTTCACTTCCCTTGGTTCCGCGGGTTCCTGGTGACGGACGGGTAATCTTTCCCCTCCCTCCGGCGAGCCTAACTCCGGAGCGGCTTCATGAGTAAGCTGGCCCCGCGATGTTTGGAGTGTGAAAGCTTCCATTTTTCCCCGTTTTGCTTTCTTTCTTCGATCAACTCTCCCCCCCGTGCGGGATTCTGAGCTTTCGCGCCTACTTCTGTAAGCCCTATTGTCGTGCCGGAGCTCTCCCCCCACTCCGTCGGTCTAAGCTTGTTTCACTGCCTTGTTCGTTGCCATTGTAGAATGTAGGTTGAATACACCCGTTCGGCCTACGACGGATCTGTTCCTCAAGGTCCCCCTTATTTTGCCCGCCGCAGAAGGACTTTCCTGGGATGATTTCTTTTTTTTGACGTGACGTGAGCCGGTTGCTGGTTCCCTACATTGCTTACAGGATTTCCATTGCCTCCCTCTTTCTGACTTTCTTGGTGTTATGAACGAAACGTTCTTCCAGTTTAATTTATGTGCCACCCTGTTATTAAGATTGTCCGACTGTTCATGGCTGCGATCTTATGTCTACGTCGCCCCCCCTCTGTCTATGATTCGTTTTTTTTCTGTCCTGTGAATCATGTCGGCATGGGACGTGGTTCGACCTCGGGTCCTCCTGTTACTCTCCTGCTGGCGCGGAATCTCACCCTTCCCCCTCTTCCGGGGTTGGATGCCAGACCCTTCCTTTTTTGACTCGACCGGGATCCCCTGATGAGATTTCCGTCCCCCATTAAGCCCCCACAGATCGCTCCTGAGTTCTTAAGACCTCTCCTCTCACGCTGCCCCCCCAAGGTTTATAGCCAACGCTCAGCCAAGCCTACCATCATGAGAATATCGTTCATTGAACCGTGGTAGCCACGCTTCCCCTTCCCCCCTTCTTTTGTTTTCCCGGTACCTTGATGATGATGGGCGAATTTTCCAGGTTTTCAAACAAGATTATACCTTTACCTCTCCTCAGTGTTGTTTGATTTAGTCTCTCAGTCTGCCCTCTGCAAAATTGCCCCTCAAATCTAATGGTACCCCCCTCTTCCCTGTTTGTACGCGTCAGCTGATGAACTCCCCTGAGCGATATTATTGTCGCTAGTTTTCTTTTTCTCTGATTGAATGAAACTTTGGTCAGTCAGGATTCCTCTCGTTTATCGTCCTGGATCTTTCTCGATTGGGGGGCTTCCCCTTTTCCCTCCCCATATCATACCTTTTCTCCCCCCAAACGCGTATGATTACATAAAACACTTTCACCCTGGCCCCCCCCCCCCCTTTTTTTTTTTTAATAGCAAGTGTACCTTCGCAACGCCTTATTCGTCAGCGATTCCTTCTGACACGGCCCACCCCCAGCCCCTTTGTCCTACCCTCCTTTTTTATGACCCTTCCCGCCGCCTACAGATTTGAAAATCCGTTCATCCCCGCGCTCCTTTTAGATTTGCTTCGTTTCAGCGTAATTTAAAGACCATTGTTTCCCCAATATGCTAAACGAGCCGCGAGGTTCTTCACCTCCATCTTATTCCCCCCTTGAATCACTATCCGCGTTCCCCTTCTTTTGAGGTAAAAAGGATCCCACGTCGAACACCCTCTCCAATAATAAGTCAAACCTCCCCTCTTCTCCTGGTCCCCCCAGTGCCCGGATAGCACCAGAATTCCGTTTATTTGTATTCCCCCTCCCAACCCTCCTGGCAAATTCAAAAACCATTTTTGAAAACAGCATTTAGTTTTGAAATTCCCTGATTTTTTCTCATTCCTTTTTCTCTCCCCCAGGTGACCCTCGAATCCACTTTACTCCTAACGTATTATCCTAGCCGACTCCCCATCCACCGGCGCTCATTTACCCATAAACCATCCGCGGCCATCGTCATCATGCTGCCGCTCGCTTAACATCCCATTGGATGGTAGGGATTCCCCCCCTTCCCCTTCCCCCGCCCAGTAATCACGGACTCCGCCGTGATCGCCCTGTCTGATTGGCCTTCTTCCAAACGCCCGCGATTCCTTCGCGTTCGATATCTTGGAAGCAGTGCGTCGGGCTTCCCCTGCCTCTGATAAACCAATTAGCAATGTTCAGGGTCTGAAGGTCTACGATCGCGTTCACCCTTCCACTTAACCCCCCTCCCTTCTTCTGCTCTCTGTTAGAGCAAACATTAACTAATTCCAGTCGTTGTGCCGCCGACAACTCCTTTCCAGTCCTTTACCCCTGTCCTTTTTTTTTCATTAGGAGATTTTTTTCCAGGTTTTCGTAAGGAGACCCCGGTTCCGGATAGTTTGACCCGATCACATAGGTCTTGACCTAGGTCGTCAATTTCGCCCACCTTCCCTATTTCACTTCCATGGTGTTTTTCCCACCCCCGTGCAGCCCCCCCCTCCGGCGACAATCTCATTCCCCCCTCGCCTCCTCAACTTCCTTTTATCTTTCCACTCCGTTGTTGTGTCTCTCGATAACTGGGAACGGTGCGCTGTCGTCTTTCCCCGGTAAGCGTTTTCTCTTTGGTGGTTTCCAACTCAGTTTGCCAGACATCTGAGTTCCTCAATCCCACTCCGACTAGGCCAGACCACTGTGCCGTAGGTCAAACGATACCGCCCGTTCGACGTCAATAACGCCTCAAACCTCTCAACGTTCGCGGAGAAAATGACTTTCGGCTGGTACATTCTTCGCTGCACAACTGGGCATTTATATTTTGACTTTTCCTCTGAAACGTGAGGCCGACGGTTGAATTGTTAATTCCTACCCTCGTCCCCCTACGGCATATCCCCTTGCGAAGGTGATGTCTCATTGCCGATTTCAAAGCCTGAATTCTTTAATCTTCCCCCCGAAATTACCCGCTCTCGCGAAGCGCCCCCGTGCTTGCTAGACTTTTGGCAGTGAAATGGGAGATCTCGCGTCCCCGTTTTCTGCGGACTGTTTCAGCCCGACTCTGCGAGAGAAGACTTTTTTTATGTGTTTCCTCCCCCGAGGGCCCGCAGATGGGCATTAGTCCTTGTTCTTTTTGAAGTTTTTTTTCAGCGCGCCGTTGAGTTTCGACCGAAGCCGTGCGGATTCCGATTTTTTCTCATCTGAGATTCCTACTGCGTGCCTTTGATACGATAAAAGCGACAAAAAAGATGTCGGTCTGCTTCCCGCGTGGTTGGTTGACGCTTTCCGAGTAGAATTGTCGGGTACTTCCCCCTCTTCCTCTCCGAGGCATTCTGTGGCTCTCCGCATTCAGTCTTTGGCGCAGACTTCTTTCCCTGCTTGATTGTTTTTTTCTGATCTTTTCGTCCGGTTGCTGGTTCCCTACGAGTCGCAACTGCGCGGTGATCGGAGACAGACTCTGGCGTTTTCTCGCCTCAACCAATTTTTTCCCACTTGGGTCATTCTTATTGCACCACCATTGGAGTTATTACGTCCGTCAGCGTCCTTGGTTCCCCCTCTTTGCTTTGTCTCTTAAAATTTTTTCCAGGTCGGGTGGCGCGTTTGGTCAAATTCATGCGGCAAGTTTATTTGTTTAGTCTTTCCCCCGACTGAAGTCGCTGCGTAACAAGTGCGACATCCTTTTTTACAGTCGATAATGTTTTTTAACCCCTTTGCTTTTGATGCATCGCCGTTGGGATCACATGGTACTTTCCTTTTTTCAAATTATCCCCTCACCCCCACCCTCCTCCTGACGCGTCGATCACGATCGCTGACGTGCCCAAGGTCGCGTAACTTCCCAGAGGAAAGACCCTTTATGACACTGTCTCAATATCTGCTGGTTTCATCACGCTTTCGCGCCGTAAACAAGGGTTCCCCCATAAGTTTTTTTTCCATTTCTATTGCTTGGATCCGGATTTCCCAACCCGATTATCTTTTCCTCATCAGTTGTTTTCTCTCGATCCAGCTGGTCCGAATGGTTCCCCGCCCCTCCCCTCATGCCCGGCACCCCTCTGCTGGTTACTCTGGGACGAGTGATTGAACATGAGATACTTTCCTTTCTTCTCTGGACTTCGCTTTCGCATGAAAATTCTGCTTCGTCCCTCTCGTGCTTTCCCCCTCTTTTCAAAGGTTCCTGATTTTTTTTTGCTTCCTTTGACACCATCATCATGTTGATCACCTCCGTGATCCACAACCCTGCCAAATGGCTTCAGTTAACCCAAACCCCTGTATAGTTCGATTCGCAACGCCTTTCCTTCCATTGCGTACTGATTCCTCAACCCTTTAAATTTACCAGTCCAATGATTTCGGACGCCCAACCCGCGCCGCAGTACAAGTATTGTCGCCGCCCTTTTAAGTACATGCATCTCTCCCCCCTGTCCCGCGTCGGGCCCAGTCGTAATACCCGGTTTCCCCATATCTGTTAGACTTTCCGTGGCCCTTTTTAGTCACAACCTTTGTTTCCGAAACTCAACTTCCCATCTTTTTATCAGTTGTAGTGTCCCACTCCCCCTCCTTCCCCGTCCTACCCAAACACACGCCCTCATCCGCCCCCGTTCATCCAGAACGAATTCCTCTTCGCTCCCGAATTCTTCAGTCGTCCTTTGCGTGTCTGCCCGACAAATCTCCTCCTTTTCCCAAGTCCCCCACCCACGCGTTTTTGTTTAACCCCCAAAGCCATTTCGCACGACGGGCTTTTTCGCGCTTTAGAGATAGGCACGTATTCTCTCGCTTCACCCTCGAACGCACGGTCTTCGCTCGGACCAACTCCCTAAAGTCGTAGCTTCCACCCCCCTCCCATCCGCGGTCTGTTCGCCGGATCCCCCGATTCAACCAACAAGTGCTTCTCGACGAGTATAACATTCCCTTCCCAGTTAGAGGCCCCCCTTACCCTGCTTGAGCCATTTTTCGCGGGCCCGTATAACGCCTCCTCGCTTCCTGTCGCTTCCTGCTTTGAATGTTCAGCAGTCGGTAGTAATCCTACTCCATCCCCTTCGCCCTGTTATAGGTCTTTTCATGTCTAAATAAGAAGGAACTTCCAATTCCCCCATCGTCGCTCTATGGCTTCTGTTTTTCTCCCCCCAAATACAATTTTTTTAGAGTCCAGCTTTTGTTACGCCCGCACAATTCCATGTTTACCCTAATCCCTTTTTATACAGTTACCTTTAGACGGAGAGTACGGCGTTCTGTCTGACTCCCGGGCTTCTTGTCCTTGACCCATGTCCCACGATAACATAGGCCTCGTTCGATTTTCTGTCAACGATAATTCCATGGCACCCCCCGTTTTCAAACCACGGCCCCTTTTACTTGATCCCTTACCGAACTCACCGAAAAGTTCCTTTGTTCTCTTATTCTCCCGTTGTTGTGGAGATTTCCGAAAGGATTCGGCGTCGCTTTCGTATATTTTTTCAATCGGACGCTTTGGCCTGAAAGTCGGTGGGGAACCGCCCCCTGTCCTCCACTCTCGGAATTGAAATTCACCATGACGCCGATGGCCAGACCTATGTGATCTGCCCATGTCAAAAGAGCTTGGGAATCCTCTTCTCTTACATAAGCGTTAACTCTCCGGCGCCACTACATTGATCCCTACTGCTGATTTACCTTCTGTGCGGCGCGGCAAACAGCGGGTGAATTTCCTCTTTCCTTTGATCTCTCCCCCCCTCGAGAGAAGAATTGTGGTGAAGTTTCCTCGATGGCTTTTCCCCTCCCTGACCCTCCATATCCTGAGAATTTGATGGATAATGAACATTAAATCCCCTTTTTAGATGGCATCTTTCCCGCAAGGACCTTTATCGCGAAGGCCCTCTCTTCTTCCCCTCTTCCTGGGGACCGTTCTGTGACGATCCGCGAGGTTGGAGATTTCGGCCTTTTCTTTTCCGAAAGCACATAGTTACGATCAGACTTTTCGGAGCTGCGCCTCATTATGTTGCAGCTGGCCCTTTTCTGTCTTTTTTTTGCGTGTGGATGAAAGCGCCGTCGGAGTTTCGCTACTCCTCGGCCCGCTTTTTTTAGCGTTGAGAGAGTAATTAATTTTTAGATGTACTCTCAAGCGCTAAAAAGTTCCTTCATGCGAATTTTGTCACGCTTTTTTTTTACTTGCCCTTGTCGAATTTGGATACCCCCCGCTCCTGGTAAGACCGGGAATTTTTCTTTTCTTTTTTAGGACCTTGTCAGAGCGACTTATTCGATTTCGGTCCTTGTGTTGCTCTGTGGAGGCTCCTACCTGATCCAGGGATAAGTCTCTTTCCGTCGCTCCTCTGGAGTTTATGTTCCCTTCTCACCCGGTAGTAAACATAGTCCTACTGTGTCCCCCCCCTGGATGTTACAGCTCAACTCAACGGAAATTCATTCTCGATGTAGGAAAGGATTTTTTCACAATTTTCCTGGGACGGCTTGGGCGTTTCTCCTTACTTCCCTTAAAGGGAAGTGGTTTCCCTTTTAAGTTTGCAATACGAGCGTGCAAGGGGCGTTTAACGCCTTGCTCTCCTTTTTGTCGGAACGAAATTCCCTTGTTTGTGTCGAATCAGGTGTATCAAAATGGCCTCATTTTTTTACAGGTCCCCCTAATCCCCCCTTCCCCTAAGAAGAGTTCCGCGCGCGACTCTCCCCCACGTTAGACCTCCTCCTCTCCCGAAAGAGAAATAATGATGAATATAGATACAGGGAGTTCAACGTTCGACAGACGCCCCTTCAATTGTGGGTTAATTTAGTTTATGTTTGTTCTCCTTTTAAATTTTTCCC
>Ga0179591_1316874_pt1 | contig 17152 bp, 35 predicted proteins | sample CZOMad2_1_08_16f_FD_182891 | JGI IMG/M metagenome (GOLD analysis project Ga0179591, IMG submission 182891) | Vadose zone soil fungal communities from Angelo Coast Range Reserve, California, USA - CZOMad2_1_08_16fungal (PacBio error correction) | ecosystem: Environmental > Terrestrial > Soil >... | reverse complement strand
TGTCCGCTTGTCGTTGTGATGGGTTTTTTTCCCCACCCTTTTTCTTTCCCTCCCAATCCTTTCCATTCTCCCCTTTTGTTCCCCAATTTTTTTTTTCTTCAGCATGATTTCCCACGGATTTCTCTTTCCCGCCGGTGTTTTCCTTTTGGCTTCTTTTTCCCTTTTGTATGTCTTTTTTCCCCCGGATGGTGCGAAGTCTCCCTGGGAGGCTTTTTCGACAGCTTTTCCAAGGTGGCTTAGGTGGAATACCCCCTTTTTTGAGCTTTTTTTCCCTGAATTCGACTTTTCCCTTTCAAGACCCTGCGACCTTTTTCTCGTTGATGACGGTTCATCCCTGGATGGCGTATCTTCATGTCCCCCATGTCCCCTCGCCATTCCTCTTTCTATCCGGCTTTGGTGATTTTTTGAGAACCCTTTTTCTTATCTTTTCTCCGAAGGCTTTTCCTAAGGTTTTTTAGTTCTTCACGGTCTCTGGTTTCCTGTTCGCGATTCCCTTCTTCTTTCATCAAACCACTTTTTCCCCCAAATCCGTTTTTTACGGAAGGCCTTTTTTCATGCGACCGCTCCCCTGTTTCCGCACTCTTGTATGGTTTTCCCCCCTTCTACCAAAGCATTTCTTTTTTTTTCAGCTTTTCTTCCCCCCGGCCTCCATCTCAAGCCTCCTTTGTCGATCTTTTTGTTTCCCTTAACGCTGTCTTTTGCGCGTTTTTTTCGCGGAATTTTTCTCGTTTCAGATCCCTTGAAGCCAACAGCCCCCCCGAACTTCTCCCTTTCTTGTTTCCCTTTTTGCATTCCCCTTTTTTTCCCAAGTGGCGCTATTTTTTTTTCTTTTCTGGGATGGTTTTTCCTTCTTCCTTTTTCGGTGTTTCCCCCCTCCCGCAGCCCCTAAAACTCTTCTCTTATAAGTCCCGGGACCTTTCCATCCCCCTTCCGGTCTTGGTTTTTGTCGGAGATTTTTCTTTTATGTAATTATACGCAACTTGAGTTTTCTTTCAGGAATTTTTTTCTTTTTTTTTCTCCCGGGCGTTGAGTCCCCCCCTCTTACCTTTTTGCAATTTTGGTTCTCGAAACAAATCAAGCGTTTCTTCCGTCTTCCCCCCCTTCAATGTATTTTTTTCTGTTCGGTCCCCGCCAGAATCTGAGTTCAGTTTTTTAGTGGTCACGTCGTACGCCCGCTACAAGCTCCCTCTCCTTTTTTGGATTTCTTGTCCTTTCAAAACAATGCTCCCTGCGACTCCCCTTCTTCCCTTCTCCAAGCTGCGCGCCAGAACTTTCTGTCTCCCTTGGTGTTTTCCCTGAATTTTCACTTCCCCACTTTCCCTCCTTTTTTAGAGATAGAGGGGGTTGTCCTTTTCCTTCCCCAATTTGGAAGACCCCCCGTCTTCCTTGGCTCTAGTTTTTCTTGCTCTCTGTGGTAGTTCGTTTTTTCTTCCCAAGGTTTTTGTCCATTTTTCTTTCTTTTTGCCTATTTCTTTTTTTCCCAGCCCCCCCTTCCTTGACTGGGCATTTGTGGCTAAATTTTCTTCCCGCCCTTTCCCCGATGGACTCCCTTTAGCCCCCCAGGATTTTCGGAGGGAAGTTCCTATTCTAATTTCTTTTCTTCTAGGGGTTTTCAAGCGCCCTTCTTTTAATGGCCGCTCCCCCTTTCCTTAGCACTCCCCCCCTGGTAAGGTCTCAGGTGCGGATCGTCCGGCTCTTTTGCTTTTGATCTCTCCCAGAAATTTCCCCCCTCTATTTTTTATAGTTTCCTCCCTTTCATGATTCTAGTGTATTCGTGGGGATCATTCAGAAGTTTATGGCCCCTCTGTTTTTTTTTTGTGCAGATTACCCCCCCCCCCCTTGAAGATCCCCCTGCAATCCTTTTCTTCAGGATAACTTGGGCGTGATGTTTTTTCCCTCTCCCAAATCTTTTTGGTAGCTTTTTCCATGGTGGCTTTTCTTTTTTGCTGTTTTCCCTCCCCCGCTCCGGATGGTTCTATCGCGAGATTGCTCCCCCCCTTTTCTCTGGCGACCACTCTTACCTTTCGACCCTTTTTTTGGTCGAAAGCCATGTTTTTTTCCGGTTTTTGAACTCCTTGTCAACTTTCTCCCCCAAAAGTTCTGGGTGGGTTTTTCCCCTTGTTGTGCAGACCCTTTTTTTCCCTTATGAAAGGGATTCTGCCTTCAGGAACTTTTTCTGGACGAATTTTTGGTTTTTTGAGTTTGCGACTTTTTTTCGGTGATCATGTTTTTTTCCTTGATATCTCCTGTGTGTTCTTCTTCTTCCCCTTGCTCCGTTTTCCGCAGATCGCCCTCCAACTCCCTCTGGGCCGGACGCCCCCTTTTCTGATTCGATTTTTGGGTCCCTCCCAGCAAGCACCCTTTTTTGACCCCCTCTTTTCTGATTTTAAAACGGACTTGATCTACGCTTTCTTTTTTCACGCGGAAGTTCCCGGCCTTTTTTTTCCCCCCCCCCCCAACCAAAATTTTTACCTCCTTCCTTTGCTTGGAGTTTTATGCGAGTCTCTCTATCCTATTTCCTTTTCCCCGACACGAGAACTCTACAACTTCTCCCCCCCCCACGTTCTTTCTTGCTGAATCTTTTCCTTTTGTCAGGTCGTCATTTTTTTTTTTTTCCGTGGAGAACCTCCTGGGTCCTCTTTTTGTTTCTTAAAGGATTTTTCCTAACCTCTCCTCAAAACTTGTCCCCCCAAAAATTTTTTTTTTCCTCGCCCTCCCCCTTCCCCTCTTTCTTTCAAACAAACCTTCTTGCCCTTCTCTGGTATTTTTCTGGCGTTTTTCTTATCCCGGTCTGCGAAAGATCTTCCTTTCATATTTTTTGCAAGACCCTTTTTTTCCCCGGGACCCCGTTGCGGCTTTTCTGACTCCCCCTCTTTCAGATCCCCTTTTTAGTCGAAAATAGAGGTATCGTAGTCCCGATGCGTGCCCCCCTTTTGTGCTGCTCTCCGCTTCTGTTTTTTCTTTCACGTTTTTTGCCGCGCTGCCAAGTCCCTAGCCTTTGAATTTTTTTTCTTTCCCAAAACTTTTTTGTCACCCTTCCCGCTCTAACACCCCCCCGAAATTTTCCAAAAGCATACCTCATTACAGGCCCACCTGGTGGTTTTTCCTCTCACCGAACTTCCGATACTCTTTCCCTCCCCCTGTTCTGGGGTTCTCCTTTTTTTCGGTGCTTTCCAAAACCACCAGGTTTGGTGAAAAGACCCTTTATGCCCTCCTTCCATTCTTTCTTCGGGGATTTTTCACTAAGGAGAAACTCTATTCAGCGTGTGAGATCCTCATTTAATTTTTTTTATTGTCCGCTGTTTTTCACTGTTTATTCCCCCCATTCCCCTTTCCCGCGGCTTTTTATTAGTCCCCCCTTTTTCATTATGATTTGTCCCTAGGAGTGAGGACCCCTTGTCCGAGACTTGGTTTCTTTACGGGTTTTTTCTCCTTACACCTTCCTTTTACGTTTCTTCTCGAGTACCTTGGCCGGTTTGACATTTCTCCCAATGTTTTTTTTTCCTCCGTTCTTTTCTTTTCTCCTTTTTCCCCCCCTCGGAAGACCTCTTCCCAAGCCCCTTTTTTACTGGTTTTCTGGGTAAACGCGTGGGGTTGTACTTCCGGTTTCTGAAAATGTTTTATGCCTCTGGTTTGCCCTTTTTTATCTGCGCTCCCAACAACTCCCCCCCCTTTCTCCCCCAATACAGATCTGGACCATTTATTTGAAGGGAGCCTTTCTACGGTTTCCCTTCACCGTCTTTTTTTTTTTGGTTTTTTTTCTTTGGGGTTTTCGCAAAAAGAGTGTTTGGTTTTTTCGTTTCCTTTCCGATATTTTTCCTTTTTGGTTGACCCTTTAGGACTTTTTCCTTCCCCTTCGCAAGGGTTGTGATCCTTTTTTTTTGACGAATAAGGACCTCATTCCATGTCCTTTTTCTTCTCATGCGTTTCTTCTTTTATTTTTTGATTCATGCGGTGTTTTTCTCTCCCTGCGTTTTTTTTCTTAGTGACCCTCTCTCTCCGGAAACTTCTTTGGTTCGTAAAGTCTTTTTTTGTTTCCGACTTTTTTTCAGTTCGGAGCTTTTCATTCTTTATATATCTCCTTTTGGTGGATCCGTCTCCTTTCACTCTGCTCTCTTTCGCGATCGTGCCCTTTTGAAGCCCATGTCCATTCTCCTTTCCGCGATTTTTCTTTTTTTTTTTTGGTCACATTCCTCCCCTCGCCAGTCCCTTTCCTACTTAGCCCCCTTCTTCTCCCCCCACGGTCCTCCCCTTGTCTTAGATAACTTCCTAAGTTGAGCTTTTCCCTCAGCGCCCCGATTACCCTTTGTTTCACCTGTTTTTCTTTCCCCATTCTTCCTTTCTTTTTCCTCACAAGAAGTCTTTTTTCCCTCCCCCCCTTATCCCTCCCTCCCCCACAAAGGTAACAGCGAGAAATTCTTAGCTCATTTCTTTCGTCCCCCTTTTCTTCGCACTGATCAATCGGGCTTTTTTCTTTTTTTTTCGTTGAGGCCTTTTTTCTCCCAACTTTTCCTCTTCCCATTCGATAGCTTCGCCCGTCATAAGCCACCCTCCCTCCAATTCCCCCCACTTCTTTTCTTCCGCGTTTTCTTTCGGTTGGTTCGCGGGTTTTTTTCTTTCTTTTCTGTATGCCCCCCCAACCTCCCCCTCTGGAAGTGGCTTTTCCTTTCCCCGTCCCCCTCGCCTTCAACTTTTTTTTTCAGGGCCCTTTCTTTTCGCACCTTCTTCCCGTTTCAGCGAACTCCCCCTTCGTCGCGGAACTCGACGTCGAGGTTCCCCTTTCGGTGATTCTTTTTTCGCTCCATCAGCAGGATTCTTCCCCTTGTTTTCTGCGCCCTTTAAGCAGAGAACCCCTGCGAGTACTCCCCGTTTAGTATTTTCGAAACTTTTTTTCCCAAACTTTCTATCTCCCCAGACACTTTCTCTCTTTTGAGCTTCTCTTCCCGAAAGGAGCTCCGCTGATTACCCAAACGCACCTTCCCTTTCGCTTCTTTTTTTGGTCCTCGTTTTTCCTTTAAAAGCCTCTTTACCCCCTTCTTTTTTTGGTCTCTCGATCTGGGTTTTTCCCTTTGAGTATGCATCGAGTCAACAACCACCCACAAGGTTCTTTTTGAGACCCCCCCCCCCCCCCCCCACTGTAAAGTTCCTCTTCGTTCCCTTCATGCCACGGTCCCTTTTGATTTTTTCCCCCTTTTTAGCACTTTTTTTTTGAGGACCTCTTCTTCCCGATTTTCTTACACTACAGGACCTTAATTGTCTTTTTGGTTCCTCTCCTTCCCCATCTCAGGACTTTCATGTAACTTGCGCGTCCCTATCCACTTCTTTTTCCTCTTTAGTTCCCTACAGTTAGAGTTTGGTTCCGTGGATTTTTTCTCCTTGGACTTTTCTTTTCCGTGGGTTCGCAAACGGTTTTCGGTTGCATGTAGTCCAGGTGTTTTCTCTTTCATGCCCTTAGTGAGTTTTTTCTCTTGAGACTTCGTCCCCCTCTAGGCCTCCTCCCCGACTCGCTCGAATTCAAGGCGCGGCCGCCTTTTTGTAACGTTCTGGAATGGGAACTCCTTTCAGGTTTTCTCCCCTCTGACCCCTGCTGCTTCTCTTTCTCTGGAAACTTGAAGATCACCCCCCTCCCAGAACTTTTTTGATCAAACTTTTTTTCGACAATTAAGAGAGCAAACCTAGTTGGTCGCGGTCCCTCTTGGTCTTTTTTTTTTTTTTTGTATGGACTTTTTTAGTTTTGATTCTCCCTCCTTTCCGGATGCTCCTTTTCCTCCAACAGGTGAAGTGGTGGAATCCTCCCACCTTCGGCCTGGTTTTTCCTCCTGCCAGGTGACTGACCTTTCCAGTTTCAAGCCTCCCCCCTTGTTGCCTTTTGTTAACGTTTTTTATCAATAACTTTTTTTGACGGTTCCCTTTGCGTGCTGGCTCTTCCCCTAGCGCCATGTTTTCTTTTCCTCATCTTTTGTTCAGTTATTTTTCCTCATTAGGGCTTTACATCCGTTCTGGAGCCCCTCCTTCTCCTCCTCCTTTTTTTTTTTCTTTCAAGCAGGAGCTTCCAAGTCTAGCGACCTTTCCTCACCCACTCGAAAACCTTTTTCCTTCAGGAAGGCCTTGTTTGCAATTTCTTTCTCCATGCAATGACCTTCCACAGAAGGACTTTCCTTGCAAACCCCCCGTTCTCCACCCAAGCCTTTTGAGGTTTTCTCAGCGGAGTCCCTCCCCAGGCCTTTTCCCCCACCCAGTTTTTTTTTTTACTCATTATCCCCCTTTTTTCCCCTGAGGGTGCCTTTTTTCCTCCGCGTCGCCGCTTCTTTTTCCTTTGTCCGACAGCGCCAGACCATCTCAAGAACACCCCAGGACTGTTAACAGTCCCCTTTTTTCTCTCTTGTTGACTTTGGTTCGCACCCTCCCTCTCCGGGCCTCCCCCTCCTTATAGCTGGTCCACATTTCCTGCCAGAAAAGTTCGGGGGTACCCAGTCCGCTTCCACTTTCTTTCGACTCTTCTCTGCACCACTCCTTCTTACTCCACATCCCCTTTTCCGAAGCGCATGTCTCGGGTGATTTTCTTTTCTTCCCGAATTTTTAGACCCACCGTTCAACCGGAACCTTTCCTTTTTTTCAATCAAGTCTTCCCTTTTACCCCGGACCCCCCAAACGTTCGGATCCCAGTTCTTTTGAGTTGCTCTCCACTTCCCTTTTTTTTCGAAAACCCCCCCAGTCCTCCCTCCAAAATCGACATTCCGGCGACACCTCAATGGAAGTTTTCTTTTCTAAGGAGCCTTCTTATTCGGAGTTCTTTCGCCAGACCCTTCTCGAGAACCTTTTTTGTCTTCCTTTTCCCTGGCAGGAGATCCACCAACCCTTACTCGCTCGCCATTTTTCGCTTTCCTCTCCCATCTCCTCAAGGAGCTTGCATCCCCCTTTTCCCCCTTTTTCTCACCCTCCCTGTGATAGATTCCCCCCCCAGATTCCCTTCTCTTTCCTCACTGTTTTTTTTCTTTTCGGTGCTTCCTCTCCCAGGTTTTTCCTCCCAGAGAATTTTCCTGCGTGGAGTTTTCAATTTTTTTACGCGAACTCGTCCTTTGAGTCTCTTCATTTTTTTTGACAAAGTTTGTTCCAAGTCCCCTTCTGAGCCCCCTTCATGGTATCGCGGACCCGATTCTTCCCCCCTTTCCTTTTGCTCAGGTTTTTTTTTTACGAGACCACCTGGCCCCCTTTCTTTGGCTTGAGGACTATCCGTGCTGATATTTTCGTGGATTTCCTTTTCTTTTTAGAAGCTCCTTAGCCACTCCTGGTAGCTTTCTTCCTGGACAGCCCGTCGTCTTTTCTAATCGTTCTCCCACGATTTTTCCCGGCGTTTCAAACTCCCCCGTCCCGACGGTAATTCCCGTTGGTTACTGTGTTCTTAATTTTTTTTCATTCCATTTTCTAGTCTTTTCTCCCCGTTTTGCTATTTTCCCAACTTTTTTTGGATTTTCCCTCTTTTTCGATATTTATTTGGCTGGATTTGTCCCCTCTCAAACTCCTCTCGCCTCCTTTCGTGGATTTCCCTTTTCTTCATGGTTCCTTTGGAGTTTTTTTCCTCTTTTTTTTTCGTTTTTTTTCGTATCTTTTCTTACCCTGGGTCCCCCCCTCTTTTCTTTAAGACCTCTTTTGCATAGTAACCCCTTTTTTCGTCGAGTTTTTCCGAATTGGATTTTTTTTTTTCCGCTCCCGAATAATGAGTGTTGCTCGGGTTTGCACTTTTTTTTCGTTTTGCTTCTTCGCGGTAAGACCCCTTTTTTTTTTTTTGCGCATTTTTCTTTTTTACCAAGCTCCCCTTTACTGACCCTTTCCCTTCTCTCCTTCCAGTATTTTTTTTCCCACTGGGATGATGGAATTGCGATTCTTCTGAGTTTTCCCCTTCCCTCTTCTATATCCGTGTTGTTTCTCCCATACCTTCGATGAATGTTTCCCTCCGTGTCCCTTTCAGATCCTCCGCTAACCTCCACATTTATCCCTTTTTTCCGGTTTTGGCTCTTTTCTGACTTCCTCCCCCTCCCCATCAGGGTACCCCCTTTTCCGAATCTTCCCCCCAAGTGCCCACCGGTTTATCAAACTAGTGAAATTACGGTTTTTTTTCTTCCGCACCCCTGGCTTAACACCCCACATGGTCCCCTCTTCGTTCCCAGGCAGCTTCTTTCCCGAAAACCTTGGATATTTTTTTTGACGACTTCCCCTTCCATCTTACTCCCCCCCCACACGTCCCTCTTCTGTTCCCTTGTTGAGACTTTCTTGGAACTCCCTTTGAGAAAAGCTATTTATATCTTTTTTGATCTTTTCTTTTGTTTGTTCCTGAAGTTTTCCTTCAGACTCTTTCCGGAATACTCCCCCTTCCCACTGTTCCCATTCAAATCGGGATTCTTTTTTGGGACTATTTTTTGGAGTAGTCTCTTCCTCTTCTGGACTTTTCTCTTCGGAGGAGCCCCCCCCCCCCCTACCAGGTCTCCTTTAACTCCACTTTGAAAAGTACCCCGCTACTTTTCTTGAGCCATCATGTGTATTTTTCAAGCAACCTTTTCCCTTCCTTCCCAGTTCCCCTGCCCCGACCCTCCCGTTTTCAATGGACTTCCTTTCGGCGTTCCTATCCTCTTTAGGTGGACCTCTGAACAAATTCCTCCATGCCAATTTTACTGCCTGTCCTGGTTCTTTTTTTCCATCATCTCCCTTAGCCCTCCCTTTTGATTAAACCAGCAGGATATCAGATGTAGACACCCCCCGGTAGGGTTCTTTCTTCCCCCTCTTGTCTGTGCTTTTTTCCCACGAAGATCCTAATCCCTTTTTTTTCATCGGGTTTTCCGATTTCCCCCCTTTTGGGGTGGACTAACGAACTTTTCCCTCTCGCGAAGATTTTCTTCCTTCCCCTTTTTGATCAACGGCGGCTTTTAGAATTTCCTTTTTCTGGTGAATTCTCCGTGTGCGCTCCAGTCCTTCCGCCATAGTGGCATTGGGCTTCCCCTTTTTTCGAGTGCCCTCCCCTGGAACTTTCTTCCCTTTGATGATTTTGAAGTCCATTAGGATTTTCTGGGATTTTCGATCTTTTTTTTCTTGGGAAGTTTTTTTTCCCGGGCCTTTTTTTCCCAATTCCTTTCCTACGTTTTTTATCCCTTCTTTCTTTCCTTTGAAGTTTTTGATTTTAATGCTCCTCCCTCCTCCCTGAATCTCCCCAGACCTTGGTTTGTTTTTTTGTGGGTCCTTCATCTTTCTCTTTTTTTTCTCTTCCCCATAGACTTTTTTCCCGGGATGTTGCGGCCCAGACCGGAATCCCCTCTTTGACCCGATCTTTACTACATCTGGCGGTTTTTTCCTCCCTCAAAAAACCTCAGACAGGAATCAATCCGTTCCCCCTTTGGTGGTTTCCTGGTTTTTTTTTCTTGGATTTTTTTCAAAGAGATTCTTTTTCTAGATCTCTCTTAATCCGGGCGCTTTCTTTTGATCAAAGGGTTTTAAACGAGATGTGGTCTCTTAACGGGAGTTTTTTTTTTTGAGATTTTGTGGCTTCACTTTCCCCCCCCCCCCCTTTTTTTTGCTTTTTACCCCGGTATCGAAGCCCCCACCCACACAATCTTTTTAGTCTTTTTTATCCATCTTTTTCCTGGGAAGACCCGTGTATTGGTTCCTTCCCTTCCCAGAGCCCCCCCTACTAATCTTTCTTTCGTTAACTTTCCTTGAATTCATGTTCTCCTTTTTACCTGTCCCTTTTTTTTTCCGCATATTTTTTTGAGATCTCCCCTTCCTCCTTCTTTCTAGATCCCCTCCTTTTCCCCCCCCATTACTACCCCTGGAAGGACCAATCAGAGGATGCATGCATTCCCAATTTTTTTTTCACTGACCCTTTTCCCCAACCCCTTTACGATTTCCCCCTCACCAAGGTCTCTACTTTGTGGCCTTTCTTTTCCAAAGTGTTTTCAATGAATCTCACCCTCAAGTTTTAAAACTTTCTTTTTCGCTTCCCCACCTCCCCAATTTTTTCTCCACAGTACAAAGGATTCCTTGCTTGTGCTCCCCCCCTCCGGTTCTTCAGTACTTTTCGAAAATTTCCTTCATGACTTCTCCCCCCCCTTTCCTTTGATATAATTTTTCCCCCCGCCACCTTTTCTCTTCACCTACTAGCATCCCGGCTTGTGCTTGTTTTTTTGTTTTCACTTGACTCCTATAGCGCCATCTTCCACCCCGTAATTTGCCCGGATCCGGTAACCCCCGGGATTTCTTCGTGGGTTTCTTGTCTCTTTTTTTTCGTCGTCTTTCCGGGTTTCTCTCAAGGTTCCCTACACGAAGCCTGCTTAAGTGAATTCCCCCGAATTCCCGATAAAACCGTCCCTCTTTTTTTCCCCCTCGACAACTCCACTCAGAGTCCCCTGCATCCCTCCCCTAGCCATCCTTTCTTTCACTCCTATTTTCGTTCTTTTCGCCCTTCATTATTTTTGGGGGAGTTCTTTTTCGTCCCTTCGGTCCGACATCCTGCCCCTTTTTCTCCATTTTCTCCCCCCTTTTTTTTAGACTCTCATACAAAATGACTCTACAGGGTTCTCCACAAAACTTCCTGATGCGCTCCACTTCCTTTCAGGCTACCACCCCCCTCTTTCCCCCGATGATCCCTCCGTCATCTTTTTTTTTTGTTGAGAGAGACTCTTTGGCTACTTTCCTGCTCGTCCCCCCACCAGGTTTTTTCCCTCCTTTTTTCCACAATTTTCTTTCGATTCATGTTCTTTTTGGAGGTCTTCCCTCGTCTTTTTAAAGGAGTTTCGTTTCTTTCTTTGGAGCACACCTGCCCTGCCCGTGTGCGTCTATAGACTCCCTTTTTCTTCTTTCTTTCCCTTTGCTTTCGTGACTGCCCCTCCCCGAATGCGTTCCCCCCTTTTTAGCTCTCCACTAACTTTCGCAATTTTCCCCTAGAGGCTTCTTGAGGGGCTTCAGTCCGGGATGGTTGCGCCGCGTGACTTTCAACCCTTTTATAGTTCCTTTCCTACTCCCTTTTCTGGAGTTCCAACTGGTTCTTTTCCAGTTGAGTCTTTTCTTCTCAATCTCCCCTTTTCATCGGGTTCGCTCTCCCCGCTTAAGGAGATTCCGGTGGAGCTTCCTCCGATGTCTCCATCGCGCTTTTTCTTTCTTAGGGACCCCCCCCCCTGTCCCCCCCTATTGTTACCCTCTAACGATTTTTGTCGGTCGTTTCCTTTTTTAAGATCAACAAATGAAGACAGAGTTTTTTTGTTGGTTTATAATTTTTCCTGTCGCTTTTTTGATATCTTTCTTTTTTCTACTGTTTTTTCCCTTTTTGACAAGATTTTCTCACATTTTGTTTTTCCTTAGGTGGATGTATTTGAACTTTATTTTTGATTTTGGGTTTTTTTCCAGATTTAAATGTCCCAGTTTTTTTCGTTTTCCCTTCTTTCCCTGTGGGTCTTCTTGATGGAGTCCTATGAAATTGCTAGCTTCTTTGCCTTCTTTTTTTTCCCCTTTTTCAGTATTTTTTGGTAAATTACTTTGCGCCTCGCCGAAAGTTATCCCTTGATATCTCTTGTGTGAGAGTTTCCTTTTTTTTTTCTTCTCAGAATCTCTCCCCTTCCGTCGAGACCCCTGACCCTTCCACATAACTCCTTTAGATTCGGTCGGACAGCTTTTCCCCTGAGACTTCTTTAGCAATTTTCCGGTTCCCCCCCAAAATCTTCTCCCTCACCAGTTTCTGTTTGTCTGAGATCCTTTCCCTTCCTTCTCTTTCTGTCAGAGCTCCACACCCACCTTTTTTTTTACCCCACTTTGCTCCCCCCTTTTTTTCGGTCTTACCCCCCTTCTCCGTCGTTTTTTTTTTTTCAGACCCCCCCAAGCAAACCCCTCCCCAGCCACACTTTACCCCGACGCGCCTTTCTTTTTTTCTTCTTAGTTTTCTTTTTTTTCCCAAAATGTTGGCTATCCGAGATTTTGAGCGCCAGTCCTTTTTTTGACCTCCCAATCTCTCCTGCCCTAGGGCGCTTTTTCCGCAAACCCGGTTTCCTTTCCCCCAATTCTTTTTGAACGTTCTCCCCTCTGGCGGTGTCTTTCGGGTTCTGTTCAGAGTCCTTAGACCTCCCGTGGATCCCCAGGACCACTTTTTTTTTTTAATTTTTTTTCACGAGTTTTTCAACCCTTGCGTCAGTTCTTTTTTTAGAAATGAAATTCAATGGTTTCTTTTCCCTTTCCGACTCTAGTAACCTTTTTTTTTTTTTAAATTTTTCCGTTCCCTCCTTTCCACCTTCCTAAGGTTTCTCATTTCCATCACTGAGTTCTTATTTTCTTGCAACGGGTAGAGTCCCTTTTTCGGAGGGCTTTTGTTCCGGGTTTTTCCCAAAGATTTTAAACCATTTTCCCTCCTTTTCCTACGCCTTTTGACCAACCCCTTCGCCAGGCCACTGCATCCCTTTTCCTTCTCGGTCAGTTCCCCCCCCCTTTGGTTTTTTTTTTTCTTCCCCCCGAACCTCAACTATGACCCCTCTCTTTTTTGTTGTTGAGTCTTTTTTTTTTTCTATGCACTTTCCTTTTAACAACCTTTTGGCTCCCCCCCTTCCCTAAAGTCCCCTTTGCCGCAGCTTTCTCCCTCGGCCTTTTGAGACTCCTTTTTTTTTCCTGCTTTCTCTTCAGTTGGGCGCCTTGACCTGGTCCGACTTTCGTATGTTTTTGTTTTCCTGGAAACCGAAAACAATGGGGATTTTTAGCCGCCCCACTTACATTAGGCCTTTGTCAGGTTTTCTAAACTTTTTTCGCGCTTTTGGGTTCTTCTTACGCCTTATTTTTTACAGGACCTTGCTTTTTCCGTGGTTCGTACTTTTTTTTGGAAGTCCTTTTCAGTTGAGCTTTTATTTTATGTTTTTTCTTTCCGACTCCCTTTTCCGACTCATTCCTTCTTTGGGAATTTTTTTTTTCTTAAGCCCTGAAATTCTTTTTGCTTCCGAGTTTCGCTTTTCGGTCCTCCCTTTTATTTTCCACCACACCATCCGACCCCCCTGAACCCTCTTTTTTGATCTTTCTTCCTTTCTGTCCGTGCCTCCAGCGGCTATCTTGAAGAGTTGGTTCCTTTTCAGGTTTTTTTTCTTCATGGTCGCTGTCTCCCCTCCCCTTTTCTTTTGCTAGAGCGCTCTTTCCTTGAGGAAGCTTTTCCTGTGAAGAAAAGTTCTCGGCTGTGGAATCCCTCCCCTGGGGTTTTTCTTTTTTTTTTGTTTGGGACGTCTTTTCCTTCCGCTTTAACGTTCTTCCTCCCCTTTCCATGAGTCTTCTTCCAGGTTTCCTGTCGGTGTTGAAGAACCAGGGCGTTCTTTCTCTTTCTTTCTGTTGAACCATTTTTTTTTGAAATACTCCTAATCTTATTGGTATTCCCATTCTTTTTCGGACTGTTCATCTTTTTCCTTAGCCCCCGTTAGGACTTTTCCCGTGCTTCTTTTTCTTTTCTGTATTCATAGATCACTTTCCTTTCCGAGGTTGAGCTCCTCCCTTTCTAGACGTTTTTTTTTTCCACCCCCCCCCTTTTCCGACCCCCAGACTTTTGTTTTGGAATTCTTCCTTTAGCCATTTCCGTCAGACCTCACGCTTCGGTCTGACCCCTCCTCACACCTTTTTTTTCCCCGTGATTTCAAATCCCTGATTCTTAGCCTTTTTCTTCCTTGCAGAATGTCCCGTAACCCCCTTCCCAGAACACCTTGTTCTTTAACTTGCCTTCTTTTCTCCCTCGACAAGGTTTTCTTCTCCTTGCGAGTTTTAGTTTCTCCACTTCTCTCCCCATTATAAAATCCACAGCCCCCCCGCCTTTTGAAAACTTTTTGACTCGTTTTTTGCTAAGTTTTCTCCCCCCATGTGGACCCATTGGCGACTGCTGGTTTTCCCTTTTTTTTTATCAAGGTTTTTTTGGGACTTCACCTCCTTGCCGATCGTTCCGGAACTCCCTTTCACTTTCAAACCTTCCCCAGTTCTCTGATTTTTTTCTCTTTCTCGGGTTCCTCATCGCGTCTATGAGGTCCCCCTCCCCACACCCGGCAATTCTTCACCTGATAAAATTGTTTCATCGTCCTTTCTTTTCCAATTGCCCTTTCTTTTTTTTCTTTTTTTTCCTCCCCTTAACGCTCAACTTCCTTCCGTCACTCCGTATTTCGGGGTTGTTCCCGTTACTTCAGGGTTTTTGGGTATCCCGAACCCCCTTCGAAGCAAACTTTTCCCCTTTAGTAGTCCCCAAAGGGAAGTTTCGTCAAACCCCACAACCATTGTTTTCCCCACCCCCCCCCATCCCTTTTCTTCGAGAACCTCCCTTCCTTTAATTCCTTTTGATTCCTTTTTATGTCCCCACATGGTTTTTTTTGCATCCTCACCCTTCCGATCTCCTTTCTTACGTGTTGGTGCTTTTTGGTGATTACTGTTTTTCCTCAACACAAACCCCCAGGGGGAGTCCCCTCTTTTCCCTCCCCTGTTGGCTTTCTGCCGCTTTCCCCTGGCTTTTGGTAATTTTTTTGAACACCATTAGGTTGAATTTTTTTCTCCCGCTTGGCGTCCTCGTGTTTTTTTTTCGCCCTCCTACAAGGATTTTCGAATGGGCTTTCTCTTCTTGGCGGTTCTCTTTTGTTTTCCCCCCCCCTTCCTCCTTAACTGGTTGTAGTCTCTCAACTCCCTTTTAACAGAATTGGGAATTCTTTCTTTTTGCGACGCTTTTTCCTTGGATTTCTATCCTTAACATTTCCTTCTTCCGTGAAACCTTTCCCTCTGCCCCCTTTTTTAGGGGTCTGAGTAAGTTTTCATTTGGGGGAATCTCTTCCTGAGTTTTTTTCCTGCCTCTTTTGTTCTCGCCCCCTCCCACAGAATGTCCTGCAGTAGAATGGCTTTGGGTTCTTTTTTTGAACTTTCTTTCCCCTTCCTTTCTCTTGAAGTTTTATTTCGATTTGTTCCTGACCAACTGTCACCCACCCCAGATTGGCTCTATTTTCCTTAATTTTTTCCCCTTTTACTTTGAAGTCTTCATTATACCTCTCAGCCTTTCCTTCTGTCCCTGTCTGGGGTTAGGGTTTTTTCTTCGCCCTTTTTCGTCTTTTTTTTTCCGATCTTCCGACAAGCTTCCCCTTTTCCCCCTGTTAGATTTTTTCCCAAAGAATTTTTTCTCTGAGCGGAACGTTTACTTCAGGATCCCCCCTTCTTTTTTCATCCTTTTTGTTTGATGATCACGTTTTTTTTTTTCTAATACAGTTTTCCCTTGGGACTCCTCAATGGCTGGAGTGATATGATTTCAATGTCTCTTCCTTACCTCCTCCTTAATACTTTCCTTCCTCCAAGTTATGATTTTAGCTCCCCTTTTCTAGATCTATATTGCCTTAATGAATCCCCTTTTGGGTTCCCTTTCGCTTCCTTTTCTTAGTGATTTCTTTTTAATACGGGCCCCTGATGTGTTTCTCTTTCTTCCTGAAGGCTTTTTTTTCCATTGTAAGAGCCCCCGTTAGACAGTTTCTTCCTCCCGCCCCTTAAGCCATTCCCAAAAAGTGTTTTTTTCTTTTCCCTCCAGTGTTCCGCTGAAAGCTTCCCCACTTGTCACCACCGTCCCGCAGTTTTACTCCCCCGTTGATGATTTTCCTACTTTTGCAAATCTGATAAAGTTTTTTTTTTATCGGGCTCGGTCGTTCCCATACGGTTCCCCATATCCCTACCCAAAACACCTCCCAACGTTACGTTTTCCGTCTTTTTTTTTTTTTTTTTTTTCCGCTCCTTTTTTTTGCAAGACCCCCGCTGATATTTTCTACCTTTTTCTTCTTTGAGGGTGGGATTCCGGATTCCTGTGTTGGTCCTCGACCGCCTCCCCTTTTCACCTTTGCAGTGCTCCCCCCTTCACTTCCGGAACCCAAGGGATTTCCTTCAGCAGCTTGGCCCTTTCGTTCCGTCTATAACTTTTCTTTTTCTCCCCCTTTTTTTTCGCAACCTTTGGCTTCCCTTTCCTCCGGAATCCTACAAGAGACCCGAACCCCTTCAGGTCCTTCTTATTGCTCCCCCCTTCTTACGAGTTTTCCTGCCGAATTCCCCCTCCTTTTTTTTTACAACCTTTTTATAGGTTCCTCTCCACCCCCTCTTCCTTAAAGTTCTTTCGGCTTCCCCTAACTCTTCGACGTCCTGCTGTCACTCTTAGTCAAGAGCCAGTAGCTGCTCTTTTTCTTTTTCGGTCTCCCTCCTGTTTTTTTTCCCATCCCTCCCAAAATGTCTTTGCATTTTCTCCTTTCCTCCCTCCCCCACTCCATCTTTTTTGCGCGCCCCCCCCAGAGTCTCCCCCTTTTTTCTGGATTTCTTTTTTTTTTCCTAGATTCATATCCACGATATCCCCCCTCTGATTCCTTCCCTTCTCTTTTTGCGTTCCCTGTCCGATGAAACCCCCCCGGTGTTTCCTCCCCAGCACTCCCTTGCCAAGTATGGAGATTCTATTGATAACCGCCCCCCGGGGTGTGTTGATAGCAAACACGTCCTTCTTCTCCTCATTTCTTACCGATTCTCTTTTGCTGACCCTTCCAAGTTCCCCCCCATGTTCTGTTGATTTGTTCTGGTTTTCGCCCACCTAAACGGATTCTTAGGTTTCTTCTATGGATTCGCTCACTCCCTGATTTTTTCTTTGATTTCGTAAGTTTTTGTCCCTTACGATTTTGATTTTCTTTCGCGGAGCAAACCTTCGACCTCCCCTCCGAACCCTTTTGTCCTTTTGCCTTTTCTAGCACGCTTGGTTCCTTTAAGTTGTGTTTCGCTCCGTTCTTTGCTTTAACGAATCGTTTCTTTTTGCGATCTCCATTTCCCAAGACTTCTTTCAAGTTTTTTCTCTTTTTTAAAGCCTTTTTTGTTCTTTTTTCCTAGTGTGGTTTCTTTACTACCAAACCTTACTTTTATCTTCTCCCCGGATGGACCATATCACATGATCTTCCAACCCCTTTGGTTTCTCTTTCGACGAATTTTCCTTTCCCCCCCCCCAAAAGTCCTTTTCACTCTCTTGGTTCCCCTTTGGGGTTCTGTATTCATGTTTTTTCTTTTTTCTCGAGGTTTTTCCCCCTTTCTTTCGATTTATCATGGGGTTCGGTTTCAACTTATCAAAATTTTTTCTTGATCGAACAACTTCTGGGTTTTTTTTTTTTTCGTTGTG
>Ga0179591_1299286_pt1 | contig 17158 bp, 18 predicted proteins | sample CZOMad2_1_08_16f_FD_182891 | JGI IMG/M metagenome (GOLD analysis project Ga0179591, IMG submission 182891) | Vadose zone soil fungal communities from Angelo Coast Range Reserve, California, USA - CZOMad2_1_08_16fungal (PacBio error correction) | ecosystem: Environmental > Terrestrial > Soil >... | reverse complement strand
TCAGGGGCCACCCAGGGAGGACCTACGAGAGCTCTCTCCCCTTCCCCTTGCTTTTTTTCCCTTGTGTGACGTTTCGTTTTTTAAGTTTGATCCGCACCTCTCAGAAATTTACCTGCGTCTTCCAAACACCCCCCCCCCCCCCGAACCTGAAATTGACCCGACTCTTCCCCCCCGACCAGAAAAAAAATTGAAGTTACGGCACGACGTGGGGACTGAGAATCTACATCGAATCCCCTATCGAAATTTGTGAAGTCGGTTTTTCATTTTTTCTCCTTTTTTTTCCTCAGTGAGCCTTTTGTAGTGCCGTCTTCCATCCTAATCAATATATCACCTAGTTTTCCTTGCAGCTCGAGCAGGTTTCCATATTGAAAAATTTTAATCTTCTTTTATCCCTCCTCTCCTATGTAAAGATTTAACACCCCACCAGGCCCCTCCCCGCCCCAACAACGTTAGACTGCGAACATCCACCCCCCCTCTCTTCTTCTTGGCTTGGGGCTGATGCTCTCCTTTCCCCTTCCCTCGCACTTCGGCCGGGACTTCGCCGCCAGGAATGGAGACCTTCTTTTTCCCCTCCTAAGCAGTAATAAAGCTTCCCGACATTCGGCCCGGAGCATCCGCGGGATGAGAAAGACGTCGTTTTCCTTCCCGGACGCCTTTTTTGGCCTTACCCGCTGTAACGCTAAGGCTGAAATGATTCCCCGGAACGCCTGAAACATAAATAAGCCGTCTGCCCCCCATTCCCTTCATCCCCCCCCTTTTTTCCCCTCTAAGAACAGGAATAACCAATAGGTAATGCCCCGCACCGTTGAAGAGGCGCCAGAATCCCTGATAAGGGTCCCCTTCCCTTCCCCATCTTACGAGGGCTAGGTCTCGGGAAACTGTTTTTTAGAGTAAACCGCGTGCTAACCCACTCTAAGAGACTCCTCTCCTTTTTACCCTTTCCTCGCGACCCCCTACTCCCCTCCCGATGCGAATTTGTTGTAAGAGAACGATAGCGCCCCCCTAGAAGTTTCCCTTGATGACTGCGCTACCTGAAAGTCTCCCTCCTTTTTCCCACCCCTCCCCCCCCCCCTGTGATCGAGAGATCTGCGGCCCTGCCTCCATTGTCAGACCCGAACCTGATCGTCCTTTCCGAATCAAATTTTAGCAGGCAGTCACCCTTTGTATAGAACGTTAAGCCAGCCTCTTATGACATTCCTCCATGTCCTTTCCACACGACCCTCCTTCCCTTATTTCTCTCTCCGGCACGCGAGGTTGTCCATTTTTTTAGACGTACATGCGATGGCCGGGCACTTAGCGCTAGGGATTTGAGATGACTTCCTCTTAGATGCTACATGATCGCATCTGCTCATCGAGCCCCCACCTTCCCCTTTCTCCTCTCCCGACCACTTTTTTTCCCCACATATAAATCAGCCTACCTTAGGAAATCCAAACCGGTCCCCCGTTTTGCTCCGTTTTTTTCCCGTCGACCGAGAAACAAAAGTTGGGCCCCCTTTTCCCCCGTCCCCGATATCCTTCTTCTCGTGGGTATCCATAGGAATGGCGCGCACGCCGCACCCACCCTGTTTTGAAGTCGAGGACGCCGTTAGGCGCTTTTTAATTCAGCGAGAACATTCAGGAAGAAACCTCGACTTTCCCCGCAGGCACTCCCTCCCCCCCCCCTATGTATGAATGTTAAGACAGAACCCACCAGCGAGGCTAGCCGACGTCTTTAATAATTTCTCTTTCGTAACGTTCTTGAGGTGGGCAAGAGACTCAATCTCCGCCCTCCTTTCTTATTAGGATCAAAAGAGGATAGTGCGCGGTCTCCAACAGATTCCTGGTGTAAGGCCTCCCTCACTCTTATTTAACCCGACAGAAAGTCTACACTAAGGTACGTCGTGCTCTTTTTCGTTCCAATACCCCCCATTGCCTATGATCGGTGCATGTTTTTCCCTCCCTCATTATCCTTTCCTTCCGTCAATTAAATCGTCCATGGACATCATGATGTTAGAAGAAAAATGCGCATTCTCTCCGCCGCCTTGAAGAAGCGTTCAGCTCTCCCCTTTTTTTTTTCTCGTCTCCCTTTTAGCAAGATGTCCCCGGGCCAGCAGAAGCCTACCGTGTGTTCAAGACCCAATAATGTTTTTTCTTTCTTCGAGAGACGACCTTCGTCCTCTTTTTCTAAGGCGACCCTTTTTCCCGCCTCCTCTCCCTTACGAATCGAACCTTCGGTCTCGCAGCTGCCTTGTCTCCCAAATTCCATCATAGATGTCACTCGACTCCGAACCACTACCCACATCTGTTTTCAAACCCCTTTCTCCCTTTGAACGGCTTATCCCTGGATTCAAGACAGGGCACAACCGAGTAGTTTTGTGTCGCATGTTGTTCAAGCAACAGCACTCCGATTGGCACGATTTCGCTCGAGTTTTGACATAACGTTACCCTCCTCTCCTCCCCTTTCCTGTCTCCCTTTAATGACCTCGTAGACCGCTAATCGGACCTCGCTTTCCCAACCACAATTTACACGCAGAATAGTCACCACGCCGTCACACTAAACACCCTCACAACCCTGCATTCCCCTAGCTTTGCCGTCTTCCCCTTCCCCCTTAGGATTCTTCGGTAGAGTACCGGTTGCTTGCAAACCGTTTCTTCGCTTATAGCATCTATGCACGCCGAAGCATTGGAACGCTTTCCAACCCCCTACCTCTTACAGAATCATCTTCCCACGACCGATTTTAGCTACACTGCCGCTGTAAACGGCCTTCCTTTCCCCTCTTTTGCCCGTTTTATCTGCCCACGAAAACTCTTTTATCTCCATTGATGCGTTTCCCGAAAGTTGGAGCTACCCCTCCTTTCCACGCCGAAATATTCTGCTGAAGTAAAATTTCACTGCCAGCCCTTTTTTTTCTACCGTCCCCTCTTCTATGAAAGGCAGGGCAGGGAACAAATTTTTTTTTTAAGCCTCTATCCTGTTCGTTTTGATTTCAAAGGGGAGAAGCGCAGGGGGAGGCCGAATGAGGCAAGAGAACGAATTCCATCGTTCTTTGTGAGTCGTTTTGTGTTCTGAGTTCTGGCGCTTTTTTTCTGGGCACGGGAGGTGAGATAATCGTGCCTCCGGAGTGAATATCATGCCTGTGCTCCGGAAGTTTGAAGTCCCTTTAGCCCCCCCCGCGTTTCCCACCCCCCATAATCGGGCCGCGCGAACTGTTATAGCGATTTCGCCTTTTAGGCTTCGGCATAGACTATCCTCTTCTTCTGCCCTTTTTTACTTGAAGATGTGTAGTTGAGGGTTGATTTGCCTATTCTTTGGAAGGGGACCTTCTGAAGACAGATAAGTTAGTATAAGAGAGCTCCGTTTTATTTTTTCTCCAACCTCTTCCTTATTCATGCGTCCTCCTTGCTTCCAGACTTATGGACGACCCTCCAAAAACCAGGCTGACGAAGCTTCCCCCCTTCCAAACCACCCCAGGGCCTGGACATGAACTACTAGCTACACCCTTGTCTCCCTTTGGCAGTTTCGTTTTCCTACGTAGTGCCAGTCCCCCTACTCAAGCGAGCATGCGTCTTTTCCCTTTTTGCCCCCCCCCAGTCTTCTATGTCCACCTCCGAGTTTGTGGTTTTTGATGACTCTTGGTTTCTAATAGCGCAAACCAGTGAAGGAAGCAAGAGAGCCTCTTTTTCATTCTTTTTCCCCTTTTTTCCCCCCCCCAGCGTGTGGACATCCCATGAAACAAGACCCGGACGAAACAAATGTCTTTCCCGTCCTCCCTCCCCTAACTTGCTCAGTACCCGCAGCGTAAGTCTATGTCGTTCAACGTTCCGCCTGAGGAGATTTTAACCAATAACCCTTTCCCCGCTTCCACTCCTCATCCAGTTGACCCTTTTTCCCTCCGTGCAGGAAAAACCACCATGCAAAGCTTTCCCAGCAGAATGGTTCTCCCAGCTCTTGCCCCACGAACACCGACTTCCCCCCCTTCCGCGCAAGCTTCTTCGTCTCTAAGAGCCTTCCCCAAAGCTCCACCCAACCCCTTTTGATTCAGTCATTAGCCTTATTTTCCCCCCCCCTGTTCCCCGCTAAACCATTACGACCTCCACTCTTTACTTGGACAGATTCATTCCCCCAGGACTATGCGCAAGAGCTGATGATTTTCCCCCCTTTCTTCGGCCCCCCCCCCCCCCCCCCCCCTTCGGTCGGTAGGACCCCCCCCGCATATACGAGAAATTTTGTATATTTGAGTTTTTTGCAATCCTGAAATTTACGCGATCCCCAAAGAAAACTCCTTTTCCTCTCCACCCCCTTCCCATGTAACGGATGACGCTTTGCCTGTACGAACTCTAGAAGTTCCCGCCGAGACTAGGCTTGGACGCGGGTTTGACGTAGAGTCAGTGTCCTTTACCTCCCCCCTCACTTTTCTTCACCCCTAATGCGCATGCCGATAAGCACCCGTGTCGTTATAGCCGCACCCCCCCCCAATTGCCGGCGAGTCGATCGTTCTCCTCTCCCTGCTCCCTTTGCTTCGAATGTTATTTTTGAGCCCAGTCCCCTGCGCCTTCTCCCGTTAAACACCCTGTTTGGAATGACCGCTCTTCGCGGCTGATGAAGTTTTTCTGTAATATGATAGTTCTCTTTTTTCTTTCCCCCATCCAGGTGCTCCGAGTTATTTCCTCCCGAGCACCCCTCCTCGAATATTCAGTTCCTCGTCCTCCTGCCACTGCCTTGCCAGACTTCTGGTTTTTGCCCTCTCACTAGCTCTGTTTAGGTTTTTTTTCCCCCCGAACACCAAACATGTGGCTTCCCCCGTGTCATTATCCCACCTACATATTCTACGTTTTTTAGATGATTCATCGCGCGGTCGGACGAAGCAACAACCTCTTGTTTTTTCTTCCTCTTCTCGGTTCTCCCTTCTCACGAGCGAAGATTTCGTTCGTCATTGAGCGGTCATTCTCCCTTCGCAGCTACTACGAGCAACGAGCGAAGGGGGAGGATTTCCGACTCCCCACTCCCTTCTTCCCTTCTCTCCTGCTGGAAGCCCTTAGATGAAGAAGCTCAATCCGGTCGCTCCTTTTCGCGAAAAGGTGATTTCTCCTTTTCCTCCCTCCTCCCCAACCAGGCCACCGCTGAGATCGCCCACCGCCTTTTTTACTGCCTCCCGAACTCACCTCTGACCAGCCCACTCAGAACAAGACGTTGCATTGGCACTTCCCCCCCTTCCCCCCATTTTTCCTTTGGAAAACTTCTTTTCCACCCTGACGTTGGGTTGGCCTTGCCAGGCCTTCTCGATTCGATTTGCGAACCTCGGCTGGCGTCCCACTCCTTTTCGCATCCCCCCTCTTTATTCGCATTTAGCTCCGAAACGTCGACATCTTTCTGGTGCAGTTTTCCCTATCCCCATCGAGCGGCGCTTTGCACCTCCCTCAGCCCCCAATTATGATGTCGATTATTTCAAGGTCATTTATAGCTTCGAGCTCCTCACTCATTCACCCCCTCAGGTGCCAGCGACCACTTCGCCGTACCTGTCTTCGAAAACGTTCGAACGCTGCAGATTCTCAGATTACTCCCCTTCCCCCTTTTCGCAGCCCTTTTCCTTTAGGACCCGAAAAGATCCATTTCCAAGTCAACAGCATAACTGTGTACGGCTCCTGCCGGTGCACACTTCTGACAGATCCCCTGGACTGAAAGTTAGTACTTTTCTGCCTTGATGAGTGACACCTTTGCCCGCGAAGACGAACTACCTCCCCGATCCTGCGTGGATCCTTACGATATGCAATCTTCGCCATGAGAACGTCCTCGACCTTCCGGTTCTTTCGACGCTCGTTACCCCCTCGTACCATCTGTACACTACAACTGCCGCCCACCTCTGCAGTTCCGCTTTATTCCTTCCAAATTCACGAATTTTTGCGAACTGCTAAATTTACTTCTTTTTTTTTTTTCCAGGGCATATATCGCGACGGCTCTAGGTTTGTTAAACTCCTTTTCTACCCCCTTTTTTCTTTTTTTCATCTCCCCAGAGTCGGGGACCCTTAAGAATCTAATCCAAACACCCAGTCCAGTGCCCCAATTTCTCTTCCCGCAGCCGTTTTTTTCTCATAGCGCGTCATTTGAATCCTGAAATCTCCACCTCCCCCCCCCCTCTCAGACGCCCCCCCTTTCCTTCAAGAAACCTAAAGTTTTTTGATCGTCCCGAACTATAGATTATATTATTCATCACCCTCAATTCGCGAAATGGGCATGCTTAGCCAGCCCCCTCGTGAATTAAAAGTCCGTCGCTTTTTTTCTTCCCGACTTTTCTTTTATTAATTTGAAAGTGAGAGAACAGCGGTACCCCTTTCCCCACCCGTGGTTACCTGCATCCCGTAACCAGCCAACATGCTGTTTAACTGATTTTCCTCCTCCTTGACGACCTCTCCCCCAGGCAGGGGTAAGGAAGTTCATACCAGGAAGTCGCGACTAGTACTTTGATGACGGCCCCTTCCCCGAATGCGGTTTTTTTAGCTGCCGATTGCTCGGCATATGGAAACGTTGGTGGCCTCCCCTTCCCGACCGTTTTCCTTTTCCCCTGGGACTTATAGCTGTCCTTCGCTTCCTTTTTGATCATACCGGCTTATCGCCCATAGGAGTCCTCCTTATTATTACAATGTCTTTCCCGCTGACGAAGGCACATTTCTTCCCGCTGTCGCCCCTGTATACCATTTTTTCCCCCCCTTTGCGAACTCTTCTTTTCCCCCCATGCCTCCACCCCAATCCTGAGCAGGGATCCCGCGTCTTTTTTGTTTCGCTAACATGCCGGAAATTGCGCAGTAATACTTTTCCCCCATGTCTTCCCCCCGGTAATCAGATCAAATGTTTTACTACCCCCCCAATACTTAGCAACTTAACACGCGTCTTTGGGCCCTCCCAAGACCTTATGCCTAGCCTGAGCCAACTGCAAGAATTCCCACCTAGCCCTTCCCCCCCCCTTAATTTCTCCCAATGTAGCCCTTCATGCCTGAATCCTCATAAGAAGTCGTCCAGGCATGGTTTTTTGGCTTTTTTTTCGGCGCCTCTCCTTACGGTTTTGTTTTTCTTTTTTTCTTCTTTTCGGGCGTGTTGGGTGTTTTTTTTGGTGTTTGGGGGTTGGGTTTTTTTGACCCTCTCCAACAGCGAGGTAGTTTGGTTTGTTTTTTTTTCTTCCTCTTCCCCTCCTTGCTTTCCCCCCTCTTCTTTTTGTTCCTTCCCTGACGAATCCCCTAAGTGAACGTAAGACGCGACTTCCTGTTACCAGGTTCACCTATATATTTATCCTCCCCCCTTTTTTGTTTGTTTTTGAGCGACTCTTTTCCCTCATAGAAATCCAGGACGACTTTTAGTTGCGTTCAGGCCTTCGTCTGATTTTTTGGAAACATCTCCGGACGTTCTTTTTGCCAATAGTTTCCCCCCCCCCCACCACGATCCCGGTTTTTTCCGCCATCAAGAGACAAACATTACCCGTGCACGCGGCTTAAAGCCGGCATATGCATTCAGTTCTTTCCATTTGAATTTTGCTTCCCGGGCTTGTCTGAGCCGCAGAGAGCTGCCTCCCCCCTTTTTTCCCCTCCTCCTTTCCCCCCCCCTCCCCTCTCAGCTGAAGCGCGCCAGCATCAGCGTTTACGTCCAATAGTCCACTCTTCTCTGTCTCGATGTTAGGACTGTGACGGGCCTTACCCCCCTCCCCATACCGAGAACTACCCCCCCCACCTTTTCGAACTGAGTTTCATCCGATCACGCGCGAGTACCGCGCTTCCGAAGAATGCGTTTGCACAATCCACTTTATCTCGCACAACCGAGCCCCTTACTCCCTTACCCCGCCGGCAATGGACATCTTCATATCTCATCGGTAGCAAGAACTTTTCAAATGACTTTCCTCTTCATTCGGACCAGCCGTATGCCCGAGTCCCCCTTCCCCCTTTTCAACAATCCCCTCCCCTTTTTTTCTTCCAGAGCTGTTCCCCATCAAGGAATGCCATGTTTTCGGCCACGCCAAAACTACGCCTAGTAGACCATCCGCCAACACGAGTCACTGTCGATTTTTACCTGGAATCCGACAATTACGTACTTCCAGCCACGTTGAATGGAAGTTTTTTTCTCTCTCCCCTGTCCCTATTTCCTCCCCTTCGTCTCGTCGCTAAATCTGCCGGGTCTTTGTATCAGGTTCCTTCCACCTTTTTTAGGCCGTACCACCGCGTGTAAACTTTTCAGAACTTCCCACGTGCATCGCGCTGAGTCCCTCCCCCCCTCAAGACTGACCGCCCTGATGATTTTTGCCTCCTCCCGCAGAGAAGGCGCGGTTCCCTGCGCCATGACACTTGCCATATATCCAGGGCCCTGCAGCCCCACCCCACAGTGTGATGCAAGTGACGCCTTGTAAGTGTTCCCCCTTTGCAGCCGCCGCAGGCTTGCATCGAACCTTCCTTTTTTTTCCCCCCCTTCTTGTTGGATCCCTTGAAATCTGACCCTTGTATCCTAAAGAAGTTTCAGCCCGCCCTTGATGACCAAAGCCAAGCAGAAGGCAAGGCCATCTGCTCAACGCACTCCCCCCCTTCTCGATATAGTCCCCTCCCCCCCCTAGATTAATCTCCTTCACAAGTCCAGACCGTGGGCACGAAATAGCGAATTACTTCTTTTCCTTCTTTTCTCCAGATGCTTTTTCCATCATGTGATATTTTTGAGCATCACTCGGTAACCCCTATCTAAGATATTTAAGTTAGAGTGGTGACTTTGAATATTCCAAGACTCAGACTCTTCCTTTTCCTTTCCACCCCTGGCCCTCTCCGGAGCGTTTAACATTGCAACCACGTTTTCAATCCAAGACGAATTTTTCTAAGCTCGCGTAATTTAGCTATCCTCGACTCTTTTTGCCCGCATCCTCCCCCCCAGCTGCTACATCTCTCAGTGGCCCCATTGGGCGCAGCTGAGCGGAGCCTGACTTCCCTCCTCTAATCTTTTTCCCGCCCCTTCTCCCATAGTCTGCGCTATTGAAGTTGAAGAGCCCTCCCCAGACCGCACGAGGTCGCCGCCGTCGGTCTTTGCAGCTCTTCGATCTTCATGTTCCTGCCCACTCTTCACTGATTGTCCTCTTACTCAACTCCCCTCCCAGACCCTCTGGACGAGGCGCCCACCCGCGATTGTTCGGCGGCCGGAGTCCGTAAGAGGAGAATCAAGTCTTTATTTTATCCCTCCCCCCTCGCCAGGGTTCTCCCCCCCCCTCCCCTCTCAGCTTCCCCGTTTCCTCTCCTTGATTATAAAATGCCTGCAAGATGATTGCGGGGTTTTACAGAAATTTAAGGCTTTCTCCCCCCCCTTTTCCCTGCGCCTTTTCCCTCTTTCCCTTGTCATTCGCCCAAACAGATTGCCCTAGACCCTCTTTCGCGCGTAACTCAGCGCCAACGTCGCGCAAGATAGCGATCCCCCTGAACCCTTCCCTCCTAGCTGCCGGGTCCCGCAAGAAAGGAGAAGCTGATTTCTTCTCCTCTCGCATTCGTTGTGATAAAGCGCCCCAGTTAATGATTTTCCCCTCCATCCTAACTTCATAGTTAATTATCGAAGCCGCCCTGAGCAACGAAAAAGTCAATCAGAATGACCATATGAAAACCCCTTTCCCCCTAACCATCTGACCTATTCCTTCCTCTCCTAGCGCTTGTGCTTACTAAGTTTTTTCCACAGAAAGCTAGTCTTCGAGCATGTTTTGCTCTAGCTGTCCAAATCAACCTCCCCCTTGTCCCCAGCCCCCTCTACGCCCTTTTTTAGATATTGTTCAAAAGTCATTTCTTTCCCCCTATACTCTTAAAAGCAATCGAATATACCGGCTTTTGCAGAAGAACTTTTTTATAGAGTCCATGCCCCCCTCAACTTCTTTCTCCACCCCCACAAACCAAGGAACGCAGGAATTAAAAGTAAGAACTTGTTCAAAGTCATAATTATAGACCCCAAAAAGTTTTGAAACAGAAGATAATTAGCAAACCATTCTCGACCCTCACTCCTTTTTCTTAGGAGCGATCCTTGTTTTTTCTTGAAAGGGATAGAACCCCGAAATCCTTTTTTCCCCGTACCGCCTCAGTCCCTTTCCATAGCTACGCCCATTATATGAGCCTCCTCCGCTGACCAGAGTCCACCGCCATGACACTCGTTCTTTACTTTCCCCTCCCACACACTCTTTCCTAGGAGGCGTCGCAAAGGTTCTTTGACTATATCCGTTTAGTTCCGCACTGACCATAGAACTCTGCTTTTTCCCTCACCTCCCTTTCCTAGGCCCTTTCCGTCATCTCAGCCTGACGTTGCCCCGACCAGACTTTTGGTTTGAGACCCAGACTGATCCTACATTATTTACTCGCGTCTTTTGAGTGTAACCTTTCTACCCTGTCCCGGCACTCCGCGCAAGAACCAGAATCGCAGCGACCATAGGGCCGGTTTTTTGCCCCCTCTTATCCATGCTCTCCATTCCACTGGCTGATGCGTTCGTTGTTTTCCCTTCTGCTCGTAGCTCGACGATATCTTCACTATTTTTTTTCCCTCGTTGTTCCCCCTCTTTCCCCTATTCTTTTTCCCCCCCCCAATTGCGACTATTCAGTAGGCATCTTTTAGTTTTTTTAGCAATCGGACATTCCAATTTTTTTTAGCCTACCTTAACGAACGGTCTGACTTCTTTCTTCCCCAAAACAGGAGTGACGCTAAGGTCATTAGCACAGCCCGTGCGCAGCGTTAGACTGTACCAATTGTTACGCCCCCTTTTCTCTAGTCTATTCTCCCTCAGACGTCTCCCCCCCCCTTTTCCCCAAACCCTTCTCCCCCCTTTCCGATCCCGCTGACCCTGTCATGCCAATTACTTTCTTCCCTTTTCCCCTCTCCTCGAGTGTGGTTGTTAGAATCTAGATAAGAAAACAGTCGCACCAACCCTCTGACTTCCTTGGCTATTTTTTCCCTTGAATGAATACGAGAATGACAAGAACAGTTGAGGATGTCGTCAACATTTAGTGCTATCTTCGAAGCGCATCTTTTCAGAGCGTAAGCTCAGCTTTCACTCTAGTCTTTTCTTTCTGACGATGAGCGTCTAACCGTCGAAGACGGAACGCTATAAAATTTGAGAATATAGTTGTTCCCCCCCCTGAACCCTCCCAGAGAGCGTAGCTCAGACTTGAAACCCTTTCACTCAACCACATCGCCGATGCAAACAGTCCCTCTCCTCAGCCAGTGATAAGCTACGATACTAGACGCAAAAAGCGACAAAATCACCCCCCCCTTTTTTTCTCCCTCTTCTTTACGGATCGCAAAAGGGTCTGTTCCGAGAACAAGAGTTTTAAGAGCAAATATCACCATTCTTCCATAAATTCCCCTTCTCCTCCTTTGTAGGCCCCCCCCTCCTTTGTTTCCAACTGATACGCCTCCATGCACGGACATTGAAGATCGGACCCCCTCGTCTTAACGCATTGCCCATCAAGATTTCTGACCGTCATCTTCCCCCCCCACCCCCTCCCTTATACCCCCAACAGGAACACTCGCCGGCACACCTCACGTCACCGAACGATTTTATCGGGAGAGGTGCTCGTTCCCCCCGGAAGTAAGTCGCCAACTTTACAGTTGACCTACTGCCTGGCGTCCGCCCCAAAGTTTTTTTTTTTTGTAGTACTTTTTTATTTTTTCAGAAATGCCCGAGCGTACCCCAAGTATGCCCTGAGCAGCGCCTCGTTTTTACAGGGTTAACAGATCAAGAAGTACCCCCTTGTGACTGATGAACGAAGAAGCCTCACACCGACGCCGTGGCATGCCGGCCGCGTCGTATCGAGTGTGACCTGACGCACTATAAGTAATTTGTGTTTCCCCTTTTTAACCGCTGCCTTCCCTCGCGCTCGTCGACAGTCCAGCGTCCATCCTTTTCCGCCCCTCTACTTTCCTCAATCGGACCAAACGCGTTCTGGCCAAACTCCTGTAGAACCAGTAGAGGGCCCGACTACTCCTCTCGAGGATATTGTAACGTACACAAAAAACACCCCATTGACGTTACAAGAGCATCCACATAGACAACCCACCGTCCCTCCCTTTCTTCCCCCTCCTCCCGCTTTGGTCTTTTCTTAGGGCCCCGCCGAGTCCTAAGACATTCTGAATCAAGATTTTACAAAAGGAGATCGCGACCTCTTAACCTTATGCTTATTTTAGTTTTGCATCTTGTATCCAGGCTATACCTAATGCGATCTGACAGCGACAGAAGAATCTTTCCCTCCTCTTTCTCGTCCTTTTCCCCAGTTAATTACCCTTAGATGTAATCTGCAAACTCCTAAGTCCCCTGACCACTTGGCCTCTGGAACCTTCTGACTTCCCTCCTTACCCTGTACGGCCCCGATTTCAATCCTGTTTCTGAGCAACGCCACGGGAAAGACCTAAGAATCCAGCCCGGAAGGTTTCCAAATTCTCCAAAACTGTTGGGCCAACCTCCCTCCTTTGTTCTTCTTGTCTCAGTGAGGCAGGATCCGACGCTGCCCCTTCTTCTGCGACCTTGCCGCCTAGCTACTACGTTTTGATCCGGTTTTACTAAGGACAGACCCTAACGAAGTGTCAAAAAGATGCTTTTTCTCCCCTTTACCCAGCAAGCAGATCTGAGATTATAATGTCTCCCCCAGCAGTCGAATTTTCAGAGTATTGCCGAAAAATGTTTCCTCCCCTCTGCTTTTTCCTAAATTTTCCCCAGAGGAGAAGGATGTGGTGGAGATGTCAAAGCCCATAAGATGGTTAGGTACCAAGTTCGAGGTTACTCTTCCTTCGACCGTAATTTTTTTAATAAAGTGTAAAAAAGCTGAATAAAAGTACCCCTCTCTCCCCTCCCTTCGTGTAGCTGTTCCCCATTAGCTCATGACCGACCCGATCTCTCGACAACTTTCTTTTTTCCGTGGTCCCCAAGTTAACTCATACGATCATGGCGGACGGGCGAGATAGGGACGAATTTTCTTTATGGACAGTAAAAATAATCAGGCCCAGGAGGCGAAAGGTGGTGAAGTCCTAGGCAAGCCCCCTCTTCCAACCCTCTTTCACCGGGTTCCCAAATTCGCTAATCCAACTAATGACTTCTGCACTCGCAATATCGCGTGCTTTACTTCCCTCGTCGTCGGTTTCACCTTCAACCTCCACGGCGGGCTTCCATGATATACCCCCCCCCCCCCCCCCCTTGTCTCTCCTCCACGTTTGACGTGCGCCGAGTTCTCTTCCTGCCTCGGAAAGATCAGCGAAAACTCGCGCGATAACAAGTGTTTTGACCCCTCCCGACTTCTCCTTCCCTTCAAGGCAGCCCGCCCTTCGCTCTACGATTCCTTCTTTTTCACGTGCGGCGTCGCTTTCCGGATGCCAGTGTGCCGTTCCTTCAACTTTTTTTCAGCAATCTTCCCTTTACTAGCCCCCAGGGAAAAAAGGGAGAGCTACCTCAAGCGGTAAAGGAATGTCCCCTGAGGACGGCGCCCCATTCTTCTCCCGCACGGGCTTTTTTGCATACCGATGCTTTCCCCCGCCCGCCGCAAGGGACTAGGATTCTTTTCCCCCCTCTCTTTCGGCGAGTCCTCGTCGTGGGTAACATCAGCCGGAATGAAAGGCGTTCAGACAAAATTGCTTATTACTTCCGCCTCTTTGCCCTTGCCTCCCTGCCCCCTCCTAAAAATGAAGAGGACTGCTTTCCTCGTAGACCCCGTTTACGGACATGTACTTTATTCGATCCAATTTCCCCTTAACGAGTCCCAGAAACTCTCCTCACCCTAACCAAAACACGCCGCCTCCGTGATCGGGACCCGCTGACACTCTTTTCAGGTCCGTGGTGAATTGTCTTTGCGCCGTTTCACAAGTCTAAACTCCTCCTTTCCTCTCCTTGCATCCCCCCCCCCGCTCCAGCTCTTGATTATTCTTCCCGATTCTTTGCTCCGCAACCAGAATTCAAGAAAACTCCCCCGAAAGGTTCCCCTTCCTTATCGTTCCCCCATTAGAATTAAGCTTCTCCAAATGTGTACTCGATGGGACTTAAACTCTCACTCTTCTTCCCTTTTGGTGTTTTGTGACACCCCTGACGTTGATGTTAACATCGTTTTGAATGACGAACCCCCCCCAACTAAACGGAGGAGTAGATTCCCAGGGTAACTTTTCTCTGATTTACTCCTCTTCCCCCCCCCTTTTTTTTTTTTTTTTGTTGTTTGCCTAATCCTGAACCCTGGGCAAAGGATTTCGGCCGTTTCCGGTTTTTCTTTTTTTTTAGTCTTCTAGGGCAATCCCGGGGGGCTCGCAAGGATTGCAAACACCCAAGTCCCCCTCCCGTTTCCTCCGATTTACCCCAATCGATCACCAGTTACGTACTTAAGTTTCGCCCCCGAGTCCCCTCTTCTCCTTCCTTCCTCATTCACCCTCAAAGATTTTGGCATTTCCGGTTGGGTCCCTTGCTCTTCCGCCTCTGCCCTCATTCACGCGCCGCTTGAAAGAGCGCCCCTCTTTTTTTTCTACGCATTGACTGCTTTTGAGACTTCTTTCTCCTTTCCCGCCAACTCCCCCTTGTATCGCCGTAAGACCAACTCGCTGGCATCGATCCGGCGATTTCAGGAGATTCCTTGTCTCTTTTTCCTCGCAGCCCCCTTCGATCGGCGATGCCCATTTCCGCCGTTCATTACTGTCCTTCCCGATCGAGAGGAAACTCTTCTTCCTCTTTTTCGGCTTCTTTTCTCAGACATCCTGCGGTGAGGAAGACGCTTTTAGCCAGACATTTTAAAACGTTTTCGTGCCTCTTCCCCAGGAAACCCAAACCATCTCCCCCGTCAAATATCGGTACACTGCCCGAGCCCGAACTCCACCCTTTCTGACATCCCCTTCTCCTTATTTGGGAGTCATGAGTGTGTTTGAGTTTACTCGACGGATCCGTCTTATAACGGGGGGTCCCCCCCCCGGTTAATGCGTAACTGTTGAAGGAGGATCCAGTTTTCCCCCCAATCTAACCAGGTCACCTTCTACATTCACTTCCCAGACGTCCCTGCATTATGAAGTCGGCTAAGAAGGCGGGTGATGGAGCACTTATCTCCCTCTTTACGGCCGTCACCACCGGATAGGGGGTAGCATCACCGGCGCGAGTCCCCCTTCTCGAACCCGCATCACAACACGTGTTCGCGGCAGAAGGGGGTATTTTCAGCCCGCCTATTGAACCCCCGGCATCCATTAGCTGGAAAACAGACGACCCGATATTATCGTCTTCCAATTCTACTGAAGCCCGTTCCGGCACCGGTGGGTGATGCTTTCCTACTTCGCTGGACCGGTAAGAGGTTTCCTGGCCGGGTGGTAATAGATAACCCAACACGAATTGTCACTCTACGATTTGAAATAGATTCAAGCTTAGATAAACACAAGACCCCTGGCGCCTGTACCGCAATTGAAATTTCCCCCTCAGCCCAGTGCCCCTGTAATGGCCTACCACCAAGGTGAGAATAGAACCCGATGATTTCTCATTGGTGTTTTCCTGTGTCGGCGTGTTTCAGCCTTGTTCCTCAATGGCAGGACGGACGGCCGCCTATGCCGTCGCAGGCAGACTGCCTAAAGCGTTCTGACGTGCCCCCGAGCCCCTCCCCCCCCTCCGACCTTCCTCTAAGCGATCTTTTCGCCGAGAGGGGGCCTAAATCTCCATGCTCTTGCCCCCATCGAACCTTCGGATGCGCCGCTCGATTTGGCTTTTAGACACCGCTCTTGTCGAGGTGAGGCGTCCCCTCCACCTCCCCGCGAGAACCTTCGTGAGTAGCAACCGTAGGTTCCTCGCCCTTCCCCCCCTTTTCTCTTCTCTAATCCCTGCCAGATCGTTGTCGGTGGCCAGCCTAAATAAGTCCTTCCTCCGTGTTCCATGCTGTATTGAGTTTTCTTGGTCCTTTTTTCTTCGCTCGGTCACTTCAAACGCTATAGAGCCTCCTTGCGCTTTAGCTCCCTCGCTTGAATGAGAGACGAAATACCCTCCTTTCCGCCCCCCTTTCCAATTGGATCCACAAAAGAAAGGAGCTTGTCGATTCTGCCGCGTTTGAGATACGTTACCACCAGTCTGCCTAATTCCGACTACACTGTCCGTTCTTCTCCCCCGCGCCCTTTTCCATGCCCACAGATGCATCTGGCCCCCCCAATGCACATGAGAGTGAAAGGCTCGCCTTGACTAGATGTATACAAGCACGTTCATGGTTTTTGCATGCCTTTAAGCAAATCTTCAGAGCTCTTCTCCTCTGTTTTCAGTGCTTTTTCCAGTTGACATTTTAAAGCTATGAACTAGGGAGACGGGCCATGCCGGGCGATACCGAGAAGAGTCCCCTTAGATTTCCCATGACCAAACCTCACCACCTATCCGTAACCCCTTTCAAAGACAAGACCCCGTATTACCCCGACCACATGGTTTTTAAGGCTCATTTTCGCTCCTTAACTGTGACCCTTATCTTGACCCGTCCCTATTCTATTTCCCATTCGCCCGGCCTTTTTGGCGATAGATAGTTCTTCTTCACCTTCACACTTGTCCGCAGATTTAAGCATAATTTCTTAAGCCCTTTAGCGCCTGTAATGCCATTGCGTACAGAATTAAACTCCGTTTCGTTCTTTTTTATTAACTCCCTCTGTTGGTCGGATGAGGTCCATAGACTGGATTCTCGGCAACTCAATTCTATTAGTTTTGGGGGAAAACTCTCCGCTTCTTTTCTCTTACCTTCCTGCGCCAGCAGAATTTGGGGCCCCCCCACAACTCTTTTTGCCTCCTCACTTATCTTGGGAGAGTCGTTCTCGGGTTTTGCCATTCGACCCCTTGTTTGAAGGCCCATTGCAGTGGCAACCACTAATATCCCTGAGCTCGCCCATTTGGTCCCATGGCTAATTTCAGGGCGATGATTGAGAGGCGTACTTCTCTCCCCCCCCCCCCCCCCCCTTTCCCTAGGGATGTCATTTTTCCCCTGATCCCCAGCGGATTGCTGATAGTTATGAGATTTTAAGGTTTTACAACTCTTCCCCCCACTTTGGTTAGCTTGCCTTGACGGTATTTCTCTACCCCAGAGTGTTACGGCCGCTCGCTCCATTTTTGAAAAACCTCGGCGTGCGAGAGTAAAAAAAGTCGCCCTCTTTTCAGTTCCTCTTATCACCCACCCCGCAGTAGCCAACCACTACTCCCCTCTCCCGTTGTGGGAATGTTTTGTCCAC
>Ga0179591_1357397_pt1 | contig 17160 bp, 26 predicted proteins | sample CZOMad2_1_08_16f_FD_182891 | JGI IMG/M metagenome (GOLD analysis project Ga0179591, IMG submission 182891) | Vadose zone soil fungal communities from Angelo Coast Range Reserve, California, USA - CZOMad2_1_08_16fungal (PacBio error correction) | ecosystem: Environmental > Terrestrial > Soil >... | reverse complement strand
TCACTTTCGCGTAGGTTTGTAATTTTTTTAGGCTAGTTTCCATTGTCGGTACACGTCCCCCCTTCATCCTTTTGCTTTGCTTTTTCTTGAGCATCCGTTGGTCCCCCCTCTTTCCCGCCCCCCCCCCTGTATTAGACTTCGTAAGTTTCTTGAGTCATGGCTTAAAGTGTCTCTCCCCCTACTTCTGCTCTCCCCCCCCCCCTCTTCCCGTGTTGTATCGTGCAGGCCGGTTAATCGGGCACACCTTAATAGAGCTTCTGCCCTCTTGATTCGTGGCCCTCATGTCGCGGGCCCGGTCGACCCGAAGACGACCGCCATTTTATATTTGGCGTATCTTTTCCCCTTTCCTCCCCTCTCTCCGCGTCAAACGATGTGCGTCCAAATCTTTTGGATCCACACTCTTTCTTTGCTCGCTTTTCCTCCCCCCTGCCTTTTTTTCCCCCTCATTTTTGGAGCATTTCGTTATTTATTTTTTTAGGCGTAGGACAACCCCGCTTTTGAACTTAATACCCGCTTATCGAACTCTCCTTTCTTTGTTCCCTCCTTTTTCAGGTTTAGACGCAGAAGGTTGAGGTGTATGTATCCACCCGCTGTTTCGGTGTATCACCTGTTACGAATCCGCCTCGTTTTGTACGCAGATTTAAGATTGTGGCTGGAGATCTGTCGCTGTTCGCCCGTGTTGAAACTTGTCCCCATCGCCTTTCTCGTGCACACACTCCTGCACGGGTTTCATGTCGTTGGTATTCATCAAGACGACCCGGACCCTGGTCGATTCGTTATTCCCCGTGATTCCGGTCCTGGTAGGACGTTTCACAAAAGGGCTAGGGTTTCCCGCGTGCCCTGTGCCCTTGTCCGCGTTGAAATTCAAACACTGAGGTCGCTTCCCTCCTCCCACGTAAAAAAACGTCCTTCCCTTCCACAAGACCAACCCTTTCTTCCCAGATGGAACCTTTGGTGCGGGTGTTCTTCGATCTTTCGATGCCCACATCCTGTTTTCATGTAGCGTCCATCCTCGGTCTCCCCCTTTTTCAATATGTAATCCCAGCTTTCGGTGCTTCGTTGCTTACTTAAAACAACGGCTTGTGTGCCGATTCAACTGGGCCCCACCGTCTTCCGCGCCCGTTTCGCTTTTTACTTTTCTTTTATTGGACGACGACCCTTTGGTCATTTAAGCGATTTGATTCCCTTAGGTCTTTTTCTCCCCCCTTTCCGGATCCCTGCTTATTGTCTGTGCCCAAAGATGAACAGATTCAGTTCGAAACTTCTTGCAGGCCTTCGGTCAGCTTCTTCCCCCCCCAAACCACTTGTAATGGTTTGTTGCCTAGGAAGGATCTCTTGCGATGTTGAAAACCACTTTCTGGCCCCCGTTGTCCCCCACTGTTTTCCGCCTGTGTCCACACAGCCGTCCCAGGCAATTATTTAAACTTCTTCGGTGGAACCCGCTCCGTTAATGGCATCTGCGCTCATCTTCTTACCTAGTCCCGGGAAGTGCGACAACCGTACACTGGTATTCCCCCCCTTGTCTATTTTCTTTCCTTCAACGATCTTGACTAGCGGCTCCAGAACTTCCGCCCTTCCCCATTTGCCTCCTTTTTCCCCCCGCTTTCTTTCGTCACACAAACTCGTTCCGCCCCCCGTCTTTCCCTTTGGTCTTCTTCGACGCCTAATTCCGGCAACTGCCGACCGATTGCGCTTGCAAATGTCTTTTCTTCAAGCGCCCCCCGCGCGCCCTTTTCTTTTGTATGTCTGCTCCTTCGTTCATATCTTCCCCCGGTTAATTAACTGCTTCTGTTTGGGCTTTTCTTTAGCTTTTTACCTTTATGGAAAAATCCTCGTTTGTCCCTGCTTTTTCTTTTTGAGAGTTTTTGTTTCCAAATTTTGCCATCTTTCCTCTCCCCCTCTGACTTTCCCGCCTTTGTTTGATAGAAGGTCTTCCCTACATTCTTCCAGCCCTATAGCGTTGTGTCTTTTGATCGTTTTTGTTCCCCTCTTTCACACTCCCCTCGATATGTTTGCCGGTGGCCGCACTTAATTATCCTCATGGCCATCCCCAGTTCCGTTTCAGGTCGTCAGCGGTTTGTCTGTCTTCTCCTCTCTGTCTTTTTACAATCTCTCCCTTTCCACTGGAACCTTTTCATGGTTTTTGACACGACCTCGCTAGAGATTGTAGTGTTGTTTGGGGGGGGGGGGGGTTTGGTTGGTTTGGGATGCCTCTTGGGGGACCTTCCCCCGACTGAAGTAGCCACTGGCACTTGTCTCTTTTTTCCCGCCACGCCGTCTGTATGATCGCCTGCCATTTATTCTTTTTCCTATTAAATGCCCCCCCTTGCATCCCTGTAGGTTCTTTTGGTATTTGCTTTAGGGTGTTTCTGACCTTTGTTGCTCCCCATTCCCTACCCTTTCAGGCTTTTTTTCCTCCCCGCGTACTTGTGTTTCTGTCCTTTGTTTTTGACCCTGAACTGCAGTGTCTTAATGCTGTTATATCCAGCAATTTGGAGGCGACCCCCCACTAGGCCCCTGGCAAGGCGATCTTCCCCGTTCCTTTCCCCCTTGTCCCCCCCCCGTGAAGCAACTTGAACCCACCCAGGAAGCAAGATTTCCCTTGCTGCCTTTTTCCCTACAGAGTCTTGTTTGTGAATACTATATTTTCATCTTCCCCTTCCGTTGTTGTTTTCTCTTCTCTTTCTCACCACGACCGGTTCCTGCCGGCGTCATTTTTGCTTGCCGGTTCGACGACGACTTCGGCTCCGTCATGCTTTGCGTGTGGGGTGCCCCCCCCTTTTTTTTCTCCTCAATACGTCCCCCTGCTTTTCGTCAATATAAACCCCGCCAGTCACAATCCTGCTTACAAAGAACGGAACTGGTTCGCACACATTTTACCCCTCCTCTCCCCACCCGCTCCCCCCTTCCCTTTCCTCTGACCACTCCTCCTCCCCAAATGCTGATTCACAGAGGCTTGGAGGTACACGCTCTGCCATGAATGGTCCAGACTTTGCCCCTTCGACTGGTCCCTTTTCGGATTTCCCTCCGTCCCTTTTCCACCGGCTCTGGCAGTCTTCGTGACCAAAATGTAAAACGTTTGAACATTTTGCTAGCTGAGATTGTAGGGAGAATGATAGCTCAGACTCCATTTACCCTCGGTACCCCTCCGCCCTCCCGGACCCCCTCATTCTCATGAGCTGTTTTCATCCATTTGGTTCTTCCCTGAAAAGCTTCTGTCCATGTAGCACAGCCCCGATATATTGGGAATGTGCTCCGCAGGTACTTTACTTTTCCCTGCTCGGATTCCCTCCTTTTGAGTCTCGGACCTCTAATCTTTCCTAAGTCATGTAACCACCCTCCTTTCTTCAGAGCTCCTCTCCCTCGCTGGTCAATTAATATCTATCGTCCCCCCTGCATCCAACCGTCCCCCGAGCCATCCAACCCAGGTTTCGCCTCCAAGTGCCACCAATTTACCTTCTCTGGCGCAGACCTTTCTCCCCTCCCTCTCCTTCCAAGGTTCTTCGGCTGGTTGCAGGCCGCTTCCCCAACGGCTGTGAGAGATATCCATATTATGGCTTCTTCAGTCTTTCCGCACTCTCGTTTCCCACGCCACGTTAATTGCTGGGGGCGATGCCTAAATCCCCAGGTGGGAGGCGAGCGAATTGCATGTCGCTTTTTGCTCCCTGCCCCTATTTTTCCGTTCGTATTTTGAACCCATAGCCCAAATGGCCCGCCTTGAGCTTGCTGACACCTCCGCCTCTTTAAATTCTTCTTAGCTTTCCCTTACGTTGCCTATTGATTTCCCCCCCGTCTTTTCCAAACGGAATGTAATTGTGCTATGTCTCCCCATGTTGCCATCAACATGGGCCCTGGTTCCATTTTTCTTTCAAATCCCCCCCCTAGACGGCTCCTGCTTCCCGGTAAGCTTTGTTTACTCCCGAAGCCCCCACTCGATCTGTTTCCCCCCTGTCCTCTTTTGCCCAGCATCTGGTTTACAGGCATGTCCAAAGTCCTCCGGACGGGCTGACTCACCCTCTGGGGTCACCCACTGATTTTAAAATCCCCAACGATGGCTTCAAGCTGCTCGATCACTACTGCTCTCACCATGATTCAGTCAATTTCCCCTCGAAAAGTCTTTTGTTCCCTCTTTCCTTATCCTCGCAGCCTTTTCATTTACTGTGGATTTTCTCGGATGATGATTACCTGTCTTTTGGACCCTAAAGGTCTCCCCCCCAGACTCTCCCCACCTCTTTTCCTCCTTTGCTCGTTGGTTCGTGTTTACCTAGTTGTTTAAGCGCTTTTGACGTACATAGTGGATTTTTTCCCCTTCCTTCATTTTCCCTCTGTCCCCCCCCTTCTCCATTTGTTTCTCGTTCCTCGTCCTCAATTTCCTACTGGACGAGCCGTGTGCGGTCTGGGAGAGAGAAAACACCTGACTTATTCCCAAGCGCGTTTGCCTTGATCCCATTCATTGTTGATTCCGTTTCAGCAAAACGTTTTTTAACACAAGAGGTAAGAGACTCAACGAGCGGCACATTCGACGCTCTGCCAATGCGGGCTTGCACTTTCTACACCTCACTCGTTTCCTCCTCCCCCTCCTCTCCTTCCCTTGTCCTTTCTTCATCCACCATCGTTTCACCTTTCCCGGCTGTTTTGTAGATAGTGTTTCCTTTCACTCCCCCTTGGCTCGTCCGACGCGACATATGCCCCCCTCCTGATGCTTGCAATTCGATTCGTTGACTTCCAAGAGAATCCCCTCATACTTGGTTTTTTCCCTTTCTTTCCCAAACCCAGATGCGCAAGATGTGCCGCTCTTGAAATAGGCCACGGAAGACCCTACTTCAAGAATCTGGGCCGTCCGCTGGCTGTCGCACCTTCCCTGCCTCCCCATGGCTTGCCATTCTAGTCCCCGATGAGTACGTGGTCCGATTTGCTTCTCAAGTTTCCGTTTGCACCCCTTTATCTTTTGGAGTACTTCTTTCTCTTCCCATGTTCTAGTTCAAAGTCTCCTCCGGGGCGATGCCCAACTTCGACGACCCCTCTATTTTTCCGGTTTACCGGTTTTTGTCACCCAATCCCCTTTGAGTATGCCACACCTCACGTCCTCCAAATCTCTTGAATTCTGTGTAATCTCCACTTCTTCACCCCTGATAATCCGTTTTTCTGAATATCGACCCGGATAGAATGTTCATCCTTTGTTGTTGATTCTCGTCTCCTTCTCTTATGAGATTAAGTTTGTTCCGGGTTGGGAAGAAAGAGTCGACCCTTTTCGAGATCTCCCAGTACTTTTACCTTCCTTTTTGCTGCTTTGCCTTCTCTACCCTTTCTTGGTTTGTGACACACCTTTCTGTAACTCATTTACTGATATTCAGATCATCTAGTCCTGTCTACTTGGCTTGGCCCACCCCTGACGCCTGCCCAATCACCCTGTTTTGTCAGTAAACTTGAGGCAGTTTTATCGTTGACCAACGACTATCGTTTTTCGACCTTGCCTTTCAGCCCTTGAGTTAAGGTAAAGGAACATTCAGTCCGGACCTTACACTTAGTGATGTCTTCTTCGTTTGTTTGCGACACGTTCCCCCCCGCGGGCCGCCTTTGATCCTTCAGCAATTTTCCTTTTTTTCACGTCACTTCCCCAATCCGGGTCTTCCTTACATTGCCCCTGTGAATGGAAGTCGTGAGACCATTTCTGTGGCTCTTATTTCGTCCCTTCCTTCCACTCCTCCTTCCCTTCTTTCCTGACTTTTATGTGGAAAGGTCCCCCTAACAGACTCCCGTTAGTTTAAAGCATTGTCGGACTTTTCCCTCACTCCGTTTTTTGATTTTTCTCCAAGTTTGGAGGGTAGAGTTGAGGTCACTTCAAGTGACCGACCCTGCCCCTAAGGTAGGCCGTTTCTTTCCACCATCTTTCTGTGCTGTCTAAGGACCCAAAGGTTGGATTCAACCCACCCCGAAGCTCTTTTACGTCCTCCTTCCCCCCCCCTCCTCTTTTCTGACTGTTTCTTTCTGGTCGACGTCTCCCCTCCCCCCCTCACCCTACGTCGTTACAGGTAGGAACATGTCGGCCGTTTACGAGATACTAGTGCATCCCCCCGGCATTCCAGTTGGACCGGCCTGGCTCTGGCATGGAATGATGGTGACATCATCGTGTTAGACGGTCCCTTTCCCGTACCCCCCTGATCAATCCCGACAAAGCATAGGGTTCACTCTTTGTTTTGGAGATGTTTAGACCGTAGTCTGAAAACTAATGGTTTGTTCATTTCAGCGTAAACTTCCTTCCCCATTCCAATTACCGACTTGAACTCCCAGGCCCTTTGAGTGCAGAAGGAAAGCGTTGAGGGTTTATGGTCACTTTCCTTTCCCCATGTGAATCTCTATTATAGATGCTCACTTTTGACGATTTTTCTCGTTTTCATGGTCTCGTTCCACTTTTTCTTCGCCCCTGGGTACTTATTGTACGTTGACACGTATCTTTTTCTTAGGCCATCCTGTCTGCCAGGTACCTTTTCCTATCGATTGCTTCCTTAGTCCTTTCGTCCCCTGTTTCCTTGTCCTTTTTATCTTTTGCCAATCCTCGGCTGATTTTCTCACTGTTTTGGCCCCCGTTTTTTTCTTTCCCCCTTTTATAACCGCCCGGACATTCGTTGAAATTATTTTGGGTCCTCCGTTCTTCCGTTTCCTTTCCGCTCGCCTTGTCTCATTCAAACTGGTAGGGGGTTCCCTTCCAGGGGACAACTTTGCTCTGGTTTGTCCTCCCACGCTGCGGCCCACTTCTTGTGCGACCTAGGCAAAACCCCGTTAACGATAGGGGAATACTCCCTTGTGATTTTATTCCTTCCCTTTGGCAACCCCCCAAATACGAATAGCAAACAAGTTCTCGTGTCCTTAAGACTATTGCTTCCCATGCGCCTCCAGCTTCTCTGCTATTTCTAGCGCCCGGAACTTGGACTTCTCCCTGTAACGAGATCCCTCCTTGGCCCTTCCCCCCCTCTGTTTGTCCACGGTTCCCTCGTATTCTCCCTCACTTTCCTCCCCTTTCAATTCGCTGGGGTATGCACCGAGGGAATCTGGTGGTTTTGAAGTCTCCTCGTATTCATAAGAAAAGATTTGAGAATGCCTTTTGATACTTTGTCCAAGCATTAGTCTCTTCTCTGAAGCCACTTTCAATTCGTTTAATCCATCCTTTGCCTATCTTAACCTGCCGTTTCGTTACCGCGACAGACTCAATCTTCTATCTTTCGCTTTGTTTGTCCTCCCCTTTTAGTCCCTAAGTCCCCACATTCTCGACCTTTTTGGCCCCGTTTTCCTGTTTACAACGCTTTTTCCCCTTTCATGCGACCCCTTTTTTTGAATGTCCGTACGCCAGTGCAGTGAATTTCCTCCCCTTGTTTTCCTTTTGGATTTCCCCTGCCTCTCTTGCACCTTTACTTTTGTCTAGATTTGTTAGTCAATCAATATTTCACTGACTGCCGGTGCACCACATGGTTGACCCCACCCAGATCCGCTCCCCCCGAGTGCCTTCTTTCTCCTCCCACGAATCCGCCTCCTTTCAGTCGATTTCCGTCTCCGTCCGACCACATTTCCAGTGTATTTTTCAAGTGCCATAATTTTCCACTTTTCGAAGGCCGATATTTTCATTCCACTCCCTTTTTTTTTTCTCTATACCCTTTCTCACCCCCGCGCATTTTCCCGTTGCGTTTTCATGAAAGCCTCCACAAACGCCCTCCCCCGTGATATTTCTTTGGTTGCTACGTCTGGCTCTTTAAATTTTATTTTTGCGCCAACCTTACCCGTTCACCTTGGCCTTTTCCCCCCTGCCCCCTGGGTCACTATCTGGACCTTCTCCTTTTCCTCCTCCCTTTTCTTGTCTTAGCTGTACTTTCTTCAACCCGGCGTCACGGTTCGTCAGGGAAATCGTTGATTCTGTTTCAGACCCTTTGGAGGTTCTCCAGCTCCCTTCCACGGCCATTTGCCACTTTTCTCTTCGTCCTTCCTTTCTCTTTTGCCGTTCCTCCGCACCTGACCGTCGTACAAGATGCTTCTGTTTGAATGTTTCCTACTTCTCTCTCAGTTTTTTTTTTAGTGTGGTTGTTCCTTCTTCCCTTCGTTGCAAACACTCTCGAATTCCTTCCTGACGTTTTTGGTTTTATGATCTCTATTTGTTCCCCCTATCGCTTGCTCCGAACTCTTCCTCCGGCATCTTTCCTTTCCCCTTTTATTCAGGGTTTTGCGTCCCTTCCGGTTATCTCCACGTCGAAGATTGTCACGGTTTGACTGTGGGTCTTCTCACAACGTGTCACTGACTCCCTCATTCTACCGTATTCCCGGCTTTCTTCGTCAATCCCCCCTTCCCACTATAGCCACTTCACGATCTTTTACCCTGTTAGGGAAGGTGCCACAATGTTTTACCCGATTCGCGTCCACATCAATATTTCCCCCCCTGTCTTTCAGAAGGACCATCCTCTCATATGTCACTGCCCGACAGCTTGTCGTGGCATGGCCCACTTAGTATGTTGCTTGCACCGCTCCCTGGCAATGGCAACATGTTATTTTCGACTTGACTATCGGTTATGGAGGCTCAGTGCGCTTCTACTATTTTCCTTCGCGCTGCCTGGTTCTCCTTCAACCATGTCCACTCTGGTGCTTTACGACCCCCGGTTCTTGTGCCTCACTCAAGCTATCGTCTGCTTATACCTGAACCGTTTTACCTTATTCCTGACGTTGTCCCATACACGCCTGCCTTGCTAGGCGCTTCTTTCTAAACCGCGGCTTCTGTCCCCTTTCCCCCCGATCGTCTCTGTCCCTGTTTTACCATATGCCTCCTAACCTGTATTCGTTGTGACCGTCGAGGTTAATTTCGCCTCTTCTCTTACTCAACTACTTTGAGTGCGTGGGCCTCTTTTATTCTTGACTACGTCACCAAACAGATCTCCCTGTGACGGTCCCCCCTGCACCTATCGCTGTTCAACAATAATCTATGTGTCACACCCCTCACCCTGTTCCGTTTTTCATCATCCTTCCTTTCCCCTTCGTTTTCACCACTGTCGGTACCTCTCATTACGTCTGAAAGATACGTTGAACTCGAATCGAACTTGCATCTGCCTAGCTCCTTTTTCCGGTTCGCTTTCCCCTTGCATGTTCTCCTCCCCCCTTCAGATATTTCTGATGAGTTGAAGAATAACTTCAACGAAGCCAAGAGCAGTACGTTTGTTTGCTGCTGTATAGCGTCTCTTCTCTTCCTCCCTTTCCCTTTTTTTTTTCCTAAATCACCAGTTCCTGTTTCTTCCCCGTTCTTCTCCCTCTTCCTTTTTTCCCCCCCGTTGGTTTTCCCCCTTTCATCAAGCCGACTTTTCCTTGTTAATCACTCTTTTGGACTTATTCCCCATAGTTCCTTTTGTTGCGTTCCTTCCCTTACGCTTGCTTCCCCCCTAACGTGTTCCTCCATTTTTAATCTTGGAGAGCACCGCAGCGACCCTTACGTTACTCTGTTGTACCTTCCCCGGTCTCTGGAATGTATAGGTTTTTCAGTGTTCCCAGGTGCTACTCCTATACCAAATATGGTTCACCCTGTGTGGCCTTCCCTTTTTCCTTCATACATATCCGTAATGCCGTTCTCGGTTTAAATACCATATTCCCCCCTGGCCTACTCCTATCGCTTCGAAGGCCTCCCATTCTCTATCCCGGTCCCCCCCCTTCTGTTTAGCTGGTCCCGCGAAAAGATTTTCCACGTAAGTCCCTTTGCTTTCCCTTGACCCGAGGGTCGACCCCTTTCCTCGCGTCTGTTCTTCTTCTCCCCAAACACACTGTCACGCCGTTAGTCCACCATGCCCCGAGAAGCCCCGGTCCTTTCCCACTTCCCTTTTGCGACAGCCCATTTCCTCCTGCCCCCCTCCCTTCCCGTGCCTTGCCTAATCGCACGCTATTGTATCTGACTTTATACTGCGTCCTTCACCTGTTGTGAAGTACCGTAGGATTTCTTTTTTGACATTCTGTCCCCCTTCCCCTTTAATTGATTCATTTCCCTCGCTGACCTCCTTAACCCATTTCTCGTCAGAGTTTCTCCATCTTCAGTGCTTCGTTTTTTGGCCCACTTCGTTTTTCTTGCGCGTCGTCCCTGCTTTCCTTCGTTAATTTGTGAAACTGGCTTCGATTGCACACTCTTGTTTTTCCAACGGCGATGGTGCTAGTATTCTTTTTACTCGTCTCCTTTCTTTTTCCCCTCCCTTTCCTCCTCTTACTCCTTTCCACCTTGGCCCGACCCGGTGTTGCTGCTCCTTAGCATTTTCTTTTGACTTCCTTCTTCGTTCCACCTAGTCTGAACTTGTGGCCCACCGTCCCCCTCCGTTATTTTTAATTCTTCCCCGCTTGTTTTTTTTCGTTCACGCTCAAAGTCTTTTTTTGCGAACATTCTCCCAGACGGCATTTCTCCTCTTGCCCGCCAACCCCTCTGGGGCCCCCTCGCCCCCTTTTTCGCTCCACAACCTCCATCGTGTGCTAATTACGAAATCCACGGTCCTTCTTTAATCTCACAGTTTACTCCGAACGGCTGGTTCCGTTTAGTCGGTATGCCTTTTTCACCATCCTGAGGGTTCTTAGTTTTCCCTCTCCACTACCTCTCCCTACCAAGCACATCATTCCCCCACTCGTCTTTCTCGGCTGCTAAGGGATGAGGTATGTCATCTGATCTTCCAGGGCTGTGGGTTTTAGTGATCCCCCCACTATCTTGCCTTTCAGCTGTTGTCCGTCCCCTTGTTGCCATTTTGGATCAGTTTCATGTTTCCGATAGACGCCATGTCTGTTTTAGGGCGCTTGTGTTCTCCCTGCTTTGCCGATGGTTTCCCGGCCTCTCTTTCCTGACTCTTTCAGCTGTAAATGCTCGTTTCTTACGATTTGTCACTACCGGCAGCACAGCCCGTCATTCCCCCCTGGGATCTTTGTTAGGATGTCTTTGCTTCGGGAAGGTCTCGACTTTCCCTTTCTTCCTATTTCCTGCTGCCTTCCACCTTCCGACCTACCATGTTTGCTGGTTTCCGCACTCAAGTTAACACGGAACCCGTCTTATCCACGAAAAATAGAACCCATACGGCTCCTTCTTTGACTATAGTTCTTTCCCTTCACAATGTAACTTCCGGGTCCCGAGCTTCCTAGTCGAAGGTAATAAGTTGTTATACCTCCTGGTGGCCACATAGTTGGTCCCGTTTTGCTGTCTCTTTACGAGTAGTATGGTCTGATCTCCCTTCTTCTCGCTCATTTTCTGCCCCTTTCTTCTTCGTGCCCTTCCGCGCTCTGTTTCAGGTAGTATGGCCACCCTTTTTTCTTACCTTTGTACTGATTGCTCAACATATTCTTGCCTGTTCGGTCTGCCCCTGTGGTTCTTTTCCCTAAAATCGACTGGGTTTTTTTTTTTGAAACGGCGCTACCTGTCTTAAACTTCACTCCTTTCCCTTGTTATGTGGAGCCCCCAAGCCTGTCAGATGAGTCTCCCATTGAGTAGGGGATTCCCCTCCCTCCTAACCTATTCTCTGTCAGTTTTCTTCCATGATCCTCACCCCAAACTCTCCCTCCTCGTGTTTTTTTACTGTTCTACTCTTTTGTACGTCTCCCCGTGTCTTGGGTTTTAGCGACTCGGTTTCCCCCTCTTTTACCTTCTATTCCTGTTCTCGTATTCCTCTCTTCATTTTTTTTCCCCCATCTCGTAGCATTTAGAACGAATATGCCCCGTGCAGCGCCTTTTTTCCCCCCTGTCCCCTCCTATCCCTCAGCTTTTTCAACATGCTTCTTTCCTCGGCTAATTATCTCCCAGTCCCGATGCTATTCGTAGATGGGCTAGCCCTTTTTCCTGTTATCTTGGCCCTCCCTTTTCCTCTGTTAAGTGATTAAATGTGCAGAATAAACGAGTAAACGGATCGTTCTCTCCGTTTCAAAGTCTCCCTTATCTACCTGATCGCCGGCGCGGAGCCAGTGGCAAGCATCTTCTGTAATTTCTCTTTCCTTTTTTTCCTCTCTTTCCTCTCTCCTCCTCCCCCTCTCCTTTCTTCCCCCTCTTTTCCTTCTCCTTTTCCCCCCCTTTCCTCTCCTCCTCCCTTCCCTCCCCCCTCTTTTTTTTTTCGGCTTCCTCGTCCCATGCTGTCTCCACTTTCGTCTGCTGCCATGTATAACGACACCATAACCCCTGGTTGCCTGCTTAGCCATGTGTTCCTTAAACCGATTTTTATTGCCTTTCATTTTTGATTGTCCCCCTTCACTTGTTTTCTGTCCCGCTTTTTCTTTTCCCTTATTTTCGTTGTGATAAACACCTCCTCTTCCATCGGCATTTTTTTTAAAGCAAGCTTTCCGTATTACCTATCATTTCTGTGATATCGTTCTCCTTCCTATGGTCAGGGTATGGCCCCAAAGCGTTTTCCCGTTCTTGGTTTATGTCCCCCCCTTCCTTGACTTTGCTTCTTCTTTACGATTATGCCACCCCTCTCTAGCTTGCCTGTAGTTTTGCGCCCGTCCTTTTCTTTTGCTGATTCTCCTTCCCCCCCTCCTTTTCCCCTCCCCTTTTTGTTCGCAAACGTGGTTCTTCCTGCTCACAACACTTTATTCGCCCTTTTGCCCCACTCTTTCTTTTTCCGCCTTGTTGCATGCTCCTTTTCTATTAGTTTCTCCTGACGAGAACCATGGCACCCCGGCCCGATTGTTGGGTCAGGTAGGTCGTTGTATTTTTTCCTTATTTCTATGTCGCTTCCCACACCCGTCCCACCGTCCTCACCCCTGTGTTCTTTCCCTCTGCTCTTCTGACCCAAGGCGCCCTGTTTCTTTTCCACCATTCCCCTCCCTTTCTCCTTTTTGGTCGCCTGGTACGAGAATGTACTTACACACGATTGCCGTCTCTCCTCATACTCCGATCACTCCTTTGCCTCACCCTTCCCATTCACTCCTGTTAGCAGTCTCCTCTCCCCTGTGGTTTTATGGCTCCTACAGCACTGCCCCACCCGGGTTCCCCTCTGTTTCCAGCTTTGTCCTTGCCGCCGTCCTCTTCCCAGTTCTCAACTCCCCACCGCAGCAAGTTCTTAATAAAGGATCTTGAGTTCCCCTCTCCTACCCCCCTCTTTTTTTTATAAGCTCCCCCTTTTTAGGCTGGGTTTCACTCTATTGTGCGGCCTGTCCTTTTTTTTTCTCCACTTTCTTCGGTCCTTCACATTTCTACAACTTAGGTCCCTTCTTCGTCCACCGAAGTTTTACCGTTATTTTTTTCGATGCTTTTCACTTTCCCCTTTTTTGCCTCTTAGTCTACATTTCGGTGCCATGGTTTCCCCAAGAGTATTTATTTTTATACTCTTTTTCCTCCCTTTTGTGTTCGTGTTTTCCCCTCATCCTTATCCTGGTCAACTGATTGCCTTACCCGCTCTCTTTCCCCCCCTCCTTCCTCGTCCCACCCTATTCTAGCCCCTTACACATGGCGCTTTTTCTTATTTGACACGTTCAGTTTATCCTCTATTGTTTTTCTTTCTCTTAATATTTCTTGCACCCTGTTATTTCAAGATGAGTCCCCTCCTTTTTGGAAATTGTACACTGTCCGTTCCTTTCATTTCTTTTTTATCAGTGATTTCGGATAACATGGTTCCAAAGTTTGGTCCCATCATGTATTTCCTGCTGTTCCCCTTTCCTTTGTTCTTTTCCCCCTTTACCACACTCTTTTACTCGAACATCACCGTTGTTATTGAAATATTGACGGTGTTTCTTTCTCCGCCCCACGTTCCTCTGTCTCGAGCAACCCCCCCCTGCCCTTACTAACTTATTTCCCACCAGTTCTGTTGACCAGCTTTCGTACTTTTCTACCGGATGTCCAAAAGGGGTCCGTTTGCTGTTCCTCTATCACGAGTTTTTGGCAACCCATCCGTCGTTCAGGCGGAACTCCGCCCAGCGCTACCCCTACGCCTCTTTTCTTTTTCCTCTTCATCTGTCGGTCCCCCCAGAATTTCTCCCCCCCTTTCCCTCACCCTTCTTACTTCGCCTTCTTTTCTGCTTTTGCTTTTAACTCGCCCTCCCTGCCGTTCTCTCCCTTTCGGTCTTCCACCCTATACGCCCCCTTCGTTTGCCCCTCCCTACAGCTTCTCTGGTTCCTTGGCTTTGATTATTATTTTACCTTTGTTGGCAACCTTTAATTCATTTTATGCTTGCATTTTCTCCTTTACTCTATATTTACTCCTCGCTTATTTTGTCCCTGGCACAGAGCCCGAATGTAACCAAGTAGAGAACACTCTCTTTCGCCTTTGCTCCCCCTCTTCCTCTCTTTTTGTCCTTCCACTTTCTTCTCTTCTGCCTCCGATTTCGACGTGCAATTTGCTCCGACTTTTCGGGGCCCTGTTCCCTCGCTCCTTCCCTAGTCGTGTTTCTGATCTTGCCTTTCTGCACCCTCATCTACTTTTGCCGGCTTCCCCTTTGTCGCCCCTCCCTTTGTTAGTCTTACCGCTGCCCTTGTGATCCCCCCCCCCCCTTCTGTCTCTCATACTCTTTCTTCTTTCCATCTTTGGCCTCGCCAGGACAAGCCTTCGTTCCGTGAGCATCTCTCGACAGTACTCTTCGGACCCGCCTCCTTTTCTTATTCCCGTTTCCCGTGACTAATAAGGTTGGTCTGTTTGTCTTTTGTTCTCTCAAGGTGAAGGGCAAGGATTTTTTTTTCTTTTGTCTTCGACACCCGGGTTTTTCCCTTTCCTCGCTCAGTCCAGGATTTCCGTTCTATCGTACTTTTCTATTTTACAACGATATTTCTGTATTCGTATGAAGCCTTCCGAGAACGTGCCGTCTTTCTCCCCCTCCTCCACACCCTTCACCTGATGCACCTATCTCAGTTGACTTGTGGCCAAAGAAGATACGCAGCGCCGTCGTCGGTCTCCGCAAGAAGCCCCACTCCTGCCCGCCGCTATTTACCCCGACATTCTCCATTTATCCCCTCTGTAACATTGTGTTTCCCCCCTTTCCATTGCCGCGCCAAGAGCACTTTTAAATGTCCCCCACGAAGACTGTTGCGCTCTCTCTTTCCCTTTTTTATTTTTTTACCTTCTTTGCGTCAGGGTGTCATTTGCTCCCCCTCCTTAACTCCCGGTAAGACCTGTTGGGTGGTCGACGGGATCTGGTCTTTATGTGTCCGAACCCTGGCGACCCCCCTTTTCCCGGAAACCCTTTTTCCTTTTCCCCTTTCCTTCTCCCCTCTTTTGTTTACCAAACCCTCTCCTTTCCTTTTTTTATGATGTCAGCGTTTGCGCTTTGTTTATATGTGACATGTCTGGGATAGTTACTTCGTATGATGATTTCCTAAGCACTCTCGGCGGATTAGCCCCCACACCGATGTCTTTCCCCCCCCCCCTGACGCCCTTCTTCGTCAAGATCGATCCCTCCTTTTACAGGCCTTCCCTCATGTCCCCTGCCGTGTTCATTAAGAAAAACAGTTTGTCCCTCCCGGCCTTGCGACTCTTAGGTTCACCTTTATCCTCCCTCTCTTTCTTGTTGTTCTGTTTTGAAGATTTATGTTCTCACCCACGAAACCTCCAGTGATTCAGAATCCGTTGTTCCTTCGATCCCTGGATCCTCCATTCCCGTCTTTTCTTGACTGTGCTCTCTTTTCCACTGTCGCTATGTTTTTCTCTTCCCCGCTGCGGACCCCATCTAGAAATTTCCTCGTACGCCTATTCTACGCTTTCCTTATCAGCACCGGTTCTCTTCCTTTCCTTCTTTTCGGAAGGTCTCCCACCTTTCTCTCTCACTCGTCCCACTCCCGAGCACCCTTCTCTTCTGGACGCCTATGTGACCATCACGTCCTTAGGAAATGCACCTAGGCCACCCTCGTGGCATGGACCAGCGTTTTTTCCCCCCTTTGCTGTTCACTATTATTCCTGCTCTTCTGGACTTTCTTTCCGCCACTGTCTTGGATTTTTACATTCTGTGTTTGTAGTGGGTCGCTCTGCACAACTTCAAAACGTCTATTTTTCCTTGTGTCTTCGATTGTCCCGCGTTTCCGCCACCATCCCCTTTCTCCCGTGTCAGCCTTTTTGAAAGGGCAGATCTGACAGTGACCTGCCGCCATAACTCTTGCCGCAGGCTTTGATTACACCGGTCTCCTTCTTTTTCGCCCCCCCGGAAACACGACTCGAGATTTGTTCCCTTGTATCTTGGTCGATCCGTTTTCCACGGGTTTCCCGCGATACCGATCGGGGCCCGACTCCTTCCGGTAATTCATTTCTTTTGCTTTCGCCCCGACATCGGTGGTTCCGTCCTTCCCTTTCTCGGTCGCTACTTTCTTTCGTGGAACTAAGGGCGCCTAACAGCTCTTGGATTTACGCCGTTTCGGCGCCCTCCAATCCTACCCACGTTGTCCCAGAATCCATTTCTCGATTTTTGAGTAAGTATCGCGGCAATTATATTGCTTTTTCCCGAATGGACTTCCCCGTAAATCCTTTGAGTTGTTAGGTTTTAATCTTTGTACAGCCCTCCTTCCAGCGCACTAATTTTGTCCCCGCCTGCTTTTTCAAGGGCCGAGAAAATTTTGAGCGAAGTCGTTAATTCTAGTCTTTTTTAGGTCTGGCTAATTTTTCTCCGTTCCCTTTCACCTCGGTGCCTTCCTTTTCCACTTAAGCCACCACTGTAGCATCTGCGTGGGAACATTATCTGTTTCCGTCGCCCCGACCTCAGTTTTTTCGGGGCGGTTTTCCGCTTCGCTTCCTCGCTCTTTTTTGTTTCATCCCTCTTTTTGTTTGGTAGCCTTTGCTGGTTCTTCATTTCCTTAACCACCCATAGCTTTGCTCCCTTCTCGCCCGTCTTTTCCACCTATCCCTCCCTTTTTTAACCCGTCATGGTCCTAAGCCCCATTCGGACCTTGATTTTTCTTTCTCCTTTCTTTTTTCCCTTTAGCTGTTTTTTTCATTTTGAATTACGCTTTTCTACTGTTGAGCCTTTGCAATGCAAAAACCCTGTGTCACCTTTCTCCTTCCCCTCGCTCCCTCCATTGCTTTTTGCATTCTAATCCATACTCCGAAGTGGAATACGATTATGACACTCTTTCCCCAATTCCCCTTTTGTTCCACTTCTCTTCCCTCGAAGGCCGCTTCGTTATATGGTTTCACCATGTCCTTCGGGCAACCGGAGATTGTTTCCGAGATCATGCCCTCTTAGAAGTTGACCGTTGTTCTTTCGATA
>Ga0179591_1345682_pt1 | contig 17160 bp, 18 predicted proteins | sample CZOMad2_1_08_16f_FD_182891 | JGI IMG/M metagenome (GOLD analysis project Ga0179591, IMG submission 182891) | Vadose zone soil fungal communities from Angelo Coast Range Reserve, California, USA - CZOMad2_1_08_16fungal (PacBio error correction) | ecosystem: Environmental > Terrestrial > Soil >... | reverse complement strand
TTCCACTCGTTTTTACTGTTCTCTCCCCTTTCTCGATCCTTCCGGTGGCCGAGACTTGAGTCCGACCCCATTTCCCCTCCCTATGCTGTTCGTCCTTTTTTTGTTTGGCAGCATGTCAAGGCGGATTCTCCCTCCCCATCCCCTCTGTTGGGGAGATCTAACCTGAGGTTTTGCCGTCCGTTCTCGTTATTTCCTCGGTTCTTTTCTTTTGAGATCCCCCTCCGGCCCGGCTCAAGTCTCATTCCCCCCTCCTCTTTGTGGTGTCTGTGAATGGGAATGCTAGACCCCCCTCCCCCCTTGCATCAATTTTTCCGCTTATTTTTTTCCTTTTGTCTTTTTGGGACTTCTGCTTTTTCGTTTCTTTCAGGCTGATCGTCAGCCCTCTTTGTCTTTGGATGCACCCAAGTTGCAGATCTTAGTTGAGATCCAAGTGAAAGATTTTTCGTCCGGTTCCGAGTCCCCCCCCCCCCCGCATGGATTTCCGAGGATCATTTTTTCTTTTAGTTCCATTTTGTTCTCTCCCTTTCTTTTCGTTTTCCTGCTGGGAGATTCCTTTTGGAATCAGTGAGTTTAACCCCTAAGCTTTTCCTTTTCCATCGTTCCCTTTGCCTCAAATTTTGATGCTCTTTGGGCTGATTCTCTTTTTTTTTCCGCCCTTCTCCCATTTCTGACCAAGGAGCCCTTGCTGCAGATTTCTAATGATTGATTAGGGCCTAATTTTTCGCCGCTCCTGCCTCGCTTTGTCTCTTTTGATGGAATTTGTTCCTTCTGGGAATCTTTCCTTTTCGGCGTGGGAGATTGTTGATCGAACGTCACGTATTTCCTCCTTTTTGTTGATACTTTTCACCCCTACCTCCTGGTCCCTTGACTTCTAACCTACCTCCCCCTTTCTCCTTCTCATACCAGGGAATGAAGAGCCTCTTTCAGAAATCCCTCGAGGACCTCACTCCCCGTAAGAGCAATTCTGATCCGCTCTATTCCGAGGGTCGCTGCCGTCTCCCTTTTCCTTGATTGGCCGAACGTGGGAGACAGATACGAGTCAGAACTTTAGGATTCCTCCAGACCGTTCCTATCTCTTTTTTCTGAGTCCTCTCGTCAGGTTTCCCGCTAGACTCTCCGGCCCCCTAGCCTTCGCTTCTTTAAATCTTCTGTCCCCCCCTTTTTCCCCTTTTTCTTTCCATCTTCTCCCTAATCCCTCTTGATTTCTTCTTCTTGAGACGTAGTATCCCATTATTCGCGCGGAAGGTCTCTTCGGGAATGATCGTCGTTTCAAGTTGAGGTTCATTCGCATTTTTGATTCGTCTTCTTTTTGCCATACTTCTCAAACCTTCTTTCCTGGTTTTAACCAGACTACATAAGAAAAGGTCGCCTTGTGTTATTGACCGGTTCATATTTTCCCGTCCCCCCCGCCTTTCATCGCCCATGACGGTCCCCTCTCCTTTTCAAACGAAGCACTCCCTTTTTTTCTCGTCCCCCCCCCTTTTCGGACCTCCCCCAAGCTCGGATGGTAGGGAACGTTATAACCGTACGCCCGTACTCTACTCTTGTGCCTCCCCCCTACCCTCCTACGATACTTTCTTTCGTGAGTGCCAGAATCTTCCTTTAGTTAATGTTTTTTTTTGCCCTACCCCACCTACGATCAGTGAAGGTGTTGAACATTCTTCCTCTCCCAGTCATTTCCACGTCGAATCCTCTGAGCTTCTCCTTGATGCTTAACCTCCCTGCCAGAACCGTTCTTTCTTTCTCCACTCATTGCTTTCGAGAAAGTGGGTCCTTTTCTTCGAAGCAGGGGCTCACTCTTAGATTTGGGTATAAATGAGTGTCTAGCCGGTGTCACTCTTCTCCCCCTTCCTCCGTGGCATTCGCCGGGAAGGAAAGCGAAGAGAGGAGTTCGGGATTCTCTCCTCGGTTCCTATTTTGGGGATATGAGTCCTCTCCACTACCGGTACCCGGCCCTGGCTGCCTCCTCCGTCTTCTGTGACACGGTTCCAAGTCTCCGCCATTCAGCGCGAATCGAGTTTTTTTTGACCCGAAAATGCCCTTTTCTGTTTTCATTTCGGTCTTCCCCCCCCCCCACATGGTGGGACGAACACCACCCCATCTCCACTTGTTTCTTCTCTGAGTTCGGTTTTCTTCTTACCGAGAGAGGGCCCACCCTGGAGTACGCCCTTTGTAATATAAAAGTCACTACCCCCCCCCTGCTGTTGAGCGTCTTTTTCGAATTTTAACCCTTTTACTGATGGCCGGCATGCCTCCCTTGGGCAGTTTTCGCGAGGGAATCCCCAAGGTCCCTTTTCTTTTCCCTCAGGTCGCCAGTGCTGTCCTTATTTGGGGTGGGTTTTCAGAAAGATAAAGGAGTCTTCTTTTTGTATCACTCGGCTCCTCCCTCGCGCAGGGCCCACCCCCCCCCCCCTCTTACCTTTACTCTCCGTTTTTTTTTTCGTCTTCTCTTTTCCTGCGCGATTATCAGGCGGTACGCTCTTATCCCCTTAGGCCGACAAGTTTGGCTGGCCCCCCCCCCACCCCCACCCGTATCGGCAGTCCCACCAAAATTTTTTTTTTTGACTTTGAGTCCCCCCTTGCCTTATGTTCGGTCCCCCTCTTTGATGCACCGAATGCTGTCCCTTTCTTTCTTCCCTCACCTCGCTCAAACCTGTTTGTCTTGGAAAGCTAGACTTTGTGTCAGACCTTTTGTGTATACTCTCTTCCCCCTACTGAACTCCCTCCCTTTTAGTTGCCCCCGTGATTTCACTAGTTGTATGCGCCCCTGGTTCCCCCTCTCCCCCTGCCCCGGCCTTCCCAAAAGGGCAGTTGATCAAAACAAGGTATATCTTAGTATCGGAATTTTCGCCCCCTTAAGCCTACCCTATGTGCCCATGACCCCAGGGGTACCTGGATTGCTTCCGCATCTTCCCCCCCCCTCCCCCTTCCGTTTCTCTCCGAGATCTAATCTAGATTAGTAATACAGGAGAATTGACCCCCCTTCTCAGGGCTCAGCGTCCACCGATCTATCTCCTTTCTCCCCTCGCCCGCAGATGCGGCACCCTTCTTCGGACGACCTTCCCCCGATGTCGTATCGAAAAAGATTCTCGTGATTCCTTCTTTCCGGCTTGCCCTTCCTCCCTAGCCGCCTCGTTCGAGCGTCTTCTTGCGCGGCCGAGACGAAGGTTGACAAAAAAGGACCCCTGTCTCGCTTGTTTCTTTTCCAACCCCCCCCCTGCCTTTCCATGAAGGATGAGTGCCCCATAAGACCAATATCTTTGCTTTTTCTTTCCCCTTTCCCCGCTATCGCGGATAGGCGTAGTTATTGTCATACCTTAAGATCTTTCTCTTTCCGTCCGCTTTCTTCCCCCTGATTGTTCCTTTCCTTTTCGAGGTCACTCCTCTTGAGCTTTGTGCATTCTTCTTTCCCCTTGAACTAGTGAACCGGGCATCAATGCCTCATGTGGCTTGTAGAGTTGAAATGAAGTACAGCTGTTTTCTCCTTATTGCCTCCCGAACTCGACAGTTTTCCCCCCAAAACTCCTATGACCTCCACGCTCCTCGCCTTTCCCCTCTCCTCCCTTATCGCTCGTCAGTTTATCGATTATCGAATGGGTAGACCTACTACCCAACATAGGGATGATTGATCTTGGCCTTTCCCCCCATCGATGACCGCGTCGTGGAAGCCGCGCTGCCTATTCAGGTTCCTTTTTCTAGTTTCCCTCTTCGCTCCTCGCCAAAAACATCTCTTTACTTTTGTCCCGTAAGACAATAATAGATATCAAGGCCCCCCCTCTCTCTGAAGAACCCGTTCGCCATCCCCCCCCGGTTTTTCAGCTCCCTTCTCTACCTGTCAGAGCGTATCCGCCCTTCGTACTGAGTGCTCCTGCGAGATGTATTGTTAGATATGAGTTATGGTTTCATTTCCCCTCATCCTGGGCCTGGTCTTTTCTCCTTCCACGACCCCCCTTTTTCTTTACTTTTCTCCCCCGATGCCTCCACGCCTTCGTTTCCCAGTCGAACTTCCCCCTCAGCCTTACTTCAGGAATTCCCCGCCCCGGACAAATTAAAGTAAAAGAGAATGACTGACCTCTGCTTTGCTTCTGTCGCAACCCCCTCGCCGCTGCTTAAATGTTTCTTTTCGGCGAAAGTTCTCCTGGTCGTTTCTCCTTAAGACCTCAGTACTCAAGCCCCTCGTTTCCGCCATGTCGGGCATTGTACGCTGGAAAAAGTAAAGCTTTATCATTCTGGTCCCCCTTCCTTTCTTGCCCCCTCGGCTCCCCCCCCCCCCCCCCCCGCTTTTGTAACCCTCCTTCAGCTGTTCTTAGTTAACACAAATTTTCTTTCCCCTCTTCCCACCCCACTCTGGATTTCGCTGCGTCCCCGCCCTTAACTCCGATGTATGCTCCTCCGCGGCCTCCGTCCTCTTTGCCATCCCCCCGTTCGACCCCCATGCTTCGATCACTGCTTAACCCCCCTCCCCCCGAACCGCCCCAGACTTCCTTCCAAAAATCACTACAGCGAATGTCGTCTTGTTCCTTCCTTCCCTTCTGACCCTTCCCACCACCTTTTCTCGCTGATTTCTTTCGGCGTAGACGTCGTGCTCTTCTCGAATCCCCCCCAATGTCCCGAGCCCTCAACTATCACACGAGGACGTGGTTGATATACAAATGAATGTCTTAGCGGTGCTCCGCCAGGCCCTCCGTCCCCCTTTGACCCCAACCCCGAAGACAAGCATATGGTTTACAGTCATTCGCGAGCGTTTCCCCAATTTCCTCTTTTCCGACTCAGTGAAGCGGAGCCCACTATCCACCAATTTCAAGTTCATCCTCCGTGTTGTTTTGTATCTGATGGTTTCCCCCACTCGAGATTTCCTCCGAGACAATGATGCTCTCGAGAGCTAATTTCAGCCCCTCTTCTCTTACGGGCCCCTCAATACTTTTGGGTGCGATGAAGTCATTGAGCCCCCGCTCAAGTGAACCTTCTGGTTTCTATTCTCCCGGAGTGCCCCTTTTCTTCGTTAATCTTTGATGGAATGTTCCTTTATTTGACTTATACGGTCCTGGCATCCTAAATTCCTCTAGCAGCACCCCCTTGTTTCGGTGCATTGTAATGAACTGAAGCCGTTCATTTTTCCTCCCCCCATCGCTGAGTTTCCGTTAAGTTGTTGTGGATTGTTTTTTGTTGATTTCCTTTTCTTCCCCCTGCCTCCCTAGAGGTTATCGTTTTGAGACACAATCAGGAGATCTTTTCCGCTGCTTTCAGCCCGATTTTCTTTCAGTCATCGCCCCACCTCCAGCAGTGTTTTCCCCTAGGCCAATTCCTCAATTTTTTTCTCCGACAGTCTCGCTTTGTCTGTTCCCTCCCTCGGTCAATACATCTTCACCTCTTCCTGTTCATTTTTCACCCGCTTGAATTTTTTCTTCAATGCCCCTAGACATGGCTGACGCTCTTTTGTCTTTTCTTCCTCTTTTTTGCCTGACAGTTGCGTCCCACTTTCGCCGTTTTTTCCTTTCCTCCCCCTTGTCGGAATTTTGCGACGAATCCCCTCTGACTTAGATTACCCTGGAATTTGTTTCCGCTTTTTGACTTCCCTTTCCTCGTCCTTGGGAGTAGATCCTCCTCGCCCTTTCCTCAATGTCGGCATCCTTGTTGGATATTGTTTACCAAGAAGGGTGCCTTCGAACCCATCCCTGACCCTTTTCGATCCTACCGGACGAAGCCTCTCCGTAACATTACCTCTCTCCTGACGCACCCTTTACGTTGCAAGGAGGGATTAAGCCCCCGCTGGGCTTCCTTTTTTCCGGGATTTCTGGATCCCCTTGCCCGATCCGATTTCCTCATGTCAGGATCATCTTCCCCGTCGGGCTTACGACCTCCCGGTACCGATATCTTTGTCTCTGGATATAGAGGAATTAGGATAGCGGAATTAGACCGAGATTCTTCCCCCTCCGCGCAGGTTTCCTCGCCCTTTGCGGCCATCCCCCTTCCCCTCATCCCCCCTCTTTTTTTCTTGTTGCGGTTGTGACCAATGTCCCGATCTTCTCTCAACGGCCGCTATTAGCGATTAATTGAGCTCGGACTGTGGATTTCCTTTTTCGCCCTTTTGACCTTCTTCTTTTAATTGCCACCTGCTAAAAACCCCTTCTTTCGGCATTTCAACTTAAGCCTACGAATGATCCATTTTTTGATCCTGTTTTAACCATTCCCCTATGCATTCCGAAACCCGGACTCATGCCCCTTTTTTCCCATAGTTCGTCTCGGCAGTGGTTTTTCTCTGAACCCCTTCGTCTTCCAATAAAAAATCCTTTCCGTTTTTGTGAACGAGAGGAACAGGATATAATAGCTATCACGCTCGCTTTTCCGAACTTTTCCCCCTAACGCCCCCAAGACTCTCTTTTTTCTTTTTCTTTTGTTCAATACACTTCATTTCGATCATGTTTTGTCCCCCCCCCCCCAACTCGACATGGGAACTGTTTGTGAAGACTTAAGACATTCGAAGCTTTCATTCTCGTACTACGCTTTATGCTCCTTCCCTTTCCCTTTTTTAAAGATTGTGGCTTTAGTGCGCAATTTTAGTCTCCCCCCCCACCTTTCGTGACGGTTTCGTCCCGAAGAAGGGAGAACAAATATAGTGTTTATCCTGATATCTCGTCCGTTTTTTGGTTGTCCGCTTCGCCATTATCCTGGCATCTTGTTCTTCCCCTAAACCTAGTTCTGCGATCTCCGGTATCGCCTCGGCATAGTTTTTTGGGTCCTTCTGAATTCTCCCCTCCAGGTACCTTTGTCAATGGAGCCGCCTGATTTATGCCTGAAATTCACGTAAGCCGTCAGGCAAGACTCTATCCCCTTAGACGGTGTTCTCCCCTTCCCTTTTGTTCCCCTTGCATTTCGAGGCTCAACGTGACTGCCTACCCCTGGGATACAGACCCCTTCGCCCCTGAACTATTTCTGTCAGTGTCCTAGATCGGTCCCCCCCATGGAGTCCGCCTTTAAGTTCCTCCATTGCCAAACTGCCATCTCGTAGCCGCTGCGGATTCCGGAGCTCTGGGGAAGAATTAGGTTTGAGGGTCCACCCAATACATAAGGCATATTTGTGCTCAATTTTTCCTTTTTTCCTTTTCTCTTTTTTTTTTTTTTTGCCCTTCCTGCCGAGTTTTTAAAAATGGGCGACTTTGGTCTTCGGATAATTTTTCCCTCTTTTTTTCCTGATAATTCTCGAATAAATCATTCAAGGGTATAAGACTTTCCCTGGTTTTGTTTAGTCCGATTTTTCTGCGTCTTTGTTTTCGAGTGAGCCGGCCCCAACTTCGCCCCTGTCTCCCGAGCGGTTCCCCCCCCCACCCCCCTCTTTCCTCACTGTACGACCTGGCAAAGACCTTCAAATGTTTTTTGCATAGATTGCCACTCCCCAAGAATTGAGTTCCCCTGCCCCATCGCTCCGGCCCATTCAGTTCGCTCCCGCCGGTGGCGTTGGCAATGATAGCTTTCCCCCTTGCGGACTCCTTGTGTCTAGAGCGAATCACGACATCTTTTGACTTTCCAGTGCTCCTGTTTCTTGCTTGTCCCCCCCCTTTGTGTCCTCTGCTTCCCCCCCCGTCTCAACCGGTCATTGTTCGGCAACACTTCTCTCTACTCCTTTCGTTGCCTTTTGCGGCCTGATTCGCAGTTCAGTGAGGACGTTATTTTCAAGTGTGCAAAAGGGTCAAGTTTATTGGCGACTGCCGCCAATCCCCCCCCCCCCTCTTTTGGGTCACTAATATCGCAGCTACGATTTTACACCCCCCCTTGTCCCTTTCCGGCGCAGGGCTAATTACAACGTACTAGATACTATTTTCTTCCCCCCGAAAGAGTGTGACCCCCTTATCTGACCGGTCCCTTAATATTCTCGAAAGTAATGTCTCTTCCGCAGATGCATATGAATGATGGACCACAGATTTTTATATCTTTTTTTCTAGCGTGTACCTTTCCTTTCTTGCCCATGCGGCCTTTTTCAACCACCGTCCTATTCTCTTTTCTTCCAACAACATGTTCTCCATGACCCTGCAGTGCATCAGAAATTGTCTTTCTTTTTTCCCCGTCGAACCTCCCGCGACTTTCTTTCCTTTTCTTTTGTGCCTTTCAAAACCCGGCCGCTTTGCTTTTTTTGCAGATGTATTCCCCAATATTCGTTCCTCTTGTCTTGACCGACCCCCACCTCATTTTTACAGGAGGGAATTTATGTTCGTTGACTTCATCTTGCCCCGGCATCCCCCCCTTTTTTTTCTTCTGGTTTCTTCTCTGTTGAAATTGCGGAAATAAAGGTTTTGAGCCGATGCCCCCCAATGTGTACAGGCGACAGTACAAATGAGGACATTGATGAATCATTCCCGCAGCGCCCCTATCGTCTTTCTCCCTTCCTTTGTCTACGATCTCCCCGTTTTCCCATTCTCCCAAATCAAGAGGGCTTAGTGTAGCGATGGCCGTCCCCCCAACGTTAGATTACCGCGGAGTGTACGCCCCCCCAGACGATGACGAGAATATCTCAATTACAATTCTATCGCCTCGCCAATCCCCCGGTACCTTCTTTCGCCTCCTAATTTGGACTTTCCTCTACCTGCCAACTCGATCGATCTTTACGTTTCGCCATCCGGGGCCAAGAGCCAGGCTCGTCCCCCTAGAGATAAGAACATTGGCGTTTCTTTTTCCGCGCGCTGTATGTTATTATGTTTCCCTCCTTTTATTTCAGAGAGACCTTCCTTTATTTTTTTCGAATTTCCAACGGACCCCTTTAGGTTTCCCCCCTTCTCCCCCCACCATGGATTCCCCCTCCATTGCTTAGTTAGAGAGTTCGTCCAACCCCGAAGCCGGTGCCAGGTCATGAACCCCTACCTTTTCAACCCCTCCCGGTTCCCCTCGCATCCGCAGATTCCTTCGGCCTTTTCTCAAAATTTCCGCGAATTGTCGGCAATGAGAATCTGACTGACGTTCGCTTTGTCGAATGCCTGCTCCAAGTATTTTATTGCATCACATCCCAGAGTTCGCCTCCCTTCTAGGCATTGCTTCCGATTTTTTTTTGGAAATACCTGGGTACTGAATACCCTTTGGAACGGTTCCTTGTCTCCCCAGTTCGCCCACCTCTGCCACACTCCATCGAGCTGTGCTTTGCGCCCCCCCCCCTGCTCTCTTGGAACTCGCTCCCACACGCGCGCTTAACACTTTTCCGAAAGCTGGTATCCTAGCGTCTTATCGACATTGTCCTGTGCATCCACCTCCTACCTCTGCCTACTTCATGCCTTCAAGCCACTGCAAGCAGAAGCCAATTCCAAAGACGCACTTATGCGCATTGCTGTTTCTCATTAAGTAAATCCCCTCCCCCCCCGTCAGGTCTTAGATGATGATTTTTCCTGGTCCCCTTTCTCCGGAATTCCAATGAAGCGAAATAAACGATCTAGAGGATTTGTGAGATTCTCCCCATGAATGTTCTTATCGTTCTTGCCTAAGTATTCCCCACACCGACGACCCTAATGTTTTTTCCCGTCTTCGTGATCTTTTTTTGGTGGCGTTTGTTTGGGGGGGTGGTGGGGAGTTTGTTGTGTTTCGGGGTTTGGTTGGTTGTGTGTTGGGGTAAGTGTGGGCTGGTTTACACTTGTTTTTTTGTTTTTCCTTTTTGTTGGTTTGGGGTTTGTTTGTGTGGGGCCCTTTATTTTTTTCCGTTTTGAGATGCCCACCTTCAGCTTCCTCCCCCCTTCTCCGCCTCCCTTAAATATAGAGGGAAAAATATATTCGTAAGAAGAAGTTTTGTTTTTTTTCTGGATCTGGAGGACACTCTCTTCTGTAACCTGGCTCCCGATAATCTTGTCCTCTCGATGAATTTCTCTCTGAAGTCCTTTTTTGACCCCTCCCAAGATTTTGGATAGTCGTGGTTGGTTTTGGCAGCCCCCTGACGGCTGAAGGCTTAGTCCCCGCCTGAACCTTCTTTTTTATATAACCATTCGTGCTCTTCTTGACGTGAGGGTTGGGTTCATGTGAGGCTTTTTTAATCTACCTTAAAGGCTATCACTGAAACCTCCTCGAGCCAGTGTGTTTTTGAGGTGATTTTTTTAATTTACGACGCCGCCCCTCCCCTGAGCATCAATTTCGATTGATTTGACCTGTGGAAGGGAAGTTTATTTTGTTGAATGGCATCGAAGCAGCGGTCTCCGTTTCTAACCTTTCCCCTGTTACAGAATCAGTCCGCTGTTGCTCCTCCCAGTCTTTTTTCTGTCGCATGTTTACACTAATTTTCTCGGAACCTTGAGAGCAATGGTCTCCTCCCTCCGACTCTTAGTTTTCCCGCTGGTCTAGATTTGGCCTCCTTCGAATTCTTTTCTGGATACGCGTCCCTGCTTGGACTTTTTTCAATGAAGAAAGGTGGATTTTTTTCCCCCCGGTCTTTATTTTCAATTCTTGGTCTCAGGATCCTTACACGCGCACCCTCGATTTAGATTTCTCCTTAAGCATCCCTTGGGTTTTTTTTTTTTTTTTTTTTCCATTTTGCGACGCAAGCCCTCCGGCCGGTCTGAGTGTTGTTCAGGGAAGTTGTCAGTTCTTTGGACCTTCCTCATGCCCTTTCACGCAGGTTTGGTCGATTTCCTCCCTGACCGAACCGACGCCAATTGATTCCCCCCCTGTGGACTGTGGCACCCTAAATAAGGGTAAGTGGATAGACCCCCGACCTCAACTGCCTTCGCGTTCCCATACCTGAGCCTCTCATGCTTGCAACATTACACTCGCGGACGCACCTTTTATAACGCCCCGGCTTCTTAAGATTCCCCGTGAACCTCGTTTTCACTGTATCTGGCGAACTTTTTTTCATCTCATTTTTCCTTCACTTGTCCCTCTACTCTGCCCAAAGGATTTTTCCCGTCTCCCCCAGTACCTCGATTCGGCGGATATGCAGATATCCCCGACTTCCGTTGATTCGCAGCTCTCTTCCCCTGCCCCCTCTGCCCCGTTTTTGACGGAATCTTATCCTTCACTCCCTCTTTTCTTGAGGAGTTCTTTCTTTCCCCCCCCCCTTTTTCGTCTCATAACACGGAGCTAAGCGTGACAGGGGTGTTTTTAGGTCATGGATCTATGCTTTTTCTTCTTTCTCCTTTTTTCATGGATTCTTTCTGGCACCCCCTTGCCCTTCCCCCCCCCCTTTTTCCCGCATTTACCCCAATCCCAGAGCCATAAGAAAAATGTCGCAGTTATGCCCTTTATTCCCTTATCGACCACCGGACTGCTGACCCTGCTGTCCCATAGTTTCCCTTTCCTCGAAACGACTGCACGCCATTGTGTAGAGGAAACCACTGAGTCGGCGGTGTTTGTGATGAACTCGCTCCCCCCTGTAACGACCTCGCACTCGATCGATGTTACTCCCTTGACAAGAACTACGCCTTCGGAGTTGATTGTGCACTCATCTTTCATGTATATATTTTTTTGTTTTCCATCCCACCATCCGGGAAAGTTGGGGTTTCCGACTTCCCTCACTTTCTCTCCCCCCCTTCCGTTTTTCTTACCACGCTCCTTCCTACTTCTTATTGGCTTGCGTGATGAGTTAATTCACTTGCCAGATGCGTCATTCTGCCGTTCGAAATTGCTTTGAGACTACGTGTGCTGTGTTCTCCCTCCCCTGTTGCCGAAAAGTCCCTGCTTCGAGTTCCCCATGAGATGCGCGCCCCACCGTTTTTCCTATTCCCCAGCCCCTGCTCCCCTGGCCCTAGTCGGACTGTTACTCTCTATTCCCCCTCTTCGTCTGCTCCCTAGGAATATTTAGGGGGAGATGAGCCATTCGACAAATCCCATTTGTGGTATTTCGCCAGTTCCTCTTATAGTCCCCTGCGACCACATCCGCGCATTCCCACTCCGTCTTTTTCTTCTAGAGACGTGTTGAAAATTTGATTATTTTTTTTGTTAGGCATTTTCGATTTCTCCCCCTGGGTCCGCATACACGGTTTATTCCGATCAACGGTAAACTTCGCGCTCGTCTTTCGGGTAGTTCTCCGATCGAGGGCACAACCTGGAGTCCCCAGGACGGAGATATGTTCCGCCATCCCTTGCGTTTGTCCCCTCTGCTTCCGTCTTTTCCTGAGATCTTTTCAGAATTCGGCAGTCATCGTAGGGACCCAGTTGACCCCCTCCCTGTCGACTTTGGACGCAGTGAGTCCATTCTGCCCTTATACTTGGCGTGTGTGTTTTCCGTCCACTTGTACGCACACCTTGCCTTTCTCTATAATCGCTCTCCGATGATCTCGCGCAGAATCTCTCTCCCAGCCTCCGTTGTGTTTTTTTCAGAGATGGGCTGCGCTATTATCAGGAGGCCTAGATTATCTCAGAGAGAGAAAGTTCTCATTTTCTCAGTTCCCCTTCCCACCCCCCCCACCCTCTTCCTTCATGAAATGGACTCCCTTCTTTCATAATGCGTTTTTTTGCCTCTCTGACTTTTACACCTCACTTTTTTCTGCCGACCCCCTCCCTCCGTCCACTTCCGCCTCGCTCCACAAGCCGGATTTTTTGGCAATATATCCAAAGGAGTCCTCCATTTGTCTCTCTCTGACTCACTACTCAACCTCTATGATTTGTGATGTGTACCACAATGTGGCGCCTCGTAAATTCCCGCCTCCCCCCTTTCCCCCTTTTCTGCAACAAAGTCTTCAGAAGATATCCGTTGCCCTCGTTTTTCTACAGTCAGCAGCCGATTTCTGCCCTTTCCCCTGTCCCTTTTGCTACTCCATGACTTATCCCCGAAAATATGCTGACTTTCGCCCTCTCTTCCTCTCTCTCACTAGAAATTTTGACCACAGTGCCTTCCCCCGGCTCGATTGACCGCTTCTGCACTTCTCCTTCCCAATCCCTCTCCCGAGTTTCTTCCCCCTTCTTCTCCCTCCTGCCCGACTGAGGATGAGTATCCCCCTTGAGTGGAGTCGCTCAGTTGGCCAGGCCTTGGCCTCCTCCGAGACGCCTCTTCTTCCCCTATTTGTCCATGATTATGCGCCCCTCTTTAGTCTTCCCCCATCATGGATCGCGTTTTTCAACCACCCACATGATCGCCATGTCATATGATTTCTTCCCATCACCGCATCAATTTGAGTTTAGTTCAAGTTCGTCCTCGTATCCTCTCTCTTTTCTTTAGTTGGCCTGTGTCCGATTTACACAGGAGGATTTGTTTTACGACTCATGTGTCGCTTCAAAATATGTAGTGCTACGATTTCACCTAAACTCTTGACAGGACGGGTACTCGTCAGGTGGTTTCGGCTATAGTTACTGGGCAAACCCCCCATTATGTTTTATTTTTTTTCGCTTTTTTCACCTTCCGGAAAGTCCGTTTTCTCCTCGTTCCAGCAAGCGCCCCAAAAAAGCGGCCCTCACCTCCACGGCTCCTATCCCAATGAAGATTCCTCATCTTGCTCTTTTCCTGACGATTTCCATTTTGTCAACTCCGCTAAAATCCCCTCGGGAGAGGGGAGCCGATTGCGCCCAAGTTTTTCCCCCAAGATACGCGGGGACAGCTCTCTTCTCATTCCTGCTTTCCGTAAGTCCAGTCTCCTAAACTGCTCTAGGTACCGAGCTGTCTCCCCTCCTTTTTTCCTACCTTCCCTTCCCAACTGCGATAGATAGTTAGCCGCATCTCCCCAACGAGGTAAGGCCGATGACCCCTCCGTCTATCGTCCGCCTTTCTCGCGATCCTTTCTCTGATTTGTAGTTCGCTATGGTTCTTTCCTTTGGATTTTCCCTCTAGCATTTTTAATTGAGTGCCTAAGTAAGGCAAACCTTCGAGGTTCCACTTTATTTCCCACTTATTCCTTATTTTCCCCGCGAGTCGACACCCTCCCCCCTCCCCCTGGCAGGTAGGAACCCCTAACTTCAACCCATTTCCATTTTCCACAGTGCTCTTCCCCTGCGGTCGGCCTTTCCGTACTCCCCCCCCATCGCCGAATGCTTCCCCCCAATAGAATAGGCGGGCTGTTTTGTTGGCGTAATGCTCCTTTGAAACACTTTTTAATCAAGCCCAAGTGCAGTTACTTCCCACTGTAGAGTGCCTGCTTGCCCAGTTTTCCCAGATTCGCGCCCCCCATTGCATCGGTGCTCCTTTTGTATGACCCCAAACGGCGCACGATTGAAACGCCATCGACTGATGCTACCAAAAATGAATAACCTGGGCATATCACCAATCTTTAGGACTGCTTTGCTACCCCTCCCTCCGCAGCTGTTTTTTTCCTACCAGCGTAGATTCCTCTTGACTCCCCCGGCTCCGTTTTGACATGAATGAAAGCCCCCGCCCCCCGCCCAGTAAGCCCCCTGCCCACCAAAGTAACAATCTTTCCCTTTTATTTTTTCTTGCTTGTTTCTTAATTAACATGAATCCCCCAACAGATGTTTAGAGTTTTGGTGACCCCTTTTCGTTCTAGCCGTTTGATATTACCGGTAATCCAATAAAGATAACTACACGATTTACTACGAATCCGTTTTTTTGATCTGACAAGCATTAGTTCCCTTTGCGCCTGTCCCTCCCCGTAGTCTGAAACCACACGTTTGACTACCTCCTTGAGTTTACCAGTCGCGACGCTGCTGCCCACTAAGTCTGCTCGCAGTCCCCGTAATTGCGTAAAAGCGAGTGTTTAAATCTTCCTCTCTGGGAATCAATAATAACCTTTCTTGTGTTCTCCTCTACTTCGGCACGGAACATAGACGAGGGCGACGAAGATGCCAGATTTGTCCAGAGATGAATTTTGGTAATCGATCGCTGCCCTTAAGGGCCCCACTCCCCTCTCGGTCGTAGTGGTGGTTGAAGAATGCGGCGGCATTTACCTAGCCTCGGTCGGTACGAAACAACCTATCCGATAAGAAACACTGACATAGGGTCGCCCTTCTCGTCCTTTGATATGAAACAGTCCGGCTCAAACATGTCTTCCTCAGTAGCTGCACCCGCAACCCTACTTCTTAGTTCTAATGTTCCCATCCCCCCCACCACTTATCGGGTATCGGGACCCCTGGGAAATAGGTCGAAGGGTTGCCGGAAGTTAACAAGCGGAAGAAGGTATCCCCTTTTGCTTTCAGACAGAAATAAGACAAGAACGAAAGCGTTGGGGTGTGAAGGGACCCCTACCATGCTAGCCCAAGCAAGCGCCTCAATTCATTAGCCCGGGACGTTTGAAGATTTGTTTGTCATTGTTTTGCTGAGGGTATTGGCTTTCCTCTTTTCGAACACTACAGTTTTCCCCCTGTGGATTCCCCCCAGCTGTCGAAGCAATGACGTGAGTTCGTTAAGCACCCGCTTATTTTTCGCGGTTCAAGGCCTCCCCCCCTCATTGTTTGCCCCCGAGTCAACCCTTGAGATTTTTGGTTCTCCGCAATACCCAGATTTCGTTTCAAGATGGGCAGAGCTTGGCATCATATGACTAAATAGCCACCTCTTTCCTTTTCCAGCGTATCCCCTGTCCTCGCATGGCGCTCGGGTTATCATTGTCGCCCTTCTCTTGAAAAAGGCTCCTTTTCCCAGCCGACAGATTCTATTGACGCATTCGTGCTAATTGCAGACGAATCTATTGGATTCCCTCTTTTACCCTTTTGTTACTCTTCTTCCCCTTAAGAGGTTGGGAGATTGTTTCTTCGAACCTTTACGCACCGGGAGGTCCTCCTTTGTTGTTCTCAGTGGCACCTACATAAGTACTTAGACACCAAGACCACTGCAACTGCTCCTCTTTTCTCAAATCTCACTTAGCGAAAATTACAGAGCGGAGCCATAACGCCCTTTTTTTGACAAATCTCTACGTGCTCGGTTCCGCTTCCGTCCGGATCGTTTAAGTTTGGTCTCATGGCGACTCCCGATTTTTATTGTCAGGGATACTCCCTATTCCCCCCAAGTCTTCTTTCATCGTTGCTACGAATTTGGAGCGGCGATCTCCTGCCTTCCGCCTTCCCGATCGTAATTACTCAGCGTCGGCTTCCACCTCGAGCGGTCCCTTTCCATCGGCTCCCTCATCCTAGTTGATTGAGGAGGTTATTGCGACCTGTCTACGTCGTCTGAAAAATGAAGCTAGCCCCCGATGAGGGCTTTCTTGGGTATAGTTGCTTTTTTTTTTTTTCCGGGTCTCTTTTTTTTCTTTTTGTTCTTGTCCCCTTCAAACATTATTAATGCATTCAACTTACGCCATCCCTCCCCACTGATGCCTGTTATGCCTTTTCCCTATTCCTCCGACCCGTACCGCCTTCCCCTTTCTTTGTTCCCAGTTTCGTCATCACGCAAACGACACCGAAATTAATTTTCCTCAAAACCTGATGATGCAATACCAAAGATCTGTAGGGGGTGCCTGTTAGTTTTAAAGTCCGATCCCAGTCTACCAGACGCCTCCTTTTCTCCGATCGTATTTCCCCTCTTTTCCCCCCAACAATTGTATCTATGTGCATTTATCTAATGTCCTATTCTTTTTTGGTCACCCCCCTCTCTTCCCTTGGGTTCAGCATTCCCAGCGCGCACGTAATGTCCCCTTCTAATCCTAGGCTTCTCCTTGATGAGCAGCCCCGAGTCTTCTCTTGTCCTCCTCGAGAATCAGTCTTTCCGGTAGAGAAGTCCGGTGAACCGCCCTTTCGTCCTGAGGGTATACATGAGACGAATGTGTCCGATTTCGCTTCCCCCCCTCCTTGGGTCCCGACTTGCAATGTCCTAATCGAGATGAGCATCTCGGATTTTTGCCCCCCCTCTTCCTTGTTCTGGGTCTTATTCTTCGTCCCCCCAACATTAAAATTTTTCATGGAGCCAGCCTCTTTCTTCTTAACGCGTTCCCCATAGCCCTTCCATCACGCGATCTTCCGAGTTCCCGTGTGTGCCGAAACTGCCCTTTTCCTTGGTCATTTCTCTGCGCCACATGTGGTCCGTATTCCAGATTCTCACGGAAAATTAGTATTATTTTTTGTAGTGTTCCGTAGATATTCCCCCCTTTTGTCCGCCTTTAAGGATTCTTATTGCCAAACTCCCCGGCGTCGAGGCGGACCCCTAAGGATCCTCTTTTTTGGATTCAGCATTCGGTCCTTCCCGATTGCCAAGAAAGACTTTTTTATTTTCTCCAGTAAGTCATTTTTCCTTCTCTTTGGGTTGGTTTCGACTGACGCGGGAAAATGCGCCCTTCCCTGTGCGGCTAATTCTCGCGAAGAATGATACATAGGCAGTCCCCA
>Ga0179591_1168609_pt1 | contig 17161 bp, 28 predicted proteins | sample CZOMad2_1_08_16f_FD_182891 | JGI IMG/M metagenome (GOLD analysis project Ga0179591, IMG submission 182891) | Vadose zone soil fungal communities from Angelo Coast Range Reserve, California, USA - CZOMad2_1_08_16fungal (PacBio error correction) | ecosystem: Environmental > Terrestrial > Soil >... | reverse complement strand
CTCTTTTCTTTAATCTGGAGTCGGGCACCACATGACCTGTGCCGAAAGATTTTTATTTCGAACACTCCGCCTCGGTCTCCTCCCGCCATCCTCTTGCTCTTTTTGACGTTGAGACACCCCTCTGTTCCTTTTTTGACCGTTGGATTACTCTTCCCATGACCGCCTCTTCCTCTCTTGCCCGACTTGGCAATGTTCCCATTTCGAGGGCGCTGTCACCCCTTTTCCTTTTTCTGATCGCTTCCTTTCCTTCTGGGGTTTTTTCCGATCAGCGGGTCGAGTCCCCCCGTCGCACACTGACTGCTTTTTTTTTTTTCCCGGCATACTTTTCATTGGGGGTTCTTTTCTTCCAGTCCTTTCCCCCCATTGACGGGTTGCTACTATCCCGTTGTTTCCCCCCATCAGATGTCCTCTTAACGTTCCTCTTTCCTGTCAGTTGCACCACGCGCGAACAGCCATCTTCTTAGACGTACAACTGTTTCCCTTTCCCTTTTGGTCTGCTTGCAGCTTATTTTCCTTCAGACCGGGCACCTCTTTCCCACAAACTCCTTCGTTCATTCCTTAAGTCATGGCCTTTTTTTTCTGGTTTGGCCTGCGGTTTCCCCCTCCCCCCTGTTTTTCGTAGATGTGCTTGCTCTTTTTTATGCGCGACACCCCTTGTTCCTCTCTTTTTGCGATGTGCGTATTTCACTGGGGCAACTGTTTAGCAATCTGGCTCGTCTTTTTTTTCCCCCTACACCCATGGTTGTACGCATTGGCTTACCTTTTGTTTTCCCCCCCCCTCCTTCACCCCCCCCCCACTGGTTTGACTGCGACGCCTTCCCCTCCCTGCACAAAACTTTTTAATCACCCCACCCGTCCCGGCAGCCTGTTTTCCCCCTTTTCGCCAATGGGGTTGTCTTCCTTCCCCTCTTGTCCCAATTTGATGGCCGGAACGCTCCGTTTATTCTTCAAGACTAGCTCTGACACCCACTCTATCTGTGTTTTGGATCAACCCCTTAAGGTTCACCAACCCCCTTTTTTTTTAGTTGCATTGCGTGGCTCGTGCATGATCCCCCTTTTTCACCCCCTCTGCCAGCCACTTCGCCGTTTATTGCACTCCCTTTTTTATATTCCGGATCCCGATTAGTTAAAGTTCTCTTTCTCCGCATATTCTCTTTTGCAGTGGATGAGTCATTTGGGTTTGATTTCTGTTACTTTACCGTTATCTGTGTTCCTGGGTTGCTATTTTTGCTTTCCCCACACCCCCCTTGGGTGCCTGCCACCGTTGCATTTTGCTCGAACCGGTATGTTTTCCCCCTTTGGTGATGGTTTCTTATTCTGCGTTTTTTTCTTTTTTTCCCATAGGGGTCCCTTCGTGCTATCCCGTTCTTTTTCTCCTGACTGCTCGAGCACATTTTCACACAACGTTCAAAGTTCTTTTACACTTTCCCCCCCTTGTGTCTGTTTTTCCCTCCCTTTCCTGGTTCGCGCTTTATCGATTGGTCGAATTTTTTTCCCCCTTTGCTCCAACAAAGCGCCTCCACCACCTGGTTTTCCAGGTCCTTTCCGGTCTCCCCCCTCCTTTTTTTCGTGCACTTTTTGTCACTTTGTGTTCCCCCCGTTGGTTTTTTTTTTCTCACACTTGGTAACGACCTTCTTCCCCTCTTTCCTTCGGGCACGTCACACCTCCATGCTTTTTGCCTTCCATTCTTGTACCCCCCTCCTTCCCCGAGCTCGGGTGCCCTTTGGTGCGTTTTTCCCCAGCATCCCCATTCTCTTCACACCAGATTTTTCTGACACTATTTCCCCCCCCCCCCCAAACCCTCTTCCCATGCCCCCCTACGCCGCACCTAGTTTACTGGATGGGGTCAGACTGCGTCTCCTTTCCTTTTCCCCGAAGCCCCTTTTTTGACTGCCTTTTATAAGCCTTTCGTCAATCCCCCCCACCCCTCGTCCCCCAAATGGCGCGGGTTTACCTTTTTCTTCTGCCTACGGCGAGTAGTTGCCTTGGTTTTTTTCTTTAGAGCCGGGGACGGTTCTCCTTTCTCTCCATGGTCACATCTTACCCTCCGACGACGTTTTGGTGTCATCTTGCCGGGCAACTTCCCATCCTGTTCCTCTTTTGTTTTCTTTTTTCCGCATCCTCCATACCCTTTGGAACTTCCGATCGACCTTTGTTCGGCCTAGGCAACCCCCCCCTTCCCTGTTTTTTACTTAAGCCTGTTTCGTTTATTCCCGCGCTCTTGTTGAGGTTAGGCTCACATCCCCCCCCGCGTCTTTTCTTTTCCTTTATGTTCTACTCGAATCGCTCCCCGTGCAACGCGTATTGGTGCGATCTTTTTTTGATTTCCCCGGCCCATGTTTGTCCCCCAGATCCTGCCGCCCGATTCTTTCTGGTTTATCTTGACCCTGGTCCTCGCATTTTTTGTTACCTTTTTTTTTCCAACTCGAGAAGTGAAAATTCTACTTCCCATGAGACACCGTCCAGCGCACTGCCACGCACTACCCCACTAGAGTCCCCCTTTTTCCGCAACCACCGCGGAGCATCTAACTTTTTTTCCTAGCACCGCGACACCCTTTTAAATGTCTCCCCCCTCCTCTTCCCTCGCGGCAAGGACAGCCACAGCCCGCTCCACCACCCCATCGATCCCCCCACCCCACACCCCCCCCCCCCCCCCCCCCCCCCCCCCCCCCCCCCCCCCCCACCAACCCCCCCCCCCCCCCCCCCCCCCCCCCCCCCCCCCCCCCCCCCCCCCCCCCCCACCCCCCCCCCCCCCCCCCCCCCCCCCCCCCCCCCCCCCCCCCCCCCCCCCCCCCCCGATTCGCGACTTTTTTTTTCCTTTTTTTTTTTTTTTTTTGAACAAGGCCAATTATTTTCCTTTTTCTTTTGTATTTTCATACACAATCGCCCGACGAACCCGTGGCCCGTTTGTCCCCTGCTTTTTTCTGGTTCCAGTTCCTCAAAGCTTTTTTTTTTTGACAACATCGGCCATGCACTTTGCTACCGGTGAAATGCTTGGAAGTCCTCCCCCCCCTTGGACTATTTTTGCTTATTTTTTCCCTTTTTGTTGCGAACGTTCTTCGTCCTTTTTTTGACCACTTGGATTTGGTTTTTTTTTTGTTATTAGCACCGTCTCCAAAACGCCATGCTCTTTTTTCCCGCTGGACGCCTGTTTGAGGCCCAAGCTAAATTCACGTCGGCGTAACCACTGTGTTTACCGCTCCCCCCGCTCCTTTTGGCCGCGCCACCTCACCCCGCGCTCCCGTCGCGAACACCCCCGTCCGTCCAGCAAACACCTTCCCCCCCCCCCCACCCGTCCTGTCTCGCTCCAAGAAGACGCACCGTTTTTTTGCAGAGTTGGTCAGTGCCGTCCTTCCCTTCTTCCCTCCCGTCCCCACTACCCCGTGTCCTTTCCGCGTAACTGCTCTTCTTCGTTTTAATCTAGGGACTTTCCCCAATAATGCACACGCGGACAGCGGTTTTTCCCGTTTACTTCCGTTTTCGTCCTTTCAAAACTTTACCCTCCTCCGAAACCCCCTTTCCATTTTTGAAGTCCCCCTCCGCTTGCCCTTCGACGATTTTCCCGCAAGCGACCCCGCCCTCTTTCCCCCTTCCCACGCTGGTTTTTCCCCTCCTTTAAAATCGTCTTTCCCTGAGTCCTGCGCCCAGCTTTATTTGCCTGGACACAGTTCTTTTTTTCCCCCCCTTCAGCACTCCATCCCTCCCCCCACCACCGCGCAGGATTCCTCTTCTTAGGTTGCATTTTGTCTCCTCCCTCCGTCCCGTCCCCACACCACCCACCCCCCCCCCCTTTGACGCGCCTCGTCTTGCTTTCGTCTTCCGCTCAATCCGTCTGCAGTTTTGATTTCATCTTTCGATTTTTTTTTGCGTCCTAGAGCAAACCCTCCCCTTGCCCCGCATCAGGCTGTTCGTTTTGCACCACACCCTGACCCCCCTTTTTTTTTTTTCCCCCCCTTTTTTCTTGATCCTGCTCCCCATTGAGGTCGAATTTGAAAAAATCTTTTTGGCTGTTTTTTTTTTGATCTCCTGCTCCCCCCCTTTCTTCTTTTTTTTTTCCGGAGTGCTGTCCACCGGTAAAACGTTCCCATTTCCGGAATGGGTGCGGCTATTCCTTTTTCCTGATTTTCCACCCACCTTCTTTGCAAAGCACCCTCCGTTTTCCTTCTTCTTTGACCCTTTTTTTGTGCCAGGGCGGCCTTCTTCCCTTTTCATATGGTCATTTCCCGGCTCTTTCCCCTGCCCCCACACCCCCTTCCCGTACAGCCCCCCGACTCCCCCTCCGCCCCCACACATCTGACATACCCCCCCCGTTTTTCAATCAGCACGTCCTTTCCCATTTGGCCCTTGTCGTTTGGGCCGGCTTTTTTTTTTCCCCCCCCCCTTGACACCGTCCTTGCGTACGCTAACCCTTCTTTACTCCTGCCGAAGGCCCCGCGAGCCCTTCGTCCCCTAGGATGTCGCTCCTTCGCTTCCCCTTTTTGGAGGTGTACCCTTCCCCCGCTGTCGTTTTTTTTTTTTGCGTCCAAAGCTCTCTTCACCTATTCGTCGGAGGTTGCACGCCCCCCAGTTGTCCCTCCCCCTGCCCCACACCACCCACCACGCTTTTTTCCATTTCGTCGTTTTTCCACCTTGCCACCCTGGTTTCCTTGCGCACAGGATCACCCCCCCACCCCTTTTTTTTCATGGGAGTTGTTTTCTCGACCCCACACCCCCTGTTCCATCTTTGACATTATATTTCCCCCCAGTTCCCCCCGTTGATGGCGTTTTCCTCCAGTTGGTGCCATTCCTCCCCCCCGTGCCCCCCCTCATTTTTTTGACCTCTCACCAACTTCCTTGTAGTCATGACCAGTGTGATTCTCCAAAGGTGGGATTCCCGCTGCTTTTTTTATCTTTGCGGAGTTTTTCTCCGTCTTCTTTATTTTTTCGGCCGTTTTTGTTGTTCGTTTTAAGGCTAGGGTGGTTTACTTTCCCCCCCACCCCTGGTTTTTCATTTGTCTCCGGGGTTTTGGCGTGTTTCGTTCTGAAGAATTGGTTTTCACTACCCTCCTTTTGTCGCTTTTAGTCGTTGCCTTTTGAGAGACCACAGGGTCGGTTTTCTTGAGCTGATGGGGGTTTGTTTTTCTTCCCTGGTGCCTTCCTCTTGCCCCCTGCGTTTTCCCCCGTTCATTTTCGGCCTTTTTCCTTTCAGCCTAAATCCCCGTGCGCCCAGCTTTCCCAGCTTGCGTGCGATGCCCGTTCTCCCCCCCATTTTCTGTTTAATACCCAAAACGAAAAGAAGCAAGCTACCCTTCCTCCCTCTCCGTAGCAGCTTTCCACAAGATTTTTTTTTTCCCTTTTCCTCCTCACCTTGCCTTTTTTTCGGGTCTTGGCAAATTGTTTTCTCTTTGGGGAGAGGGGGAAGTTTCCTCCCCCCCCCTTCCCATATCGCGGACAAATTTTTTTGTTGGCTCCCTCTTTTCCGTGAAATTTTTGTTCCCATCCAATTTTCGTATCCGTATTTTTTTTCTTTTTTTTCCCTGCACAGAGTTAACCCCCCTGACGACAGATCTTCCTCCCAACCCCCCCCTGTTTTCTGTATGACTCTTTCCTTTGATAAAATCAGGTTTTTGAGGCCCCCCCCCTTCCTGCGGCAGCTATTTCTCGCTTCCTTTTCCTGATCGCCCCCTACCCGCACGCCTGGACTTTTGTAACTGCTTGAAAGCTTGTCCTTTACAGCATTTCCTTCACTCCCCTTGCTCATGGCCCCCCCTTCCCCAGGACGTTTAGTTTCCCCCCTACCCTTGTGGTCCCTTTGACTCTTTATTTTCTTTTCCCGCCCGAACTTTCCTGTCGTCCTTTTTTTTTTTCCAGGGGGCGTCCCCCGCCCTTTTGCAATTTTTTGCTCGTTTTTAAGCCGACAACCCAGCCCATATTTTCCCCCCTCATTACGTTCTTCCCACTATGTTTCTTCCAGGAGTCTGGACCGCAATGAGTGTCCGATTCCCCTTTTTCTAGGTCACTATGATAAGAAGCCTTCCTCAGCCACCCCCCCCCCCCCCCCCCACCCTACAAGCCCCTCCCCGTCTGCCCATGACCCCTGAACCAGTCGTTTCTTTTCTCCCTCCCGTTCTTGTTACGTCTTTGTCCCCCCTCAGAGACAGCATGTTCTGTTAGGGCAATCAGCCGGAGTTTTCCTCAGCCGCCAGCTGTCTTGTTTGTTTCGATACCCCTCCGGAGTTTGCACACTGGGCTTCCTTTTTTTTCCGCACATCGTTTGCTTTTTATTTGTTTTTTTTTTCTCGTTGCGGCCTGCCCCCTTCCTTCCTTTTCCCCACTTTTTTCCCCACGTCTTTTGCGGCCGTTACTTTTCGCTGAACCCCCCGCTCCCCCAGCTTGATGCCGATTCTCCACCCCCCCTTCCTTCCTCAACCTGCACCACAGACCCTTTTTTTTGTCCTTCTGTGGTTGGGTACTTCTTCTTTTCCCTCCCAGGATCCATTCTTCATAAACCCCACACTTCCAGGTAAGTTTAATTCAGGGACCAGCGCAAGCCTCCTCATCGGTCGGCCCCATTACCACGCTGCTTCATTTCCTTCGTGGTTTTGTGTGGTTTCCGTACTTCTAGTCCCTGGTCCTCTTCCTTTGACCCCCTTTGTTGTCCCTTCCTCGCTACAACTGAACAGCGCGTCCCTTTTCGTGCCTGGTTTCGTTTGACCAGGTCGGCCAGCTTCTGTAATGCACGGGCTTGTTTGGATCACTGGAAAAATGATACCCCTCCTCCGTACTTTTTTCCATTCCATTCCTCTATGTACACCCGGAACTCTCCACTGTCCACACCACCGCCCCCCCCCCTAGTTTTCTTCAATAGGGCTTCCATCAGGCCCTTTTCTATGGGGTTGTTTCCTGCGGTCCTAGATATTGGTCCCCCACCCCACACCCCCCCCCCCCCACCCGGTTTTCGTTTCTGCCCTTTTTTTTGAATCAAGTGGCCCCTGCTGCTTTTTCTGGGCGAACCCTCTCGCGTTTGCCGTTGCCACGCCGTCTTCCTTTTTTCTGCGGGCCTCCCACCCACCCCACCCTTCTATGTGTGGTGCGTCCCGCGCTTCTTCTCGGCGAGTTTTTTTTTTTAAGCGCCTGCCTTTTACACTCTCCTTCCCCTCACCACTCCACCGGCTGCGCTGGTTTCTCAGGTTCAGTCTTGACGAAGTAGGACCTCTTAACTTTTCCCGTTGCGTCCTCCCCTTCATTGTCTTCCCTTTTCCTTAAACTCCCACTCTGTGCGGTTTTCGAGGACGCCCCTTTTGTCAAGGACCTATGAAGTTTGTCAACTTCAGGGACCACGCTTTGTGAAGACTACCTCGACCCCGCCACCTGCACCAAGCACACAAAGGCCTTTTTTTTCGTTCGTTTTCGAGTTTTTCTGAGGTACTGCCCACCCCCCTATGGTTCTTTTTTGTGGTCCCCCCCTGATTGTACCGTAATTTCCCCAACGTGGTCCCTTCTTCTATTTTATGATAAGATTGTTACCTTTGATGTTTCCATGAGCTTGCTGCTTTTCTCTCCTTTGGTTTTTTATTAAACCCCCCCCCCCACCATTTTTTGACCATGGTCTAGCGACGTGGCTGGGCCCCCTCGGGGAATCCCGGTTGGCTGTGTCCTTTGACGGCCTGTTCGGTTAAACACCCTGAGACGGTTCTCTCTTTGAAGGGACCTATAGATTTTGTAAGGATGGTATTTTTCCATCCACTGATACATCCATGGTGCCCGTATAACCCACACCACACCCCCGTTTTAGTAAAAGACCCTAGAGGATGCTTGCTTTTTGTTAGTGGAACCTGTGTTTTTTGAAACGGCGGATTTTTTTTGGCATTTTTTATTTTGCGACTTTTGATGTTTTCCCTAGGCTTTGCCCCTCTTTTCCTCGCTGATCCTGTTTTTTATGGATGATATTAGGTCTTTCCATGACAGTACCGTCCTGCACACAACCCCCCCCTGAATTCTTTTCCCCGTTGGAGTCTTTTTTCCCCCTCCTTAGGTTTTTTTTTTAGGATTTGTTTGGACGTCTTAGGTTGCTTTTTTGCTCCCAAATGTTGGTCGTTTTTTTCCCTCACCTGCAAAGGGTTTTTCCTAGATTCCCCCCTTTACAGATTTCCCAAAAACAACCTTCCCCAGTTAAACGTGTCAACTGACTTTCCCCACCTGGGGGCGCGATCCTCTTCCAGAGAAGCTGAACTTCGTGAGTTGTTTCGCAGAACCCCCACCAGAGTGAGGGATTTTCTCCAAGACCCCTTTCCGCGTTTGGCGGCTGGGTCGGACTTTCACCTTGGTTCTCGGGATGGCTCCTGCCAAGTTTCCATAGTGACCCCCCTTCCCTCCCTTACGTGTCACCCTTCTCGTTTCCTCAGTGGTGTTTCTGTCGTTGAGAAAGAGGACCTGCTCCCACAAGTGGCCCCAACCCCCCGAAGAGTTTCCCACCCCCCTTCCCCCCCCGCGACCCCCCCCCCCCCCCCCCCCCCCCACCCCCCACCCCCCCCCCCCCCCAACCCCCCCCCCCCCCCCCCCCCCCCCCCCCCCACCCCCCCCCCCCCCCCCCCCCCCCCACCCACCCGTCCCCCCCCCCCGTGCCCCACCCCCCCCACCTAACCCCCCCCCCCCCCCCCCCCCCCCCCACCCCCCCCCCCCCCCAACTCCCCCCCCCCCCCCCCCCCCCCCCCCCCCCCCCCCCCCCCCCCCCCCCCCCCCCCCCCCCCCCCCCCCCCCCAGTTTTCAGCCGCACAGAGCTAGCGCCCGGGCCCCCCCAAAACACCCCCCCCCCCCCCCCTCTTCTCAAGGCGTGTTGCCTGTGGCGGTTCTTTTTAAGGTCCCACTTCTTGACCTAGCGCCCGTCCCCCGATAGACCTTCGTCCCCCCCCCCCCCCTATGGTTCCTTCCCACATAAGGTTTTCCCGACAGTCTTTCCATGGCGTTTCGTTTTTTTTTTTGGCGCGCCCCGAACCTTTCCAGGACCTTTTCCCCCCCCCCCCCCCTGCGTCAATGCAGCTCCCTCCCCTGGCGTAAGGTTCCTCCCCCCTTTTTTCCCCCCCCTCGACGACCTGGACCTTCACTTTCCTTTTCACATTAACGCTGGCACGTTGGAATGTTGATCCACTTATCTTTTGAGTGCTGATGGCCCTTTTAGGCACTTGGGTACCCCCCCCCTTCCCCTGGTTGGTTTTCCCTGATTGCCAATGTTATTGCGGTTACCCTTTTGAGGATTTCACTCGCTCCGCCACCCCCCCCCACTGCCGCCCCGCCTTTAAATCGTTTTCCCCCCCCTTTCGTTTTTTTATACCCTTCTGAGCGTTCCGGACGGGTTCCCACTGTTTTTGGAGTATTCCTTTTCTCGAATCTTTGTGCCCCCGACGCACACCCCAGGTTCCACGAACGGCCCACAGCGCGCCCCGTCCTATTTTTTAAATCTAACCCCTTTTTACCTCCGATAAACACGGTTTTTCGTTCTGGCTTTGTTTTTTCCCACATGCGACGCCTGTTGTTGTTGGGGCTTTTGATGGTTTTTTTCTTCGCTGACCCGGATTACTTTGAGAGAAAGTGCGCAACCCCCTGTCCATAATGCCCCCGGGCGAACAACCCTTACTCCCCTTTTTGCTTGATCTTTTTCAACTTCACCCAATTTTTTTACTGACCCCGTCTCTTGTCTTTGTCTTTGTTATCTTTGGTTGTTTTGACCCTTTTTTTGGTTTTTTTTTTTTTTGATCTTTCCGTTTCCTCGACCCCTCACGCCATGCGTTCCCTGCTTCTTTCTGCGGCGGTTTTTTCTTGCTCTCGGCCCACCTGTCCGGACGTTATCCCCTTCAAACGAAGGGTTCTCGGTGCCCTGGTGATTACCCCCCCAGACGGTTCTCCCCCTGCCCTTGGCGACCCCCCCGACAACTGGGGCTTCCCCTCCCGTCCCCCCTTCCTCGCGTCCTGATAGCCCCCCCCCCCTGTGGTCCCTTTGCGTGTTCTCAACCCCCTGGGAAACCCTTTTCACGTGACCTTTGCGTTTTTTTCCAAAACCGTTTGCCCTTTGTTCCCGCAACCCAACCCCCCTTTCGGCCGCCGTTAACACCCCCTTTTTTCTCCCCCCTATTTTGACGTTTAACGCCTCAATGCGTCGGCCCAACTCGCTAAGCCCCCCCCCCTTTTCTTTTACCCACTTCTTATCCGAAATTGTGGCCCTTTCTCCTTTTCTTGGATTTTTTTTCACCGATTCGGTCACCCTGTCCTCCTTTCCTTGAGTTTTGAGCTGTACCCTTTTTCACATTGTCGGCATTCGGTCCCTTGCCCCCGGAGGCCAAACATACCATGTCACCACCTTTCTGGTTTTCTTTCCATTTTCTGGAGGTTTTTGCAGCGAGATTTTCCTTTTTTTTCTTTCTTTCTCCCTCCTTCACCACAGTTTCTGGACCCCCACCCCCACTGTGTTTCTCACCTCGGACGTGTTCCTTTCCCCCGTCCTTTTCCCCCCCCCTCAAATTCCCCTTAACACACTTCTTCCCTTTTCCCGACTCCCCCCCATAACTTTTCCCCCCTGAGGGAAGTTTTTGACTAATGTCGAACGTCCGTGGCTTCTTTTTTTGCGCCCTTCCCTCCAATCACCGGCCCTCCCCTTCTGCATCTTTTTTGCCCTTTTCCGTTGTTTTCCCAATGAAATACGTGAACCCTCTTGAAGTGAAAATTCCCTTTGTTAACCAGGACACTGGCATGATTTACATTTTCCCTTTCCCTTGCCGTCTCCACCCTTCGACCAAGCTTTGCTGCTGGATTGCCCTCCCCCCCTGTGGTTGACCACGTCCACCGGGAGGCTTTTTCAAGGCGCCCACATCTTTCCCATTCTACCTTGGGGACGGTCAATGTTTTCTCGCACCCCGGCCCCCTCTGAAATTGCTCGGTTCTCCCTTTCCTTTCCCCAAAAACAAAAACCCCTTTCTTCTCCGTCCGTCATGGTTTTTTTTTTTTCCCGTAATCCCCCCCTCTCCACATCTTTTTCTGCGATCTTTTTTCCCTTTGTTTGATACCCGGTGCGCCCAAGGCACAATATGTTTTCCTGATCGAAAGCGTCATTTTATTGCGGGGGGGCTTTAGTTTTTTCTGACGGCCATCCCTGAGTGAACCTATTTCCCTTAATCAGAGTTCTTGTAGTTATTCTTATCCCCAGTCACCCGGCACTCCTTTTATCGTTTTCACTTCCCCGACCTTCTTTTTCCCCCCCCATAATCTCTCGCCTTCGCGGCTTTTTTCCTTGGTTCGGAAAGCGGCGCCTTTGTATTACACAGTCGCCTGTCCTTTTTTTTTTTTCCGGACCGGCTTTTTCCTCGTCGCTCGTTTAGTCAGGGCCTCACAATTTTTGCCTTGAGCATTGCTCTTTTCTTTTTTACTCCGTAATGAGTGAGAGCGACTTTCTTCTTTAGGTTTAATTTTATTTTGCGTGGCATTTCAAGGGGCAGGCCGTTCCTGTCACTTTACGTTAAGAGCTTTTCCCGTTTTTGACCATCTTTTTTCCAGGCTAGATTACCCCCTTTAGGCCGCCCCTTCTTCTTGCCTGAGTCTTTCCATTACTGGTCTGGGGGACTTTATTCCAATATTTTGGTCCTGCATTGCCGTCAATTAGTTTTTTGATTACTTTGAGGCGCGTTTTTTCTCCCCCCCCCCCTGTGTGCCGGTCTCGCGGGCTCTCCCCTTCTCTCCCTTTTTTGTTCTCTACGAACCACCCACACGTTCCAGATTTACAATTAACCGTCTCCCTATTCTTTCTCACCCCCCTTCTACTTAACGTTTTCTCTCTTTCCAAGGTCTCATTTGTTCTTCCCCGAGTTTACCCCATGGGTCCTCCCTTTCCTTGTTCCCCTCCCTGCGTGGAACCCCCCCCCCCCTGCCTTGTCCCAGGCGTGTGTTTTTTTCTCCTACTTTTGTCGCCTGCTCCTCCCCTCCACCCTTCCCCACTCCCAACCTCTGGTTTGAGGTTGGACCCCTTGCCCTTTCCCTCTTTTTTCTCCTCTTGCCTTCCTTTTTTTTCCCCCAAAATAAAATTTGACTACATTCCCTTTCCCCTTGTTGCCTTTTTTTAATCACCTGTTTCCCTTACTTTAACCCCTTCTATTTCGCAATTTTCGGTCTCATAATGAGATTTTTCATTTTTTCCCCCTCTGTCGGACTTCTTTCCCCCTAGTTAGCTTTTTCACGTACCTTGCTTTGATTGGTTTTATAACTTTTTCCACATGTTGTTTACGGCATGCTTTGTATCACTGTGCCTAATAGCCTCCGCGTGTGTATCCTCCATGATTTTTTATTGGCCATTTTATTTGTCTCTTTGATCTTTGCTTTTTCACGCCTACTGGCCCCCTCTTCTCTTATCTCGGGCCACGCTTTGGAAACGATTTCCTTTTCTCCCTGTTTTTTGTCCGGGCGTTTCGTCCTTTGTCTGATGTTTTTCTTTCGATCTCTTGTTGTTGGCTACTTCACTCCTTTTACCTTGCTTTTTCCCATGCTAGCCCTTTATTGATCCAACTTTTGTGTTCCTTTTTTCTTCATCGGAGTTTGCTTCCTTCCCTATACCTTTCTGCCTTTTGTTTTTTTTGTGGTATGAGTCCCCTTTTTTCCGTTCACTGGGCGAGAATTGTTAGGCAACTTTTCCCCTATGTGTCCGGTGCGCCCTGCTGCGGATCTTGTTTTTCCCCCCCACATATATAAGTCTCCCCTGGTCCCTTCCTTTTCCTCTGTCATTCCTTGACCTTTCTCGGTCTTTACTTCCGGCCATTCAGCGACCGTCTTCACGCTTGCTTACTCTCCCCGCCGTTTGGTGGTTGTTTTTTTTTGTCTTTTAGATTTATCTGACCCTTTCCCCCCACCTCGATTACACGGCCCGCTTATCAGGATCTGATTGTCGGCATTATTTTTCCTGTTGTCACCCACCTCCCTTGTGACTTTGTTGTAGGTTAGCCCTCGCTTTTCTCTTCCTCAATGTGTTTTCCCCAGGTTCTGTTTCGTGGTGTTTGTGCCCTCTTGATCCCCGTTCCCATTGGGCCGTCCCTGTATTTCGTCCCCACGTTTATGTTTTATCGGCCCTTCCCCCCCGCACCTTCCACTTTTCCTGTTGTCAATTGGACCGCTATTCCCTTTCAACCCACGATTGTGCTGTTCTGTCTTTTTTTCGATTTTTTCTCGTCACATGTGCTTGAACACACTATGCATCGCCGTTAGATTCAACGTCTCTTAAATTCGGTTCCTCTCTCAACCTCTCACTAGTGGCAGCAGCCCTATACACATCTCCCCGCTTTCAGTTTCTCTCCTGTTTTGCGAAAGTGTGAGCCCTCTCTGGACTTCCCCTCCTGAAAGATTGGATCACATATACTTCCTTTTTGGACCAGACGATTTTATGTATTTCGTATCGCCTGGACATGTCCCCTCTCCACCCCTGCCTTGCCCCGGCGCGTCGGCCCACGGTGAACCTGATGCCATTTCCGCTTATCCCTTTTTGCTGACATTTTTAGCTTCTTTTCCCCTTTCATTACTTGCCTTCATTCGTGGATATTGTGTCCAACCCATACGTCCTTCTATCCTGCCAACTGTCTGCATTACGTCTTGTCCTCCTTTTTTCTGGTTTTTTATCCTCTTCCACACATCCCCCCCCGCGCTTCCTTTGAGATCCTGCCACGAGCGTTTTTCTGCCTTTGGCTTTAGGTACTGGTATTTCGGTTTGACGTGTCTTTTTCCCCAACTCTTAAGATCGAGTTCGTCCAACCCCCTTGTGGCCTTTTCTAATTACTTTTTGGTTACCCTTCTTCATACTCCATTTAAAACACTCTGTTTCATCCTTTCCCTCTCGTTCTCGCTTTGGGTCTTGTCTTTTTTGATCATGTCTCTCGTCAGTCTTTTTTTCGAAGTTACTATTTCTTTCTTTTGCAACTTCCTCATATTACTTTCCCTCCCTTTGGGGCTACACTGCTTCGACTACGGCCGGTCCCCGCAACAGGCCATTTTCTCCAACCTTCCCCGTGTCTCTGCCTTGTTACAAGTTGGTTTTTTTCCAAAATTGCCTTCGAGCCGTCCCGTTTTATCCCGACCGGTCTAGCACAGTTTGCTAGGGATGCTTTTTGCCTCTTTCCCCTTTTCAATCTTTCCTTCCCCTCACTCCCCTGGAATTGGCCCCCCCCCATTCCCTTCTGGTGTCCTGTCCAAATAAGTTCGAGCAGCTTTTGCCCCCATTTTTCCCCAGGGTCTCTTCGCCGCCTTCTTCCTTTCCTCGCATTTCTGTTATCCGCGCCATTTTCTATCTCCCATATCCTTTTATTCTTCCACTCCCCTTTTCAGACAGGTCGTCATTTTGTCTTATCTTCCCGTAACGCCACCATTTCCCTTCACAAGATTGGTACCGATCTTGCCGGCGCGTTTTTCTCTTGTTCTGATTTCCTTCCCCCTTGAGATGGAAAACCATCATTGTGGTTGACCCTTGCGTTTTTTATTCCTCCAGCACGCTATTCCTTTTTAATCGGTCCCGCTCTGGCGGTTCCTGATTCGTTTTTGAGCCGCTGATTCTCCCCGATTGCGTCCTACGAAGTTTGTTCATTGTTTTGAATTTTTTGCTTTTTTTTGTTACAGTCTTTTTAGTCCCCTCACCGTTCTTTCTGTCCTTGGTGGTTCCTTTTTCCACAAGTTGTTTTCTTCCCGAGGCGTTTTCTGGTGCGGCGTCCTTTGACGTCTTTTTTCCCACCTTTTTTTTCCTTCCCCTTCCGGTCTGGGGCTTCGGAAGGCTTGTTGTTTTTTTTTCCGCCTTCTGTGCTCATTTTTTTGCCCCCCCCCCAAGTTGCCCCTCATTGGGGGTTGTTACCTTCCCTCAGTCCCACCTACCTCTTTTTTATGTTCTTTGACGCATCACCACTCGTTTTTTTCCTCCGTCCCTCCCCCCCTGTCTTTTGCCCCGCTTGTCCACTCTCCAATGCCAACAGTTCTCCCATGTGCTTCCTTCCATTTTTTTTGGTTTTTTGGTACGCTTGTCATGTGGCACCTTCTTTTTTTTTTCCCCCACTGCCTACCAAAAGTGGTGCTTTTTCTGCTTTTCGATCTTTTTGTCAAAGTCCCTGCATTTCTTTTTCCTTTCTCCCCAGCGTACTGCCCGGTTTCGAAAAGTAGCCTTTTACCCCTGGTTTTTTCATATACGCCACCCCCCCTTCCCTGGTCTTTTCTTTTTACTTTCTAGACAAAACCGCCCCCTTCCCCCCCTCTTTTCATCACCCCTGGCCATCCCCTCTTTCCTTCTTTTTTGGATTCCCCCTTCCCACCTCCCTGCGCCGCGTTCCATCCTTAAAACCCCTGTTTCCCAGTAGCCTCTCCCAGTGTGGCCGGGACGATGGTTTTGCCCTTTCTTGCTGTGCCGATCGTTGATGCGTGTGTTCTCGTTGGTTCCCCAGTGGCTGTGGAAGGTTGACGTTCACTTTCCCCAGTCTTCTTGGTTTCAAAGCCAGACTCTCTCTCGGGTAGTGATTTCTTTTTTTTTTCCCTGAGGTCTTTTGCCGTTCCCTGGTGAAGGCCCCCTTTCTTTTTTTGGCAGCATTGGCAGCTTTCCTTACTCCCCCTTCTATATGTTCCTCCCCTTTTCTTTTGTGTTGACCGGATGTGAGATTAATCGTGCTTTAGGCGGTCACCTTCCCCCCTTTACGGGCGGATGCCTTCCGCACCCCACAATGGGGCCCCTCCCGACAGATTCGGCCCCTCTCTTAGAGTCCCCCCTTTTTTTCTTGGTCACCATCCTGGGGACCTTTGCTTCCCCCTGCACTTGCCCTGGTTTTTTTTTTCCCGCTACGTCCCCCCACTCTCCCCCCCTCGATTCCCCCCCCCTTTTTGTCCCTTCTGGTTTCGTTTTTTTCTACACTGTTGTCTACTTCCTTCTTTATCTGTTCTTTTGTATTTTTTGCGGAGTTTTTTCAGCATATGAAAGGAGTCGTGCTTTGCTTCCCTCTTTTCCTTTGTTCTTTCGTGAGAGACCCATCTTTGGGTGCTGTTCTATCCCCATGGTTTTCCCCCCCCTTTTTCTGACGTCTTCCGCCTCCCTCCTCCGGTTTGCCCTGCCGGGCGCCCCAGCGCTGTTCTTTCGGACCGTTCACCTCTTTCCTTTCGTCCTTTGCCTCTTGCCGGGGCCCCTAGCTACCCTCCCCTATTTGTCCGGCTAGTTCTGGCCTGCTGTCTTTTTCCTTGTTGAGGTTTGCCGGAGGTGTTTCCACCTTGTTCTTCTCTTTCTTTTTCTCGGCATTTGCGCCGTACCCCCCCCTAGACGTTTAGGCTCCACATTTTTTCCTCTTAGCCAGGCCCTTGGCAAAACCCTTTTTTCTTTTTGCAATCATTGTCTGCGCATCTTCGTCAGGTGCCCCGCCCCCTGGTTTTAGTTTTTTCAAGCTTGTTCTTCTTCATTGACCACGAACTGTTTTTGCCAACCCACTGGTCGAAATCAAACCACCCCCCCAGTCCAGTGGTCAGCACCTTTCTAACCCCCCCCAGTGCTAGCCCCTTTGCTGTCTCTTCCTGGACCCCCTCTAGGTCCCCCCCCTCTGGTGGTCTTTATTTTCTCTTGATAGTCGTTCCTCTCCCCCGATCGCTCTTTTTGAAAGATATTGCTGTGATGGTCGCTTCGTCCCCCTTTTTGTTCTCCAACAAATGGTGGTTTTGCCTGACTTGGGGGAATGATCCCCCCACGTCCTTTCCCCCAACACTGCCTGCAGTAGAGGGCCATTCGTTTTTTTTTTTTTGGAGGTGGCCCTGTCTCTGTCGGTTTTTTCATCAACTGAAGGCCCCTAGCATGGTCTCCCCTTGTCTGTGACCCTTGAGGAATATGCTTTTGCGTTTTATCGTTTTGAGTGGTGAGATTCCCTTTCACAGGAACGGCCTTCGACTTTGTACCCCTTGTTTCCTTGCACACTTGATGTCCATCGCAACTTATGCAACCCCCCAGTTTTTCTTTTTGTTCCACTCCATTTGGCTTTCTTTATTTTTATTGGCCCCATTCGTTGTGTCCTCTTCCCCTAGATTCCCGAGTTTTTTGCTTGTCGTCAGATTGGCTCCCTTTTTTTTTGATAACAAACCCCTGCCCAAGGGTCCCCCATTGCCAAGCTTTTTTCTTTTACCTGGTTTTTTTGCAGCCTTGGCGCCCTG
>Ga0179591_1487583_pt1 | contig 17162 bp, 17 predicted proteins | sample CZOMad2_1_08_16f_FD_182891 | JGI IMG/M metagenome (GOLD analysis project Ga0179591, IMG submission 182891) | Vadose zone soil fungal communities from Angelo Coast Range Reserve, California, USA - CZOMad2_1_08_16fungal (PacBio error correction) | ecosystem: Environmental > Terrestrial > Soil >... | reverse complement strand
GGGGGGGAAAAAAACCAGACGGGATGGGCTTTCCCGACGGGGGGGGGGGCCGGCACACCCGGGGGGCCGCAACACAACAGGCCAAACCGCCGCGGGCGGGGGCCCAAACCGGACGGCCAGCCCCAAAACCCCCAGTTTGTTTCCAAAAGGCGGGGGGCCCCCTGAAAAAAGAGGGCGGGGGGAACAACCCAAACCCGCGGGGGGCACAGAAAACAAAGCAAGGGGGGGGCGGGCCCGGGCGGGGGAAAAATTTTTCCCAAAAACGGTCGCGGTCGGAGGGGGAAAGGGGGGGGGGGATTGGGCCAGGGGGGCCGCCAGGGGGGCCCTGTTCTCCGGCCCAATTCACCTTTCAAAAACCGGGTCGGTGGTTCCGGCCCCCGAGGGGGGGCCCCAAGCGAAAGGGGGGGGGGAACGGGAAGGGGCGAGGGGGGAAGAAGGGATCAAGGGGGCCACGCCCGGCGGCTCGTGACACCAAAAGGGGGGGGGGGGGGGGGGGGGGGAGAACCAGGGCCCGGGGTTTGCCGGGGCCCCGGATTTTTTTGGGGGGGGGGTGCCCCAGGAAACCACCCGTGGCACCCCTCGTTGGTCGAGGGGGCCAGGTCGCTTTGGTTCGTGTAAAACTCCTCCGCGGGAATGGGGCGGGGGGACGGAGGGATGGAAAGGGGAAAAAACCTTTTTCAGTCAAAAAGGGTTTTTCCCATCGAAAGGACGGGGGGAACCGAAAAAACCCACGGGAAAAAAAAGGGGCCCCGAAAAAAGGGGAACCCATCAAAGTGGCGGGATCCCACGCGGGGTGTTGATCCGAACAAGGCACCGTGGGGGGGGCCGGGCGGATTTTGCCCCAAGGGAGGGAAAAAGTCCGGGGAGGGGCCGTGGGCCCCCCGGGGGGGGGGGGGCCACTTTTGGGGCACAGGGGGGAGGGGGGGTGGGGGGGGGTGGGGGGGGGGGGGGGGGGGGAAATGGGTAACGTCGCAGTGGGAACCCCAACGGGGACATAGGGGGGGGCAACACATTGTTGGGGCGGGGGGGGGCACAGGGGGGAGGCAAAGAATAACCCCGCTGGAAACAACGTGTGAGGGGAAAAAGAACCGGGCCTTTTGAGGGGGGCGGGGCAAAAAAAGGCCCACGCAACCGATCGAAAGGCGGGGAAGGTGGGGGGGCCACCGGGGGGGAGCCAAAGCCAAGCAGGGGGAAAAAGGGTGGAGGGGCACCCGCGAATCAAAGGGGTGGCGCCCCGGCACCGAATTTTCCATCCAAGGACGGGGGGGGAAGTTTGGGACGTAAGGGGGGGGGGGGGGGGGGTGGACCCCCCGACGAGGGCTGAAGTCGGGGGTTCGTTAGGCCGGGGGGGGGGGGCGGGGGACTTGTTCCGGCCCCCGGGGCCCGAAAAGGGCCTGGGGGACCTTGGTTTACGGGGCCCAAAGGGGGGGGGGGCGTCCGGTGGGGCGGGGGTGGGGGGGGCCCGGGGACCCTCGTCGGGGTTGGTGGGAAAAAAGGGGGGCCGGGGGGGGGGGGCCCCAAAGCCAGGCCCCCCGCGGCCGCCGTTCCGGGTCGGGGGGGGGGCATGGGGGGGCAGGGAAAAAGGCCGGAAAAAAAGGGGGCCACGGGTCGGGGTTTGGGGAGGGCCGGCGGGGGGGGGTGGGGCTTGTTGCCACACACGCCGCCGTTTCGCCGGGCAGGGCCACGGAGAAAACGAACCGGGAACGGTTGGGGGGGGACCCCCCATCGGGACCGAGGGGGGCGAGCCACGCCGCCCAGCGGGACCCCCGGCCGTGCGCGGGGTGTGCGGGGGGCGGCGGACCACGGCGGGAAAGAACCCAGCAAAAAACTCGTGCGGCAGGCAAAACAAAGGGGGAGAGGCCCGGGAAACCCGGGGGTGGGGGGGAGGTTTGGCCGGGGGAAACCCGGCTTCGTGAGCGGGGGCCGAACCAAAAAGCCCAACTGCTTGGGGCGGTACAGGGCAGGGCGGGTCTTGGGGAGGGATGGGGTTTTGTAACGGGGGGGGGTTCAGGGGTGGGGGGGGGACAGGGGGTGGCCCGGTGGGGAGGGGGGTTTGTCCGGGGGGAACGCCCGGGCCGAGCCGCAGGCGGCGGGGGCGGGAGGGGGGCACGGGGAAGGGGGCTTCCACCGGCCCGCCGGATTCCGCCCGCGAAACCCAGCGGTGGCGCCACAAAACAAACACCGGGGCACACCTTTTGGGGGCCCGGGCCCGGGGGGGAGCGGGCGTTTTTTTTCCACGGTCCAGGGCGGGGGGGGCTTCGGGCCCTTTTGTCGGGGGGGGGTGGTGGCAGCCGGGTGCGGGGGGGCCAGTTTCGGCAAAGGGTCCCGCTGGGGGCCCCCAAGTTTGTTGCAGGGGGGAATTTTTTTCCAACCGGAGGCAGGGGCGTATGATGGCGGACGGCGAGCACACAACCGGCTTTGGGGAAACCAAAAGCGTGGGACTTCCAGGCCATGTGGGGGCCCGGGGCCGTAAAGTCCGGGGACCGCTTGGGCGGGCAGGGGGGTCCCAGGGCAGGGCGGGGGATGGGCGGGGAACGGGAGCCAGGTGGGGCCGGGGGGGAAGGGGGCAAGAGGGGGGGGGGGGGCCGCGGAAACGGGGGGGCGGGGGGGGGACGGGGTTCGTTTGCGACCGGCTTGGAAGGGGGACTCGACCCCGCCACGGGGCCCCGGGCGGGGGTTGTTTCTCCCAATTCGGGCCGCGCCAACGGAACGGGGCGGCCGTCCCCCCCCCCGTCCCCGGGCCCTCCGAAGGGGGCCGTTGCCAGGCCGGGGGGCGGGGGAGGGTAAAGTAAGGGGAGCAAAAAGAGGGGGAAAGGGAACACAAGGGGGGGGAAAAGGGGAAAAGGGAATTCAAAACAAAAAGCAGGCGGCGTTTAGTTCGGAATCCCGGGGCCCCCCCACGGCCGAGGGCCCCGAACAAGCCCAGCGGGACCGGGAGGACAACAAAAACTTGTTTGGGACAAACGAACATCCGGCGGGAAGGGGGGGGGGGGGGGGGGGGGGGGGGGGGGGGTTGTCGGGGGGGGACGGTTCGGGTTTTTCAAACAAGAGGGGTTAAGTGAGGGGCCCCCAGGCCGAGGGGGGCACGGGAAAAGGTCGGTCCCATTTGGATCGAGGGGACGGACGGCCCATGGGGGGGGGCGGGGATTTTCGGACGATTTTGGCCAGGGGGGGGAAAACACAAAACAACGAAAAGCCGAGGAACGGAAGGTGGAGCCACCGGGAGCAGGGGGCCGCGCCGGGGGAAGGGCCACCGAAGCAGGGGGCGCATCGGACGGAATAAAAGCCCAACCACCGGGCCCGGGCACCGTTTTGGGCGGCCAGGGGCCGGGGCTTTCTGGGGCCCTGGGGAGGGGGGGGGGGCGTCGAAAAAAGGGCCGGCTTGAGGGTGCAAAAAAAAAAAAACCGGGGCCAGTGCCCCCGGGGGTGGGGGACCCCCGGGGGGTTGGGGCCCCACGGGGGCCCCGCGCAGCGGGGCCGGGGGCCCGGGGGGGGGCGGGGGGGCGGGCCGGCTTTTTCCATCCGGGGGGGGCCTTTTCGGGGTTTGGTTTTCGTTGGAAAAAACGGGGGCGGTTTGCGGGGATTTCCCCGGGGGCGGGGGCGGGGGTTAGGCGGGGGAAACCGCGGAAAAAAAAAACGGCCGTTGTTTTTGGGGCGCACCGTTCCTTTGGGCAGAGGGAAGGGCGGCCGGGGTTTCCACGCCGGTGCGGTGTCGGCGTTAAAAAGGGCTGGGGCCCCCAAAGGGGGGCCCCCGCGTGGCCGGGGGTTTTTTTCCGGGGGGGCCGGTCGGCTCGAGGCGGGCGATCAGGGGACGACCCGAGGGGGGCGGGGGGGGAGGCCCCCCGGCCCTGGGGGGGGAACTTTGCCGGGGGTCGGGGGGGGAAGGGCGGCTTGTCCGGGGGGGGGGCCGGGCAAGGGCAGGTGGGGGGGACGGGGGGGGGGCACGGGGGGCCAACGAAGGCGGGGCGCGGGGCGGCTGCCGGCCCGGTTCCCCGTGGGGAAAGAAAAAAGCCGCTTTGGGGATCTTTTTGCTGGTTGGTGCTCCCCCAGGGGGGCCCTCCTTGGGGCCGGGCACCGAAAGAAAAACCTTTTCTGCTGAAAAAAAACGCGCGCTTAGTTTGGGGCGCCTTCCCGGGGGCCGAGGGCGATTCGACGAAATGTTTCCCGTCACCCCCCGGGGGGGAACCAAAGGGTGGGTGGGAAAAGGGGCGGGGGGGGGGGGGGGGGACAGGGGGGACCGGGGAGGGCCGGGGGCGGGTTGTTTGGGCGGAGGGGGGGGGGGAAAAACCCAAAGCGGTTGGGGGCGTTTTAAGGGATGGGGGGCCCCATGCCAAAAACAACATTTGGTTTTTAGCCACCTCAAAAAAAAAAAACGACACATTTGGGCAAGGGGGCCGCCCCACCAAGGTTTTTACGTTTTTTCCCCCACGGGTGGCTTTTGTTCCACGGGGGGCCAAAAAAACCCCAGGGGGCCCGGCCCGAAGAGCCTTTCGCGGAGGGGATTTTTTTCACCGGGGTCCTGGGCTTCCAATTGGGCTGGGGGCCACCCCGCGGGCGCGCGCCAGGAAGAACAACAAAAACTTCTTTCCGCAGCCCACCAACCTTTTCGGGGAAGGGGCCCGCTTCGGGCTTTCCACAAAACGCCCCCCGGCGGTGGGGGGGGTGGGAAAACTACGGGGCGTCCCAATTTTGGGGGCCACCGTTGGATCGCCCCGCCCCCCCGGCCACGGGCCATGTGGGGGGGGGGAACCCCAGGAGGGGAGGGCTGGGGCCCGGGGAGGAGGGGGTTCCAAAAACGTCGACCCCGCTCTGCCGAAATTCGCTCCAACGCCCTTCCGGGAACGGAAACCTTTCGGAAAGGACGCGGCGGGGGGCCTTGGGGGTGCCGGAAAAAGGCGCCCCGCCGTTTTTTTTTCCCACCCCGACGGGGGGACCCCCAGGCCGGCATAAAGCCCGCTTGCAAAAATTTCTTTACCCTTCCCACACGGCCGGGGGGAGGGCGAAGGGGGGCCAGGGGCCGGGGGGGCTCCCAAAGCGGCTGGAGGGGGGGGGCCAGGTGGGCCGCCGAAAGGGGGGCGGGGGCGGGGAGGGGGAGGAAGGGGGGGGGGGGGGGGGGGGAACCTGTTCGCGGGCCGCTCAAGACCGGGCGGGCAGGGGAAAACGCGCAAAAAACAGCAAGCTTCAAAACGGGGCGGGGGCTTTTTTGCTGCCGCAAGCTTTCGGGGCGGGGGGCCTGGGGGGGGAACTTAAAGGGGGGCTTGAATTCCGGCCACCGCCAGGGCCTTTTGGGCACCCCAAAGGCGGGTTTAAAAGGGGGGGGGGCACCATTTGGGCCCCCAGGGGGGGCCGTCCACCCCCGAAAGCTCCCCCCAGGCACACAGGGCGGCCCCGCCCGGGGGAACTGGTCGGGGTCGGGTTTTTTCTTCCCAGGGGGCCCCCTTTCCGGGCCGGGGGGACGATCGTCGGCCCTCGTCTCCCCCCGGCGAAAGGGCGGGCGGGATTTTTGTTCCAGGGGGGCCTGTGGGTGAAAGCGGCCCCGCTGGGGGGGGGCCCCGGGGCGGGGTTCCGGCGGGGGTTTCCGGGGGGGGGGGGGGGGGGAACCCTGGGCGGGGATGGAGCGGGCCCCGGGGTCGGAAAAATTTTCTTTTGGGATGAAAGTCGGGGGGGGGCGGAGGGGGAACGGAATGGATGGGTGGGGGGGGCGGGGGGGGGGGCAGGTTGGGGGGGCTGGCGGTGAAACAACCCCCACGGCCCAGGGGGGGGCCTTGGGCATCCGGTCCGGGGACCGGCCAAAGGGGGGGGGCACGCAAACCGCCGGGACAAGGGGGCGGGGGCGGCGCAACCGGCGGACGAAAGGGAAAGGGCCGCCGGGCCGAACGGGGCGGGTCGAGGGGTTTTCCCTTCCGGAAATTCAGGGGAGGGGCATTGTTTTGATTCCCCCCCGTTTTTTTCGCCTCCGGGGGACGGGGAACCAGCCGGCCTTCCGGGACCAAAACCTCCCGGCTGCCGGGGGGCCGGGGGAATTCAAGGGCTCAGGGGGCCAGGGGGGCCACCGGGGCGGTGGCGGCGGGGGCAAGGAAAGGGCCCGTTTTTGTTTGCTTTGCGGGCGGAGGGGTTGGGTGACGTTTTGGGGGGGACCGGAAAAGGGAAGGGGGGGGGGGGGGGGGGAAAACTGGCGGGGCCGCCAGAGGGCACCGGGAACGGCGGTGGAAAAACAAACAGGGGGGGCGGGCGGGGGGGTTTTGCGCACGGGGGGGGGCAAAAGGGGCCAAAAAAGCTCCGAAGGCTCGCAAGGCCCAAGGGGCCCCCCACCCCCATCCCGGGGGAAACCTCCCCGGGCCCCCGCCTTCGGCGGAAAACCAGGGGGGGAACGGTTTCCAGGGGGCCCCGGGAACCGGGGGGGCGCGGTCCGGGGGAAACACCACGGGGGCCCAAAGGTGGGGGGGCCCTCGGGGGGGAAAACAAGCCGACGGGGGGCAAAAACCCGCCGGGCGTGGGGAAGGGTTCGGGCAAAAGGGGGAATCGGGGGTTGGAAAAAAGAACCCGGGGTTGCTTTCAAGGGGGGCAAAAAGGGCCCCGGTTTCCGGAGGGAAAAGGGGCAAAACGGGTTCTCCGAAGGGGGCCCCGCTCGGGCCGGGATGTTTTTTTCCCGGGGGGAGGGGGGGGGGCGGGGGCCCGGTTCCCCGGCGGGGACAGGCTCGGGCGGGTCGTGGGGCGAAAGGGGGGGGGGGGGGGGGTGGGGGGGGCCCGGCTCAAAAAAAAGGGCTCACCACCGACGGGGGACGGGACCCCGGGCCCCCCCGGTGGGGGGGGGGGGAAACCAGGGGCCCCGCGAAGGAAGCCCCGGGGCCGGACTCGCCCGCGGGGGGGCCCGTGCGGGCTGTTGGGACGGGGCGGGTCGAATGGAAATTTTCTTTCGTTTTTGCCCGCCGAAGGCCCGGGGGGGGGGGCCCCTGTTGGGGGGGGTGGGGACGGTGAACCGGAAAAAACCCCCCAGCGGGGGAAACAACCCCCGCGCGGGGGGGAAGCAAAAATCTCGGGGCGGGACGGGGACGGGGGTTGGGGTGCGCGGGTTTTGTTCCCTTCGTGCCCCCGGGGGGGGGGGGGGGACAAAGGGGGCCAACCAAAGCCCCGGCGGGAGGGGGGGGCGGGGGGACCCGGGGGGCGGCGGCGGGGGATCCCGGCGGGGGGGCAGGGCGGGGCAGGAGGAGGGACACACAGACAACCGGAACGGGAAACGCAATGACGAAGGGGGACGGTCGGAGACACAAACACAAGCAAAAGACGGGTCCGGGCCTCGTGGAATAACACCGACCCACGCGGCGGGCTCCGAAAAAATTCCCGGGGTGCCGCGGGGGGGGTCGGGGGGCGTTCGGCCACCGCGTGCAAACGGAGCCCTTCGAAGGGCGTCTTTCGGGTTTTCCCACGGGCAGGGGGCCAGGCAACAACAACTTTTTTCCCCTTCAGGGGAAGGCAAGGGCGGCCATTTCGGCTTCGGTTCGTGCTTTGGCGACGAAAGGGGGGGTGGGGGGGGGGGGGACCGGCGGCCCACCCCAGCGGAAGTCCGGGGGCAACATCCTTGCGCCTTCCTATGGCCCCCAGAAACCTTGTCGCGGGGTTGTCGGGGATTTGGGGAGGGGTCTCTAATTCCGTTAGTTTTATCCACCTTTATTCATTGCCTCCCCCCTTCCGCCCCCACATCTTTCTTAACAGAACCTTAAGCCCCCCACATGCCGGGGGGGGCCCCCCGGCCCCGCCGTGGGCCAGGGGCGGGGGGGGGGACGGGGGGGACTTTTTACAAGTTAAAAAACAAAATTCCGCTCCAAATTAAAAAGAAAAAGGCGTTCTAGAAAAACGAGGACGGGGGGCGGGCGGGGGGGGAACCGGCGTTTCCCCGGGGGTTTCAAAAGTTACCGGGTCCGGTGAAAAGGGAAACACAAACCGCCGGGGGGGGCCGGGGCCCCTGGGGGAAGAAGGGGGAAGTTGTCCGGGCTGAGCCCAAACCTGGGGGGGAGGGGGCCCCGGTTCGGTGGGGGGCCCCCCCCACCCAAACCTTCCACAACGTTTGGGGACCCCGGGTGGCAATCTTCTTCCTGTTCTGTTTTTTCCTTTTCCTTTTTTTCCTGTCCGGGGTGTTGTTGTTGAGGAGGAGGATGAGGGCGTTTTTTTCCCCCCGTTGTGAAAAAAAGTTGTGGGGGGGAAAAAACAAAAAGGGGGCGCGGGGGGGGGTTGGACGGCTGCTTGGGGGGGCGCGTGTGGGTAGTCGCGTGCCCGGTGGGGGGGACCGTGCGCCGGGGTGACCAGGGGCCGGCCGGCCCTTCCACCACACCATGCCCACCACAACCACCCCACAAAAACGGGGCGGGGGGGGGGGGGGGGAACAAATCTCTCTCTCTCTCCACATTTCCCTACCCGCCCCTAAAACCGGGGCGGGGGGGGGGGGGGGCACGGGGGGGGGCCTTTGTTTTCCCAGGTTTTGATCCAAAAGGGCGTACTTCTTTTGCTTTTTTTTTTTGCCAGGGGTGCCAACAGCGGGGGAGGGGTCTTTCAAAACGGAACCCCCCGTGGAACAACAACAACCACCCAGTGTTGACTTGGAAAACCCCGGGGGGGGAAAACCGGAGGGTGTTGTTTTCACCCGCGCCAGGTTATTTTTTCTCGGGTTTTATAGGGAAAACGCTTTTTCTTGATTGGGAAAGGGGGGTTGCGGGAAATTTAATTTGGGGAAAATTTTTTTGTACTGTAAAAAGGGGTCGGGGGTCTCCCGGGCCTGCGCAGGGGCCCGTAGGGGGGCCCGTCCGGAGGGCGGGGAGAAAGGGGGGGGGATTTCCGGGTGGGTGGGGGGGGACCCACCCCCCCCGCGGGCCAAGGTTATTTTTTTTGGGCCAAAAAGGGGGAAAAGGGGGCGGGGGGGGCGGGCAAAGATTGGCGGGGGGGGATATCGCGGGTCTGTTTTTTGTTTATGGGGCGGCGGTCCCCTCGGTCCCGGGGTGGGGGGCCGGAAAAAAAGCGGGGGGACGGGACGGAGGCCGATTATGCGGGCTTTTGGCTCCCTGGAAGTGGAGGGGGTTGGGGGCTTGGCCGCGGGGGGGGGGGGGAATGCGGGGAGGGGGGGGGGGGGGGGGGGTGGGGGGGGGGGGGGGGGGGGACCGCTCGAAAGCTTCAGTTTGGGGGCCCGGCGGTTTTGGGGGGGGGGGGGGCCGACACCCCACGCCCCCACCCCCCCCCCCTCGGGGACAGCGGGGGGGGCGGGGGGCGCATTTCGGGAGGCCCGGCCGGCCCCGGAGTGTTGGGGGGGCAACGGCGGGGGGCCGGGGGGGGGGGGACACCGTTCTTTGCCGTTCTGCCTCGGTGGGGGGGGGACGGGTCTTCCGCAATTTGGCCGGGGGCGGGGGGGGGCACGGGGGGCGGCGGCCGGGGGGCCGGGGGGGGTGCCAGCCCCGGGGGCCCGGGGGGGGCCCCGCCCCGGGGCGGGGAATTTTGTCCGGGGCGCCGGCGTTTTGTTTTAAAACCCAGCCCTTCCAAGGGCGGGCCTTGGTGGGGGGCCCAATGGGTTGCAGGGGGGGGGGCCCAAAGAGGGGGGGGCGAACCCTGGACGGGGCCCCAACCCACCCGGCGGTCCCGAAAGGGGATTGTGGCTCCCCCCCCCCCGGAGCGGGGAGGGGAGGGGGGTAGCCGGGGTAAGGGGGTACGTCAGTCAAGGGGGGGGCGCGGTCGGGGCGGGGGAAGGGAGGGTGATTTTTTTCATTTCGGGGGTAAACGGGGCCGTTCAAAAAAGCGGGGGGCAAAAAACGGGGGCACCGGGGCGGGCGAAAGGGGTTTTCCGGGCCCCGCTTCTCGGGCGGGGGGGGGGCGGGTCTCCACGGGGCGGCGGGGGGGGTCCGTCCGGTTTTGTTGAGGAGGCTGAGCCCCCGCCCCCCAAACCCCTCAGCCGGGGGGGGGGGACGCCCACGAAGGGGCGGGTTGTGGTTTTTTCGGCGGGACCGGCCCGGCCCTGCCGGGTGTGAACCACATTTGCCGCCGGAGCGCCTTTCGGAGGGGGGGGAAAACCGTTGCCTCTTCGGGGGGGGAACGGGCTGGGGGCTGAAGGCCCACGGTTCCTTTTTTTTTCCCAACCGATTCTTTGCCGGACCTGCCACACGGGGGGGGCCGGCGGGGCTGTGTGGGTTTTTGGTTTTTGTGCCGGTCGGGGGCTTCGGGAGGGGCCCCTTGTGGCCCGGTTTTTTTTCCGGGGGACCGGGAAAAAGGGGTCCCGGGGGGTTTTTTCCCAGGGGGGGGGGGGGCACCTTTGGGACGTTTCTGGTGGTGTTCGCCCGAGGGTGGGGCGGGTGCGGGAGGGTTCGGGGGATGCTGGCTCGAAGCTCCGAGGCTGGGGGGGCTGGGGCCCGTGCCGGCAACGGGCGGGGCTACCAAAAACCGGCCGTGCCTGGGGGGCGGCTGGCGGCCAGCAAGGGTTCTTTTTCCTTTCCGGTTCAAAAAAAACGGTTCCCTCGCCGGAAAGGCACGCTTTCTTGGCCGCCCCCGGGGGGCCCCCGCGCTTTTGGCTTTTCCCGGAAGCTGAATTCCGCGCGCAAGCGAGGGGGTGGCCGGGAGGGCGGGGCTGGGGTTCGTCCCGAGGGGGGGCGGGGGGGGGGGGCGGAAGGGGGGTGCCATTTGGCCTTCCAGATCGGAGGGGGGGGGGGGGGGGGGGGGGGGGGGGGGGTGGGGGGAACTTATTGAACGGGGGACGGGGCCGGGTTCCGGGGCGCGGGGGGGACCCTCTTCCGTCGGGCTGGGGGGGGGCGGGCCGGCTCGGCCGGGGGCGTGGGCGGGCCTGGGGCGGGGGTCGGTGGGGGGAACCGGCGACTTGTTTTTTGGGCAGGGCGCAGGGGGGGGTTGTGGTCCCCGGGGGCCAAACAAAGGGGGGGGGCCTGCAGGCCACCAACCCACATCAAAAATCCGTCTCCGCCCCCGAACTTCACTCCAAAAAGATCGACGGGGGGCGCTTTTTTCATTTTGCCGGGGCCAAGGGTCGGGGGGGGGGTGGGGGGGGGGGGGGGACGGGCGGGGGGACACGACCCGCGGGGCCAAGGGGGCGGGGGGCCCCGGGGCTCAAAAAACCCCAAAGGCCCCCTGAATTTCTAGGGGGCAATGTTTTCTTTCGCGGGGGGGGGGGGGGAGGGGGGGGGGGGGGGACCGAGGGGGCGGGGGGGTGGGGGGGGGGGGGGGGGGGACCGGATTCGTTGGTTCACGCGGGGAGGGTTGGTGCTTCTCGGGAAGGGGGGGGGGGGGGGGGGACCGGGGGGACCGGGGGGGGACCAAAGGGGTTCCAGGGCGGCCCCGGGGGGCTTTGCGGGGGGAGGGGCTCCGGGGGGTTTGGGGGGGGGGGGGGGGGGGAGGGGGGGGACCCCGGGGCTTTTGGGTGGGCCCAGGGGGGGGCTTTTTAACCCCCCGGGCCTTGGGGGCAGGGGACCGGGGGGGGGGGGGGCCGGGGCCCCGAAATTTTTTGTTTTTTCAAAAGGCCCCTGAAGTCCCAGGGGGGGGGGGGCCCGGCGGAGGGGGGGGGGGGGCTTGGGCGCAGGCAGGGGGGGGGCGCGTTGGAAAAAAACCAAGCTGGGCTTGCACGGGCCTCTGGGGCGGCGTGAAAAAAAAAGGCACGGGGGGCCGGCGGGGAGGGGGGTTTGTTACCTGTCCTCACGCAGCCCCGCCTTCCGCGGGGGGGGGCCCACCCCCGCCTCCCAAAAAAAACAAAAGGGGCCCCCGCGGGGGGGAAAAAGGCGGCCTGCTCCCGGCCCATCGGGGGGGCCGGGGGGAGGGCGTGTGAGGGTGTTAACAGATGGCAAAAAACAAACAAAGCCGCTTGCGGGGGGGCCGGGGTCGGGGGGCAGGGGGGTGGGGTGTTTGGGGGACACGGCGGGGCGCTTCGGGGCCAGGGGGGGGGGGGGGGGGGGCCGGGGCCCAGCCTGCGAGGGGGTGCGGGGTCGGACATGCAATGAGGAGGGGGGGGGGGGGTACGGGGGGGATTTCGGGGGACGAGGCCGGTTTTTGAGGGGGGGGGGTACGTTGGGGGGGGGGGGGGGGGGGGGGATTTCTCCCGGCCAAAGGCTTTTTCCTTTCCTGGGGGGTTCATCGGGCCGGGGGGGGGGGGGGGGGGGGGGGGGGCCGGGGGCGATACCAACAACCGTGGCAATTGGGGGGGGGACAGGGGCCGGTTTTAGGGTTCCCCGGGGGGGGGGGCGGGGGGGGGTGGGAAAAACCAGCCCCGAAAGCGGGGGGGGCCGCTTTTCGAGGGTGGCGCGAAAGAACAGTTCTGGGGGGGGCGGGTCGGCCAGCCCGCCCGCCCGGGTGGGGCCCCAGGCCAAAATTGAAACGGGGGGGGGGGGGCAGGGGGGGGAAAAAAACCCCGGTTGAATTCTCCGCCGAAGCTCTTTTCGGGGCGGGGGGGGCCGGTTGGGCCGTGGGGAAGCGGCCCCCCTCAACCGGGGGTGGGGGGGAAAACCGTACCCTTTTGCGGCTTGCAAAAAACTTCGTTTTGGTGGTTTAACCAAAAATGGTTTTTTGTGGGGGGGGGGGGACATTGGGGGGCCAAAATTCCTTTTGACGCGGCTGGGGGGGTCCTCGGCAACCCAAACCCCCCCCGCCCGGGGGGGGGGCCCTCGGGGTGCGGGGGGTTCGGCATTTTTTTTTCTTGGGGGGGGGGGTCGGTTGGTGTTGACGAATTTTCAGGTTCGGGAATCGCCTCGGGGGGGGGGGGCGCCCGAACAAGCCGGCCACCAAAAACGAAGGGGGGGCGGCGGATCCAAAGGGGGCAAGGGAAAACAGTTTTTTTTCTTTTCCGGTTTGGCCGGGGGGGGAAAAGGAGGGGCTTGGGAGGGGGGGGGGGGGGGGGGGGGGGGGGGGACCAAACCAAAAGGGGGGGCAAGAAAATGTTGCCAAAAGCGGGGGGGCTTTTCTTTCCAACGGGTGGGGGGGGGGGGGGGGGGGACACCGGGGGGGGGCAAAGGCCGGCCGGGCCGCCGCTTTAGTGTTTTTTTGGGCCCCCCGGTCCGTTTCCACGGGGGGGGGCTTTTGGGGCCGGGGGGCCGGGAAAAAAAAAAGGGGAAGGGGCGCCTCCGGAACCCCCCCGCAGGGTTGCAAGGGGGCGGGGGGGGGGGGGCTGTCGGGGGGCCGGGCGGGGGGTTCGAAATTTCGGCCCGGGGCCTCACCGGAAGCGCGGGACGCAAACCCCCGGGCCCACAGCGGGGCCTGGGGGGCCCCCCCAGGCTTGACTCGGGGGGGACGGGGGGGGGGGGGGGGGTAAAACCGGGGGACGAAAACCCCAGGCCGGGGCCTTCCTCTCCAAAGGGTAACGGGGCGACAACAGGGGGCGGCCGCGGGTTTTCGGGGCGGGGTTAACCGGGGGGCCCCTACCCCGCCGGGGGGGGGGGGCCCGTGGATTGTTTCCCCGGACCAAAAACAAAAAAAGGCCGGGGTTTTTTTCAAACGACAACAAAACAACAAAAAAAAAAACAAAAAAAAAAACACCCCGAACGGGCCGAAAGAGGAAAGGGGAGAAAGGGGCGACAGGGGCAAGCGCGGGGGGGGGGCCGGTTGGGCCGCGGGGGCCGCCCACCCCCCGTGGGCGGGGGGGGCGGCCCCCGGGGGGGGTGCGGGCCGGTTTTTTCTTTTTTGTTTGCAAACCCTCAGGGGCGGGGCTTTTTCGGGGGGGACGCCCCCCTTTTGCCCAGGGGGGGGGGGGGCAAAAAGGGGGAGGAGGGCAGGGGACACCCACGGGGCGGGGCTGGGGGGGGGCAAAACACAAACCGGGGGGGGGGCCCGGGGCGGGCCCGTTGTGCCTTCGGTTCGAGGGGGGGGGGGCGCTTGCTTGCGGTGGGGCTTTCGGGGGGGCCCCGGCCCCCGGCTGGCTTTTTTCGTTGCTCCAACCTTCGTTCTCGGGGGGGCTCAGTTTTTCCGTGGTGCCACCCAATTCGGGTTTTTTTCCCGACATACCGGGCCCCCATGGGGGGGGGCCGTCTCGGGTCTTTTTTTCCAACCTCGATTAATTTTTGGGGGACCGGGGGAGGGGGGGGGGGGGGGTGGGAAATTTTTCCTGTTGCTCGGTTTCGGGGGGGGCGCCTTTCACGGGGGGGAACGGCTTGGGGGAACCCCCGACCGTTGTTTTTTCTCGGGGGGGGGGCCGATCGGGCAAAAGGTTTCAGTTCTTTCGGGGGTTTTTTCGGCGGCTGGGATTTTTTTTTTTGAGGGGGGGGGCTTTTCGGGCGTGGCGAATATCGGGGTTCCCGACTTGAAACCGGGCATTTTTGTGGCTTTTAGGGGTTTTCGGTCGGGGCGGGGGGCTTTGGGGGCGCTGCCGAGGGGAAGGCGGGGCGGAGTGGGGGGCCACGGGCGCCCTAGCGGAGGGGGGCGGGGAACCGGGGGCGGGGGAACCCGGGCCGTCCGGGCCCCCGGCGGGCGAATGGGAGGGGAAACCGCGCGGGGGCAAGGGGGGCAGGGGGGTTTTTCGGGTTCTTTCAAAGGCGGGGGCAACCGGGGGGACACCGTTCGCCCCGTCCGGGTCGGGGGGCATTTGGCTTCGCGCTTGTCGCCATGTTGTCCCGGCTTTGTTGGCCCTTTGTTCCTGGGCGGGCAGGCAGCGGCGGCTTAACGGGGGGCGGGGGGCGCGGGGGGCTGCTTGATTCCCCGGGGCTGGGGGTTGCCAAAAGGCGTGCTCGGGTTCGGGCCCCACATCACCCCCCCCGGCTGGGCTTTTTTAACGTTTTTGAATTTCATTTGCCCAAAAAAATAAAAAAAAAAAAACTTGGGGGCCCCAAAAGGGGGCGGGCCCTGCGGGGGGGGGGGGGGGGGGGGGGACTGGGCCGGGGGCGGGGTCCGCAACAACCGGGGGGGCGCCCCAAACCGAGACGGGGGGGGGGGGGGGGGGGGGGGGACACAGGGGCGGGACGCCCCGCCGCCGTGGGGGGTGGGGAAAAACCGCCGTGGGGGGGCCGCAGGGGGGGCCGTTTGTGGGGGCACCGGGGGGGCCAACCGCTTGGGGGGGGGGGGTCGGACGGGTGGGGGGGGCGACATTTCGGGGGCCAACCCGCCGTGGGGGAGCCCTCGTTTTGCTTCCCGGGGCCCGGCACCCAGGGGGCTTTGCTGGCTTGCTGTCCGCGGGGCGTTCGGGTCGGGGGGGGGGAACCTGACCAGCCTCCGGGGGGGGGCCTTGGGGGTTTCGAAAAAAAAACCCCGGGAACCCAACCATTTGCACACCCAGGGGCCAAAAAGCCGGCCGGCGACCCCAAGGCCAAAAGGAAAAGGGGGGGGGGGGATGGGTCGCATCGCTCGGGGGAAAGGGGGGGGGAGGTTTTGTTCGGGGGAAAGAAGTAGGGGGTCGGGGGGGGGGGCAACCGGGGGGGACGCTGGGCTGGGGCACGGCCCGAGGTGATGGTATCCGCGGAAACGCGGGCCGGGGGGGACCCCGGCAGGCCCCCGGGTTTTATTGTTCCCCGCCCGGCGGGGGCAGGCGGGGCTCGGGGCCGGCCGGTCGGAGGGGGGGTCCCCACGGGCGGCCGGTTTTGTTTTTCGCGGGGCGCGCGGTGGACAGGGGGTGGGGGGCGCGTTTTTGGGGCCACCCCACGCCGGCGCGCCCCCCCAACCGAAAAACGTGCTGAGGTGCCTTCGGGGGGGGAAGGCAAGGCCCGGGGGGGAACGGGGGCGGGGGGGCTCGGCCGGGGGGGGCTGGGGGGACGAGGGGGGGGGCGGGGTCTCCACCTGGAGCCGAGGGGGTTTGATGGCCCGGGGGGGGGGCCAACCGGCCAAACGGTGGGGGGAAACCGCTGGGGGGAGGGGGTGCCGGGACGGGTGAGAAAGGGTGTTCAAGGGCTCGGGCCCGGGGGCCGAAAGAAAACAAAAGCCCACGCCGGGCAAAGGAAAAACGGACGGGGGGGGGGGGGGAACCTTTTCATTTTTTTTTTCTTTTCGGGTGCCGGTTTGTTCTACCCGGGGGGGGGGCAACTTTCCCGCTCTGGAATGGAATCCGCCACCCCGGGCTTTGAATCGGCGGTGCTTACAACCCCTTCCTTGGCTTTTTTTGGTGTTGCTTGGGGGGCGGCCGGGCCTTTCCGACCTCCCCCCGGAAAAATCGTGCTTTTGCCCCGGCTTCCAAAGGGGGGGGCCGGTGGTGCTTCCTTCAAAAAACCGTTGGGTGGGGGTTTTCAAAGCGGTTGGCGGGGGGCCGGCCACCCGCATGGGGGGGGGGGCGGTTGCTCCCAAGGGGGATTCGTTTTTCTGGGGCAGGGGGTGGTGGGGGCCGGGGCCACCGGCTCGGGGGGGGGGAAATTTTTCCTTTCTGGGGGGGGGGAATCGCCGGGGGGGCCACGGGGGCCTCGGATTTCCCCAACCGCAGTTGGACTTCCCGGCTGATCTTTTTTTGGGTGGGTCTTCCGCCTTTTGCCTGTTCCCGGTTTTTTCCTCACTTCGAGTGGGGGGGAACCTTTACGGAGGTTCCCATTCATTTCCTCGGCCCCAAGGCCATTTGCCGCAGGGGGAAGGAGTACGAAAAAACTAAGGGGGGGGGGGAACCGGTGGGGGGCTTTCGGGGACCCAACGAGGGGGGGCCGGGGTTTGTTCGTGGGGCGGGGTGGGGGCATCGGGGCGGTGGGGGAGGGGCCAGAAACCGGGGGCGGGGTTTTGGGGGTTTCAAACGGAAAGCCCGGCGGGGGGCCCCGCTGCGAATTTTCCTTTTTTTTCCTTTTGTTCCCTTTCGGCCTTGTCTCAGTTTGGCCTTGTTGTTCCTCGGGGGGACGGGGACAACACCCCCACCGGGGGGTAACGTTCGTGAAAGTGGGTGATTGGGCGGGGACCAAAGGGGGGGCTGGCGGGGGGACCGGGGAAAAATTTCCTGTGCTACGGGGGACCGCGGGGTGGGGGGGGGGGGGGGGGGGGGTGGGGGGACGGTTTGATTCCCGGGCGCCCCCCCCCCCCCCCAGCTTTTTTTTTGCTTCCGTGGCCCCCGGCGGTTGGTTTTTTTTTGGGGTCGGCATTCTTCGGGGGGGGCAGCCTGGGAAAAAACAAAAAATGGTGGGGGGGCTTGGGGACCGGGGGGGGGGGGGGGCCCGTGGGGGCACCCCCCGGGCGGCACCGGTGCCGCCAGTTGGGCTTGCGCGTGGGCGGGGCGGGGGCGGCGCCACGTTTTCGGGGAAGCA
>Ga0179591_1289439_pt1 | contig 17163 bp, 17 predicted proteins | sample CZOMad2_1_08_16f_FD_182891 | JGI IMG/M metagenome (GOLD analysis project Ga0179591, IMG submission 182891) | Vadose zone soil fungal communities from Angelo Coast Range Reserve, California, USA - CZOMad2_1_08_16fungal (PacBio error correction) | ecosystem: Environmental > Terrestrial > Soil >... | reverse complement strand
TCCGCTGCTCCTCTCTTCGAGTTTCCACTTTCTCTTACCCAAGTCAAAAAACCCCTTGGCGTTCGTCTGCGCGCCCATTGAAGGGTCTTTCCAGCCCTTCGTTTGCCTTTCCGTAACCCCCCGTTCCTCAGAGAGTCCGCCGCCGACGGAATCTGTCCGCCACCCATCCTACTCGGGCTCATCTCTGCTCACCGTCGTTCCTGGCCTTTCGAAGACCTCAAGCTCCAGACCCCCAGTACTTCTAAATTTTACGTCTTTCAGGGATCTTTTTCGGCCGCAGGAGATCTTCGCCTGTTCGAACCGTAGTCTATTCCCCTTCCCCCCTGTATTTAGGCCCTCGCGCCCCCTATCCTATCGGCATGCAACTTCTCTTTTCCAAAGGATGCCGCGTGGAGATCCCTTCCTTATAGAAGCCCCTCCCGACGTCCCTTGACTTGCTTAGATGTTCGGCAGAGGGCCTTTACAATTATAGTTCCCGTCCCCGCTATTTTCCTACCCGTCAGTCTGCCCCCAGTACATGAACCGAGTGCGGCGTCCCGTTTGGCCGAGGCTGGCAGCTTTCAACAGGCGCTCGCCCCCTCCTTTGGTTCGTTTCCCGTAGGGGCAGCACTTTTTTCCGTGACGATGTCGGATCGCTTTCGTACAAGGGTAAGTCAATGTCCTCGGTGTTCGTTATTTATGAAGTTTTTTCTTTTTGCCTCACCCTCTGCCCGCTGTGACTTCTTCGGATTCACCCTCTAAGACTTGCTTCAAGTACGACCCCTTTTTTTGAAGCGAGTCCTCGTACCCCTCGATTCTGTTTTCTATCCTTTTCCCCCCTCATGAAAGCGGCTCGACCTTCACTTCAAAGTGCAAGTGCTTTGTTTTGTCCCTGTGACGCCTCTGATGTGTATTGGGTGAGGGCGTGATGCTCTCTCGCTCTTTCTCCCTGGGCGTCCTCTCCTTATTCTTTGTTTTCCGCGGGGGACTTTTCCCTAGATTTCGCCGTCCAGAAGGTTCTTTCGTTCGATTACTCTATCCATGAGACTTTTGCCGTCGGTTCTGGTTTTTCTGCTGGTGGCTCCCTCCGTAGACGCACGCGGTTATCTGCATATTACTCCCGCGTTTTGGTACGTTGTTTAAGGTTCACTTCCACCCTGCTAGCCACTCTGTCGTTCGAGGCGAACTCGCCCAAGTAGAATTGACACCTCTTCAACTCGTCCCTTTCGTCCCGGACCAGTGCTTTTCTCGAGTTACTCTATGAACGGCCCCCCCGTCAGGTCAAGCGCATAAACCTGGCCCTCCCAATTTAGCGCCCCTCCCCCACGTGCTCAGTTTCCCTCTTGCGCCGGCGATTTTCGAAGAAACTCTCTTTTTTTCTCGATATGTCTGAGACAGTATGACCCCGTTGCAACGAACTCCTCAACAGATCGGCGAGTGCGCGACCCTTGCAGTCCCTCCATTCGGCCCTTTCGCCAACGTCCGGCAACTCACCTTAGAGAGACACTGGATGTTGAACCAACGTTGTTCGTACGTTGCCTGTGCGTTTCGACCCAGAAAATCCAGCCCCTTTCTTAAGCCAGTATTCCGCCCACCCCTGCTATGCCCCCCCGCACCCCCCCAATCAAAATCCCTGCCCGCGTGCAGCACGACTCCGGTCAGTTGTTAGTACGCTGCGCAATTTCTTACCAGGCTGCGGCCACGAGTTCGGTTTTTGAGTCCCCCCCTTCTTCCCCCCAGTTCCACCTTCATAGGAGCGTCCACCACTACTGGCGACCCACCCGATTTGCCTCGCTTCCACTCTTCTATCACCACCTTTTTTCATAAAACCCCCCCGATGTTTCTCCACACCCCGAGAGTTGATGCCTACCCAGGAAAGCACAGCTATCCTCTCGATGCCCACTCCAGCCTTTGCGCTCTTCCCCCGAACACCACTGTTTTGCCCTCTCACACCTTCTCCTTCGTTTAGACGCTCACACTCTCCAAAGACCAGCTGCTTCCGCCCGCCGACAACTTGACCAGCCCCATCGCCCTCCTTCCTTGGATCCCGTTTCCTTCCTTTTCAAACGTTTCCCCCCAATTTCGAGATATAGAATGACCGCCCCCTGACCAGCATTCTAACTTTCTTCCCCCCCCCCTCGACTTGAGACTCACTCCCCACGTTGTTTCCCCCCCTTCCCCCGGTGTAATCAGCGACTCTTCTTCTGCCCTTTCGTCTAAGAAACTTTCCCACCCCCCCTCCCCCTGACGGACACCCCTCAACGCAACTCTCGGCCTTCCTCGTGATGGTCGTATTTTTTTCCTTTTTGCTTTTCTCGGCACCTCTAATGTTTTTTTGTTGGGTCATCAACGGTTTTTTTCTGGTCCCCAGTTCAATGATTCTTGGAAGCCTATTTTGACACCTTTGCTTCGTTTGCACTGCCTGCTCGTAAAAGTTTTTGCACACTCACCTCCCTGTTCCCGGCCACTGTTCTTGTCACTGTGCCTCCTCAAAAGGCGTGTGTTCCCTCGTGGGGTTTTTGTTTTTTTGCCCCCATGGCGGAGGCAGTCCGTTCTTGGATGGCGGCACTTAACCGTTCGTGACATGACGCTAACGCTCCTGACAACGCACTCGACACAGACTGCTCTGAATGTCTCCCCTACTGTACCTCATGTCCTAGAACGGCGCTCACACTGACCCTTACCCTACGGAGAGCATTATGGACGCCCCCCCCCTCTATGGGCGCGTATCTGCTCTCACATAGTTAGCTGTCAGGCCTGCTTGCTAAAGACGGACCCGACGCTCCGCCCTCGACTTTCAAAGACATTAGAGCGTACCCTCACCCTCGCGCGGGGCGGTCTCCCTCTTTCCTCCCGTTTTGTTGTTTATCTCTATGGTTATCGTCCTTCTTTTGTTCTTGTTCCTTTTCCTTTTTGAGTAAATCTCGCCCTTGTGTTTTTCGCTCTTTTCCGTTGTGTTTTTGTCCCCTTCCTCCGAGTTTCCTTCTCGCTCGTTCTTTTATGACGGTGCCGTCCAGAATTACGTCGCCGTAGGTGTCCGAGGAGGTGTTTCCAAGGGTGAGAAGTGCGATTACCTGAGGTTGTCTACGTCGATACATGGCCGTCCAGTAGTGTTCTTCCGCGTGGCGTTGCTGGTCGCTTTCGGCCCCCTTGGTGTGGTACGGTCATCTTTTGACTGCGCCTGCCGCCGCCTCTGCCTACTTAGGTGTGGTGCCCCGCCGCCCGTAAGAAGTAGTGTCCACTTGCCGGATGCAGTACTTGTCTTTGGTTTCCCGTCGACTCCCATTTTTCGGACAGCTCAGGCTTTACGCTCCTTCCTGGTTTTCTCCTTTTTCACGACGCATGGAAAGTCCTCCCCCTCTTCCACAGCTTTCAAACTTTACCCAAAACAAATTTGGCAAACCTTTCACCTAAGACCGTCGGGATGAGCCCACGAAGGTCAGGCTCGGGACTGTCTTGGCATTTTGGTTTGTCTCTCTCTTTTCCTTTTGGATAGATGTTCTTCTCCGCTAGACAGCACATCTCTGAGGCCGGCGGGTATCCTGAAGTGACAACTTTCTATTGTGGGCAACTTGTCCTTCCTTGTTTTTCGATTTGGTTTCCCATTCGGATCCTCTTCCCATTGGGTGCCTCTTTTTTCCGTTTCGTAATGAGAAGTTACTCGGTGAGAGGTTCATTTGTTTAATGAGGGGCGGTTTTTGGCTTTGATGCTCTTCCGTAGTTTTTCCTTACTTAAATGGTGTGGATGTTTCAAAGGGGGTTGCCGTGGCGCATCCGTGAGAATTGGCCGTCTCTCTGCCTTCGCGGGGGGGCCGGTTGCTCGCTGCTAGATTGTGTTTGAACCTGGTGTTGTTTGTTGTGAATCTCGTTTGTGGTGCATGCTCCTTGGTTTTTCCTCTCCTGAAGAGTAGGGTGTTTTCTGGGACTTTTTGATCTTCGATGATGTGGATCTGGTTGTCTTTCTTCCACGCGGCTCAATCCTCTGGCCCCGGCTTTGTTCTGACTGGAGGTCTTTTTTTCTCGCGACCGGAAGCTGGACCTTGAGTATGAGTGCTCTCTCTTTTTGATGTTTTGTGCGGGCGGAGTTGCGAGTTTTCCGCCTGGTTGGTCGGAGTAGTTTGTTGGCGTTTATGGGTTCGGCCCCATCCTGTAATCCAGACCCCCCTGTTTTACACTTAGGATTGGCTCTCGTCTGAGGCTTGTGTGGGAGTATTTTCTCAGAGGTTAACTTTATCAAGGGAGGCATCGCGCTGCTCTAATTTCTCTTTTTTTTTCGGTTCCGAGGGCTTTCCGGTAGAGGCTAGATAGAGTTTGTTGTAAAAGATCTGCGTATCTCCCCGGATGTTTCCCTGACCTTGGTCGCTTTCTGGGTCATGTTTTTCTTTTTTACATGTAGCTTCCTCCCCACGTGTGATCCTCTAGGCGTAGAGTTTTTGCAGGCGTGACGATGATGTCCTATTTGGACTCCCTTGTCGACCTTTGACGTTTACTTTCTCCTTTACTTCAGATGTGGTCCGTCTGTTGCTTTTCGAATCCCTTAAGATTATCGATGCACTATAACTATTGCTGGCCTTCCCTTTTTCAACCTTTCTGGCCCTTTCATGAAACTCTTCCTCACCCCCCCCTCCTGTATAGTGCTCTCTCCTCTTCAGAATCTTTCCCCGGGTCCCTGCGACTTGACCCCCCATAGCGACCTTCCACTTTTAACGGCGTTTTAAACCCAGACGTCCAGATAGTCCCCTGATCCTTCCTCTCGCCTAGCCTCACCCATCCCCCTGTCAATTTACCCATCTTCATATTACGAGAGATGTATGCCTTTTTGCTTGATATTTGCCGCGAACACCGCGCGTCTTTTTTGTCATTCCTTTCTCAGTATTACTGGTAGAAGCCCTTATTTTTTTTTTCCCGTTCCCCATCTTCTCTTGTGTGAGCCAGTGATTCCCCCGCTAGCCGAAATGCCTCATGATTTAACCCTTGTAGGTTCATCGCTGCAGACCGTCTAGCATGTTATGACGGGAACCCTCCGTCGCACGTTTCTTCGCACTGGCTCGTACGCTCTTTTCGCCCCGGACGCAGGTTTCGACGTCATCTTTCATGTAAGGAATGATCGGACGTGTAGTTTTTTCAACCGACTACCTTCTTTCACCACGCTGCCCCTTCCGCCGCTTGTCCTACGACTGTTTTCCCCAGTCCTTGCGGAGTGATTTTTCTTCTTGATTGATCTACCCCTCTGAATATTGTCCTTCGAGAATTTTGAACCTTTACACGCGTGTTGCGTTCTGGTACTTTCTCTTTTCTGTTAATACCTTTCTCTTTCGCTATATGCTCCGCGCCTGCGCACTCTTCGAATCTGGTTCTTTGATTGAGGTAGGAGAATCATCGATGTCCGACTCGCATCTGTTGAATCCCTTTGTCGTTTTTTTTCTACCCCAGTAGGGCTTCGTTTTCTTTGCCCCTTCTTGCTTTCTGAAAAGCACCTCTCATCTAGAGAAAATCACGTGCTTCCCTTTGCGGGCAGAATTTTCAATCGTAGTCTTTTATGCTTCCCTTTCCTTTAGCTTGTCTTTTTTTTTTCCTAAGTCTTCAACGCCCATGATCCCCTACTGGCGAGCAGAAGATATTAGTGAACTCTTCGTTGCTTACCTTGGCGCTAAACCCTTCCATGTCCCATAATACGTTTTTGTTTTGCCTTCTCTTCCCCTTATGTCCTGAAGATTTAGCCGCTCGAGGTGAGCCGATAGGAGTGCTGTCGGGGTCTATGTGCGTTTGCCCGTCTCCTTTTTCTTCGATCGAGGGCTTATCGCATTTCAGTACTCCGCTTCGTCGGACCTTCGCTGAAGTTCAGGTCTCTACGACGAGGTTATTAGGTTTCATGAACTCCTTCATACCGCTCCGCGAGGGCCCTGAACGAAAGACGGGCCGACGGTCCCCCTATCTCGTTTTCAGAGCTGTCCCCTCCCCGTTCTTCATTTCTCCTTTTTTTGGCTTGTTCGAATCCCCCTTTACAAGCACCCCAGATTTCTCATAAGTCCGCCTTTTTTGACTGTTTCAGACTTTTATGTTCTTGACACGTCGTACGATTCATTTTCAGTATCCTTCTGACTAGGCCCCCACCGCGACTGTCATCAATCGTCCTTACTGTCAACCCCGATGACGCGCTGTTGGAGATCATCCCTCCCTCTTCCCAGCCGATGGGCGTGTCCCCGTTCGTCGCCGGTCGGTCAAGCTGCCTTGCCCTTCTTTCTTTGTGAACCCTTTTGTTCTTAGTTCCCCGCTCCTTTATGGACCCTGAAATTTATGAGGCTGCAATGCTTTTAGTGGTGTGGTAAATCTCGTTCCAATTGCTGTCTTGGTTTTTTTTCTTCGTTTTGAGATCCATTCTCGCTGCCTGGAATCTATGTTACAAGGTTGGCAAATATTGTCTTTTCGGAGGCGCGTCACCCGAGACTGCTTGTGATTCCTCCGTTCGTTGCCTCAAAGTTACGATTCCCGAATGGCTTTCCCATCCCTACGGTCCTTGACTTCAGTAGAAATTACATCTTTTTACGCGTGTGATCTTTTGATTTTTTGACCCCACATACCGCATCTGCTCCTAACTTGCCTTCCCTTTTTAGCGAGCATGCAGATTTTGCCCTACTCGATGGGTTTTTCGGGCGTGATGCGCCTAAACGAGAGAAGGACTATGGCGCCTTGGGTTTCCGCTTCTTTTTTTCCTTTCCAGTATGCGCCTCGCAGTACCCGTGGATTGCACAGGCTTCTCGTAGCCCCTCTTCAAGAGCGGTCCCCCCGGTCCCGATTACTTCCGTCGCTTTAGCTCTGGCTGTCGTTGTCCCGGCAATTTTCCGGAACCTATTAATCGTCTTGTTTTGGGAGGGGCCTCCCCCTAAAAGTTCGTCCACTTGTCTTTCGCCGGCGAACGCGCACTGCTGCTTTTCCGACAATCCCTTTCGTTCCCCCCGTACTCCTCTCCGAAAAGTGTTTTTTCTGCCCGTCGCGCGCCCCTCAATGAATTCCCCCCCGGCGTCCCCCAATCTCCGCCCGTCCTTGGTCCGGCGCGCTCGTCTAGCTGTTGCCCGTCCAAAAGAGCTTTATGCCCTTGAGAAAGAAGACCCCTCTTTTACCCGGCACTTCAACGATTAGCGGTTCTACCTGCGTCCTCCTTCTTTTCTTCCCGATTGCCCAGCCGGACGCCACATTAACCCCTGACGGCCTAACCCCTCTCTCTCACTCTTTCCCAAGTTGTCCGGGACGTGCGGGCTTTTTGCTCAATACCGACTTTTTTCCCCGTGCCGAACCTCCTCCCCCCCTGAGAAATCCCTGAAGAACACAACTGCCCCCCCGCACGAACGCGTTAGTCCTCCCCTTTTTAACGTTTTCTTGCAGCGCGTGCGCCCCAATCTCCTATATGCATTGTCCCTTTTTGTTACACGTGTTATTTTTTCCGAGGTTACCCCGTTCATCATGCTCTGCCAAAACGATTTTTTCACCCCGATTTCCGTCCTCGCTCCCCCCCCTCCCCCTTCCGAACACCACCGAGCTTTCACGACCCCAAAACACAAAGAGGTGTACCGAGTTCTCAGCGTTTTTCATGACCCTTCCACCCCATTCGCTCAGCTAGATCATAAAGTTGGAGTCCTCCGAGCGAACCCTTACACCCCCTGGTTGAACACGACACCCATTTTTTCTCGATAACTACATTGCGTCTTCCCTTTCAAGTAGACTATACGACCCCTCGCAATTTTAACCCCCCCAATAGAGAGCACTTGAAAACAACGGTCTTTGGAAGGATCTCCCCCATTATCCCCATTTTTTGATCTTTCTTACAGGCAAGAAAAACCCTCGTTTCTAAACATTTTCTTCCCCCCTATAAGGGAGTAACCCCCTTTGTCAACTCTCCCAGGCCTCTGCTACCAGGAGTCGATGCGATTCGCCACATCCCCTCCCACCCCCCGCGTTTTTCCCAACCGCCAAACGTTCCCGTTTCCTATTTCTGTACCGTTTTGTGCTTCAGGACCCAGCTTATGTGCTTAGTCTGCTCCCCCCTCCAGGGTTGTTTTTTTCCCCTTGGCTTCTCCCCGGTGTGTATCTTTGAGGTTCCCTTCCCCCTCTTCGTGCAGTCCTCGTCTTCCAACCCTCTCTTGTAGTGAGGTTGTTACACCGTCGCTAGTTGGCACAAAAAGGCCCTTGCCTGGCCATGCTCCCGGCAAGTCCCCCAAACTGCTGGTAATGCGGCCTCCCACCCCGTCGGAGGAAAGGCCCTGGCGTGAGGGCTCCCCCGGTGACCCTGCTTTTGACAGACCAACGGCACGTCGCGAACCGATGCCTACTCCTGTCTGTCCTTTTCCTGTGACCTGCGAGCACACTTCCCCCCCCTACCAACTTCACACTACTGCCTGACGGCTATGATTGACACGAAGGGTTCCTTCTTTTTTTTCGGTCTGACATTCCCTCTTGTTCGTTTCACTGACTTTCGCAAGAAATTCGCCCTCTCTCCTCTCTTGATCCTTACTATACGGAGAATGCGGCCCTACCCCAAGTGTAGAGCCACCCCCCTCTATCTTTGCTCTCCGTTTTTTTTTTTAGAGAGAGGGCTCACAGCGCATTTTCCTCTTTCCGTCTGAGTCATCGCCGCCGGCTTTTCAGTCTTTTTTCGTTCGGGCGGTTAGTTCAGTTAGCGAGACGCTCGACCTTTTCTCCCCCCTATACGGTGAGACTCAGGCCTTCTGCCGTAGGGTACAGTGCAGGTTCCCATTTTTTGCTACGTTCGAGTATGATTTTATTGTTCTTACAGACAGGCCGGCTGCAGTCGGTTTCTTCCTTGGCGTTTTACGTTCTTTTCGCCCTTTTTTTTTTTTGAGCCGCCGCCCATTGCTCCTCCCTGCCCGACGTTGACCCCGTTACAACGCCTTTTTGTTGAACTTGCAGTGTTGTCCGCCCCTTTGACCCAATGTTGAGTATTTTCTCGACGGGTCGCTCCGCAGGTCCCTGGACTTCCGCGCCCTACGGTCCCCAAGACTTCTGGCAACTCCCTCATTTTAAGACCCTTTCCCCCCCGACCTTTTGCATCCCCGGTACCCCCAAACCTTCTTTTAGAACTCCTCAGCAAAAGAGGATGGTCAAACGTCCGCTTCAGCCTTTGAATTACTAGAGTTTGGCGGTGGTTTGTTTTTCGCTGCTAGGTTCCTTGTGTGATCCTGTGATGCATCGATCCTCCCCTAGAATTCGATTAGCCCCGTAGCTGTACTTTAATTTCCTTGGACGCTTTGTGGCAGACGCTTTTTCCTGATTGCTTTCTTTTTGCTGAATATTAGGTAGTTTTTCCGTGTGGGTGACCTTCAATTTTTCTTTGTTATTCGTCCCTTTTTTGGAGAAGGGTAGACGTTTGGTTCGCGGTTGGCGTCGGGTGGATGCCCGGGCTGCGTCTTTCTCCTTCTTCTGCTTGCCGTTTCTTGACTGTGTGGATTGTCAAAACGGTGTTGTTGTCGTGGCTCCTTCGGAGCAGGTGAGAGCTGCTGCGGCGCTGTGTGGGTTCCACGATTGAATGTTTGGTAAAATTGGGTTTTGTTGTCTTTTAAGATTTGTTTTTCCTGCGCATTGAGCGCAGCGTTCGCTCGGTTGGGGTTTTTCTCGCAGGCTGATTTATATGGGGGAGTACGCGGCTCTCGAGTGCTCTAGTGGAAGTTGCATGGGCGGTGCTTTTTTCAGCGCTGCGGATTGGAGTTGTAGTCTGAACTTTTAGTTTAGTTTTTTTTTTTATGGGTGCTTGGCGAGTGGCGCCTTTTTGTGCGTGAGTGTGGAGTCGTGCTGCTTCTTTTTTCGGCCCCGCATTTCCGAACCCTTGTTTTTTCCACGCTCGTGGCTTCGTCGTTGTTTTGTCTGGTCCGTGATTTTTTGGTTCTTCTTTCTGGGTTTTTTTTCCTTTAGAGGCTGATAGACGCGCTCTCCCGTGTTCCCTCTTGTTAGGTAGTCGCAGCGCTGAGCGCTTTTTGGCTACTCTCTCTTGTCTAACTGCTGCACGATTTTGTGTCCTCTTGCGTCCGGGGCCGTTTTTCCCCTTATGTTTCGCGGCGTTCACTTCCCCTGACCATTTGGGCGGCTGCATCGGGCCGCCTATGGAGAGTGTGATTTCGCCCCTGCGAGTGTGAGCTTTCGGGCGCGACGCCTCTTTAATGTTTTGCGGTTTCTACCGCCCGCCCTACCCCTTGATTCTTTTGCTCCCGCTTGTTTCTGGTCATACCCCAGTGCGCCACCCCCCCTCCCTGTCTTTACGCCCCTCCTGAGAGTTGATCGAGCTCTCCTACATCCATTCACGGGCCGCGCTTCTATATGCGAAAGCCCCAACCTTAACGGCCTGGCACCACAGTTAGATCGCCCCCTCTTACGTGCGCGGTTCTGCTGCATCCCCCCATACACCTCATAGATATCTTCAGAGCGCAACTCAATTTGCTCGGCCCGATCCGCTTTCGGTCTGCCCTGCGGACCTGCATTCGTAGCTAGTGTGTAGGAATTAATTCTTCTCCCTGGATCTACGCACTTTTTTTATTAGTTTGAGAAAGAGAGGAAGTATTCACCCCCAGCGTCTATTGTGTGCGCCGCGCCTTAACCCGCTCCCGTCCCTCTCTTCCCTGATGTACCCCCTTAGGTTCCTCTTTTCCTTCTCTTTTCTCTTTGATCTTCCCCCTGACTTTCCCACCCGACGTTAGCGCTTTTTTATTTATCGTCCACTCCCCTCTTGCAGCAGGTGCGCCGCCTCTTATTGGAAATGCTGCGCGACGTGTACCTCCCCGAAGCCGTCACCGATGAACTTCTTGCCCTGAAGCAAGTACTGCCCTGTAACCGTGCCGTTCTTATTATCGTGATGATATCCATAGCGGCCATTTATGCACGGAGATGACTTAGTGCCATGTCCCTCTCGTTCTTTTGAGCTGGCCTTCCTGTCGGATCTGTACCTCCTACTTTTTAGAAGAGATCTGCCCCTCCGACGCCAAAAGTAGAAGTCCTGTTCGTATTGTTTAGTGATCTTCGCGCTCTCGCCCACGGCCTAGATGTCCTTTCCCGTTTTCCCAGACAGTTCCGTCGGTGGTTTCTTCCATGCGTTTTTTTTAGGTTCCAGGCGAGGAGTTCGGTGTCCCACCGCTTCCCCGCTCTTTAGTCGCCCCTGCCACTTGCTTTTCATATCGAGGGCCGCCCTGAGTTTCGTCTGTCTGTTTCCCTCAGGACGCCCTCGCCTGAGGTTTCCTCTTCCGGTACGATTCAACCTCTTGAGCACGTACGAGAACGTCATCCCTTTCAATGCCGGTTCCCTTTTCTTAAACGCCGTCTATCTATTTTAATCCTCTTTTTTTGTTGTGTATGAGTGCCCAACTGCTTGCCTTCTACCGTTCAAGCAGTTGTTTAAAAGATAGCGTAGGCTTCTTTGGCTCTGGTCGGTTGCCCATCTTCGTCAGTAGAGACTTCATTGGTGCTTCACCGTATTCATTCAAAGACGTTGGTCGTTCGGACGCCCCCAGCGCTGAAGCAAGTTTTTTTTTCCGACTGATTTTTTGTTATCAGGCGGTCATCACTTCCCGAATTAGTTTGCCTCTAAGACGGCCCTCTTCCAACAGCTCCCTTTGCTTAAAGCGTGCTATTCCTCGGCCGTGTTTCCTCCTACCAGAAAAGATCCAGCACACTCTTCTCAAGGACGTAGAGGGTTGGCCGTTTCGGGCAGATCGGTCACCGTCTTCGTTCCCCTCCCTTATCGCGGGTCCCCGCGCGTTTGATAAGGTTCGGCCATTCACAAACTTTCAACCATGCAGATGATATCATTACCGCTTGTGAAGCCTCCTGCCTGTTTTCGTCCACGTTAGATGTCTGGTCCCTCTTTTCTTTCCCCCTTTTTTAATTTTGGAACTCCTTCGTGAGGTTCATTCAACGTTCGTGCATTATGGCCACTACATTTAAAAGAGGCTGACGAACATTTGCCGATTTCTTTTTTCCATCTGCGGACAATGCGCTCTTGCTTTTTTTCCTTTGGGTTCGCCTAAAGTTCCGTTCCCTCTTTCGGAGATTTCAACAATGTTTTTTCCTTATATGGTCGTTCTTGTAGAGGATGTATGTCTCCTTTCCACTCTACCCTTTCCTTCACTTCCTTCTGGTGCGTTTTCCCCCGAACGTGCTCCCAAGTACGACGGTACTCCTCCTGAAGATCATTCTCCTGATTAAGCGCAACGCCGCCAGCGTTCTCGCCCGAATGCCTGAGTTGGAGTGCCGAGGTGTAAGCAAGCTCTGCTTTTTTTTTTGAGGGCGTTTGACGCTACTCCCCTTGATGGACATTTTAGGGCAGATTTTTTTTCGGATGGTTGAACTCTTCCTGGGTGGGAAGTTTCTCCTTTTGTTGTTTTTCCCGGGGGGATGCAGCTTTCGTTCTCTATCACTATGTTAGGCACCCCCCCCTCGGTTCGTTTCGGGCGCCGCTTTTTTTTTGTTGACGGCCCCTCAAGCGTTCGAAGGCAGTTGAATAAGCGGTTCAGGGCGGGGCCTGTTTTAACAGCTCACCGCTTCCCCCGGCTCCTTTCCAGACCATCGCCCACGTCGACCCGTGGCTTCCCTTTTTTCCTAAATTTCGGGCCCTCATGTCCGAGCCGAGAACCAGCCCCATCTGATCGGGGTTGGTGCTTCCCATCGAATTCCTTATCACCCTTCCATATTGCAGGACCCCGTGTGCAGCGTGTCGTCTGCGATCTTTTCCTCGACCAACACCGCCGATCTCTGATTCTGCTCTCTTGACCTCGGTTCCCTATCTTCCTTCGCGGTGCTCTGCGCGACCCGTCCCTGCAGCCCGTTGCCCTCTGGCCTCGGCCTTCCCTTTTTCAATTCCGGTTTCTTTTTACTTCGCGCCACATACCTCTGTGTGAACAAGTTGCCGAGACTTTCCTATGGTGGTCCCCTCCCCATAAAGAACAGTACTCTCCCCTTGCCCCCCAACCGGGCACCCGCATCATCCGTTTTTCCACCCTCACAGCCCCTCACGCCCTAGCCGCAAAGCCAAGATTTTCATGTCTTGCAGCCGATTCGCAACGCCGCCATTCACCTTACACTCTCAGGTTCCATGTTTATTTTTTCGGCAGGCCCCCCCACATATTTCCCCCCCGATAACGGCGAACAACTGCTTGCGTTCTTTCGCTAACCAGCGCGTCCCCACGAGCCCTTTCCCAAGGCAACAACCAACAACTCTGTCCCCCCGATCAGAGCTCGCTGAGCCACCTTTACCTCTGCGATAACTCTGAGCCCACCCTCTGTCGAGTCGAACGACCACCACACAACCCCATCTCCCCCCCCCCCCACCCCCCCCCCCCAAAACACACCACCCCCCAACCACAACCCACCACACACCCCGTTTTTTCCCACGACCCACCATTCTCGAACTTCAGGAGAAACCTCCGGAAACTAACTCACCTCGCTATCCGCCCGAAGCAATACTTGAACCAGCCCTTAGAACCAGACTCCCTTGACCTAAAATTCCCGATTCCCCACACGTCATTCACCCACAGTCTCCCTCGTCACTCAGAATAGTTGAACCGCAAAACACCTCCGGCCTACCCTTTCTTGGCCCTATTAAGTGTTTTCTTTCCCCTTCACAGTGAGAGCTAGACTGCATAAGAGTCTTTCGTTCTGAATTTATCAGCTCCAACCCCTTACACCCCTCACCGCGGCTACCCCCGTAAACACCAGAAACCCGTCTCCAGAATCGGAGTTTCTTTCTATTACCCGTGGTGTCATTCCCGCGTCCCTTCTTCTATTTGCTCACTTGGTTGTGTTTACCTTTGCATGATTCACCGTGTTTCTTTTTAGGGATTTCTTGTGCCATTCTATGGTAGGAACCGTTCGCGTCGTGCCACTGCGGTAGGCGAACTCCTTGCCACCAAATACTCCCTTTCACAAGTGTCCTCGTTCGGCCCCACCTCCTCCAACTTTTTTTACGGCGCTCAAACTTTCCGGCGGGCAGATTCTCTTGCCCTTTTTTTCTCCCTCAGTTCTGACCTCCTGCTGACCTGACGACCCCCGTACAAGAGACGACCCGTCCTTCTCCTTCCTTTCCATGTGAAGCTTTTAAAACATATCGTGCCCGTTCGCTGCATTGCCCCTGGCCCGATTCTTCCTGGTCCCTTTTTTCCTGTAAAAGATCAGTCCCCGCGTTTCGGCGAAATGCCACCTCTATTGTCTCCACTCGCAAGACGGACGCCTCGAAACCCCCCGCGGATTTGACGGAGAAGTCTGTCCTCCCCGACGGCGTGTCTGCCATCTCCTCTTTCCCCTCCTTTGTTGAGATCGTCTGGTCCTCGATTTTGTCGTGCTCTTCTCCCCGCTTTTAGTCCATCGCCTTTTGTTTTCTTATTTTTCTTATGCTGCGATTCGGTGTCCTTTTTCGATTGGTGCCTTTCGCTCTTTTCCTTTTTCCTCTTTTGTCGGTTTCTCCCCTGAATCCCGTCTTTTCTTTTGTACGAGTTTTTCCCTTGGTCCCAGTGAGCAGCCATTAGGTCCCTGAATCGTATCTTCCTCCCTTCCTTAGAATCTAGCTTGGCGCTGCTTCTCTTTCCCTCTACCCTTTTCAGTGGTCGATCCCCCCCCCCTTCAAGAACAGCCCTCCTCCATTGCCGAGTCCGCTCCCCGCGTGTTTTTGACCGACGACCCCCCCCTCTTTTTTATCTTCCCCGCGGATTCTTTTTTCTTGCCACTGGTTTTCTTTTTTCCTTTTTTTTCCCTTTTTTTCGCCTCCCCGCTACTTGATCGCTCTTTTGAAGAGATTAGCACACGAAGCCTCACATTCCTCCCCCCGAGCCGGTGAGAATTTCCTTTCCCACACTTCTTTTTTCCACGCACCTGTCCGCGGGAATTAGCCACTCGTTAGCACCTCTGGAACTTCCGAGCGTTTGGTTTAGTCCTTTTCTGTGTTTCCTTTTTTTTTTGGTGGATTCCGAATCACTTACTTTTTTTTTTTATCCCTGGGAACTTTCTTTATTTTAAGGAAGAGTCATCCTTTGAAGTGGAAGCCTTCGGGTAAGACCCCCCTTTCGGATGATGTGCCCATGTTGGCGGTTCCTCTTGGGCTCCCCCCGCTCGTCCCTTGTTTTCCCCCATTCCTTTTGTCTTTCCCTTTGCCGTGCCTTTGGCGAGTTGGAGGGTTAAGGAGTTGCTTTTCCGTATACTCTTTTCGCTTGTTTCGTAGCCACGCTGCCGTCCTCTCCCTTTTTGTGGCATCGTTCAACCCGGTTTTTTTCGTTGGAGCTCGCGCAGTTTCTTATGTTTGTGTCATCTGCTCTTGGGTGGCGGGCTCGTGATAAAGTTACTCGATGTGGGTAAACCTCGTTTTTTTTTGTGTTCCTCGGCTTTACGCGCGTTTGAATTAAGGCGATCTGTTTTTTTCTCTTGATTTTTTTTACTCTGAGCTCTTCTTTGCTTTTATGTTCCGCGTCCCCCTTTCGTGTCATGGTCCCTCATGAATGGGGGAGTTGTTGCGCCTCCTTCCAGAGTTACGTGACTTATGCTTTCTCTCGCTGTTTTTGATGTTGTTTTTTCTGAGTGAGGGCGCTTTTCGAGTTGGTCCGGTTGAGTAGTGAGGTATTTGTTCATGGAGGACGGCCCCTCGTGCACGTCTCGTCCCCCAGTCAACCATCGGTTTGTTTTCGGTGTATGTGTTCCGGCGTGCTTTCGTCCGGGCCCCTTCGTGAAAGGGTGAGCGTCTGCATCGCTTCTCGACGATTGTTGCTTTCGCAACGAGGTCCTTCTTCTCGTGCAGTTTTTTAGAGCTCTTTATTTGGAATGTCTCCTCTCCCTCTGCACGCTTTGTGGGAGATATTGTTGGGATTGTTGGTTGCATTCGTCCGCGCGCACGTGCCGTATCTGTTTTTCGCTTGAGCGCCCGTTCGTTCGTTGACCCTATGAATGAACTGGTGTAGCCGGTCCTTTTTCTTTTTCGCATTTTGCGTCCTCAACCACCTGTTGACGATTTTAGGTTTAGTCCTGCCCCGTACCCTCAATTTTGATTCAAGCTGCAGTAGACAACAGGTTCTTGATGTTCCTTTCCACGTTAAAAGCAGCGGCGCCCCTGCTTCCCTCTTTCTAAAAGAATCTTTAATCGTCTCGCTGAGATATCATTACCGGTGTCTGGTGCTTCCGCGAAAAGCCCCCCCATGCATTCGTTCCCCCCTCGTCCGTCTCGCCCCTCTCGCGCGGGTGCAGCACGCCCTCCCCCCGACAAAGTAATTGCTTTTCTTTAAAAATCTAGTAGAAAAGTATGCACCTTTTTCCCGGTCGAGAGCAGTCTTGCATTCGGCATCCATCGTGAGTCTTAGGTTCGACTTTTCCCTCTTTTAGTGTCTGTCTATCTTCTTTTCTTTGTTGATCGGTCCTCTCCTTCAATTGTGCGCTCCAGGAGCTATCCGCCGCTTCTACCATGCTCGTGAAAACTTTTAGGTTACGATCCGACCTGTTCCTAGTTCCAGAGTCCCCTTCGTTGTTAAAACCCCTCCATTACGGCGCATTGCGAGGTCCGATTCCCCTCCCCCCTGCATTTGAGACGAGTCATGTACGTTCCATTCAGAGTCATTTTCTTGAAACCGCGCCGCGTTCACCCCCAAGAGTTCTTTCCCTGCCGTAGTGAACGAAATCCGCAATTTTTCCTCCCACAGTTCTTCGGTCTCTTCTTCTTTCTGCTTTCTTCAAGTTACTATTGTGTTGAAAAGGCGATGCCTTTTGACATTGCTTCTGTGGTTCCTCTTGCCTCTGTCGTATTCGTTTTTTTATTGACCCTCTCCCCCCGCTTGTTCAGTTTAAGAGAACTACTCTGATAAGGATCCAGAAAACCTTCGAAGCATTTCAGAATCTGTGGAGGATTGGTTTGAGACCAGGCATCGATGCACTGGCGAAAGCCGAGTTAGCTGTGTTTTTTTTTTTGGGTGTGTTGTGTGGTGGAGGTTACCTAGGGAATTTAAGCCCTTCGATCTCTTTGTTTACTCCCTTTCCCATCTTCGTAGAGCCCCGCAGTGCTCGACGTCTAGGCCGAGCTTCTTTTTGTCCACCCCCCCCCCAATATGAGAACGTTTGCAGCCCTTCCGCGGTCGCCATTAATCACTAATTTGCCCGCCAAGGATATCGCCCCTTCCCGCTGACCCTTGCTCTTTCTTCCCCCTCACGCCCTTTCAA
>Ga0179591_1299187_pt1 | contig 17164 bp, 24 predicted proteins | sample CZOMad2_1_08_16f_FD_182891 | JGI IMG/M metagenome (GOLD analysis project Ga0179591, IMG submission 182891) | Vadose zone soil fungal communities from Angelo Coast Range Reserve, California, USA - CZOMad2_1_08_16fungal (PacBio error correction) | ecosystem: Environmental > Terrestrial > Soil >... | reverse complement strand
CCCACCCGTAGTCCCCCGCCACCCTCATTTTTTTCCCGCGCAAACCCGCCACCTACAAGTTTTCTTCGTCAAACCTGGCGCATCTGGTTTCCATTCCTCTTTCTCAAGGAGTTTCAAATTCCTTCCCCTGATCCCTTTCTTGGATGTGAGGAGCAATGGAGCGTTATCGATGAGCGTCTTTTATTACCATACTTTTTTTTTTATTTGAGATCATAAAATGCCTAGTTAACCCAGTTGCCCCGGAGGCCGGTGTGCCCTAAATCATCTCCCCCTTGGCCTTGGGCGCCTCCGCCCAACGTTTACAGCCTCCAACAGAAAATTATCAGAGAACTTCCAGTTTCCCCCTTCCTCTGCTTCTGAAATAGAACCATAAGGATTCATCTACCACTTTCAGCCCCCTTCCCAGAGTATGAATTATTTTCAGTTTTTTCTGCGTGGTTATGTTTCAATGGATTGTCGAAACAACACGAGGGAAGAAGCACACTCGACTATTCCCCTTTCTCTCTCCTCCCCCCCCCAATCCCCAGCACGACCATCCCCCCCCGTAAAGCGTGACGATCCTCCTCCTTTTTTTTCTCCCAAATACCCCCCCCTTTTCTCCTCCCACCACCCCCTGAAAACGTTTCCATACTTGATTGCATCCAGCCCTTGCCAGAGGTTTAGTCTCTGTTTTTTCTTTGCCTCAATTTTTTAGGCTCGGTGCTTTATAGGAGTTCGGTTAGCCTGACTTTCTAAGCTCTTTCTCTCCCTCCAGTCCCACGCATTGGCGCTGAATTCCTATGATTGGTCAAGTCAGTAGTGCTCTTTTTAGATTGCATACTTCCCCCCCAAGTCCTCAGATGAAGCTTTTTTCAGTATATGTACCAAGAATAATTTACTCACCAGCCGAGTTGGTTCCCCTTAGGACTTTCAACGATTCCTTATTGTTAACAATAGGTGGTCACGAAGTTCACCATTACTTGAATACCCCCCTGGGCACCAGTTTGAATTCATATAAAATCTTCTCCGTCCCCACACCCTTGCACTACCTTTGTGCAGTGAGCTTTCACCCCCCTTTCATTGCCCTGCAGCCCCGCCCCCTAACCGATTCCTTTCTTATTGGTTTTCTTGGTTGAGAGAGCCCTCCACTTACTCCCCAATTGTCGTCATACTGGCAGTATCCAGTGAGCTAGACGTCCTTAAATTTTTTTCTCATTCAAGTCAATTGCACGAAACAGCCCTAAAACGACCGATCTGCGGGTACAGGCTTGGGAGCGTGACCGTACTTCTTAAAGAAACCCCTTGTTTACTCCTCTTCCAGTCTTAAACACGAGATCCAAACCCAAAAACGGATTCGTTTCTGGATTCGTTCTCCCGATTTTTTTTAACCCGAACTCGCTTTGCTCCCTTATGTGTTATAACCCCCCCTCTTTTTAGGAAAACCCCGCTTTTGCGCGGGTCTCCCTTCCTAATTCGAGTCCACTAGGTACTCTGCTGTTGGATCCCCCACCTCCCCCAAACCCATTTTCTTTTTTTTTCTTTCTTAATACTCCTTTCACCTTCCGTCAAAAATCAAATCCGCCCAATTCACTTCTTTTTACTGGGGTACGGAGTTCTTTTGATGCATTAGTCACCATAGTAGGATTTATTGATCTCCGATGCCTCTATGTTTTGTGGATATACATTCCGTCTTTTCCTGCTTTTTTTTTCCATTTTTAACAACTTCTGTGCGGCCCCCTTCCCGCTTGTCCCAAAAACACAGCCACTTCTTGTAATCGCTGTTTTCCTTTCTTTCCCTAAGATACCCCTTTTGTTTTTCCCCTTTTATTATTTATCTTCGGAGCTCAGTTCCCTGCGCCCCTCGTCCATGCGACACCGAGGTTCCATGCGTTCTTCTCAAACCCCTTTTTTTGACCACAATCCGGATAGCTCTTTTCACGTTCACGACTAGCTAAATTCTCCTCCCGCTTCGAAATATGCCCCCCCCCTCCCCAAACTCTTTTCGGATGCTTTCCTGAATCACTCCGGGCCTCTAGCAGTTCAGGGCATCCGTTCTTCAACTTGTGCCTCAGCCGTCCTCATCCGTTCGTTTTTCTGACCTGTGTTCATGCCTTTGTTGCACTGTTTTTTTTTCTGTTTCTTCCTCGAGCCACCTTAAGAAGCGTCGTGCCAATGATTGGGCAGTTCCAATACTTCTAGAACCCCGAGTTCCTACTCTTCCCAATATTTTTCTTTTCCAGAATTTGATTTCCTCAAAACGGTTGATGCGCCCGACCGATTGTTCCTATACGCCTTCTCACCCACGACCTCCGAGGTCTTAAAGGCCCAAGCCTTTTTTTTAAACCACTTTCTCCCCCGTAGGTACCAGTCGGTCCTTTAAACTTTCCTCATTTTTGTTGCATTTCCTCTATGCCTCTCGAGAATTGGCGGTATAAACCAAATGACTGGGTTTCCTTATAAAGTGAATTTTTTTCCCCATTTCTTCTAGTACTTTATATTCCCCACCCAAATAGGCTAGACCCTCCCCCACACTTCAAATACTCACATTGACGCTCAGAAAATCCGTTATCCCTTTATTCACTAGCTGGGCCGTATTCTCTCGCCCAAATCGTTTTTTTTCTCATCGATTTTGAAGCAGGTACCAAAAATTGAGATTACTCCGAACTTTCTCCCCAAAAAGGTTTTCCCGGCTCGCATCCGGCTACCTCCATGTCGCCAAAACTGAGGTTTTCGGTTCCCTTTGCCCCCCCAGTTGCCCGGGGTAACAGCCGTCTTATTCACATCGTTGAGATTTCCCCAATTCTAAAGATGAACCCCTCCCCTCCCTATCTCTTTTCTCATCCTCTGTGAGCGAGTCGTTCGTGTTATCTGGAGACCATCACGGTTTCCCCCTCCAACTTGTGTCTTAGGGCCTACTTGCCCAAACTTAGGCACCGCGGCCGGGTGGGACTCCTTCCCTGGGTCAGTTTTTCACATCAGGATCTACCCGGCGAACAGAACTTTCCCGGTTGGTTCTCGCATATCACGGCCTAACTTTCTTTACTTTCCTGTTGTTAGAGCGATACTGCACTCTCCGATGGTAACTCCCTTTCCTGATCCCCAAGGATTTTCGTCCCGCCACTGAGTATGGTAAGTGGGCGGGTCTTAAGCCGCTTTTTTTCGATAAAGTTCCCTCGTGCCCTCCGGTCCGCTCTTAATTATACACGAAATGTCTTTTGCGTTTTCTCCATCAGAAGCGCCGAAGTTCTGTCTAGTACTTTCCCCACTGTGCACCAATACTGACGGAACCAGTTCATGAAAGAAATTGACCTACTTCGGAGTCAAGGGGTTTTAAGCCCAATGATTTTTTTTTTTTGGAAAACGATTTTTTCTTGCTCGAAGGATTCCCGTCTTCTACTGAATGTCTACTCTCACCAGATTTTAGAGATTCGACCACGCTAGCGGCCTCGTTAACAACCTTTCTTTTGGGCCGCGTTTTCAGCGGCTATTTCCCATGACCCCCGAATTTTGTTCCCTTCCAAGCTCTCCGTGTAGTCCTCGACGTTAAACATCCCCCTATTTGAATATGTCCTCCTTAACACATTTCCCGCCATGCACACCTGGCTCGTTGAGGCCGATAGCCCTTTCTCTCCCCCCCGGGCCTGATCTCCCCCCTTTTTTGAGATCGGCCCGCCCCGTAATTCGATATTTTCCCTTTTCCCAGTCTTAGCGTAGGTGCTGTTTATGCCAATGGTGACGATTCCCCCGCCTAGTTCTTTTATCCCAAATACTGTTGTGCATATCGGGATTGTTTCAGTGATTTTTGAATTACCCTCCCGCAGTTTGATTCCCCCCCCTTTGTCCTTGACTCTTTGAGCGAGGTTGACTTTGCGCTCCGAAGATCACGATCCTCCTAAATGGTTTAGAGCCTTCCAAGGTTATCTTAGATCGAGCCATGACAGACTAAGTTCGGCTGACTTGACAAACCTCCTTTTTTGTATGAAACATTCCCTGGGATGACTTGGGCCTTTTTTTCCCCCCCCCCCCCCCCAAACTTCCCCCCCCTCCCACCGATTTTTTGATCCCAAAGATATCGCATCGAACTCGACCCATAAAATCCCCCGGACCGATTTCCTGACCCGCCCCCACCCACCCACGTGATAGCATTGACTGCTTATTGTCCTTTTTGGGCGGTCTTCTCTTTTTGATGCCATGTTCAATTATTTATTCGTGTCCAACTAAGTAGTCCCCCATGCCTTTTCCAGGAGATTCTTTTTTCTCTGACCCCTTAAAAAATGGGGTTTCTCCGGAACTGTTTTTCTAACAAAACCCGTGAGCCCTTTTTTTCGTTTCGGTTTTTCCCCAACAATGGGAGATCCAATCTAAGCCCTGTGTTGTTTTGCGCTCTAGGTTTCCTCGGAAACGATACTTTTCCCCTCTTTGTTGAGAAACTCCCTTCCCCCAAGGGTCAACGCTATAGGAAGCTTTTCGTCTTTTTGATGGGTTTTCCCGACCTTTCCTTACGTAGACTCATCCTGTATTTTTACCTTATCAACCCCGGCGAAAGTTCGACACTTGTCGTCTCCCTTTACGAAGTCCCTCCCCCCCCCAGACTCCCACACCAATAAAAATTTCCTCTTGCGGGGGTGGCGCAATACGCTTGACAATTTCCTTCCACACCAACCTTCCGTAGCTTTGGTTTTTTTTCCTTCCTAGAAGTTGCTATCCTTTTTTTTCCCCCCCCCCCCCATTTCTTTTGGGGTTGCAATTCACTGTGTGCAGTCCCCTTCACAGCAATTCCAAGCCTCTTCTCTAAGGGCGACCGCAACGCTGCTGGGCTTTCGTGTCGCTACATTATTATTGTATACCCTTTTCCGCAGAGACCCTGTCCTTTGTTGATTCTCCTCCGAGAGCTCACTTCGGGACCCCAATTTGAATCTTAATCGCTTTTTCCCCCCCCCCCCCCTGCGAGAAATATCTTTCTGTTTGATATCATACTCATTGCTCTCCATCAAGTCGCTAAGATATAAACCCCCCAAGTCTCGAACACCCTTTTAAAGCCCGGCATTGCAGTGTAGAGGGCCTATTCGATCCGCTGTGCCCTCTCCCTTTTTTTAGATCATTATTTCTCAATCCCTTTTATTGGGGGTTACGTGATTGGTTTGTCCCCCATTTTATGTTGGATCGTCCTGTACTGGTTCTGTAGGTTTTTTGTGTGTCTGATTAGACAAGTTGGTCATTGAGGATCTTCTTATGTTCTTTTTCCGACAAAGGACTTGATCAGGCATCATACCGCTGGATAACCTTGAGGGCAATTGCTTCCTTCCTTCTGTGGATTTACGCCTTTGCATTTTCAGTGGGATTACTCCTGCATTAATTCTATTTAACTTTTTTTCTCTTGTATCCTTGAGCTGACTCCTTCCCTTTCTTATAGTCTAGGTTAGGCAACCTTAGAGGTGCCCTCGTTGTTCCGCCCAATCGTATTGATTCTCTCCCAAGTGAGTCAACTTGTAGAGCTGCCCTCTCCATTCTTTTTTTCTTCACGTGGTCTCCTTAGCAACATCAGCTTTTATCTTAGGACTGAATGAGCTCACTAAAGCGCCTCATAGGGCATGATGATGGAGATTTCTGCAGAGTCTAGCGGCTCTCCCGAAGTTTTTTTTCTTTTCGCGGCCTTGATTCTTTTTGTGACCATTGTTCACGTTGGGTCTATTTTTTCGTTTCTTAATGTTTTTCTCTCCCCCACGTATCCTTCCAAACCAGGTAGCGGAAACTCCCACCCACGTTCGAGACGCGAGAACCTTGAGCCCAGTCCTTCTCTTTTTTAGAAACTTTCTTTCTTTCCAATCATCATCTTAGGGAGCCCCCTCCTCCCAAGTGCTTTTGACTTGCTCCACACGTCAGTCCCTTTCCAAGCTCTATAGGAGTCGTGCTCAATGAATCATAATGTGTTTTGTTTCAGTTTTTGCTATAATCAATGTAGAGCCACCCTTCACCCTTATTGTGAATGCCCTTTTCTTTTTTCCCCTTTCCCAGAGGACTTTCCGAAGCTTCACTCCCTACAACAAATATGCAGATCTGAATCCGGTTATTCCCCCTGACGCTGGATTATTTTCCCCCCTCTCCCCCGACACTTTATAGGCTTTTTCATTACTCAAGCAGAATACCTCGTTCTCAACTAGATCTTGTGGCCTTTGTGGGTGGACTGATCACTTTCTGGATTTTTTTAAACACTGAAGAAGAACTGCCCCCTAGTCCCCCTACTGGGCTCCTTCCCCCCCTAACCTCTGAAAAAGCTCCCCTACTCTGAAGATTTCCCTCATTTTTTACCCTTCCAACCAAGTCAACCCCCCTTTTTACCAACTTCTTTCGTCCAGACTTTAGACCTATGGACTCCAGCACTTAAATAATCCCCCTTTCTTGTCTGCCTTAGGTGAGGGTTCATTAAGTTTTTTCGGTTCCGGTGTTTTCTTATATGGCGAATCCTTCCTTGATGACTTAGTATGATCCGAAAGGAACCGCCATTTTCTTGAAAGAAGAACTTAATAGCTTGGCTCCGTCTTTCTTCTTTCTAAATCCTGATAGTCAATAACCTGCGTGCTCTTCTCTGCAGAGATTGACCCCCCTCTCCTTATCTCCCCAGAAAATGCCTAATAGCTGGCTAACTGCGTTTCAAGATTGATTTCACCCCAATATTTGGGCCTTGCGTCACCTATACGGGACCCCTAGCCCCCCCTCTTTTTTTGGAGGGACCCCTCCTTCTCCAACTCCTCTGAAAAACAAGTTTTCCCTAAGCACTGTTTTTGTGCACTAGTTCCACTTTTTGCCCCCCCCCCCCCATGCCAGACCCCGCAAACACTTGCACCCTTCGGCCTTCTTATTTTTCCTAGTGGCCGAGAGAAACTTTCCTTCCTTTTTCCTTACTTGCTCTTCCTGGAGATTTTACTTTCTTGCCAAAAGGAAATAACTTTCTCCCCCAATTGAAAGTTGCGGCCACGAACCACCCATCAAAAGTCCGACAACCGTAGGTAAACTTTCTGGTATCTTCCTTTTATGTTCCTCTTAAAGACCACAATGAACGATTGACAGATAAACGCGAAACTCCCCCCAAACCACTGGCGGCGAGGGGATTTAGTACCGATTGTTAAACCGACGCCTTTGAGTTGGTATTATTTGTTATCACCACCCCACAAGATTTGTTAGGAACCTCATTTTTTTGCGGGTCTTCCTGAATCCCTCATACAGTAACTACTTGACCCCCCTTCTTTTAGGCTCCCCACTCAAATAACTCCCGAGATGCGGTAACATCACGCGCAGCTGCCACAAATGTAAATCCGCCCTTATTTTTAGCGGTTCCCTTGAGCGTGGGCTGTCGTACAGCCATATGTTCTTCTTCTATTATCTATCATTGTCTCTTCTTTTCGTCTCTTCCAATCAGTTTCCGTAGGTTCCGATTTTGCCACCCACATCATCACGCGGAATCTTTTTTCTTTTTTTCAACTAACCCCACCTCGTTTATTGTAATTCCGGGTATCAATTCTCAGATCCCGCGGCTGTTTGTGGAATTTCCTTCAACCATATCTTGATGTAATTTTGATACTCCCATAGCTCTATTCCCTGCATTGAGTTTAATCTGAGTATTGCACTAGAAAAACCCGGCACCCCCTCTCTCTCTATGAGCTCTTTTTTCTCAAGTAACCTCCTGATAAATAGCCTTCCCCCTTCTCCATGGACCCCCTTCACGCACACTGATTCTTCTTTTTCCAGAGTGCCCCCGTTTCAGATAGCGGATATGCCTCGACCACTGTGGATATATAGAATTTTTCCTTCCTCCACTTTTTCTTTTCCTTTTCTTTATGTTCAACTGCACTTACATCTCTTTGACCTTAGAGACACGGCGAGAATCTTTTTGAAACAAGAGTCGTTTCAGGAACAATATTCCGCTTCCCCCTCTTTCTTCATCTCACCATATTTTGATTCTAAAGACCCATCTTCCGATAGTGTATTTCGACCGAACCCATAGGTTTTGAAGCCTCCAGTCCTCCAGATGTATCGGCCCTCGGAGAGCCCTCCCATCTGATGTCCCTCAACTTCGTACAAACCCTTTTCACAGTCTTGATTTTTTGGCCCGGAATCCTTACTCTGGTGCAGTTGTTCTATCCCTGAAGACGCTGTCCTCTTCTCCCAACCAAATTAATTTCTCTCTAATCCGAGCTCGACTCTCGAAGACAAATGCAACAAAATCTAGAGAACCCAAAAATTTCCCCCTTTAAGTTTTCTAAGGACAGGACCCTTCCTAGACAATTTCATTTGGTCATCTCGAATTCATTCTATTGATTTTTACCCCTGTCTACTTCTGAGTGCTCCTTTATGCCCCGCCGACTAATAAATATACAAAAAAGTCAACTTCCTCATTCGCCGTGTAGACTCCCCCCATCGGAGTTCCTTTCACAAGAGTGGGAGATCCCTTACTCATGTAGGAACTCTAATCCCAATCCATTTAGCTACAAATCTTCCCCCATATTTTTGAGCACATTTTTTCAAAAAAGGCACTTTTACTCCCAGCCGTTGTTGTGTGTTTGAGATTTGTTTCCTTTTGCCACCAGTTCATATTGTGTTCTATCTCACGGTGATTCCCTTTATTAGCTCCCCCTTTACGACGTATAACCCCCAAACTTATGCACGATTCCGCTTTTCCCGCCTTCCCCCCCGGGTCTCCATAATGATGGTTCTCCCCGGCCAATATGCGAGCCTTTCATTGGTTTTCTATTTCCTTTGAGTCCCTTTCCCCCCGATTCCCTCGGAAATGTGTTACGGCTGAGTCCAGACTTCCTTTTAGAGTGCTCCCAAATCCCTTTGAGCTTTTCACCAGCATTCTGGATCACCCATCCCCCTGGGTAGTGAACTTCTTTTCTAAGTCTAGAGTTGTTGATCAGTTGCTTACGACTCTTCAGCTCACCTTAGTTTTAACGCCCCCATTCTTTAATTTGGTTTATACAATCACATGAGCTGAGAGTAATTAATCACATGCACCATGATACGGAAGGCCAGTTGCCCAGAAGAAACTTTTTCTCTACATTATTGCGCAGGTTTCCTCATTGGATTTGGGTCGAAACGTGATTGGTGGGAGCGCGTCTTTCCCTTCTCATCCGGCATAATGTTAGTGCATCAACCTGGTGAGAGTTTTTTTCCCCTTCCAATCCTAGTCTTAATTCTATGTTTCCCCCCTTTCTTTTTTCCTAGTATCTCAATCGTGTTACCGATCTTGAATGAACCGAATATGGGTTAAAGCTCCTCAACTATAGACTTGGTGACGACCAATCAAACACCCTCCCCCGATTTATACCATCTCCTCAGGGTGGTTTTGATCGTCCGGATCTCTGATTAGATACAAAAGTTGCGTCCTTATCATCGACCTTCTTTCCCCTAGATCCCCTTATTGCCTCCCAGATCCCAATCTCCGCGGTTGTCTGATGGTTTAGGCCCAAATAGACCTGCTCCCTTCCTTCCCCTAATCTTTTTACGTGAGACACAATCGCTAGGCTATCCGGGATTTGTATTGTTTTGTCCACCTAGATCTCCGCAGATTCCACCCCCGTTTGTCATCAGGACTTCGACGCTTCTTTTAGCCCTTCAGTCCGTCTTCCACCTCGCCTAATACTGTTTACCGGATTCCACCACATCCAGGGTAGCTGAGATATATCCCTTTTACCCTCCTTCTGTGTGAGTGCAAACTTGTCCTCAATTCAGAACTGTTTGTTTGTTTTCCCTTTCACCTGGAACATCCCCCCCGATTCTTATTGAATCCCCAAAAAGATCTCGCCAAGACTAGCTCCCCTCCCTCCCAGAAAGATGTTTCCCTTTTCCGTCACTCCCCCCCCCTATCCATTACACCATTCATGACTGGCTTACCTTTTCTTCGCGTATCTTTTTCCCCTCATGAGAGAGGAATCTTTTTTTTTTTTTCTTCCTCACATATTAAGTCTGATTAGTGATTTCTATTAGGCCTGACATTGAGACCCCCACCAAACTTTCCTTCATTGTTTTTTGATACCAAACGACTCCATCGAGTCAAAGATATTCTGGTCCCCCTCCTTTTGGAGAAAACCCCCCCCCTTCTCCGAACTTTTTGTTTTCTTTATATCCACTTCACCCCCGATACTCCAGTTTGTCTTTTTCCCCCTCATCTCTCCCCCCATTGTCAAAATTCAGCATTTAAATACCGAGATCGTCGTTTTTCTTTTCTGTTGATTGACCGGAAACTTTTTTCCATTTTCCAGTCATTGACAGAAGTTTAAACCTTATAACACACTTATCCTATTTTAATCCACTCTTTTCTCTGAGAATTCGATCCTCACGACCACCCAAAGAAAAAACCCCCCCCCTAAGGACTCCTGTTTCCTTGTGATTTCTCATCATGCCCTTTTGGCATTTTTATTCCCCCCCCCAACAATTTCGTTAGTCCCGGTGTGGGGAATATATCCGTTGTACTTCCCTTTTTGGAGGGGAGCCACCCCTTTCAGGGGTTTTTATGTCATAGGAACGTCGTCGCTTCCACTATTTCACACCTGACTTCCCCCTTTTCGTTGCCCATAAGCATTCTCCCGCAAACGCTGGTTGGCCCCTTCTTTTTCCCTCACTAATTTTTTTACAGATAGGACGCGATCCGTTTAGTGATATCCCGTGCGAAGGCCCCTACTGGATTTTCTCCCTTTCTCTTTAGATTCACTGGTTTGAGACTCGATGCGGGCCGCCTCTACTCATAATAATCCCCTTTCCTTGCCATCAAGCCGAAGCTCCCGATTTCAAAAAACCGGAGCTAACACTTTTGAATGAAGAAGTCTTATCCAGTTCCTATTCTCATAAGCTCAGTTCTTTCCCCCCGATGTCTTACTGGATCAATAACTTTTCTTTGGTGGGTGTGTTTGCGACAAATGATGGGTTTTCCTCGTCCGGTTACTTTTAGGTGGTGTTCGTGCGGGTGGTTGTTTCTCGTCAAAAGTAAATGAGTGGAGTTTTTTTTCTTTAACTTTTTTGTGTTTCGCCACCCCGACAGACTGGATTCGGCACTAATCCTGATTGGATTCTTTTCATTGCTCCGCTTTATCTTGACTCGTGGCTCTATTAATCTATGATTCCTTTGGATTAATTTCTTCCCTCTTGCTTTAATTTTTTTGGCCGCTTGAGATGTCTTCTGCTCTTGACTTACGGTGCGGTTTCTAAGTTTTAAAACTTGTTTCTCCCCCCTAGGCATTGATTCTCGCAACAACCATCTTTTCTTCCATGAGTATCTTTCCCTTGGCTCGACCCTCCTTGCAACCAGCCGCTTGATACCTTTCCTTGCTTAACCCAAAGCGACTTTTACCGGGACTTCTGACTGGAGCTATCGATTTTCCTCCCGTATAGACAAAGTGTTTTTTCTTTCGTCTTTTTAGGTTTGGCATTGGGAGGGCCCTCTCTCTTCCCTTCCCTTTGTTAGGTTTGAGATCTCAGACCACGGACCCCCCCGACCCCCTCTACTTCTCCTATCACCTAAACCTCCGTGGCGAGCCGATAGAACCTGGAATAGCTCCAATAATCCCTGTATAAAGTCTCGATGAAATCTGCAGATATTTCATTCCCAATTTCGGCTGTTTGTTCTTTCCGCGAATCCCCCACATTCAATCGACTTCCATAGCGAAATGGTATCTACCTTTTCAGGTTGCACCCCCTATTTCTCCCAGCCTGCCCGGGACTGTCCCGCGAGAGAATACATGGAACATCGCCCTTCTCAGATACCCGAAGGCCACCAACCCTCCCTCTCTGACTTCATGAACTCACTCCTCCTGCATGAGTATTGCCCTCCCTAAAAATATTGGATTTCAGACAAGAACAAGTCCAGCGATGACGCGCAGTATTTCTTGGCTGGATAACTTCTTTGCTAAAACAACCCCTCGGAAGAAGACCCCCCCTTTCTCCCTCCGTACCCCCCCAGTTTGACTCTACAACCGCACGAACCCCGTCAGAACCCCGTAACGTACAGCTCCCCCCCTTTTTTTCCAACTCCATCACGCTAAACTTCAACAAGGACAAAGGGACTTTCGCCACTATACTCACTCCTTGCCCTCCTTGCCTGAGAGCATAGGGCTCCTATGAACTTCTTTTCCTTACGTTTTGATCCCGGTGGTTATTACATGAGAGCCTTCCCTTTGGATAGGACTTGTTTGGGGTGGTGTTTTTTTTGTTGGGGTTAGTTGAGGGGGTGGGGGTTGTGTGGGGTTCCTTTTTCTTAGTTCTTTGACGTCCTGCGACTTGGATGCGAACGGCCGCAGCTATCCTTAAGCGACGACGAACCGCTTTGTTTCCTGTCTTTTAAGATTTCTTTTTCGCCTCCCAACGGCATGCGCTGCCCTACGCTAGCTCAAAAAAAATTTTTTTCCCCCTCCCCTTTTTCCCCCTCCTGTTGCGCTCGAAAGAGCGAGTTCACTCTTTGGCCCCGTTCTTGGTTACAAGTTTGACTGCTTCTCAATATTCTCTCAAGAGAAACCAAGTTTCGCCACCGATCCCCATGCTTAGGCTCTCCCCCCACACCCCAAGTTGTTCACTACGGGAATTTATGCCAACGGCGCATCATTTGCCCCCCGCAACTAACAAACCTGATCCCTTTCTTTATGGTTTTTACTCTTGTGTGCTTGATCTCTCTCCTTCCCCCTTCTCACCAATTCAATAAGGATAACTTTTGATGCTTTCAGTTGATTCACTTAGGACAGTCTCCTTCCCCTCCACAAAAAGACGAGCCATCACTTTGGACGTTTCCCCCCTTTTTCCATGATTTCCCGAATTTTGGCGTATCGTTACACTGAAGAGATTTCCGCCCCCCCAACCCCAAAATGGCTTAGAGGGGGGATTCGTCCCGATTAAAGAACTATTTTCCCTTTTCGATCCTTTTTCAACACACAAGATTGGACCCTCAATTTTGGAGGCAGTGGCATAATCTGTCAGGATGCTACATCCATTGTGTTTTATCCCAAACTCCCAAAATTTCTGCATTCGGAAACTCCGCGAACCGCAAAAATCCCTAGACCCCCGTCCCTCCTCTTTTTTCTTGTGAATCGTTCGCTTGTGGCTGTTCGATTGGCATGCTGTCAGTATATTGATCCCCCTATTCGAATTTGCTGTTACCCCGACTTTTGCTTTTCCTATGGGTGAACAGTACTCCCCCTTTCGGAATGATCCCTTCTTTTTCCGTCCCTCAACCTTATGGATATTCTCTAGCCAATTCAGCTACCCGCTTCGTTGCTTTTTTTTCCTCTTTCCAACCATATTCTATCGTTGAGAGCGCATGTTCCTCCCGCTCCCAGCCATTTCTCTGCCAAAGAGTGAATTTTTCCTTTGTTCCTCTCCCCCACACCTGGGACCCGTATAGCTCGGGCCTTTCATCGTAACCGGGGCACCTTATTCCTTTCTAAACTTCTACTTTCTTTTCGCCCTTTGACATAAAAGCACAACCGATCCAGGATATCTTTCAGAGTATTCTTCCCCCCTTTTCGAGTCTCAAGATGATAAGAAGCGAACGGATTTCTATCGCCTCTAGCGTCAAAGATATTTAGTTTTTTTTCAGTGAGGTCCCTGTTTTACAATGCCCTCCCTCTTCCTTTGGAATGTCTTCTCTCTCCATTCTCGAAGCTTCATGAAAGCTGCGGGGCCTGGCCCCCCATATCTCCTTAGAACCTTCGGTCAGACGTAAAGCTATTGAGGCTTACTTCGTCTAGAGTGGCTTCGTCCCCTCTTCACCCTTTGCTCATTAGCTCCGGTTATGATCCTCTCACTCCGTGATCCCCCAGACCTCAGAGGCTCGCAACCCCAGACCCTAACCTGCTCAAAATTCCCAGTTCGCTTTTGAAACTTCATTCCCTTTCTTTTGCGTGCAGCTGTTTAGAACCTATGACGCGCGGTTCCTTCTTCTGGATAACCCCCCCCCTAGTCTGTTAGGTCCTTACTTCCTGGACTTCTATGTAATTTGGAACCCCCTCGGCTTTCCGAAAATCCACCCCCCCAAACCATTACATCACTCCCTTTTTCATGTGATCAGCCCCCTAAATTTATCTCACATTCATTTTTGACTTCTTTCCCCGGCATTTCAGATCGTACCCGTGCCGAGTTCTATACGGGCTGACCACCCAAGTTCTATTGTCAAAACTTCTCCAAACCAAAGACCCTTGACTCCGAATCTACCGGGCTTATTGTGCTTTATTTCCCCAAACAGGGCCGGGAGCCCAGGGCGGCTCCATTTCCCTACGTTGGAAAGTACCTTCACCTCCCATCACATCGTGTACAATATCTGTTGGACCTTGAACAGAACCAATTCCTTCTCTTCTCCTTTTGTTGTATGATCTATGGGCCTTTTCCCCATGCTGTTCCACGAAGATTGGTAGATCTAACGGTCTGTTCTTCTGGTCCGTTACATCAAACAATCTTTTTCCCTTTACGTGTGTGAGCCTGCCTTTGTGAAAGTCGAACTCTCTTTTAGAACGAAATTTTCCCTTTCCTCCCGGGTTGGGGTTTCTCTTTTCGTCATGCCCTTTTTGGCATCCACCGGCTGCACAGTTTGAATCGACTGGTTCAATCTCCGTTTAAAGACTGAAATTAGCGATTTCACCAACTGAATGTTCCAAGGGAATTTTGAGTTCCCATCACAATAGTAATTGGTGCTTAAGACCTAGATGTGTTGCCCCGAGAATTTTTTGTTCTTTTCCCTTTATTACGTCTCTTAAATTAGATGCCCGCCATCCTCCTTTTTTTTGATACATACCCTAGCTATAGTAAATATCCTAAGCACGCGAACATCCTCTTCATTCCCCGTAACTTAACTACCTCCACTTCTCTCCCGGGTTGTCGTCCCCTTCTGGGCTTGCGCCACTTCAGGTGGTTTCTCGGAGTTTCAACCGGCTCATCCGAAGTTTCCCCCCCGGAGTGTCGAGAGTTCGATCCTTGAGTGGTACCTTTCACCGCTTTGTGTTACGATTAGGACCTCTGTCTCAGGAAGCTTAGTCCTGACACTTCCTTGTTCCCTCCCCGAAAGATCGTTTTTTTCTCGAAAAATCGCCAATGAACCGTTGTCAACCTTACCAAGGTCCATCCTTGCCCTACAGGGAAGGCGTAGGCTATTCTCCACCAACAAGTTTTTTCCCTGGATTCCTCTGAACTTCGAGATCCGGGAGTGTCCTTCCTCCTAGAAAGGCCGCTTTTGTGTTTATGGGCACAAGCTGGCTTTCCCGCGTTCTAATCAAGAAGAGCAGTACGTTTTAGAACCAAATCGCTAGACGGGATGGTTTGTGGTTTTTGCCCCTCTCCTCAGAGGAAAAAAAAGGTTAGAGGACTATGGCGGTGTAGGAACCCCTTTCTCTCCCTAGGCACTTTTTTCTCCCCCTTTACGGCCAATTGAGAATGCCTCTCTGCGAAGTACAAGCGGCTGTTTAGTTGCTCCCACTCTGGATGCAATTCCCCCCGTGGATGACTGTTGGCGGCCCCTGAAAAAAAGCCCTTTCTTTTTTGACTCCCCAAAAATTGCATAGATCAACTAAGCACTTTTTCCCTGTCCCCGGTCCCCCCCCTCCCACCCCATCTCCTATGCCCCTCTAATTGATTGGCTGGTTTTTTTGCATTAGGGCTTGATCTAGTCTATTTTCCGAATGAAGTCGGCTTTCTCTTCCCTTTGGTTTTGCCGTTCACCCCAATCTAGTAGTAGCATGATAGTGTAAGAGATTAGGCTGCTCTAGCCCGATAGGCGTTAATAAAAGGTTCTTTTTTTTCTCAACTAATAGCAACCCCCCGTACCGCCTTAGGTTTTAACCTTTCAGGGGCCCCTTCTCCATAAACCCCTCTCCGCGTTTTTCTCCCGGTTTATCTTTCCCTATACTTCCCGTGAACTAAAGATAAAACCGGTCCTCCAGCCTTTCTTCTTTTCGTTTGTATTTGATGTTATTTCGCCCTTTTTCAGTTTGAATCCACTTTGACTACTGCAATCCCCTCTTGCCGAAAGTATACGACCCTTTTCGAGAGACGGAGTCCCTCCCTCAGCAAGGAACCCCAATAAAGCAAAGGCGCCTTCACCTTTTTCTGTTGTCTGGCATTGCATGAGACCTGCACCGGCCTCCAAAACCAGTGAGGCCTTTTTTTGAATTCCCCTCGTTTCTTCTTCAGGAGGAAGGTTTATCCAAAAATCTTTGGTCTCCCTTCCGTAATAGTGAAATTGTGACCCTTCCCCATTGTTCAAATCAAGTCCAATCTCGTGAACTCAGAGGTCTCGAAAAGATTTGGGGACCTGTCTTTACGGCTTACTTGGTTTGATACAGATCGGCAAACAGCGATTGACTTTTTTCTTTTTTCTGTGACTACAGTTTCCCTCTCTTAGTCAAGTCTCTTCTGTATCGCTTCACTGCGAGTTTTTATTTTGCGGCCGCCCGATAATTCCCTCTTCCCCCGATTCCTCCTCGCAGAAGCTCAATATAATAAACCCGTCTCTAAACACACCCCCCTCCCTTCCTAGCGGATAATTCCCTATCCGCTGCATGCTACCCGATGGGCACATAACTTGAGGTACCTCCCGTTTTACAGGTTGGGACTTTTGTCTTTTTCTTGTTTTTGATGTTTTTTAGTGACGCCCCACTTTCTCTTTCTACGCTTTAAGGTTTCTTTCGGTTTCGGGTTGAGGTGCTAGCGCCCATTTCCTGTGTAATGATTCTTTCTCTCCTCGTTGTTTTTTTTCGCCACACACGCAATTATCAGGAACTCAACTCTCTGATAAGTCCTCTGTCCTTTTTGCTTTCTTGACCTCCTTTCTCTTGGCGTTAGATATTGAAATCTCCTGCAGCAGGTGGATTTGAATTAATTGAAGTATACTCCTTTGGCCTTGCTTTAGCTGGCGTCTCGGCCCTTTTCCTAGAGCGTTAGGCCCCAGCTTTTAGCCTGGTGAAAAGGTGGGCCTCGGCATTGATTTCGCATTCCCCCACTTGAGAGATGACTTTTTTTCCCCTTACGCTTCCTCTTACTTGCCATTGGCTCTTTCAGGGGGATAATCAAGCTTCCATGCGATGGGTATCGGCTTCATTCATCCTTCTGCTAATAAAGGCCCACATCGGAATGATGCTGGAGTATGCCTCAGGTTTTCTCCCCTTTCGCACTTATTTTTCTTCCTTTGCTGATTATCTTTCCCTTTTACGTGGGG
>Ga0179591_1311618_pt1 | contig 17166 bp, 22 predicted proteins | sample CZOMad2_1_08_16f_FD_182891 | JGI IMG/M metagenome (GOLD analysis project Ga0179591, IMG submission 182891) | Vadose zone soil fungal communities from Angelo Coast Range Reserve, California, USA - CZOMad2_1_08_16fungal (PacBio error correction) | ecosystem: Environmental > Terrestrial > Soil >... | reverse complement strand
CGTGCTTCCATGGAGCCTGCTTTGATGCAGGCTCTTTTTTTCCCGTCGTTTTTCCATTATCCATTTTAGCGCCTGGCCATCCGCCCCTGCGTCGGTCAGGACCACCAGCTAGAATTTCTCGAAAGACGTAGTTGGTTGGCCCCCTTTCTAAGGGGCCTTTGCCATTGTTCATCCCCTTCTTCCGCTCGGCAGACAGACACTCCTTTTTCAGGCTTCTTCTCAATGAAGATTGTGAGTTGGTCATTTTGGCTATCATCCTAGCGCCCCCCCCCCCCGGACACATCCTCCCCCTCTTAGAGTGTTATGGGTTGTTGTCGACTCAGCTCTTTTTTACCAGGAGAAGTTTTTTCCATCGTCGGGGGGCCCCCCGTCCTTTTTTCGCTCGGCTGGCGAGCTTGTTCTCCCTCTGTTGGACTGAAACTTTTTCTTCCTACCTTTTTCCCCCAACTCTTTATTTTTCTTGTAATCCCCGGCTGAGGCCCAGTCTGAAGAAACTTTTAAATACTTCTCGGTGGAATAGATTATCTTTCGTGGTCTGTGAATGCCAGGCGACTTCGTAAGGCAGATCATTGAGTTTAGTTCCAAGACACCCATAAGATCTGTCCCCCCCGTAAGGAATTTTGGTGAAGTTTTTTAGGCTCCCCCCTGAAGGTTAGGCGGTATCTGTTGGCTAACTTCGGTGGAAATCTCCCCGAAATTGCCCGGCCGTCACTCCCCCCACAGGGGGTCCCTTCACTCTTTTGAATTTTTTTTTCTTCCTTGCAATGTGTTAGCGGTCCCCCCGGCACCCGTTTTCCTTCCTCCGGCGAGGACTTCCCCCCACCGCGGTGATTTGGCGGGGGTGTTTGGCAGCAGGCCGACCTGTCTCTCCTGAACCCCTCCTTTTCCTTCTTGTCAGGGCCGATTCGGCAAGGTGAATTGTAGGCTGTCGTTGGAGCGAGTTCCCCCTTTCCCAGAAGTAGTTCCCACGTGAGTTGTTCTTTTTTTTTCCTAACTTTTTTTTCAGACAAGAGCCCGCCATGGCCCACCAGAAATATCGCTGATTGCAGTCACAGACTTCTTAAAATGGTTGTTCCTTGGCAAGCCTTCCCCCGCAGTTTGCTTCTGAGTCGATCCACGAAGGCTTGGCGACTTTTTTCCATTCGGACACACCCGCAACATCACTCTTCCCTCGGTTCCCACACGAAGCCGACTCCTTTCTTGGGTCCCCCCTTCGAAGTATCAGACCTAGGGTGTTTCTTCCAGCGAGGCTGGCGACATTTCCGTTCCACATGGTCAGTGACCACGTCCCCCTGGACCTCGATTTCCTTCCCGTCCCCGCATAAGGGTTGGCGTATTTTTCCAGGTGGTGAGCGACAGTGATAGGCGGGCGAAGAGCCTTTTTTTGAAGTTGGTATTTGCCCTCTCTTGCTGAGGACCTCAGCCTCTTTCTCTTTCCTGCCGCCTGTAGGTCCTCTCGATACGGTGTCGAGTTATGATGGTCGCCTTTCAAACGCCATGCGATGATGCGGATTGGCGGTCGAGACCCCTCCCTCCCGATGCTTGGCTTCGGATCCTGCGCGTTCGTTTTCTTTCTGCGACTCGTGGCTTGCGGGAGCACAAGGCACTCATTTTTTTTTTTCTGGGCAGGATTGCGCATCTGAATCTTGTGTCGCCTACCGTCGCATTTCTCCCTTCCCTCGCCCCTAGTAGAATTCGTTCTCAAGGGTGTCTTTTTGCCCGCTGATAGGAACGGCGTTTGGCACTTGGAGTCGTTGACCTCAGCCCCCCTCCGACCCTGCCCATGCCGGACGGTTTTTATGATCCTTTTTTGCTGACAGTTCCATTGGTCGCGGTCTTTCCCAGCACAGTTTTTTTTTTCCCTTCCATTTTGCAGGGTTCCCCATTTCTTCTCCGGTGGTTGCCCTGACTTCGAGGATTCGATGCTTTTCTCCTGGGTGAGAAGCAGCTCACTGGTCATGCGGCAGGATGAATCCGCCACGCGCCAGTTTTTTTTTTTTCGGTGATTGTGGAAATGGCGTCTCCAGCTCCCCCCCCCCCCTCTGCCGCCATGGAACCCGGCAGCGTGAAATGCACCCCTCTTTTGTGACGATGTTCTTCCCGAGACTCTGCGCACTTTTTTCGTAGTGATCGCGCATTGGTGATCAGGCTGGAGTCTTTTTGACGGCCAACGCTGTCTTGCACCTGATTAGCGGGTTCTTTTTTCCTGGTTGAAGTGTTGTTGCACGAGCCTTCCTTCCTATGGGAGGCGTTTTTTTTCAAGTCCCAGAAGCCTCACCGCGCACATACTTCCCCCTTCCCCCCGAATGGCCGGCCAGCGCAAGTCTTACGCTGCCCTTTTGTTTCAGAATCGCCCCCCTCCCTGGCTACAATTACTCTTTTTTCTGCTTAATACTGACTGTTATATGGTGTCCTTAGCGTCGGAGGCTTGATCTTTTTAAACAGAATTAAAATTTTCGCATGCCAGTCAGACTTCTTTATTCCCTCCTTCCCTACTTGTGGAAGGATACCGCCCCCATGCGCCAGCGCAGCCTTCCTCTACGTTGTTTTTTGTCGCGCTTGCGCTGGGGCTTTCTTTGTATCCGCCACAGAGTAGATTTTCCCCCCACTTCAGTCTGACGGGCATTCGGCGGAAACCCCTTTTATGCCGGTTTAAGGCTACCCCCTCCTCCCTCCGCTAAGTTCACGCTATACCCATTCGCAGATTCTTTTTTCCAGTGGTGGCGCTGTTTTCCTTATGTCAAAACACAAAGTATTCGTACTCCTGACTGTTCCTCTTTTCTTTCGGCCATCGCCGCAGAACTTTTGGTGCGCGGTGTCTGATAGGACCTCCCTTTACTCCCAAGAAGGCGATTTGGCCCCGCCTCCCATAGCAATTCCTTTTTGGGAAACCCCCTTTTTTCACCCGGACAGATTCCCAATCGCAATTTTCTGATTTCCTTTTTTGGACGTAAAGAGACTCCTCCATCTTCATCAGAACCCCCCCTTCTTCTCTCTTAGAAGAGGTCAGGGCACGGTGGTGCCTTCCCCCTTTTTCCAAGCTCATATTTGAAGAGGAGCTATCTTATGGAGGAGAGGATTAGCGTGCTTTGGCGAAGGAAATTTCCATCACAAGCCCCCGAATACGGCGCGTCTACATCCCAATACGTCGACTGCATGCCCCCCCCGAAGATCAGTTTTTTTTTTTTTTTTCCTCGCCAGCTCAAGGTCCCCCCAGTGCTCAGCGCTGTTCGTTCGATGCTAGCGGTGGTCCTCCTTTCCAGCAGGCTCCACGACGGTGCTCTGAACTGACCTGTCACCCTGAATCATGGTCTATATCGCCGCCTCCTCCAGGCCTTTTCTTCTGATCGCCTGGTTTCCTGGACGATCCCCCCGCCGCGACCTGTCCCACAAGTGATAAGACCCCGGGTCACGCTGCATGTGACGGTTTCTCTCCTTTTCCAGTACGTGCGACGGGAGGCGCCCCCTATCCATGTTACAGATGAGCCACCTGATCTCTTTCCCATTGTGATGTTCCGCTAGACCTTCTTCAGCCACACCCCCCAGGAGACCGCCCCTACCAGACGACTCCGATCATAGTCGGAGACCAGGGGCAACCTCCTTCCGCGAAGGGAGTTTTTTGTTTTTTTTTTTGGTTTTTTTTCCGTGGTCGATCAACCCGCAATAGTTGTCCCCTAAAAAGATGGCGCCCCTGTCTAAAGCACACTCATCTTCTATCAGTGGTGACGCAGAACACTTCCGTTTTGCAGATAAACACCATTTTTATTATATAGCGACTGGCCTTCTCTGTCGCACTCGACATCCATGTCCGCGAGCCCCCCCCTACCTAGCCTGATGCTTTCTTTGACCCAATTCCTTGTGTGGTCAATGACCAGGTTTTTTTTGTTTTTTTTTTTTTTTTTTTTTTTTTTTTTTTTTGGTTCCTTAATGTAGATGACGCCCAAAAATCCAGCTTCGCCGCCCGTTGCGCGGTCGATCCCCTCAAGTAGTCAACGGGTTGATGTTTTTTGGAACCCTGGATGGGTTGCAGGGTGTTTCCATGATTCCCAGAGCCCTGATCGGACCTCAGTTAGGATCGACCTGCTGCGACCGCCATCCCGGCGAGCCGATCTTTTAACTTCACAAAAGGGCGGGTCTGGACGTTTCCCCCGCGATATTTCGTGTCCCTGCGGGATCTTCTTCGGCCGGCGTTCCTTCCCGTGCCCTTCCCTAACACCCAACAAACCCTTGGCCATACGGCGAGTCACCGGCACTCCCCCCACGTACCCCCTTTCATTCCTCAAAAAGACACCCTGTCCTCCCCCCTCCCCCCAAAATGTCCAGGGTTTCCACGGTCCTCTGGAGAACCTTTCTTTTAACCCTGTTTTTCCCCAAATATAACGCTGTTTTTTGCAGAGACCGCCACTCCTCGCCGGGAGGCCGACTTCACCGGTTGAATTTCCAGCAGGCCTTCAGTTCCCTTCCCGGCGTCAGGAATGGCCTCACCCGTGGTGTTTGATCTACGCCCTTGCAGGATTTTCCACGAAGTGAGAGAAGTTATTTTCCCATTCATGCGGTGATGCAGGTAGCAGTCCCTTCCCCCGTCAAAAAGCCGGGTCCGGTTAAGGCGCTGGCCCTGCTGCTTGAAGCCTTCGAGCTTGTGACGCCAGTCGACATAGCCTTGCATGAGCAAACCCCCAAGCAGAGATAGATTCCCTTACCCCTGTGACGATTGCAGGTGTGGGAGCATGTTTCTCCCGGGTATTTCAGAATGACTCTCCCTCTTTAGTGCTGCCTAGCTTGTAAGTCCACCCGAACCTATACCCAGATAGAAGCCGAGAGACTTCTTCTTTCCACATCTCTAGAACCTTTATCCCTTGTCCGTTTACCGCGATCCCTGGTACCCGCCCCCCCCCCCTAAGAAAGCCCAGCCCCCCCCCGACGTGCCTCTTTTCCTTGGGTTTGTTTAGCCCGTCCCCCTTTCTTCCGATCGTCTTGCGCGTCCGCCGGTTGCGTTTCTGGAAGCTGCGCCCTCCTCTTGAAACCTTCCCTTCCCGTCACCCTCTTAAAAAATAGAGAGCACCTTGAATCCCGATGAGGGGTCACTTCCGCGAAGACCCCGGGATTTACTCATATTACTTCTTCGCGGATTGAGAATTTCCCTACACGACCCGGCTAGGGATACCATCTTATAACCTGCCCCATGAGACAGGGCAGTCCCTATATATCTTTCCTCCTCTTTTGTGAGTAGAGGATCTCCCCCCCCCCCCCCCCCCACCCCCCCCCCCACCATCTCTGGGGCTCTTTTCGAAGAGCGTTCCTGCAGTAGTTCGGCGGAGGAACCTCCAAGCAGACGCCTTCCTCTCGGGCATATGGTCTTTTTTCCCCGTCGGATAGTCAACGCAGCGCCCGCGCATGCCGGGTCCCCTCAAGCGATAGGTTTCCGAAGGTTCTCATCGGAGAGTCCCCCCCCAGCAGCACGCCAATGCCCGGAGGCGGCTCTTTTTCCCTCATTCTGGAGATTGGTCTTCCGGCTCTCCTAGAGCCCCCCCCCCCCCGGAGGCCCGATTTTTCGGGGTTCTTGATGTTTTTGTCGGGAACCCCCATGTTTCGTTTAAGTCTTTTTCCCAGGAGAATTTTCACATCGGCTTGCACTGTCGCTTGGCGAGGCTTTCGGCTTTGACTGACCAGATGCCCACACTTATACAAAAATACGTTCGAGCCCTTTTCCCCCAACATACCTGAGGACCCTTCTCACTCACCGGCCAGTTCACTTCGCCGGTGAAACTAGACTTGTTGGAATAATGAAGGCGATGAGCTGCGCCTTCCGCTCGACGGCTCGACCGTTTACTCACCCTCACCCGCACGACCCACACCCAACCCGTCCCACTTCCAGGATGGTGACTTTATGGTTTTTCGGCCCTTCCTAAGTCAAGCCCTGCAGGTCTTTCGGGTCTTCCGTCACGCTCCCCTCTTTCATCTGCAAGGAAATTCAGTCAATAACACCCCCCCCTTGGTGAGCATGCATCCCTTTCATCTGGCATGGATCCAATGCCCTGCTGCGTCTTTCGACGGAACCGGTCCTTCTCCGCCCTAGAGGAATTTCCATTCTTTATAGCCCCCCCAAAAGCTGTAGATGGGCTCGGTCCCCTTTAAGCAGGCCGACATGCTCATCCTGAACCACGCCCGGAAATTGTTTTTTTTTCGGGCGTGTTTTTTTGAGGAAGTATCTTTTTTTTATAAGAGTACAGCGGTCGTGCCCACTTTTTTATTGTCAATTTTCTTTATCCCCGTTCGGAGAAGGACGATCCAGAATGGCCTCCCCATCGAGGATTGGCAAGTCAAAGAGGACCGAACGGTTGTTCCTCCTCGTGATAGGGAACACCGTTGTTTTCCTGCTCCTCTGGCTTTCCACGATCTGCTTTTGTCGATCTTCCTTGAAAGCTCTCACATCACATTGCTGGCCCCGACCTTTCACCAGCTCCTGTTTGCCGACTTGATTAGAATAGAGAAGACTTTCCCCGTTCCGGGATTTTATCTAAGAGCCCACCCCCCACAAACCAAAAAACCTCGCGGGTGGATCATCGTTGGTCCTCCATGAAAGTTACTGTTTAATTCTGGTCCCCTGAATGGGCTCGGACCGGCCTTAAGGTGTTTTCCTCGCGTTTGTCAGGAGGTCGTCTCGCGGATATGGCGCCTTCCCGCTATCGACCGAAGTCCGGCGTTGGATCGTCCTTTCTGTTGACCAGACCGGCGCGGGCCCGGAATCCACCCTTTGGGAACCTCACCTCTAGCATCGGTTTCGAGTTGAAACGATGGTCGCGTGAGCGCCACCCCTTTTTATGATGAATTTGTCGAGACAGCTTTCCTGGGTTTTCCGCGGCGGGGGGCACCCACCCCCCGCCCTTGTGCGGCTTTGACATTGCGGCGGACCTTCTTCCTTCTTCCCCAGGCGTCGAAAGCCCTCTCTAGAAGGGCTTCCTCTCTTCCTCATGGATCCTCGATCGGACGTGTCAGATGACCCAGCGAACCAAGTCACAGGCTTCTTCTCCCGTGGGGTCGGAGCCATTGTGGCAGCCTTTCTGCGGATCGACGACGGCTTTTTTTTTTCTTTCGTCAAGCGGCCGTCCCAGCGAAAGTGCCCTCCCTTCTGCGGGAGAGGTTTGATGGTTCCATTTTTCTGTAGACGGTCTTCCGCACCGTACTTTTTATTATAATGCTTGTCAATTATTTTCTCCTCGCGGAGGAACATACCTTGTCCACGGTTTTTGACCTTGACGCGGGGCGGCGAGCCGTTCCTTTTTTTTGTCTTCTGAAGCTCTGGGCAGATGTTTAATCCCGAGACTCCCTGCTCTGATGGTGTGGATCGCATCCCCGCGGCCCCCCCCCCTACTTTTTCCACGGAAGAGCCCCGTCTGTCCAGTTTTTCTTTTTTCCGTGAGAGAACGTTTTACCGTGCCCATGGATAACTGTATCTCTGCGCCGACATTGTTTCTGATGAGCTGGAGTTCTCCTGCCGACTTTTCTCCCCCCCCTCTTGACCCAGCTCACAGTGAGATTCTTTTTCTTTTTGAAACCATGGCCGTTTGATTATGCGGAAACGCGCCGTTTTGAAGGACCGACGTATCATCCCGACGAAAACTCCTCCCTTCCTGTCGATGGCCTCAAGGTACGAGTACGATTGTTGGGCCTTATCCCTCTTTATCATTTGCTTATACGAGATGCTGACCTTTATTTCTGCTTCCCCTCTTCGGAGGAGTGGATGTAGCCCCGGCATAAATTTCGCCAGAATGTCCCCTTTTTTTAGATTGGACCTCGGATACCGAACGACCTCTCAGTCCGCCATAATCCCATCTCCTCTCCTCCGTCTGTTGTTGTTGATCGCCTTCTGGCGTCGCCTGCGCTGGGGGCTTTCCCCTTCCCCCCAGAGTAAGCTTCTCTTCTCCTCCGTCTGACGGGCATAGTCTCATGCCTTTTTACTGGCTAAATCCCTCCTGCCGCAATACCTATTAATCAACTTATAAAGGGTTGTCTGATTGTCAGGGGAGCTGGTCCTTCCTTTCCCCAAAACGTATCATAGTACTCGTTTGCGTTGGCGCCGAATAGCCCTCTCCTTCCCTTGTTTGCGCGGTATTTTATCCCCCCCCCCCCCCCAAATGTCGCGTTAAGCAACCAATACCAGAGTCCGGTTCTTTCTCCAAACACCCCAATCTGACCCGGCACCGCTCACAGAGATCCTTTCTCTTTCACAGGTGGATTCAACTGCCGTATACCCTTCAAAACGAATGAAGTGTTCTTAGGCCGGTGGTGCTCCTTTAAGTTCTCTGGACAGCCTCGTCAAACCCATCGTCATTGTGGACAGATTCCCTTCCCTTTCTTGATGGGTTTTTCATTTCCCTCCCCCACCTATCGCCGATTCGGAGAGTTCTTTTACTGCCCAATGAACTCTCCCCCTCCGTCTAACACCCTGTTGCATCCGAGCGTCACTGTCACCCCCGTGCTCCCTTTTCGCGTCTCGCGGGGGACCAGCCCTTAACCTGAGACATCAGGTGCAAGAAGTCCCTGGAACTCCCCGATCAGGCCGAGATCATCCGCTTCCTGCATTTTTATGTCGATTGCTTTCCGTACTCCTTCGCAGATTTCTTGACCTCACTGGCGGCCACAAGGGCCTCCGAACCACGGTGGGGATAACTCTTTTCTTCATCTCTAGGGCATTAGGACCTATCCTCGGGAGCGTCCCCCCCTGATTCAGATTGACATTGGCCTTGCTCTGACTTGACCTTTTTGAGACGCCTGTCGCCGTCGCCTGCAACGGCGAATGTTTCCCTCCCTCCCCCCGGCTGGCCGCTGCAAGACCGTTCCCCAGCCATTTTTCTCAGGACCCGGTCCAATCGAATCAGCGTCTTTCTTCCTGTAAACAAGGAGAATCGTTGCAACTCAGGACTATTTCCCCCCCGCGAGTCCTGGTCTCATCCAAGACTTCTTCCTGGGTGCCGAATCGCATCTATTGGCCGTCAAGATAGGCGTAACCCTTCTCTTCGATAGTTGCCGGCCGGCCTTCCCCTGTCGCTCTACATCACATTCTCTCCTTAAACTCCTCCACTGAAAACTCTTCTGCTTCTTTCCAGGTGGACTTTTTAAATGACCATTGTTTTGCACGCACTTTTCGAAAGCCAGTTTTCCTCCCCCCCTAGAGCTCAGCATTCCTTTTGAGCCTTCGTAGTAACCCATAGTTGTGGTGACGGCTTCCTCCGGTGATGTTGCGGGTGCGCGTTTTTCTTCAATTCAGCGCTCTTGCCCAATTCATCGTCTCCCGACAGTGCGTGGTGCCGATAACGATTCCCATGAAAAACTCGTCATTATGGGACTCCCCTCAGCGCTCTTGGCAATTTTCTAGAGTCCCTTCCCTTTATCCGACTCCCAATCCAGTGCGTTCAACGACGGCCTTTTTTTCTCCGCAAACGAAAACCGCCCTCCTCCAACACGACCTGAGACAGACCCCCCCTTTCCCAGGGGCGTGTTCAAGGCGCCGGCCCTCCTGCTTTCCTGCGCACCATCTACCGCTTTGTCGGCGAGATTCCCCAAATTCCCCTTTCCTTCCCCGTCCGAAGTTTGCGCCTAATGGCACCTGTGTCGATCCAGTTCAATCTTCGGCGTCGGCCTTTCACCCCCTGGTGTTTTCTTAAGATCAAACGACTACAATACCGGTCTCCTTTCCATGCATTGTGTTTTAAGGTCGCCGCCAACTTCCAGCCCGTCACCCCTTTCCGGACTTCCTCTGGCGTTTTTCCCGAACGGTAGATTTCATCCGGCGGCTCCCTCTTTTCGCCGGCATGATCCACCAACCAAGTCTTCTAGAGGTTTCTTTGAGGACTGTTTCGAGCTGATTCCGCCCGTGATTTCAGAATGACGAGACCGAGTTTTCTCCACCGTGGCTTTTCCTATCTGGTAAGTCCCTCCGAGAAACAATTCCTTAGCGACGGATCCCTGATTTTCTTGGCGCCTTACGTCATCCATTTCCGCCTCCAGACAGCAAGCCGACCCCAGAAGACCCCTCTTTTTCTTTTTCGGGTTTGTGGTTTCTTCCGCCCCCCCTCCAGATGTCTTTTCCGGACGTTTCGATGTGCCTGACGCTGCGCTTTTCTGAACAATGGCGACTTCCGTAGAGATACTTTTCCCCCCCACCCCACAAGACTTCCGGAATTTTTTTCGTGTGCCCAGGGTTTGAAGAATTTCTTTCAAGAGGATTTCCTCGTCTTTCATTTCATAGAAGCACCCCTTGCAAGGTTTTTTAAGCTTCCCCCCGGGCCCTAAACAAAGATCTTTTTTCTCTTCCTCATATTCCACGGTGTTTGAGCGGCTCTTTTCTTCTGGCCGGGCTCACGAGCCTGCATTCGTAGTACGGCTTGGAAATTATCAGCCCGTTGCATCCTCGGGCATTCGACATTTTCCCGGATGAATCCCCGCAGCTTCGACTCGATGTTTGTTGGCCAACCTTCTCGGCGACTTGGGCCTTAGCAATTGTTCATCCTTTCTTGCGCAGAATTGCTTTCTTCGCTGACCCCCTTCCCTGCGCAAGTTTCCCTTTTTTGTGTCATGGGCGTCCTATCGTCACCAAAAACGCTACGTAAGCCGACTTTGTGGTCTGGGTTCTGTCCTCCTTTAATTCTTCCCTTAAGTACATAGGAGTGTGGCCGACGAGACGTCTCTCGAGATGGCCTCTTTTTCGTTTTTTTCACCCCAAGATAGTCCCCATGTGATTCAACCCCCCCACGGTCTGTCATTCTGGAACTTCTTGAGGAACAGACTTCCCCCCCTCCCCCCCCCGTGAAAGGCTTCAATTCCCCTTTGATTGTTTTTTTTTCCTGCACGACTTCCTAAGGGCGGAAGCTCTCCTTTCGTGCAGACGCACGCCTCGGAACGTTCAGGCCAGTAGGTGATCTTTTGGCGTTCCCTCCGACCCTGAAGGGTTGCGGAATTATGGTCAGACCTTTCCCCCCCCACTTCGGTGAAATCTGATTTGAAATGCTGGCCGTACACTTTTTTTTCCCCCCCCGGGCCTTCCAGGGCCAGGACCCTCTCCTTGAACCTTACATACCCCTGCTGGTAGAGTCGAACTCACCGGGAATTACGGCAGCCCTTCCTTTCGCTTGGAGCTCTAAAGACACCTATGAGATTGGGCTAAGGGTTTTTCAGCCATAAGAAATTTTGACCTGGGGATGGCTCCCTTTCCTATTGGTGGAGGTTTTTTTAGTTGGAGGTAGTGCCGGGACCGCTTTTTTTTTTTTCCCTTGGACAAACTTGTCACCTCCCCAATCAGGCGCAGCCCGAGACAGCTTTTTAGAAAATATCGCTGCTGTCACTGTAACAGAAGTCCGCAACCCGAATTTTCCGTGGTTCGATCGGCACACCGAACTTTTCCTTGGCCCCCCTGCATTCCCCTCGCAGAACTGCCCTCTGACCCTTCAGACCCTGAGCAAAACAGTCCTTACCCTTCTGGCCGCCCACCAGAAGGCATGTTGTCCTCCTTTTTTCTTTTTTGGATCGCACTTTCCTGTCCCGGGCTTTTACAGAGGGCTCGACTGACTTAAGTCCCCCCCTGGTCATGGACCACCGACACTGGAAATAGTCAGGCAGGAACCATCAGGGTTTTTCATGTGCGGTGTGTCCCCCCCTTGATGTTTTTCTGGAGTTCTTCAGAAGCAAGCGTTTTATTTTGCGCTTTGCTGGAAAGCCCCTTTTGCGGCGCGGGATGTCCAATGCATAGCCGTTCTTTGCTGGAGAACACGCGAGCTTTTTTTTGCCAATCTTTGTTGAGGACACACCATTGCGATGTAGCTGCCCGGTCGAGACCGCACTTAGCGGGTTCGGCGTAGGGCTCTCCTTCCTTTGCGATGGGTTTTTTTTTGACCCCCTAATCAGGTTGAGACCTGCCTTTTCGAAAGCACAAGAGCATAGGCTCTTCTTCTATCTGAATAACTTTTTCCTCGCATAGCGATTTCCTCGATAACACGTAACCTTTTTTCCTTTTTTTCTGGAGAAATTGTGTTTGACATTCGCGAAGATCGGACCGCCGGTCTTTTGAAAAGGAGTCGTATGTCCCGCCCTCCCAGAGAAACCACCTGCTTGAGTTCCTAATGGCTTGACATTTTTGTAAGGTTATTGAACATCCCTGGTGACTTATATGCTTTTTCCGGTCTTTCCCACCACTCTCAACTCTACCATAGCCTTTTCTCTTTCCTCGAGCGCAGAGATTATGGGTGATCAGAAGCTCCTCCGGTCAATTGTTATCCGCCGCGCCTGGCTGCTGATTCCTTGTAAATGGACCTGACCCCCAAGAGGAAAAGAATAGACAGAAACTTCCCCTCCCTTAAGAGTCGAAATGTCCGATTCTTTTTTTGTCCTAAATGGGCGGCTCTCCCTTCTTTCGGAACAAACCCCCCTTGCTTCACGTCGGAGACTCCTTTTTTTTAGACGTCCTTTGACTACCGTTCAATCCCACTCGGGGGTTTTTCTTATGTACGGGTGTTTCCTTTTTTCCCCCAGCACATGATTGGTTGTCGTGGGAGGCCCCCTTTTTTTTCAAGTACCCCTCCCTCCCCCCTACGTGGAGATGTATTCCCCCCTCGCAGTCCGAGTACGATGATACTTTTTTTGTCATCAGGACAGCTCATTCCCCCCCCACTTCAGCACGCAAACTTTTCCCTAAGATGCTGAATGGGAAATCCCTTCCCCCGGCCATATACCTTCGCGCATTTTCTTAAGAAGGCGGGCGATCCAATTCTGCCTATGTCTACCAGAACGAACAAGACTCCTCCCTCCCTCCCTCTCTCTCTTTTCACTACCTTTTTTTGTTGTTGTTGATTTTGTCGCTGTTCCCCCCCAGTAGTCAGATTTTCCCCTCCCCGCGCCCTGTTACGGGCATAGGCGAAATTTTATTCACCGGCTAACTCCAGCCTACTCTAAAGTTCCCTCGCCATCCACCCCCCTGTCTATTAAGCACCCTTTCCTTTTTTCCGTGCTGAATTGTTTTTTTTGTTGGCCATTCCTTCTCATCGTTACTCGGCCCGTGTCCGCCGCAATGACTCCGTTGGTGCGCGGTCTGAACTTTTGGCTGGGACCTTCACACTCCCCTCTTCCCCGCCCCGCCGCATTTGTCCAGGTCCCAACACTTCCTCCATCAGCCACCCGCGCTCGGGCGTGAAGAGTTGTTCAGTCTTCTCGTCGACTCCCGCTTCATAAGACCCCTGGCGAGCAAGCAGGTGTTCGCAGCCCCGTTTCTATCCGGACCCAGTCCCCCCCAACGCCATCGTTTTCCTCTCAGGCTTCATCCTTTCGCGGGTTCCAATTTCCCTCAGCTTTCGGTCTTATTATGACAATGACGCTCTTTTTTTGCTCACCCAGAAGCTCCGTCATAGGCTCTTCGTCCCACCACCGTCTCTCTTCGAGGGTCTCCTGACCTCCGGTCCCTAGAAGGCCCCCGACTTTTTTTGGCCCCAAGACCTTTACCCTGTGGAACCTCCCGGCTCGCCTCTTTTTCCTGTATCGGAATGGCACGCTTGAATACCTCCCGTCCCAGAAAAAGCCGGCTGAAGATCCCCCTTCAGCAATGGCGGAACTTTCTACCCGTACCAAAGTTCTCCCTCTACACTGTTTTTGAACCCTGCGAGGGAGCGACAACACTGATAGATGAGACTCAGTGATCTGCTTGAAATTGTGCGCGACGGCTGTCAGCCGTTGCCCTCCGTCTCTCCTTCCAAAGCCTTCGTTCTTACTCCGAATCCGCTGTTTTCCGCGGTCCTCGACCATCCCAATCCCAGCCTCAGCCTTTGTACCGATCCCCTTCCTCCCCTCGTGCCCTTGCGCGTTATTCCAAGCCCCTCACGTTCTGGCCGTGGTGCGCCGCGCCGCCCCATCTGCTGGACAGCACTAGCATCAACGCCGTTCCTCTCCCCGCCGGCGTCCTCTCCCCCTGTCGAATACAGGTCGAGCCTTTCCACCACCGAACTCCGACAACCCCCTTCTTCCTGGCAGGATTCCCACTTCCGTCTGTCCAGTTGTCCTGTGTTCAATATCCCCCTTTGGGTATGCCTGTATTTTCGGAAGACCCATCCGCCGTAGAATCGCCCTAAACGTTTAGCTGCTATTAAAAGAAAGTTCCATTCTGCAGTCTGCGTTGTTTTGCTTTTTAGAGTGTCTTGGAAACTTCAGAGCCCTCTTCTGCCCAGTTAGGTTTTCTGAAGCTTTCCTCCTGAGGTGTGCGATTCACATGACCCCTTCGGACACTTATGGGACGTCCCCCTCTATGAGTTAGGGTGAAGGTTTTCCCCGGGTTCCTTTCCCTCCTGTATCCCAATTTCTCACGGAGGTACCACATCCGAACAACCCCCCGACCTCCCCCACTTATCCCCCCCCTCCCTGCGAACCGCCACACTTTCCATGGATTTTCCTTTGGAGCAGGTTTGCTGCACACCCTCCCCTTTGATTAGAGACCCAAATTCTCTCCGGCGTGATGCCCTTTTCTTGGCATCCTTTCATTGTTCGATCAAGTCCTGCCCCCATTCGGCTTTCCTGGAATTAACAACTTTTTTGTGAAGTGCAGGGTGGGTAAAAAGAAATTGGATCTCGCGGAACCCTCATTTCCTTTTCAAACGATCTACGTTTCCCCCGAAGAACTCTTTCCTGTCAAAACTCCCTTTGTTGGTGGGTGTTTTTTGTTTTTGGACGTCTGGAGGGCGGCCACGAAACCCCCCCCGGCCCCTTACCCATAGCCCTCCGACACCCCCAACCCATGAAATGATCGCGCATTCAAGGATTTTTTCCTTTTCCTGTTATGGGCGCTCAGAAGTTTTCAATGAAGATGGTGAACCGTCTTCTTCGTCAAAAAGCGATACTCTCGTCCAATCCCTCTGAGACGGATTCGTGACCCGTCATTCTTTATACTCTTTCCGCGTATGTCAGAAAGAAAGACAGCAGCCACTCCCACAACGCTCTTTTTGCTGTGATTCTATCTTTTAACAAATTGACAAGAGAAAGTTCTTTCGCGAAGACCTCCGGTGTCGTTCTCTGGACGGTCCACTGAACCTTCCGGCCCGTCGCCCTTCAGGATGCCCCCACCCTGTCTAGCTTCTGAGCCAGTTTCTTGGCTTGTTCCCGCCGCAAAAGTTTTTGATGCCCGCTTCTTTCGGCTTTTTTGCTGACCTCCGACCTCGTTTTCTTTAATTCCCCCCCAGCGAAATTTTTAAAGCCGCCACGATCTCTCTTTTCCTGAAGCTTCCGTTTTTTAGGGATTTTTGGAAGTTTTGGGGCTCCTTTTTCTTCTCCCGGTGCGGCGGTAGTCGGCTGAGGAGGACTTTTCCCTTTAACAGTCTCTCATCTAGCCTTCCCCCCGTTTGGACACCCCCCCGCAAGGCGAGCGCATGCATTTTCTCGACCTCGATGTTGCGAACTTTCACTTGTTTTCTACCCCCCCCGGAGAGCGTCCGGCCAGTCCGAAGGCGAGCTTTCTGGAGTTTTTTCGGCTCTTAGCTCCCCAAACACCGACGACATTCTTCTTGGGTATGTTTTCTTTTTTTTTTTGTTTTTTTTGTCGGTTTCCTCTAGAGTTTTTCCGTCACATTTTTACATCGGCGAGGGATTGCCCAAAGCCGTTCTCCTTTGTTCTGAGCTGTTTTCTTCTTCTTGGCCTTCCCAGATGGCAAGCCACGTGACCCAACTACGGTTTCCTTTATTGGAAACTTTTTTGACTTTCCCAGCTTTTTTCAAGCGGGACTTCATATCTTTTTGTGTGAGGATAATGACAGGCTTTCGACGGAGACGCTCTTCCTGCTTGAAAGTGCTTCCCCTCCAGTCCCTCACCGTCCTTCGTTTGAAGGTGGGACTTGGCTGCGACCCCCCCCGTAAGCTTTTTACCTTTATTGGTTTTTTTGGTGGACCTTTTCTTGAAAATGCCTTACTCAACAACACGTGGGTTGAAGGCCATTCCCTACGGAATTTTTTTGAACACTGGCCACTGCGTCCCCTCGGCACCTGGAGATAGCCGGAGATTTGTCCCCCCCGGTCTCCCTAACCTTTCTGGGATCGCTTTTTTTCAGAAGTTTTTTTCCCCTCTGCGCCACCACACGAACTGGACTGGTTTTTTTTCAGGGCGGTTGGAGTTAGGCAGTTTTTTCGGTTTTTTCTTTTTCTTATTGACTTTTCTTCGTGACACACTGCCTTTCCCCCCCCCGGTTCGGGATAAAGGCCTGCGCACAGACCTCCAGCGGACCCCTCCTGATCTTTTCCCTTTCACCCCTTTCTACCTCTTTTGGAAACCACACCCCCTGAGTGATAGGCACCTCCTTGAAGGGGATTGAGTCCTTTTTATTGATTGGTCTATATTCGCCTATGATTTTCCTACGCGGCAACCCCTCCCCCCACCCTTCTAGGTTTAGCCCCTCCTTGTCTTCCCTTTCTTTTAGACCGCAAAGGGCTGCATCGACCGGGATGTGTGGATTTCTGTTGAAGTTTTTTTTTTTCACCCAACGGTAATTGAACCACCTACCCTTGGACTCTTCGTGGTTTGCCCTGCATATTTCCGGGTGGTGTTCCTCTACATGGATTTTTTTTTTTTTCGTCACTGATCTTCCTTCCGCCTTTAAGAAAGTCTTTGGTAGATTCATCAATTTCGGATGCGGAGCGTGTTTCACACTTTTCTTGGTTCCCCCTTTCCCCGACCCCCCTTGTTTTTGAAACGATGTCGCCTGAGCGCAACGACATGCGCTGTTTTTTGTACGATCCTCTTAGTTTTTTCTTTTTGCTGGGTGTTCTATTAGTTAATTTTTTTCGGCTCCGACTTTTCCCCAAGGAGTCCCAAAGCCTTTTTCCTGAGTTCCTGTGCATTTTTCTCCATTTTTTGCGCCTATCCTCGTCATTTCCGATGCTAGCTCCCACCCCCGTTACAGGTTGGGGGTTATTGTTTCCGCACACTTCCCGGCTCCCCCCTTCTTGGCCCCTTTTCTGTACGAGAAACGAACCGCCAGCTTTTACCCCCTTCTTCTTTTTTTATTATCCCCCTTCCCCTGATTTTCTCGGTTCAGACTTAAAGGGTCGCAGGTCTTCCCATCACCGTCTGGGTGTCCCTGTTTGAAGGTCTTGGTCTCTCCCCGAGACTTTTCTCTTTTTTAAATTGTCCTCCTTCTTTATCGT
>Ga0179591_1310518_pt1 | contig 17167 bp, 17 predicted proteins | sample CZOMad2_1_08_16f_FD_182891 | JGI IMG/M metagenome (GOLD analysis project Ga0179591, IMG submission 182891) | Vadose zone soil fungal communities from Angelo Coast Range Reserve, California, USA - CZOMad2_1_08_16fungal (PacBio error correction) | ecosystem: Environmental > Terrestrial > Soil >... | reverse complement strand
GCTTTTCCCCCCTTTTTATCTTTTTGCATTCTTCTTGAGGCCGGCTGTCTATGTCCGATGACCCAGGCTAGGAACAACTATCATCTTCTTGCCTTCCCTCTCCTTTTTCCTTTTTCTAACACCAGGATGAGGTCTAAGTTTACCGACAAACTCCGACCTTTCTCGCCGTGTCCCCAAGTATAGGCAGTTTTTTTTTTTTTTCATGCTCCTCCCCGCCCCGACAAAATTACAGGTTCTCCCTTTTTTAAGTTCTGTCATTCTTCCCCTTTCCACGCTTTCCTTTTTTTCTCCCGATCGGCGGTAAGATTTTTATAAACCGCCCGTTTTTTTCCCCCCCCCTTCCCCCAAATCGAAGGGAATCTTTCCCGCTTTCGTCCCTCCCTTTCCCCGATAGTGTCTTTCTATCCCCGTATCGATACGTTCGGTAGGCAGGGCGGTCTTTTTTTATTTTTACTCCCCCCCTCCCCCAGAGCAAAAGAAGAGGACGGCGCACCAGCGCAGAGTTTTTTCTCGCATCTTTCCCCTTCCCTCGACTTGCGGGGCTCTTGACTTCCATGCGTAGAAGATGGACTTACCCCTTTCTTCCTTCTTTTCCTTATTCTGTGCCTCTAGCTTCCTGCCCTCTTACCCCAGATTTAAGATAATGTTTCCCCCCCCTTTTTCTTCTACCCTGTCTCCTAATAACTCGGGTCAAACCGGAAGACACTGCTCCTCTTCCTCCTCATCCGTACGGAGACCCTATGTTTCCGAGCACACTGCGGTGTTTTAATTTTCCGCGTGTATTTTTTTTTTCCACCGTCGGTCTGTCCGGCCCTTTCACTTTAGGTTTCGTGAAGAAGTAAAGGTTCATGCTCTACCTTCCTTTTTTGCCTTCCCAGTGATTTTCGTTCCATAGTTTATTTGGCCGGTCTTGTTCCCTCTCCCCATCTACCTTTTGTTATCCACTCCATTCAATTTGAGCGGGTCCCTCTTGGCCTATCGTTTTGGCTTGGGATTTTCCGTGATCTCTCTTTCTTTGGTTTTAGAAAACTTCGTTTTAGTAAAAATAATGATTTTCTTTTTACCCTCCTTCCCCCTACACTAGGGAACTTTCGGGGTCTATAGATAGGGTTCGTCCTCTCCTTGGCCTTCCACGACTTTGATCCTGATAGAAGGAGAAAGAAAGACGCCACAGACTTTTTGTATATGCTCTCTACTCCTGCTTGATCTTCCAGGTTTCCCTCCCTTTTATGAGTTTCTTCCATGCCCTCTTCTTTCTCTTGGGTTTTAGCTGAAACCTTTTTTTTTTGTTTATGCGATCTAGACGACATAGACCCCAGTCAAGCCTACAGCTTAGTCTCCGCTCCACGACTTTTTGCTGGCCTCCCACGCACGAGATATCTACAATTGGTCCCCCCTTCCCCCCCCCAATTGAATGAATAACTTGGGTCAAGTTCATAAACAATTCCCCCCTTCCGGTATTTCGTGCGTTCCAATCAAAGGTCTAATCTTGTGTTTGAATGGGTACTTCTCCACTCAGGTGAAATTCTTCTGCAGACCTTTCTCCCAGCTATTGTTTTTTTAATGATTAGGGGGCCTAACCCGATCTCCCCCCTCATACCTGCCCACCGAAAGCCACCATATCGCTGGCGTCTTTCAGACGTTTTCAGCCCGTTTGTCTAGCTGAGGTAACCGAGGGCCGCCTTTTCCCTCTTTAGTCTATCCCCACCCCATGCCTTCGCTCGCCTGCTTTCCCCGCCCGAACATCCTCTTCAAATGGCAACCTCTCCCAAGGAAGTATAGCTTCATTTTTTCTTCTTCTACTGCGTCACAATTATGAGCGAGGCCATGCTCCTTCTATTTCTCCCGGTTCCCCTCCCGTCGTCCAGATATTGCGGAAACCCCCCCCTTATCTCTCCCCGTGAAAGTCCCACTCCAGGTCTTCCCCCCATTTCTTCCGCTATGCCTTGTCCCACCCTCCCTTAGTTTTCGCCAGGTTGGACCGGCTAAGGGAACAAGGTGTTAAGGGGCGTTTCTCTGTCTCTTCCCTCCTCTCTGCGTCCCTTTTAGACAGCTCCGTTCACTCGCTATTTCTGCCCTCCCTGGACCCCTTCCTCCTGGTACCATACTCTCTTTTTCCTAATAATACCCGTTGTTTTTTTCTTCTAGATTAAAGACGGTACTTTTTTCTATATCGTGTCGTCTCTTCTCCCCTTCCAGAACCGATTCTGTTAAATACCAGGCCCTTACACCAGTTGTTTTTTCCTATTTTTGCTGACTACTACACCCCCATGTGGTGGGAAGTTTTTTCCTTCTCCCTGCAACCTTCCCTTTCTTGTGCCGTAACCGGCGAAGATAGGGTTGCGGTAAAAAATTCATCGTGGTCTAGTCTTTTTCCCGGAGTTACTAGGAGCGTGAATAGTCGAAAACGTTATTTCTCTCTCCTACACCCACCCTGCGAATTAATTCCAATCCCGTTATCTTTCTTTTTCCAAAGTTCCGTTTTTTTCGAAGTGCTTTCCGGGCTGCCTTGCCCTTTGATCCCCTGCGGCCCTTAGGAGCATCTCTCTACCTTCCCCCTCCTGACGGTCTCCTTACACGGGTCCCCTTTTAGCGAGGGCTAATCGGATATTGGTTTTTCCTTCCCCGTTGGCCGTAGTCGTTTTCCCCCCCCCCCCCCCCCAATTCTACCCCATTGACTCCTTTTCCCTTAAATAAGCGAGCTTAAGCGCCTTTGTACTTTTCCTTCCCTTTTTCCCCCCCTCCGATTCTTTGGTAGCGGTAAGGGTGTTTGAGCTACACGACTTCGTAACTTGGGAGGTTCTCATTCCCCCCCTCCCCCTCCCTTAGTGCACCGGGTTGATGAAATTGACGTTTCCCCCGGTAGGGTCCTTCCTTTTACCTTTTCCCCCATGTTCTGTCTTCCCTCTGAATTGATGCTAACTGAAATCCGTTTTTTTCTTTAAATTTCCCTTATGGAGTTTGGACTTTCGGAAGGAAGTCCCCCCCCACAGGTTCCTCTATCCAGCCTCCCCCCCAGCACGTCCTTCCCCCTCTCTTTGACATTTCAACACGATCCTACCTGAGAATGAAAAGGAAGTTCTGGAGAGACCTTCCCCTTCTCTCATCACTCCCCCTTTTCTTTCGTAGGAGAAGAAGAGGAAAAGACAAGAAAGATACCTTCTCCTCGTAGAGCACAGGTTTTAGCTCTCCTCTCTTAATCACCATAATATTACATTCGGTTTTCAAGTAGGTACTCCTATTCATTTCTCTTTTGTCGCTTGGGAGGCCCCCCAATAACTGCGACTCCCTTCTCACCGGCCCCATTTGGATTATTCTCCCAGAGACTTTCATTCAGTTATTCTCCACCGCCTCTCTCTTTCTAGTGTCCTAGTCCCCCTGTACGCCCCCCATTTGCTCCCCAACCTACTGCAACTTTCCGGCCAAAAGATCCTTGCTCCCTTCAGTCCCTGCCTTCTTCTTCTCCCTCCCGCCGAAGCAAAGTAGGAGTTTCCTCCCCCCCGACGGTTGCCCCACTTCCCCGCCCTCCGGCCCTGGAAAAGAGTATTTGATGAAAGAAGGACCCTTTCCTCCCGAAGTTACATTATTTTCTTCTTCTTATTCTCAGAGTCATTTGCCTTCACGGTCTCGTTCCTCCCCTCTGGTTTTCCCCCTCCCTTTATTAGAGATTCTGAAGAGACGGTACTCTTTGCCAGTCCTCCCCCCTTTCAGGCGGGTCGCCCCGGAAAAACCTCTTCCTCAACGTCCGACTGCACTATTCTCCCCCCCTATGGTTCAGAGAACGACAGGTCGTCAATTTACTTTCTGAATACTGAGATGTTTCCCGGTTGGCGTGGTCCGTTAGTGGTTGTCCTCCCTTAAGACAGCCCCCACCCCCCCCTCCCCCAGCTGACCCTCCTTATCTATGCCTATAGCATCAAGGCAGGTGCTGAGGCTACCTCCCCGGCCCGCCCCCTCTCCCCTCCGGATGCACGAAGAATGGTAGTCCCGTGTCCCTCCCCTTTTTAGGGACACCTGGACCATCCCCCTCCTCCTCCACCCCTTGTCACGTTTTTTTACGCCGAGAATGTTAAACCATCTGAACCGAGCCAAAGTGGTTTTCTTCTTCAGCGGCCTTTTCTTCTTCTTGCCAGAACCTAGCGATAGACGGAAATTTCCCGGAAGTCAGGACTCTTCTTACTTTCGGTTTCCCTCTTTCTTGCACCGTCATTCCCTTCCTCCCCCTGGTGACGCGAACGTCCAGATGATGAAAGATCATGCTAGGCCTGCTGCTCGTCTCCCCTTTTCTCTAGTGCTTTTCCGGCTGCCCTCCCCCCTTAGACCCTTGCTCCTGATGTAGGTTAGACCCCTTTTTACGAATATACCTTTTGTAAGAGATTGACCAGTCCTCCTTCTCTCTTTTTCTGCGGCTTCACCTCCCCTACAGGGGCTCGGAGCGAAATGCTTGATATTGAATTTTTTCTCTCTTGGGAAGTTAGCTCCCCCCTTTTTATTTCGTCCCCCTTCTCTCTTCCACGTCTACGTTCCTGGAACGGGATTTAAAGATCTCCCTTCTTTGCTGTTCGCCATGCCTTCCCCCCCCTCCCCCCCCCCCCCCCCCAACCCCGGGTTCTTTTTTCCATTTTTAATTGTCGTGGAAACCGTGATCAAAGACCCACTTTTCTCTCATGAAGAATGGTAGAAGCCTCCAAACCGGGAACTACCCCCTCTTTCCTTTCCCGTCTTCTTTTCCTAAGCAGTTATCCCTCCCCCCTTGATTTGGTCTTTTTTTTTTCCCCTTCCTTTCGATACGCTCAGTTTAACTTCTGGGCAGGTGCTGACGTGGTACTACCCCCTCCCACCTCTCCCCCTCCTATGGCTGAAACCCGCGCTTTCTTCGAAGATCTAAATTTCCCGGTCTCCTTTATTTGATCACTCCCTTCTCCCCCTCTAGCGACTTTAGTCATGAGGTTGTCATCTGTGAATGTACTCTTAATTCCTGCCACCGCTTTCTCCCCCCTTAAAAACCCCTGACTTCATGAATATAGGAAGTCCCTTCTTGCCCCCATCGCGCCTAACCCTTTCGTTTCCACCTGTTAGGCGTGAAGTCATAAGAAGTCTAGGAAGGATTCTCGTCCGCTGCGTCTCTGACAAATATAGTACTGGACTTATTTTTCACCTTCGGTCCTCCCTTCCCCCCTGACAACTTTGAGGGTCTCCCCTTTACGCCCTTCCCTTGAGTACTTGATCAGATTTTTTTCTTGACCGGTTATTCTTTATTTACTCCCTTTTCATCATTGATTCCCCGTGTTTCACCAGCGTGATTCTAGATTTTCCCCCAATACGAATTTCGACGGGTTTTCTCCCGGGCCGCCCTCTGCCCTGCTTATAGTTCTCGAGTACTTGAGTCCAAGTAGATCGCGCACCCATCACCTCTTTCCCCGTCCCCCCTACTTAAGAACCCAATTATCTTTTCGCTGATTTGTCTTCTGTGTTCGGCCAAGACCCGTGTACGTCTCAGTACTTTTCTCTTTTTTCTTTCATCCGAGCCCCTCCTCACGCATGGTTTTTCTGTTTATCAAGGATCTCGTGACTTCTTTTGCTACTTTCTCGTTGTTTCCGATAGTGATGTTAAGTGTTGGGCGGTACTTCCTCTCACCGACCCTCTCCCCTCCCCCCTCTCCTAAGCCTTCAGCATAAATGCTTTCGGGGACCTCAATAAGCCTTCCCCTTTTGTTCACATAATTCCCCCTTCATTTGTTTCCTCCCCATGGGCCCATTACACCAAGGAATCTTGGCTTTTTCCGTCCTCCCCGCACCCTTTTTTCTCTTTTTTCATTTCGGCGAAAATAAGTACGCCCCACAAACGAACTCTTCCCTCCGCGTTAAGCTGGCTCGCTCCCCCTATACTCCGTTTTTTATTAATATAGTTTGACTTTTCTCACTTAGCGAATACTGAGCAACCGAGACCCCAATCTCCTTGGATTGTCTCTTCCTTGGTGACTGGATCCGAAGACAGATTTCCGTATCTCGCTCCGACCGCTAGGAGATCACACTGCTTTAATGCCTAATCTACTATTGCCTGAGCTACCGCCTCCCCTCTCACCTTTTAAAATACCCAATTGGCGTACTCGTCTCTCCTCATTGTTGCGTCCTGACGAACATTAACTTCTTTTTTCTCCCCCCTGTTTCCGAGAATAGAGAACAGGTTCACTCTCCCCACTATCTTCCCTTCACCCTATCCTCTGCGCGAACCCAGATAAGCCCCTTGATCTTTAGAGAATAATGTACCCCCCCTTTCCTGCTGTCCTTTTTCAGGGGCCTTTCCCAAAGGGTCGAAGGGCTATATTGCCTTCCCCGCTCTCTTCTTCGTAATTATCCCCATCCTCTCCCGGAATCTGTAGATAGACATTCCCCCTGTCCGACGCTTTACTATCCCTCCCCCCTTTTTGAGAGAGCTTACTCGTAGGGACGTTTTCCTTGGCGTATCCTTCTCTTCTCTTTAGAGGTCAACGATACTCCTCCGCGATTTTCTACATCTACCCTTCTCCCCCGTTGGTTCCGTGAGCCCCAGGTTTACGCCTGTTCCGTCCACCTACATCCCTTTTTCCTCGGTAAGTAAAAGAGACCAGAAATGATCTTTTACCTCATCGCTAGAGTTCCTTTTCCTCTCTTGGGAGAAGTTTTAGGGCAGGGAGCGATAGGCGGCTGTCCTTCTTCGAACCCCTTTCCTCTGGTCGGTCTACCACAAACTGAGAGATTATTTTCCCCCCCCCCAAGCCGTGGCTCCTTAAATTTTTTCCCTTCTTTTCCGGATCGAAGCGGGTAAGGCACTTCTTCGGCATCTTTTTGACTCCTCCCGATTCCCTTGAGATAGATACCCTGTCCCCTCTCCTGACGTCTTCCCTTTAAACCAACTACCTATAAAGACATCCACTGTCTCTGTTGTTTCTTCCCAGCGTCGGCGATTAGAGTCTCACTGTCTCTCTCTTTCTACCAGGCCCCTAAAAATAAGACGTCCTCCCGAGGGTTCGATCATTTTTCTTCCTTGAGCCTTCGGATTCGTTTTGGAACGTCTTTCCCCTTCGTGTTGCCTCCTCCCCCCGATTTCGACCCGGTTTTTTTCCCTTCCTTCACAAGGTTCCCCCCTTAACGGCGTGCTGTGGGGGACCCAGGTTTTCCCTTTCTTATTAAGTTTGAAGGGTCAACCTGGTCTTCCCCCCCCGGATAGAGTTCCTCCCGCCTCCTTTTTCTCCCTTTTCTTCGGAGATCGGTCTCTTTCTTCCCTGCTCACTTCCCCTTTCCCCCCCCCCCCTGTTTTCCAAAAGACATAGAGACTTCCCGTCCTCCCCTCAATAAGTTTCCTAAACCTGAAAATTCTTCTCCCGAGGTCATCACTACACAATGTCTCCCTTCGGATGTTGGCGATCGGTCAGCCAAGCTAAGAGCTTGGAATTCGTAGAGAAAGGAGTCAACCCTATCCCCCTCTTTTCTTCCCCCCCCTCCGAGGCATGTTTTCCTTGACGGGTGCCGCACGAATAGGTCAGCTGTTCCCGCTCTTTTCCTCAGTTGGAAAAGAATTACCGCTCTTCTTTTCCCTTCCCCCCCGATTTTCTTCCCCTCCCCTCGAACGCTCGGTTCTGGTGGCCCAAAGATATCTCTCTCACGCTGGGCCCGCCTGGCACCTTCTTTCCACTCTTCTTTTTCCCTAACAAGAAGCCAAAGCTCCCCCCTTTTTGCCCCCCAAACCCCCCACGCTCTTCTATCATTTTTCCCTGGTTTTCTACTCCTCATCCTGTATCCTCGTAAGAAAGCCCTGTTGCACCCTAAGCTATGCAAAACGGATGCTCTCCCAACTCTTCCTCTTTTCCCCCTAAATGCTATTCCTACCTATCAGGAAACTATCGGTTTGACCTTCAAGGCATTAGTAGAAGATTTTTTTCCCGCCTGACTTTCCCCTACTTCTCTAGTCTCTGAGGGTTAAACCCCCTGAGTTTCTCCATCCTCTTGTTTTGGACGGATCCTTAAGAAGATGACCCTCCTTCGCCAGTCAGCTTGCCCCTCTTAGTCTATGGAGGTACCAGACCCAGACCCTTTTCCTCCTTCACTGTTTCTATCTGCGAGACCTGAGATATAATAAAGGCGGTTTTTTCGCGTTTGGAGTGGGTCCCCGGTCCACCGAAATCTCTATACCTCCCCCCTAGTGATAGCGGCCTCTACACGATTTGAGGCTACTTACGCGGGCGGCCCTGACTAAGCAGATTTTTTTTTCCGTTTACCTTACCTCAGGTTTGTCACCGGTCTTTTAGGCCCGTAGGCCCATTTCCGGAGCTCCTCACCCCTTCCTCCCCGGTCTAAGAAAGCCAGAACCACACACCCCCCCCCCTCCACCTGAAGGTGTCTTTTGCGTTTTTCTTAAAATGGTTTTCTCAACAAATCCTGATAGCTTATTTTTTCCCTTTCCCCATACGTTAGTCGTCCAGTTACCCTGGGCATATGACTCTCCCATGTTTGTCCGCCCCCTACCCAGAGAGCGATCTGAAAATAAGCTTCATGATTTCGCTCCCCTCTCCCTTTTCCCTCTAGTCAGTGTCGCACGTAGCCAGCGAAGCTTCCCGAAACTGGAGATAAGCCCTCCCCCCCTCCGTTGTTTTCTTTTCTCTCAGATTGATCTCCCCCTGTTCGCGGTGAAGATGATGCTGCTTGAACACTCGACGACACTTTTTTTGTGAGAGAATCCTTAGCATTGCTCTTTACGGCATCTTTTTCTCTTTTCTCGGAAAATCTGAGGTATATCAAGTGACCAATCTCGTTTTACGTCCTCACGACTCCTAATTCAGGCCTGGGTGCCCCTTTTCCGAGCCTGATTTTGTTTGTTAGAAATGAGTAAGAAACACTGATATTTGTGTTCTAGGTGTGACCTGCTCGGCCGCAACGTGATAAACCCTCTTTACGTTTCTCGCCAATCCCCTGGCTCCTTGAACGGGGAATAACCCCCTCTTAAAAACACGGGACATAAAAATTTCTTCACCCACCAAACGCACTCCAACCCTCCCCCTCCCTCCCCCCCCCTCCCCTATTCCCTTCTCCCCCCCACCCCCCCAACATCCTCTCCTTTACCCCCCCCCCTCCCCCCCCACCTTCTCCCCTTTCTATGCCCCCCTTCTTACCCCCCTCTCCACCCACCACTTCCTTTTCTGATTGGATCATTCTGATAGACTACGCTTTTTTAGTAATCATAACCAATGACTGCCTATAAAAGTAATCGATAAGTTGTGTCTGGCAGGCGTTATTTTTGACTTCGAACCCAGACCCCATCAGAACCTATGACTTCTGCCCCAGCGCTTTTTTCCTCCTCAGCCCCTTTTTTTACCGCTTCCCTTCCGGTTCCTATCTGTGAGGAGCAGGAGCTTTGGCATGCTGGTTTCTGTTTTTTCTGTTCCCAGAACACATAGAAACTTTTTAACCCAGATACCGACCGGTCGAGGCTGTGGCCAAATTTCTCCCCCCCGTTACCCTTCCCGACTAGGTACCTTCGACTAGTATCGATCCATTCTTTACTTTTTTTTTGCCGCTTTGCTTTTCCCTATACATAGGTGGGATGGAAGACTCTTATCGGGTGCACCTTTTTTTCCACTTCTGACTTTCTTAGACCCCCCTTCTCCTTCTGGATGATTTATCAAATCTGTTTGACATTACCTTTCTCTTAGGTTCTCTCATTCGTGTGAACCAGGAGGACCGATTGATATACAGTTTATTTTTTTCACTAGACTCCCTCCTTTTTTACGTGAACTGTTCAGTAGACGTAGAGAGATGGAAGTGTCGAAATTCGCTCTTGTCAGTCACAATCCCGATCGTTCGGGACTGAAGGACAATGAATCTGATGTCTCTTGTCTTTCGACTCCCCGCATGATATAGGCGACTTTGAAGACCAGTTTTCATCTTCCCTCCCCTCCGACTCCCATGGGGAGTTTCTACGGATCCATTTCAGCCCTGGTCTTCCCTGCCATACCCGATAGTGAGATGTTTATCGCTTCCCCCACCCCTGTTTTTTACTTCCCCTGTCGAGAAAGAAACGAAGATCCATCCCTGATTCGACGCTCCCCCCAGTTTGCCTTTCCTAAGCCCCTAGATAAGAAATGAGGGCCCTCCCCCCCCACGGTACTTCCTCCCCCCTTTGCTAAAAAGGTCAATAAGGTAGGGACGTGGTATTCTAACCTGCCCTTTTTATCACCCCTTTCAGCTCCTCCCCTCCCGGGAACTGCCTGAGACCTGTTTCGCTTCTAACTCCTGCGTTCTTTGGCCCTGTACAGGAGAGACTAGACGTCCGAACCTTTTCACCCCCCCTGATACCGTTGGAGCGCGCTTTGACGCATTTTCGGCCTCTCCTGACTTACGAGTCTCCTCCCGTTGCCGCTTATTCCTCTTCAAAGGTCTGCAGGCCTCTGCCCACTCCTTTGCCCGATGAACTATCTCCCCTTCCGACCAATTCATTTTTTTGGAGGTAGAGCCTGCGAAGTTTGTCTCCTCCGCGCCCCAGTGAACTGTGGGGAGAATACGAGACCTTGCAAGTCTCCAAATTATATGAACCCATCGCAACCAGCTCTCTGAGTCTACCGTACTATCGGTCTTCGCTGTGTCGGCAGAGTACCCCCTAAGTAGGATTGAGGAAATGGCCCTTTTTTTCCACCAGCCGTGTTCGACGGTTTGGCGAAGAATACGTCGGGAGTCATTCTTGACCCTTTGCGTTTCTTTTTTTTAATCTGTTCTACAGTGTCCTCCCGGCCCTTCATTTTCTTCTCCAGTGTTGTTGTGAGATTTCCCCTAGATAGACGGTACGTTTTCAGATATCGTGGCCTTCTCGGGAGGTAACTCATTAATACTCTAGATTCCTTTTTTCCACCCCTGATGGTTTCACGTAGTCCCTTGTAATAGGTCCTACTTCCTCCCATGACCCCGGTTTTGTTGGCTAGAGACCCCCTCCACCCTGATTCGTTGACGCATTCAGCGTCGCGTCGTTGCCCCGGTTGATATCTTGCGCCCCCCCCTGGGTCCCCTTTTCCCCTTGCCTTAGGCCATGCCAATCCAGTATGGGGAGCTCGAACTCCCCCCCCCACACCCCGCTCCTCTTCACTCCCCACTTCCTTCTATATTGTCCCCAGTTGAAAGTTGCAAGGAGGATTCGTTCTTCCCCTTCCCTCTAGGTAGGATAGGGGAAGTCAATCTTCCTGAGGAAGGGAGATCCTTATTTCACCTTCTAGACCTGCAGATTCTTTTTTTCCCTTCGTAGAGAGAAGAAGGGATCTTGGTAGGATTTGGTGGACCTTGTGATTATCTTCGTTCGAAACCAGGTACTGAATAAGTAAGACAGCTTTTCCGTTCAGCTCCAGGTTTCCGCGAGCCTTTCCCCTGCTCCTTCTTGCACACTTCCCCGTTTTTCTGATCCGACCCCGGTTGAGGTAGTCCCTGGCCCCCAAGGAGCAAAGGGAATTTTTTTTTTTGATGTAAAGGTTTCCCCCCCACAGGTCTTTAATTGGGTGATGAAGGGCACCCCAGGGTAGTTTGATTTTTTCTTGGATTTGTTCGGTCTGGCCCTTTAATATCCTTCTTTAGCTTATGGTCGATGTCGTCCTCGACCCAGCAAAAAGGTTTCGAGAGACGCCCCCGCCCCTGCTCGTATCTTTCCCTGGCAGTTTCAAGCTACCCGGGCGTCTTTTAAACAGGACCGTAGCGCCGCAGCAGAGTTCTCTCCTTCTTCCCCTTCTGGGCGGAGAGTCCCCGAAAGTTTTTTAAACGCCACCTTCTTCATTGTAGCTCTTTCGTGCAACGAGAGACACCCGCCCCTACTCTTCACCTCTGACAAGTATATTGTGTCACGTCAGTTAACTCTTTTTGGACAGCCCTCCCCCCATTTTGGGTAAAGCACTGTACTTCGCGCCTCCAATTTCCTCCCGCTGGCGGGACCCCTCGTTTTTTAGCTAACTCCGGTAGGGATGCCCATTAGCTCACTCTTTTTAACTCCGTGCCCCTGACTTTCGCTCTGGATAAAATACAGACCTCCACGGGAAGGTCCCCACCCCCCAGGTCGATTCATCTCCCCTATGCACGGCGTTCTACGCCGCCGGCCAGTATCGGACCGTTCGCTTTTGGTGCAAACGATCAGCCTCCGTCCGCCTGAGTTCGCCGCCTCCGTCCTGTCCCTCCTTCAGGATTGCTTATTTGTACAGTCGCTTTAGTGAGTTTGAAGAAGGATAGTCTCGGGTTGTGAGCCGCTACGATCTTTTTCTCAGATCTTAGAGGGCTACTCTTTCCCCCGGCTCCATGATAGTAGAGCCTTTGCTTTAGTGACCCCCAGCATGCGAAAGTCAGTCTTTTCCCCCCCCTCAGGGCGCCGCGGCGTCAAGAGCCCTCCTTGCCGGCCTTCAGACCTTTTTCCCGTCTGGTCCGGCCTTTTGTGCAGTCTTTTTCCGTGGTCGTTCACGTTCCCATCCGCTGTGCTGCACAAGCGGATCGAGTATGTTCTTCTAGTGCAGAATCCACGAGCGGTTTGATGCTCAGAAAGAGGCGGCGTTATGATTTTTCCACTCCCCTGTTGAAGGTTGTTTTTTCCCCTCGGTTAGACCATTTTTCAATGCAGTCCTTTTCTCACCTGCGAATTCCCATCGGAACTTCCCAGTTTGTTAGTACTCTTAGGACGATGGCGAACCCGTCACCGCTTGGTCCATTGGCACGTCAGTCAGGACGTTAGTCTGTGGGATTCCAGCAGGCTGGACACTTCTCCCCCTGCTGACACCTCCCTCCCCCCCAGTGCGATCGCCGGTTTCCCTCTACTCCTTCTTTACCCGCTCTAGCAACACCTTGTCTCTGTCCTCCGCAGCCGGCATCCCCTCTCAGTCTAAACAGGTAGACCATTAGCTTTTTTCCCTTTAATCCGTGTTTGATGATGATATATTATTCCTCATTGTGCGCTAGGTCTTCCTTTTCCGACCGCCAGACCCCCTTTTTTGAGCGACCTCCTCTACTCCTTGTCGATCGCTTTAGTCCGTCCACCTTTTTGACTGGTTTTCCTACAAGCATGATTGCCGTCCTACCAGCTTCCTTTAGAGCCGAAATTTCCTCTTCAGATTTTTTTCCTTTTCAGGAACGTCCCCTGATCCCCATCACGTTTTCTGGTTCAGATTTTCCTTTAGGGGCACGTGCTTTGGTTACGTTTGATTTTTCCCCCCCTACCACGTCAAACCAGGGATCAGTTCGTGACTGGCATCCTCTTTCTTGTCGCAGACGGTCGTCCCTAAAATGCTAGTGGATTCTTGATACCTTACTCGATCTTTCAGGCCTCTTGTTTTCTTGTGAACAGTCCCCCCCTCCAAAAGCTAACATCCTGAGAAACCAGAGCAAGGTCGTGGCCCAGGGCAGGCACGCGTTCTCTTATGACTCCCTCAAGATGAACTCGGCTGATGATTTTCCCCACTCGCTGCTCTCTCCTTCTCTTAACCTATCTTCAGCATATGGAATCCGGCTGCGCCGCCACCCCCCTTACCTTGCCCGGCCGAGGTAAGAAGCCTAGTCCCTTTCGATGGGCTGATGTACTCTCCCCCACTTCGGTTTGTTCTGTGCGTTGATCGTTTGCACAGTCGGCACTGCTTTTACTTCTGTCGGTTTTATACGAAAAGTTTCATAGATGATCGACTTTGTGCCTATTCTTTTTTAGGATCGGCCATCGTGCTATCCTTTAGCTGCCATCGTGATCACTCGCAATACATACAGATTTTTCCGTGGGGTGGGAGGTCAGGGGCCTCGGCCTTTTTAAGGTTGCGATCAAAGTTCGAAGCACACGTCGTATTCGCTTACCCCTGGTATTCTGTACCCCCCTCGAACCCTCCTTGGCCCCCGATGATTTTTTTCTAGGGTTAGCTCCCCATGTGCCACGAGGAGTCTAGTTTCTTGTCTACGGCGCAGCATGACCTCCAGAATGGGGGTGATATGACGGCTAGGATAATGTTCCCAACCTTAGACCTTGTATGTTTCTTCACTTGATCTCTCTTTCTTCTGGTCATAGCTGAAGGTACGCCTGCGCGCGGCCCCTGCTCCGCCGCCCTGAGAACGATCCACGCGGAGCCTACGCTGATAGCCCTTAAAATGTCATCCCAACTTAATGCCTACCATGTTGCCCCCTTAATACAACACGACAAGGTAGCCTGGTTCTTTACGCCACGGGTTCTCATCTTTCTTCCACTCCTGAGCCGCCATGTTCTCGCGGAATACTGGGAGTGACTAGTATGCATGATTAGGGCCCCGTACCCTTAACTAGAGCGCCTTTTCTTCGCAGACGCCGCCAACAGATCCTCGTAGAGTTGAGTTTCCCCTGATATGCACTTTATCGAGCGCAAAGGAAGAGGAGTCTAAAAGGCTTTCCGGCCTCCCTGCGCCTCGACCCTTTGCGAGGATAATAATAATATCAACTTTTCCCACCTGCACCTTTGCTTAGGATCTCGCCTGTTTTGTCGTCTAGTGCAGACACTCTGGATGTGGCAGTTCCCCTCCCTAATATAAGTTTTTAGGATGGAAATCCCCCAGATAGACAAAACCGTCTTTATGCGTCCACGCCAGTTCTTTTCTGGTTTCAGTCAACCAGTAATGTTTTCTCCATTGCGGCCTGGATCCGGGCCCCCAGAAGCTCCAGGTCTTTATATGATCTTCCTTAATATCGAGTCGTATTCTCTATCCCGTCGAAGAGGAAACCTTAGACGCATAAATACCTGTCGACGTCTGGAAATATACCCCTCAGTTGTGTTTTTCTCGGAGTCTCTCTAAAGAGTAACCGGTTACTTGGGATATCGTGTTACGCTCTCGCTTCCCCGTTCCCCCCCCACCCAATAAATCAATATATGAATCCCACCCTACACCGGTCTTTGTTCCTTATAGCGTAAGAGGACTAATCCCCCTTCCCCCGTGGGAGACTGACCCTTTACCATCTCAACAATACTGATAGTGTGGACTCTTAAGCCTTAGCTAGTTCTTCCACGGTCAATCCGTGGGCGACTGGGAACTGGATAGATTCGCTTGGCAGAACATCCTATTCTTGGCTAGTAGAGCACACCTATTTTTCCGCTTCTCTCAAAATGACGTCATCCAATTAAATTAGATTCTGCTTGCTTCGTCCTTCTTCGATGTGAGCTCCGCGGAATTGCGATGATACTCTAGGATTTGACCTGCGTCCCCTTCGCCTATCAAGAGGATGTTGTCGGATTTTTCCGTCTTCGTAGGTCTCGGAAAAACCTCCTTTAGAGCTCTCGGGTTTTTCATAACGGCTTACCGCGCTATTTTTCCCTCTAGTGGACGAGGGGTTAAGGTCCGTTTCCCTCTGGGTAGCGACAATTGCGGTATTCCCTCAACCCCCAAAACCTTAGGGACCTTTATGAAGGGGTCCCCTGGTCGGAATTTCCGTTTTTATGAATGTGCCCACATGGTTGATTGCACTTCAGCCGCCCGAGTGGAGCTCTTTCTTCTCTGTACTGGTGTGAGAAGTCCCAATTCCTTAATTTTACCTCCCCCCCGCACTCTAGATTGCCAGTTAAGCAAGCCCTCCGACTGACCGGCCAGTCTCTCCCTTCATGAAAAAGAAAAATTTGTCAGTTGATGGGTTTCGCCTCTTCCCCCATAAAGGCAAAGAACAGCATCCAAGGTCTGAGGCAAAAGTTGAGTTAGACGACCCCCCTCCTCTGCTCCACGACGGTTACTCGTCCTTGTAAGAACTCTTCTTTTCTCTTTTTTTACCTCGCATTTGACTTGTGAGGAAAACTAATAGGTACTTCTCTGACAGATTCGTGCCGAGATCCCCCCTCTAGCCTTCCCTATTGATTCCCCCTCCCCCTATCTGATCCCTCTGGAAAGAGGAAATGATCATCTTTTCTCAACCAATACCGAAGTCACTCTGTCTCTTCCTCCCCGACGTTTCGAGTAGCCCGCCGACTTACGCCACCTGTGCAACCTAAGATCAGCGATTGTCAGACCCCCCTTATGATTGACCTCCTCCCCCCGCGCCGCGAACGCTTGAGGTTCGGTATTTTTCACTTTTTCTATCGATCTTTTTTTTGGTTCGAAGACTGACCTATTATACGATGATGGTTCTGGGGTCTTATCGAGGTGCGGTTTTTGAGTGAGCCAATTCAGAAGGTTTTTCCCCCTCCTCGGAGTGACTTGTACCCGCAAGCACGGGTAGCTTGAAAGGCCTTGTCTAGGTCAATACTCTGCGCTGGCCTAAGGCATTTGGTTGAGGTTTTTGTGTGTCTTCACTTCAGACACCGCTTTCCTGCATCTTTAACTTGATCTTTTTTTTCTCTCGCCTCCAAGCAGGTTTTCGTCTGAATACGCGCGCATCTCTGCCCGTAACCCGCACTGGTAGTAATTTCTCCGGCGGTTTCAATTTCCCCTTTCAGAGCTCAAAACCGGAATCCTTTTTCTTTCGGGTTAGTTCTCCTCCAAAAACCACCCGGGTGACTTTATCGTTTTTTTTTGTTCCCCCCTTGCTCAAGCCACAGCATGCTCTTGCAGGTCTACGGGCGTCCCTTCCTTTCTTCGGCCTGTTGAGTGACTTTTCCCCTCGTTGGAACTTAGATACACTGCTTCCATGGTTTCATCCCTAATAAAAGAGCTGAACTTTTCAACCGGTTTTTTAGCTCTATCACCTTTTCGTGCGTGAAGCGAAGCCTTCAGCACTCTCCGCTTAATAAGAATAATTTGCCCAGTTTGTGTGTTGATGAGAGATTTCTTCCTGTTCCGACGTTTCAGCTTTCGGAGGGGGGGGGGGGGGGTGGGGGGTTTGGGTGGTATGGGGTGTTGGGGGGGTGGTTGATCGTTTGGGGGGGGGGGGTCTGGGGGCCGGGGGTTTGGAGGTGGGGGGGGGGGGGTGGGGGTGGGGGGGGGCTGGGGCGGCGCTAGGTGTGTTGGGGGCGCCCGCGGTGGGGGGGGGGGGCGAACACCGCCGGGGTTGGGGTGGCACGTGGGGGGGGGGGGGCGGGGGGTGGGGGTTTTTGGGTTGGGGTTGGGCGTGGGGAACTGGGGGCGGGCCTGGTGTTTCGGTTTTGGTTGGTGGGGGGGGGGGTTTTGGGGGGGTTGGGTGGGTGGGGTTGCGACTCTGGCGACAAGGGTCTCAGCCCTCCTCCCATGATGCTGGTGTTCTGGTTGG
>Ga0179591_1271781_pt1 | contig 17176 bp, 21 predicted proteins | sample CZOMad2_1_08_16f_FD_182891 | JGI IMG/M metagenome (GOLD analysis project Ga0179591, IMG submission 182891) | Vadose zone soil fungal communities from Angelo Coast Range Reserve, California, USA - CZOMad2_1_08_16fungal (PacBio error correction) | ecosystem: Environmental > Terrestrial > Soil >... | reverse complement strand
TTCCCTCTTGAGTCCCTGTAACGAACCCCCGACTTTGCGGATGATGAAGTTCACCGCATCGAGGGCTCCCCCGATCTTGTGACGACGCCGATGTGTGGAAGCCGCGATCGGCTTTTTCCCCGGCCCCCTGAGCTTCCGTCGTTGCAGCTCAGCTGACTGGTCTCTCAAGCGTCGTTTGTAAAGTCTCATACCCCGCCGCATGCGGTCGGACACGGTACAACCCTCCCCCCCTTTCTGGCGGTCCTTTTTTACAAGATGACGAATATTTTGTTTCCCCTACCCACTCCATGGCAGATACATTACAGGCACCCTACCCTCTTCTGACCTATCCTTTTGCCTGAATTTCAAATCCAAGTCTAGTTTTAAAGGCAGCAAGAAGCCACGACCCTGGTCTGCTTGAACACTGGCGCCGGGCCCCCCCCTTCTCTTTTTAGACAATGCTTCCTTTTGTTTTTTCGCGGTGGAAAGCTCCGTAGGTCCCTCGGAAAACCGTCCCGGCAGCTCCACTTACGCTCTCTTCCTTCTTTTTGGGGGTGGGGTTCCCGGTCGTCTCGCTTTTCGGCATGGGAATCCTCCTCCTTTGACCTTGCAGTTAGACGTTCCCTCCACCCGCCATCCTTTTTTCGCCCTTTTCGCAGCGACGAATTCATTCCCCCTTCGTCCCCGTTACGCCATGTTTGAATTCTTTTGTTTTCTCCAAGTCCTGAAGGAGCCCCTTTCTCGACTTTATTTTTTCAATTTCCTTATGCCTGGCCCCGAGAGCCCCAGTTCCGACGCGTTAAAAAGGCCGGACGCTCGGAACCCCCAAAAAATTCCCTCCCCATGGGCTTTCTTACCTTCTACGCTGAAAGTATCCCTTTTGGAAAGGATTTCCCATTCCCGCATGATCGTCCCCGGCACATGGGCCCCAAAAGGTTCCAGTCCCCCCTCCCCCCCAAGTGAACCAGGGTTATTCCCGTTTTGCTGCCTGATCCCTACCCGTAAGTTCCGGAGGCATTTTTGACTCTCAATACTGAAGAGCATCTCGCCAAGGCCGTGCAAGGGCAAGCCCACCCGTCTTTTACCCCTCCCCCTCCTTTAGGACCTTGGCGGCCGATGAGCCCACCCAAATCAAAAAGGATGAACCCCGATTAAACTTTCCCTTTTCTCTGTGGCGCCCTGCCCTACCTTTCTTTTTTTCAAAATTCCTCCAGGGCAATGCGCTACCCCCGTGATACCTTCAAAGGAGGATGTTTTCTTCCAAGTCCCACTATCCGATCTAAACTGAGTTTTTCTGTGGTGACGGAGTCCCCCTTTCCTTTTTATCCCGGACTTTCGGTCGTCAGTCAGGAGATACCATCCCTCTTGGTTCGCCTTAATTTCTGAGTGATGCTAAAAAAATCTAGTCCCTAACGGAAGCGACGCGCGTGTGTGTGTCCCCTTTTCCCTTTTCAGGGCATTTCAATCCCTTAAGTGCCCCTTCTGACCTTGCCTTGTCCTCAGAAATCTGCCAGGAGGTTTCTTTCACTCGTTGTGATCTAACGCCTGATGCCGATGGGGGGACGACGATGCACGGAGGATTCTTCCCCCCCTCTCCCCTTTTTGTCGCGTCCCCCTTTTTGTTCGCTGCTGCCTTCCCCTGGACCCGGGATTCGCATGTTCGGTGAAGTCTATCCGTACTTCGCCGCCGATTCCCCTCACCTGGCGGCCGATTTTGGAGTGTCCACTTCTTCCCCCCGGCTGCTCAGGGTTCCCACCCCCCGAAGATCTCCTGGCGGTTTAACTTGAATGGAAACTTGTTGGTCTAGTCTGTGGTCCCGGTCATTGTTTTTTCCAACTTTTGGACGACCCTCATTCTTTTTCTTTCGTCCCCTTCAGTTGGACGGCAAGTCACACGTCCCCCTATGAGGGTCTTTAAAGGGGCGGAGTCTTTGAGGTGTTTCAGGTCCCCTTTTTGAGCGAACAAGAAGATTAAGTCGCCCCACTATTGGAATTGTGGATCCTGAATCTGATGATGCGAACCCCCTCTTCTCCCCCCTCCAGCGAGGAAAGCTTTCTGTTGGATCCCCCCGCTGCGTCTTTCCTGGTGTTTTTCACCCCCCCTTCATCACCTCTTTTCTGATGATATAATGGACACGGTGAAACGTTACCGGCGGCGGAGATTCCTTTTGCAAGCTTGTTTCCCCTTTTCAAGTAACCTTGCATACCCCCATTTTTGTGCCCCAATTGTATTATGCCGGCTCCGACAGTATCCGCTAGGATCGCACATTTTTTTCTCCTGATTTCCCCTTGCCGCGATTATTCGCACTATTCCCTAAATCTTACTGTGCCTGTGTAGTTTCCTTCTTGTTTTTGGTCTGAGCCCCCCCCTTTTTTAAGCGAGTCTTTTGAGGAATGCGTGCCATTTTCTTCCTCTATCTGTTCTTGACCCCGAAACCGGCCATGGTGCGTTTTTTTCAGAAGGGCGTGCATCGTTGTCGGACCTCTTTTTTGTTTTTGCCTGATCACTGACCCGGCCAGCCCCTCCCGCTTTCCGCGTTCCTCTGATTAGAATCGGTCGCAAATAATCATCTACCTTTTCCTCCGCGTGTACAGGTGCCTGGGAGGATAAAAAAATTTAAGCATATTGGGATTGGCTTACGTTCTCTTTACCATTGGGCAGCGTGGCTCGCCCAGAGATTGGTGACCCCTTCTCTCTATTTTACCCTTTCCTTTCCCCCCTACGTTGGGGTGTTTTCTTTTGATCGCACCAGCCTCCCCCGTCGTCATTCCCTCTCCCCCAGAATCCCGCATCCTCTCTCCCAAATCACACTTCGGCTTTGTTCGCGCCGGCCATTCCGGAAAGAAGAGGGATCCTTTTTGGGAATCTTTTTGGCACTTTCATCTTACTAGGAACGCGTTCTTCGCTCTTTCTTTTCTTTGAGTGGATCACTAAGTAAGAAAGAGGCTGTCCCTTGACTATTAGGAATGCCATATTCAGCACTGCCATGCGGTTCGGGTCGTTTCGACCCTGATATAGATGTGATTAGCACTCCTTCCTTTCCCCCAACTCCTCTCCTTCGGCGGCCACTCTTTCTCTCTTCAACCCGCATCACTACAACGGCCACCGTAGTTCTCGATGATGATGCCCTGTGCGGGTCTGAATCCCTGCTATCGAACCCTTTCGAAGAGATTCCTACAATGTCGTACGCTCCTGCGCTTTTTTTTCCAAGAAAGGGCGGCATTCTCCTTCTCTAAATTTTCCCCCTTCTCCCAGGAATCTCCGCTCCTCGAGTACACCGGATCCGAGGCAGCAAGTGCGGGCTTTTCTCTGGATTTCAGCCTTTTTTAGAGGCCTTCTCCTCTTCCTCTTGGGAAAGAAACGCTATGTCGTTCATTGCTCCGATGGTGTTCTCCCAGGATACTTCTTGCTCCACAAATTAAAGGCGATTTGCGCATCCCTTTCTCCGCTCAATCGCGCCCTCCGTTTGCCATCCCTCCAACGCGCTTTTAGGGCCCTCTTTTGTTTGAAGAAAATTTCAGCCCCATGATGAGGCGAGATCGTCCAATCCTTTGGAATGGTCAGTTTTCGTTTTCCTCCTCCCCTTTCCACCAATCTAGCGGGAGCCTGCGATTTTTCCCCCCCCCCCTACCAATACGGACCACCTCCCTTTTTACCAGTTAGTTTTTTTTCCCGATAGTAGTGTATTCTCCCGCGACAGTCATTCCATTTAGTTCATCGTGGAGAATAGCGTGCTACCTCATGCGATAGTTGGTCCGAGCCCATAACCTTGTCCTAGAAATTCGGACGAATTACTCTGCATCGTCTCCCCATCTCCATTTTCCTTTTCCTCGACGCGATGCGACTCCGCCCTTGAGGATTTTTCCACGCAGTGCATGTCCAGGTCCCGCAACCATTGAATAACGGGACACTTGCGCGAATGTGTGTACAGCGTCTTCGTCCTTTCTTTTTTAGACATTGTTCGCCCCCCTCCCCATCTCGCCTTCTTTCGACCCTTCCTTTTCTTTATCGACGACTTTGACCGTACCCGTGAGGAACATATTCTGCGCGGGGTCACGGTCCCCCCCGAAACGCTTTTGTCTAATGTCTTTTTGTCTTTTTTTCCCGCCACTTTTGCCCTTTGAGTACCTGTTATATGGCTTCCCTTGTGCCATGAGAACAGGGTGCCACCAGCAAACCCAAAAAAAAAACCCAAACCCACACACCAACCCCCCACCCAACCAAACACCATTTCCTTTTTCTTCCTCGCCTCTCCCTTCCAACAACCCTCCAACCCCCCCCCCCCACCCCCAACCACAAAACACACAAAAAAACCCCCCCCAAAAAAAACCCCACACCACCCCCACAACCCCCCGCCCACCACAAAACCCAACACCCCAACCCCCCCCCCAACCCCACACAACACAACAAAAAAAACCCAAAAAAACAAACCACCCCCACCCAACCCCCACACCCCCCCCACAACCCAAACCACAAAAACCACACCAAACACCACAACCACCAAAAAAAAAACACCCACCACAAACCAAACCCACCCACCACCCCACCAAACCCCACACCATCCAAACACCCCCCCCAACCCCCCAAAAAAAAAAAACAAAAAAAAAAACCCCCCCCCCCCCATCCCCAAACCCCCCCTCTCCCCCCACCACCCCCCCCCACAACTCCCACACCAAACCCCCACCAAACCCAAACCAACACCCCTCCCCTAAAACAACCCCAAAAAACCCCCCTTTGCCTCGCCCCCCCCCCTACCCCCTCCCTACATACCCCCCTCTCCCCCCCCCACCCCCCAAACCAAACCCCCCCTCCAAACACCAAGCAAACAATCTAAAACAAAACCCCAAAAAACCAAAAAAACCCAACCCCCCCCCAAAACCAACCCCCCAATTCAACACCCACAAACACACCCAAAAAACCACCAAAAAAACAACCCCCAAACAAAAACCCCCCACAAACCCCCCCACCCCCCCCAAAACAAACTTCGAATTGTTGCCATTTTCTCTGACCTGAATGTTTTTCATAGTTTTCCATTTGATGGGGTGAAATCTTTAGTTCTCCTCTGGCTTTGTACTTGCAGTTTGTCTTTGCCCCTTTCTTCTTGAATTGCGTCCTGATGCTCGTCGCTATAATCTATAAATGCCGCCTTGGCCGCTCCTCTTTGATGACAGGCCGGTGATAGACCGTTGCATAGCTGAACTCTTCCTTTCCCGTGATTTTCCATTTGTCCCATCTTTCGATCATTCTCTTTCTGTGCCAGGGCAGCGGTTTTTTAAATTCGATTGTCCAGACTTTACCAAGGTCACGCCCAGGCTTTCATTTTTGTTCCGCGAGGTCCCCGGCTTTTTTCCTTTTTATCAATTTAGATTGCTCTCCTTTTCCCTTCTCTTTTCCTCCCAGTGCAACCCGGGAACGCTCGTTTCTTTTTGAAGTCGGATACTTATTTCTCCCCCCCCCATCCCTTCTGCTAAAACTGCCTTGACAGTTCCTGGCTCGGAGCAGTTCGAAAGCAAACCACTTCGTGCTTTTTTCCGGATACTTCTCCGGTTTCCTCCACTTCCCCTTCTCTCCCTCCCTCCGGAGCCCTGCTCTTTCTTCCCCCTTGTTACAACCAATTGAGCCGGATAGGTTAATCCTCTGCAAGTAGGTTCTCGGTGGTTTGCAGCGGCGCAATGGAAACGTCCTTCAAACCCCTCCCTGTAAGGACTGCCCTTTCGTCCTTGTGTTTTGCGCCGTGATGAAGATTCCCCCCGAATTTTTTATTGAGAATTTTACTACTACGGCACGAATTTTGAAATGCACCCTACATTCGATTTCCCTTTGTCGGCCGTTCCTTGAATTAGGGGAGGGGTTTGTGAAAAAATATTTGGAGCCCTTTGTCCATCCCTTCCGGATGTTTCTTTCTCCTTTTGTCTCCTCACCCCCTCTCCTGTCGTGTTTAAGTTCACGCGCCGGTTTAGGCGGAATAATCATGATGTGTACATGTCCACGATGTATGTCTTTCCAGCTTTTTTGTTTGCCAAGCCTCGCGTCTTCCTTTTTGAACTCGGCGGCCTCAATTGATCTTTTTTTTTTTTGTTCTTATGCGTGGGGCTCATCTACCTTTTCGTTTGACTGGGCGCCTGGCGAGGCACACATCTATATCTTTCTACACTTTGTTGGCTATCGTTTTTCCCTCTCCCTGGCTCCGTCACGAAAACCCCACGATGAGGATGATTTTTCCCCACCTTTCCGAGCCAGGCAGCGCATCCCCGAGATGCTGACCTGACTCCGATGTGCATACCGCCGTCGGCTGCAAGGATTCCCGAGCTTCCGTTTTTCTTCCAGCCCCGCTTATTGATATTTGCCTCCTTTCACGCCCTCCTTTCTCCTCCCTGCACCACGCGCTTAACGGTCGAGGACAAAGTTGTCGCCCCCCGTTCCGGCTGCTTTTTTTTCCAGCCACCCTCCCCTTTTCACTTTCCCCCTAATGATCTTTCAATTGCTTCTCAGCATGATTTGCTTTAAGGTTCGGGTCAGTTCAAGCCCACAGTCCGGTTCTTTCACCCTTTTTAAAAGACAGACACGTGTCTTTTCCCCCTCTTTTCCCCCGGGCGCGCCTTTCCCCCATAATTTGTGCTCCCAAATGATTCATGGACCGTGATGTTGTGATCTTAGCGTCTTTCCTTCTCGAGGACCCCCAACACTCCCTCCCCGCTTCCCCGTGCAATGGTTCGTTTCCTGCCTGCTATTGTTGGTACCCCTTAGGATGAGGGGGCTCCGGCATGTTGACCTTAATTTAGGAGGTTCCTTGAAGTGATCACTAATACCGCAACGAATGGTTTGTCTTTCGCCCTTCGCCGCGACGCCATTCATTCCACTTAGCGTCTCCGTGTCTTCTTGGCAGATATGAATTCTCCTAGACCCCCACGCCTTCGAAGTTCCGGGTTTTGTGTAATATAGCCGGGCCCACTTCGCGCCCTGACCCCCCCCTGTTTCGAATCTTGAAAAAGGCCGTGCTGCGGAACCCAACCCCCTGCCAATGGTTACTGGGTCTCCCTCTGGAAGCGAATTGGAGTACAGTGATTGCTTGGAGATCTCTCCTTGCTTTGCCCACTTCCACTTTTTTAAGGTGGTCCCCCTCCTACGCCAAGTCAAGTGGTTTTTCTTCATCACGGGCGCTCCATCCTCGCTGCTTCTTCCCCAGGAGCACTGGCTGCGAGCGCATGGGATATTACGTCCTTACTGCTTTATACTACGCATTGCAATTTACAGGCCTTGGCAACTCCCTACCCCCCAGGTGAACCAGCGAAGTAGTTTCCCCTATGGGAAGGATACCCCCATAACTTCTTAACATATGAAACCCTTTACCGTTTCTCTTTTTTTCCTTTCAGGGCACATTTCTCTTTTTCCCCCCTTGCACCTTCCTCCCTATCAGGCCTTTATCCAGGCGATGTTTGGACAAGGTTCCCTTTTCTACACCTTATCGCCCCTTTGTTTTTCCGGTCCCGTTTGAAAACCTTCCCAGCCTAGTTTTCTCCGTCGCCGTTGTCGCGTACGCCGTCATAACATCACCGATGGGTTCGCCCAAGGAGTCCAGAGTTGGAGTGCTTATTGCTACCACTATTTCATAATGACGCTAACTGCGTTTTCGGACTTCGTGTCTCTCTAATTTTACCTGTTCATGCCCTGCCTACATGGCCGGAGAACTCCCCATCATTTCCTTTTTTGGGGACCATCTCTTGCTCCTCCCGACCAAGACTTTTGATGCAAGTCACACTTGAGGATTCGTCCGGTCCAGTTAGTGACCAGTCGTTTTGGGCTTTGCTTGCCTGCTAACCGATCGCGTTTGGGCGGGAATTGGCACTCGCATTCCTGCACGATTGCGTCAAGGCGTCCGCTTCCTGTTCGACACTACGGACCCCCGGTACGCTCTTGCCCCAAACGCCCCGCGGTAAGTCTGTGCGTTGATTTTTCAGTTTATCGTATGGCTCCGTCGGGTAAGGAGTCGTCAACACCACCGCGGGACATGCTCCGTCTCACGCTTCTTCTATTCATGGGGACGTTGAAATTTTTTCGTCACCGGAAATCTTTTTTGACTCGCTGGACTCCTTCCTTAGATTTTTTTTTTCTGGGCGTGAGGCGCTGATTTGGCGGCCAAAAGATACGTTCAGCCCCCTATCCTGGAATTTGTGATTATCATCTATCTGCTGTACCATCTTTTCATTAACGCTCTCCTGTCCGGTGGTGCCCGGCTTGGTCCCCCGGAGGCAGCATGCACCTTTTTTGTTGATTTTACCACTGTCAATCCATCTATCCCTCTTTTCTGCTGTGTATCCTGCTCTTTCCGTCCTATGGTTTTTCTTGGTTTTCCCAGGATCAGTATATTACAGAACCCGGTGCTGGAACCTTTTTGCAATTCGCCGTCGCTCCTTCTCCTTCTGATCCCCCCCTTTGTTCGCCTTTCTTGTTTTCATCCCCGATCACCTGATCGCAGATCCTTTGAGAAGCGAACGGTGCCGGTTTCTTTTCTTTTTTTTTGGCGTCTTATTTTTGGCATCCTCTTGTCCTCTTCTTGCTTTGCTACCCTTCCTCTCTGAGAGACGACCAGATTGGCAGTGGAGTTCAAAGATGGAAGTGAAGCCGAGGCCCGTCTCAGTGCTTTTTGAAGGCATCCGGGGCCCTGGCCTTCTTCCGTTGACCTTTTTACTAGACTTGAATCCAACCGTGAGCAAATACCTCATTAACAGAGTTATAACCTCGAGTCTAAATTTATGACGGCTTCTCAACATCCTCATTCTTTGTGATTCAGACGTTCTGGACCCTTCTTTTTCTCTTGCTTTGATGCCTTATTCCGGGCGCCGGTGCGATAATTTTAATCATAATATTTTCTCGATAGGCACCACGGATGAGAAAATGCGCGCACCTTTCCCATCTTATTTTCCTTTAAAGTAGCCCAAGCACCAATATGTCTTTCTTTGTTTTTTTTTTTTTTTTATTCCGGACACGTTTTTTTCTTCTTTTTTGGGAATTTATTATTTGCTCCTTTGATATTCTTACCGAGATTTTAACGGGCTGTCGGGGCTGGACGTTTAGTTAGAGAACGAACTCCTCTCCGTGATCTACCTGCTTCTTCTTCCTTCACGCCATGCCATTTTTGGTTTGTTCCCGCTCTTCGCTGGTATTCCTTGCCCCCCGCTCCCCGCCCTGAAGGAATTGGGGTCAAACACGCTCCAAAAGGCAACCGTAGCTTGCTCCCCCGATATGATGCTCATTCGGTTTCCCGGTATGACCCGATTCCCTCCCCCCCCCCCCTTTCCCGTTTCCTGAGTTCCTCAATGCCTCCGAAGCCGGCATCATGCAGCGTTTCAGCACCGGGTCGGCATTGATTAAGGGAGAAAGGTAAACCTTATTCACAGACTATAACCTCCTTCAGCGCCAAGTTCCTTTCTTCAAGTCTCTTTTCCTTCTGTCTTCCATTTCACCCATGTCGATTACTCGCGCGGCCAAGCTGGACAAACGAAAGATTTCCCCGGCTCATTTCTTCCGTTGGCGCAGTTTTTTTCTTCTCGTTCTTCCCCCCCCCCTTCCATTATATTTTTTTTTTTTCCTTCTTGACCTCAAACTCGTGCTTTCGTAAAAAGTTACAAATCCCGCCCCGTTGGCTCCGAAGTTCCCCCATCGTTCGTTTTCGAAATTGCCGTCCCCATGCTATGCGCTAGCTCCCCCCCTCGTTGGTGCCACTGGTCGCTTTTTTTGTCTCATACACCTTTTGTTTTTTCCCCAAATTTATTGCAGAAGATTTCAATTACAAAAGAATTAAAACGCATTCTGCCGCTTTTGTTGTGAAAGCTACCGTGTTTCTTTTCCTCCCTACCTTAAATTCATATTTGTTCGGAGGCGTCCGTAGCGACAAATTAAAGTGCGATTTGATTTCCCTCCCCCATCCCCTTCCCTATGTCGTTCGCACCCTGCTCGCTTCATCAGTCGTGTCGTAGTCACCAATAGAATGGAAGTGTTCCGAGCCCCCCCCGTCATGTGAAAATCCAGACGCTTTTTTTCTTTGTCAGCCGGCCACTTTCAGTGCTTTGCCAATTGCACATTGATTAGACAGGTCTTTAGGTGCCGTCCACTGTTGTCCTTTCCGTTATGGACGAACTAGTCTAATCACGGCAAACTTCGCCTCCTGTGGCCTTTCCCACTCGGTGAGTTTAGCACGCGGATCCCCCCTTCCTCCGTTGTCCCCACATTCTTGACGTGGTCAACGGACCCTTCCACTCTTTGAGATCGGAACAGTGAATGTAGACAATCGCCTTGAGATAAAGGCCTACCTTTTGTGCCTAAAACCCTCGCAAGGCTTTCCTCTTTTTTCCAGCTTTTGATCCCGCCCCAGTTTATGTGACTCTTGGGGTTATACCCATCCTAATTGGTCTTTCCCCCCTTGTTTTTTCTTTGCCATTGCCGCCCCTGCCGTCTTTTTCTTCTTTTTAGTAATCTTCCCTTCGGCGTCAGTCTTGCTCCTTTTGATGTCTAGGTCTTAAGATGAGATCGCAGGAGACCCGCGATTATGCAGAACCTTTGCCTTTTGCCGCTTTCCAACTTCTATAGTGGTTGCCAGTGTCGCAGGTGCTCCCATTCTTTCTTCGTTACCCAGTCCCTTTATTTGTTTGTCCGCGAGTTCCTGAATTTTTTCGCTAGAAAATGGTCTCGGATTCTTTTGAAATGACCTATTCGCCCCCCCCTTTCCCCCTTCTCTCGTTATCTCTTTTATACCCTCCTCCTTCCCAATCCTTCCAGCGCATGTTTGTAACGTGAATTGGAAAGGCTGCCTTCTGCTCCTATAAACCCAAATCTTTCTTTGCATTCTCCCCCTTCACGTCCTTCATGTGGAAGGTTACCATGAAGGAGCCTTGATCGGAACCTTTGGACCCAGCGGATCTTCCCTCCCGTCCTCTGAGCTTCCCTTCCTTTTCCCCCCCTCGTGGTTGGAGACAAATGCTAAGAGACAAACCCAGCACTTCAGTCCGCTGGTTCTCCTTCTTGTGTTGCCCTTCCTCCTGCTTTGTACAGCGCCCGTATTTCGTCTTCTTGCGCTTTTGCACTTAACTTCCCATTTGGTTATTGAAACCTTCGACCGAACCCTTTCTTTCCCCCTGTTTTTTCCTTTTGTGACTTTGATCTGCCCTTAGGGGAAGGTGTCACCAAATCGTTGGCGGATGGACCGTCCGTACGGTTGCGGTCTTGTCTAAGAACAGCTCGCTTCCCTCTTTTCCCCCCCTTCGGTAGTCCTCCCTCTTCCCTCCTGCTGGTAAGGTTCAACGCAGACTAGGTTCGGGCTGTAGATGCCCGCCCTATTCGGCTCCCCCATCGTCGGCTTGACTCCCTCTCGATTCAGGCTGCAGGCTCCTTGTTTAATCTCAAGTACCCCACTAGGGGGTTTAGTGGACCTTACTTTTCAGTTGTACCCCTCCTCTTCCTTTTCCCTCCCTCCTTTTTTGTGATCTCGCTTTTTTCCCTCTAGGCGCCCCGTTCAAACACGAGGTGCAGGGGACGTGAGAGGCCGACATCGCATGCGCCCTTTATCCGAGATTGTCGTCTCCCTCCGTCGGTTTACCGCCCCCGCCTGATTGCCGTCTGACAGAGGATAGTTAGTTACCCCAGACCCAGGTTCATGATTCTAGGGCAGCTCCAGCCTTCTCTTTTTTTCCCTCCCTCATACCTTCGGATCGTTTCCCAAGTTCTATGCAAAACTTCTTCGGTTGCCCCAGTCCCCCTCCCCCTCTTTTTTTTTTTCCTTCACCTCATGCATAAAAGAACGGCCGTAATGAAGTCTGGTTCGAGGTTCGACTCGCGTCACCTGCCGCTATTCGGTTTCCCCCCAGGCTTCAGAAGACACGAATGTTTTATTGAGTTCCGCGGGCAACACCTTCACAATGCTTAATTTCCGTGCGTTTTCCTCTTTCTCCTACTTCCTTTTCGGCCCAACCCCCCTTCCCCGGACCCGCCGTCCGGCGATTGAGGCCGTCGCTCATGTGCCCCCTTTTCCTCGCAGGCGGTCCTTGACCCTTCCGCAGGCTCCCCTTTGGGATCTTTGAATTCATCCCCCCCCCCCCCCCCCCCCCACGCACTTATGTTTGATTACATTTTCGCACGCGACGCCTGCTTCCCCAGGGACAGATATCCTGGAAGTCTTTTGAAGATTATGAAGTTTTCCTCTCCCCCCTCTTCCCCTCCTCCGAATGTCCTTTTTCCCGGCCTCTCGCCGGCCTTCTCGGCAGCTAATTACCTTTTCAAAAGGCCGGCGCCGAACAAACATTAAAATGGGCTCGTGGTCGTTTTTTTCAAGCGCTTTAAAACCTGCTCTGGCCTCGCATAGATCCCAATTCTTGGAGGCCCCCTCCGCAGTCCCTTTTTTTTTCTGCTATCAGGGCGATCTCATCCTTGCTCTTCATCTCCCTTTTCGCGTCTGCTCCGTCGCAGGGAGACTCTTCTCAATAACCGCATTCCCTCATTCCGTTCCCCTCCCCCCCCCCCCCCAACCCATTTTTTGAAACCCTCCCGTCTTCCCTCTGTATGAAGACCCCACCCATATTAACATATGAACATTTTTCGCGCTTGCCAGCGCCTGATGGTTTTACATTCGCCACCCTTCCCCTCCTCTCGTTCTCCCCTTGTTGTTCCCAAGTCACTTGTCCCGATTAGTTTCGGTACGTGACCCGGCAGAAATTTTCGATTTCGTTTACTGCCCTCTCGTCGTTATCCTGGTTCTCCACCTTTCCTTCGATTTTGGTCTTGCGAAACAAATCCCCATCAGGGAGCGCGAGTGTCGAACAAAATTCGGCCCTTGCCTTCTACTCTTACCCTTAATGCCTGGGCCCTTGCCTTCTTCCTCATCGGCTGGCGGTGTTCCGGGAGTTCATCGGTGCTCGACAGAGACCCATATGGGGGAAACCGACGTGCCGAAAAGGATTCATCTCCTTTTTTTTTCTTTCTCCCACCTTTTGCTGGCGCTGTACCTGCACGCTCGCCTCTGTTTTTAATTGGAATATCTGATTAAGAAGTCGGTGACCACTTGGTCCGCGATTTCTCTTCTCCAGCCGGCTACGCTTTCTTTGGTCCACAAAGCGCTTCCTCCATGTTAGTTGTTGATTACCGTTTTTTTCGGATGGACGTAGGCTCCACTTCTGTACCAGGATGTAGTCTTCCACCAACCGCCCCCTCACGACCCTTCTTTCTTTCCTCCCCTCTCTCATTTTTGCTAATTGTCACCGTTAAACCCGATTGGAGGACTCATGGAAGCCGCGGGGAGGGATTCTGTTAGTTGGAGGAGCGATTTATCTTCTTCCCTTCGCACTCTCCTTATTTCTTCGGATGCTTTTCAGGGTGTGTTCACACAGCGGATCCTTGAAACCTCCGAGTAAGTACGGTGGCCCGGATGGCCTGCATTCGAAATGGTTCAATTAAAATATGATCCCTAAGTGACACGATCCGGGTGCCGCTCGTTTTCTCTATTTCTGGGTTCTTCCGTTCCCCTTTCTCCCCGCCCCTGAACAGGTGCTGGGCAAAGTTGCTGAATTTGATTTTTTTTGGTTGCGATTGAGATCGGTTTTCGAACGTGGTTCCGCCTCCTTCATCACGATGCAAGCACGGTTTTGCTGGTCTGGTTTTGGCGAGCCATCATGCCGAACTGGAATTGGCTTTTTGGGGTGCTCATTCCACCAGATATCTTGAGCAGACTCCCGTTTAGTGGGTTTTCAAGATGGCAGTGCGCGGTCTTCACTTCTCTTCTTTGCTTATAACGCCAGCCCAGATCATGTTGAAAGCAGTTCCACTCCAAGCTTTTCCTTAGAACTAAATCATGTTCCCCCCTTTCTCCCCTCGTCGTTCACTTTATGCCCGGCGCTAACCCAAGCTTATTTGTTCTTTTTTCCGACGTTGATGTGGATAACTTAATCTGGGGCTGTGCGGGGCATTTCGCTTCTTCGGGAGAGATATCTTTTTTCCGCTTGTTCTTCCTTTCGACCCTCTCCTCCCCCCAGATGAGTTCCCTCGAATCACTCTTCGCTTTTTTCTCTCTGCCATCTTTGCCTTCCCGCGAGGTTGAGAACGTCTGTTGTCCATGATAGATTTTTTCTCTTTATTCACGAGGAAAAGCGTCGTGGATGAGAAGTTCAAGTTTCAGCAGTCGCAATCGAACTTCCCTGTCCTCCTCCCTTTACGCTCGTTCGTGGTCTATCTCTGCCGTTTTTTGAGAAATCGCCCCCATCATCGATTCGGTTGGATGTAGCCCACCCGCACTGAAAACCGCTTTTCGCTCTGATGATGCGAATCGTGTTCTTCCTCCCCCCCGTCTTCGAGGCCCCCCCCGATCCTGTCTCGTCCTCCCTGTCTCTACCCTTACCTGCCGCCTCCAGGAACGGTCGATTTTCTGCAGTGAAACCTCAAATCTCGCGCCCAGCGTCACAGTCTCAAGTGCTCATTTTGTATTTTACCCCATCCTTCGGCCTGCCGCCCGCGGCGCCTGGCCAACTCCCCGCCCCTCTATTCATCGTACTTGTTAGGACTTCGTCCCAAATTCTCTTTTCCGCCCTTCTCTTCTTGAATCATCTTCTCCCTCCCGTCCCCCCCCTGCCCCCTGTTACTCGCGTCCGACGTTTCCTTTTGCAAATGAAAGAGGCGCGGCTCCCACCCTTTCTGGCAACTTTCCTCGTTTGAGACTAATTCGTTTCCCCCCTTCTAGCCTTTGATCATCCCTCTTTTCCCCCCCGATTCAAACGCCAGGTCTTCGCGGTTTGGTTGCCAACGTACCGTGTCGTGTCGAACGCGTGACCTTTCAGCCTTTCTTCCTCGGGGTGCTCAATTTAGCGATATTCCCATCCGCCCATTCGATCGTCCGTGTAAACGCCCCCATAGAATGCGACTGGATTTTCTCCTCCCCCGTTATCGTCGCTTCACCAACCCTCTCCATCGCCCCTGTCGTTCCCCCTCGATGAAAATCCCTCCCCCCCCTTTCATGTAGTTGTAAGACGGCAATGTATCCTTTTTGAAATTCTATAACGGGCACTTGCTCGAATGCAGTCACATTCCCTCTCCCTTCCGTATGGACGACTATTTGTTCCCATCATGCCCCCCCCCTTCCGACTTCTTTCGAACAATGAATACGTACTGAAGCCTCCCCCCGGATCAAACGCCCTTGATTCGTTTTTTACCTTGACCCAAACTCCTTTGAGATCGGTCCCGAGTGATTCGGCCCACTGTTTTTTATAAAGGCATAGCTGCTTGCGAAAGGTTACACCCCTCGTCTGGTGCCCGCATGTGTCCGCGGAGTCCCCACTTGAAACTTCCTATTTTCCCCTTCGTTTATGCTTTATCATTTCCCCTCCAAATACTGGTCCCTCCCTCGGGCGTCACCGCAGTTTTGGTTCGTTCCCTGCCTTGAAATGGGATGCCTTCGTTTCGTCTCTCGCCTCGAAGCAGGCTGTGTGTCTCCGGCTTGATGTCTCCTCGACGTTTCTACCAAGCCATTTACTGTGTTCTGCTTTTCAATGGGGGAGCGACTCATGCGATAGTTTTTGTGGCACCGCGTTTACCTCCATATGATTGAAAGAGTCATTTTAGAACATGGGCTTTCTTAAGCGCTTCCCTTTTCTTTAGCCTTTCGTCACCCCGGTTCGCTTCGACTTGGTCCACGGCTATTTCCCAGGACAACCCGGACTAGAGGTGATCGTTGGGTTTTGGTCCCTCTGCATATCCTTTGGCGTCCCCTCTGGCCCTTTCAAGTAATGGCTTCGTCCCTGTGTAAGTTCGCAATAACCCCCCCCTTACGTCCCTAGGATCCTACCCGGCCCCGAGTTTCCCGCTGGGTCTCTTCCCCTGGCATTTTTGTTCCCCCCTGTGCCTTCTAGGCGGCCCGCGCTTGCCGGACTGCGGTGACGTTTTGGGTCGCTTAAATCTAAGAGGCCCAGCCTCATGAAGCAGGCCTGCTGCGTTGGTTCTAGGTTTCCGTTTTTTTTCCGTTGTTCTTGCGCCTTTTTGCCCTCCCGGCACGGTGTTCCTTCGAAACTCGACAGCTGGCAATATTGGTCGTTTTTCCTGCTCTTCCCTGAGTCAGTTCACCCTCGTTGCCGCTGTTGCCCGCGCCCGGCCCCGAACGTCTCTCAAAGTAAGCGGACCCCCCGCCCCCCACCCCACCCCCCCCCCCCCCCCCCCCCCCCCCCCCCCCCACCCCCCCCCCGGTTTTTCTCCGAGATCCTTACACCTCTACTTCTTGACAGGCGCTCCCCTCAATAATGCTGTTGGTCTTGCCCGAATGCCGATAGGGAGCTGAATTATATCCGCTGACCCCTGCGCTTTCTCCTCTTCCCCTCTTTTCATGCTCTGCCCGGCTTCGATTTTCTTCTCCGTCAATCATCCCCCCCCCAACCAAAACCATCATTGGTGTTTAGGGCCGGATGGCGTATAACTCTTCCCTAATATTTTGTTTTTCGACTTAGATTTTTTCCTCTTCCAGGACCTTCAGACACCCCCTAGGATGATGATTCCCCCTCATCGAGCTTCCCTCCTCCCATTCCTATCTAGATTTCTGCTGCGCGATTTATTGTAAAGCGAGGTAGGTTCCCCTTCCCCCTGCTAAGCTTTTTCTTGTCCCCACAGCCCGCGATCTTTCCGCTTTTCCGACGTGTTTTAAAGCTACCGCGAGGATCTTTAGTCGACCCATTGTAAACACCCGTCGGAGGATTTACCAGCTTCTCCCGATTTGTTTAACCTTCCCTTCTCCTTCAGGCCGTCCAACATGATTGCAAGCTAATGAGAGGTCGAAGGTAACCTTCCGTGCCGTTCAGGCCAAACTTGGGCCCGTCCATCCCGAACTTCTGTGTATTTTCCCCCCTTGGGATCGCTTTTTACCACCCTAAGCGTGCGCCAAGGTTCCTTTTTTTTTGGTTTTCTAGCGCGTTTTTCCATGAGCAACCCCACATCCCGCCCCGGAAGTGTGAATGACTTCGGTCCGGCTCATTGGTGGAACCGGTTCCGTTATGAGCCTTCCGCTCGCATGGGGCTTTTCCTTATGCAGAGTGAATTTTTTTCTCCCCAAAGCACTGGGTTTGCTTTTAGACAGCATTCCCTTCCACCAGTCCCCCCAGTTCCTCCCCCTCCTGGAATGGCAGATGAATTGGCAAGTATCCTGTAACTATTTCCGGTTGTTTTGCTTTCTCACCG
>Ga0179591_1273280_pt1 | contig 17180 bp, 14 predicted proteins | sample CZOMad2_1_08_16f_FD_182891 | JGI IMG/M metagenome (GOLD analysis project Ga0179591, IMG submission 182891) | Vadose zone soil fungal communities from Angelo Coast Range Reserve, California, USA - CZOMad2_1_08_16fungal (PacBio error correction) | ecosystem: Environmental > Terrestrial > Soil >... | reverse complement strand
TTCAATCCCTTCCTTTTAAAGGGCGCCCTGATATGGGCCGCGGATTGCCATTCGCTTTTTTTAGGCGAGGAGGTCTTCTTTATTGGGGTTCATGGTTCCTTTATAGTCCTTTTGGACGTCCTCGGGGGAAGGGTTTTCTTTCTGGATTTTTCTTGGATGAAGAGGGCGGCCGGGAGGCGTTGCGGGCTGTCTTTTTGTTATCTTGAACTTTTTCTTTTTCTTTGAATACGTTATTTTTTCTCCACCTTTACCGGGCACGCTCAGCTGCCAGAGAAGGAAAGTTTCGTTCCCCTGTCTTTTTATATTCTTTATGAAGACAAGGCCTCTCGAGTTCTTCCTAGATTACTCTTCCTTTGACCGCATGCCCTCCCGGCCTATTCGTGTTTCTAGAGATATTCGAGGGAGATAGCTCTCTCTTTCTCAGAGAGAATAGACCTAGCGAAGGGGTCTAGGGGAGAGGATATTGTTTCCTTCCCCGGAGTTTTTCCTTTTTCCTGCCACGGTACGCTTTATTTAATAAGGACAAAGCTTACCTATGACCTCCTGCTCTTGTCTGTTAGGCCGCTGGCTATGTGAGTATTCCTGCCTATGTGTCTCTTTTGGGGCAGTTGCCCCCTCATTCTCTTGGCCAGCGTTTGGCTTCCTCCGCCTTGGCGACCGTCGGGGGCGATGCGGAGTAACGTTTATCACCATCAAACGACTTCCTCCCATGTCCTGTACGTCACCCTTCCCCCCCCCCCTTTGTTTTTACGGAGTAAGCGTATAAGACAAGGCTAGTGGTAGGAGGGTCTTCTCTGGCTGAGTTTGATCACAATTTGACCTGCCTTTGTTGGTTTTTCCATCTATCGTAGTCTTCCCTCGTAGCCGGGACTATCCCGCCAGTCCTAACTGCCTTCGAGGTCCGGATCCTCTCTCCGAAGGGTATGCCCCCCCATTCCCAACCGGCCCGATGGGCCCCCGAGCGGGCGCGTGGCCACTTCCGGTTCGCCCCTTTTTTTTTTTAGTCCGCCTCCCCCCCCCTCCCAAAGGCCAGGGGTTGGTGTTGGCAAGTCAACAGTAGGAGCGGTCCACCCTGTCTTTGTTAATGCAACTCTTTTAATTGTCCTCTTGTCGGTTTCGTCGCCTTTTTATTCGAGAACTCGCGGGCTCGTCGCGAAGTCTTCTTTTTCTTACTCCCAGGGTTTAGTCCCTCGATCCCGTTTGTGCTATCCCAACTCAGGCTCCCCCCCCAGAGGAGATGTTTCTTCTCACCCCCCAATTTTCATCATGAGATCGTTTGCTTTCGTCCCGCCGCCGGTTGACCTGTCCTTCCCCAACGCAAAGAATCAGCAGATCGCACGAAATTCGGGTGCATCCCCCTCCTGCTGAGCACCCTTCGACCTCTCCCTTATCTCAGTAGTCCCCTCCCCTCCCAAGATCTCCTTCTCCCTACGAAATGGATGGTGTAGAGGCATTTTAAGAAGTCCTCCCTTCTCTTCTCATCCGTTTCTCCCTCCAAGTTTCCCCCCTCTTGAATCCGTTGATTCATCGACAGGTTTCCCTCCCCTCTCAAGTCCCCCTTCCAGCCAGGGCGCTCATTCCCCCTGTGACATCCTTGTGGCCTCCCTCTCTCCTTTGTCTCGCTCCCCCCACGAAGACCGAAATCTTTGTCACTGGAGAAACTGGATTCTTTCCAATACTTTTGAAAATCGTGATCCAATGTATCCTATATCCCTTTTCTTTTAAATTGTCCCTCTTCCTGACAGTTCTCTTTTCCCCCTGTCCACCTTTTCATCCGGGTAAACTGGGCAACTTTTTTTTTCCCACTTTAGAGTTGCTTTTTTGTCGACTATCTTTCTCCTCAATGTGTATTCCCCCTCTTCCTTTTTAGTCCGCCGTCCGTTCCCTTTCAGAACTCCGACTACACACAGTACACTCCTCGTAATACCCGTTCGGCAATACACCGTCGTTACGGCCTAGCCTCTTTACCCCTTTTCACAAGGCCCGTCCTCACTCCTCAAAATGTCTTCCGAGACGAATCCTCTGAGTTCTTCCTTTTTGTTTTATGTCGACCCCGTGTCTGACCCCCTCCCATGAGCCGCCTCCTACCCCTTTTGATACTAAGAGACCTCAATAAGGTTTAGGATGTTTTTTCTGTCGAGACACCTTAAGTCCTTCCTTGGGTGACGTGCTCGCGTTGGACTGTCCCTGAACCGATCTTCAGTCGGTCTTACCCTTTCCCTCGACTTTCCTTTCTCTTCTTTTGGGCACCGATCCTCTCCCCCTCCGACATCCTGTCTGTGAACCGAAACTGGGGTCCGACCCATCTTTTGAGAGAACTTTATCTTTCAGTCAACCATTTTTCCTTATTATCCTTAGGCTTTCCTTCTGTCCGAGGAATATCCCAAATTCTTCCTCCCCGCTGAGCGGCCCCTTCTAGAGGACTCTGACGACCCCCCTCCTCCTGTCGTCCCCTGGTCCGCCCCCCCATTCCCCTCTCCTGGTGCGGAGATTTCTGGGTCGGGTGGGAACAATTTGTCCCCCCTAAACTAGTTTCCCTTGCGGAGGTGGGAGGTAGTTCTCCTCTTTATACCCCTATCTTCGAGTCCCCTTCTTTTTCCCTTTGTCTCACCCTTCCCCCCCTGCCGCGGGGAGGACCTCCCTACGACCTGCCTTGCTTCCCCGATCTGAGCGTTGTTTTTTCTGGCAATCCCCATCCGATTGTTTTCTTTCTCTGTTTCAGCCTGGATCCCTATCGAAATCTCTCTCCCTCCTCCCCCTTTTTTTTTTTTTCTCTCTATTTTCCCCTTCCCTTTGATGAGGTTGGACGGACAAAGAAAGTGCCCTATTCCCCTTGATTGCGTTCCCCTCCAAACGCTCCTTTCGCGGCCAGGTGGGCGTTTTCAGTCTTTCTCTTCCTCCAGCTGGATTTCTCTCGTTTTGACAACTCTCCCCCTTCTGATCCTTCTAGAGTCATTTTGTGAATGATAGAGGTCTCCCCTAAACCTCTTATGAAGGTTTTTCCCACCGACTTTCTTTTTCCTCTATAGTTTTTCCCCCCTAAAAGTTTCTCAGATTCCTAACGTCTTACTATGGTCTTTCTTTTTATACGTACCGGCGGACCTTCACAGATTCTTGATATTCTAGCCCCTTCACCAAGGCCCTCCCTTTTTCTCTTAGTTTTCCCGGGCGATTACGTGCGCACGGCAGTCGTCCTTAAAACCCAATCTTTTGGATGGCTTCTTCTTTTTTAGCCAAAATCGGGGTCTGTAGGCCCTGTTTCCTTCATTGACTTGTCCCCGTCTCGGTAGTATTATGTCTGATCCTTTTCCCCCGGCCCCTCCCCAGTTTAGCGAGAACTTTCGGATCATGAATGTTGTATCCTTTAGGCACCCTTCTTTTTGCCTCCCTTGAGCACTCAAGCAAAGAATTGATTTTAATAGGTAACTGAAATTCGCCGCAGACGCTTTTTTGCGTTTCGTTTTATATTTTTCCTTTTTGAGAGATCCTTTTTCTCCCCCTTTCTTCTTTTCGACTCCTGTCCAACGTGCCCTGCCGATCATCAAAGATATGATCTGTAGCGTCTTTTGAAGAGCAGTTGTCTTACCATGTTGCCCCCCTCCCTTACCGTACCCTCTTCCGTATAAGATTTTATTGGACCCCCCGCGTACCGATGATGACCCTTGTGTGATCTTCTTCTCCTAATTCCGGTCAACCCCCCTTTTAGCGCCATTTTATTGGAACATAAGTGCTGCAGTGCACTGCCTTCCCCAGTCTGGGGCCTAGAAGGTTGCCACCATCACCCGACAAGTTTCCGGATTCCTCTTGACATACTCTTTCCTTCTCCCCTTGTTCCTTGACCACTCTCCTTGTGTAAAGGACCTCTTCACACCTGGCTCAAATTTTATAGGCTACATTTACTCGATTGTCCTATTACCTATGTATTTTCTTTTCTTCCCTCAATTTTTCTGCGGGGTTTCTTTTCCCTAATTGCTGGATTTCTAGCCCGACGACGGATCTTCCCTACGGATTCGCAATGCTGGCTGTTGAGATCTTTCTTCTCCCTTTCCTTTCCTCTGGTAGTGCTGTGACCTTAAATGTCGATCACCCCTCTTTTTTAAGAGTTTTTTTGTTTTTTACTTGATCGGCCGTATTTTCTTTTTCTTAAACTGCATGACCGTCCGAAGTACTCTTCCTTTTAGGAGTTCCACACTCCTATCTTTTTCCTTCGTGGGACGGATTAATAAGTAGAGTCTGACCTTTTCCTCCTCGTGTGATGACGCCATCGCGACGGATCGCTGGATTTTTTTTTTCTTCCCCCCAACCAAATTTTTTGTTTTGGGCCACTGACACGCCTTTCGAGTTTTGGCCTCCCCTTTTTGAAAACCAAATCTAATCGATGGGTCCGGGATTTTGTGCGGCTCCCCCCCCCCTCCCTTGTAGCGGTGAAGTCCCCCCCCAACCTTTTCAGATTTAAAGTACCCCTGCACATCACTGTCCCGGAATCCCGCTATTGTATTATCAGCTTTTCCCCCCCAAATAAGCCTACGGCCACCGGGTGGTCAAACTTTCCTTCTTTTTTCGTACTCTCCTGTTTTAGGTTCTCCTTTCCTGTTTTTGCTTTGGGGTGTCGAGAAATTTCGAAAATGAGTTTTCTCCCTTTACAGTTTGCCTCTGGTAGGTCCTGTGTTCGATAGGACTTTTTCCCCCTTCAATAGGTGAACCCCTGTCCCTGCCTTTCCTCTGGCTTTCATCGGAAATCTTCCGGAATCGACATCGCGGGCGTCTTGACCCCTGATAAATATCTAAGAGTCAGCCAAACTACACGTGTGAAGTTGGCCGCTCCCCCTTCTTATAGAACCCCCGCACGATGGAAGCGAAAGAGTCTCTTCGGGCTGGTGTTTTTCTTTTTCTCCGCCGCTCAAAGACTCTATCCCCCCTCGATACGAGGATGCTCTGCCCTTTCCTGAATACTAAAGAATAGCGAGGCCCGATACCAGGACTAGCGAGATGGGCACTTGTTACCCTTAGTTACGCAATAGGCAAGGTTCTCTTCTTCCACATAGAAGGAATGGCCTATTCTCCCTTCCCTTCCTGACAAGGCACTCTTCCTCCCCGTTATCTTCCACAACTTTTCAGATTCATCCGAGAACCCTTCCCCTTTATGAGGCGCAATTTCTTCCGAGCGCACCCTTCTCCTCTCTTGAGCTCCAGACCTAGGACTGGAGGGGAGGACTCACCTGTCGTATTTTTGAGATTCTTCCCACTCCTCTAGAGCTCCCTTTTCTTCCTGGGCCCTCGACCACGCACTTACCCCCTTAGCTTTCCTCGAGGCAAGTAGGTGCTCTGACGTTTTCCCTACCCCCCGGGACTTTCAGAAAGAGTACCCCCCTTTCCATGGCCTTCACAAAGGCCATCACCCTCCTCAGACTAGACTCCGGCCGCCTTAGTCCCGAACTGCTTGACCAACTCATGCCCCTCTAACCTCTGACCCGCTTTCCCCTCTCCTCGCCAGCCACGGACGCCCCCCGTCTCCACTTTGAATAGACATCGCCTTTCGCCCGTTGTTTAACACCTCCCTCATCCTCTGGCGACTGGAGGGCATTGACATAAAGACCCTCCTTGGTTGAACATCGGTCCATGTTGAACACCCTCACCTTTTTAGTCACCCTACTTTAGCTAGCTTCTTTCTGTTGCTGCTGCCGCCTTGGCGTGAGGTGAGAGTTTCATGCCCCCCGCGTTGATACTCCGTGACCTTTAGAGTGGATCTGCGGGCAGATTGAGGAAGATGAAGGTAAGCACGCTTGAGTTCCCATTTTGGTCGAACTTCACTTCTATTTCCTACGCAAGAAATAATTATTCACTTAACTCTTCGACTCTTCGTTCGGGTATTAAGAGTTCTTCCTAAAATGGCAGATGCTTCTCTTCCCTACCCCAGTCGAACCTCCTCCGGGAGAGGGACTTTAAGACCTACTACCCTGAGTTCCCCCCTTGGATCCGTCGGCTTGTTTTTGCGAGCTCTCTTCTTCCTCCGTGTTTTTCGTGAGGCAAGGGCGGCCGTGTATGGAGAATAGCGTCTTCCTTCTTAAGCTAGTCGTTCGTTTGATCCTACGAAGTCCTGCTTTCCTGTATTCATTTCTTTGTGTGTCGTGGTCTCTAGACGTTCCTAGGTGTGGGGTTTGATAATCTCTTTTGATCTTCCCTTTTTTCTTCTTCGATCTCATCCTCCTGCGTCTGACGGTTCTCCGACGAAATTTCTCATTCTGTGTTGTAGAGGTCATGTTGGTCGTCTGATAAGTAGGCTTGGGTAAGGTTCCCCCGCCTCTCCCTCTTCAGGCGTCTCGAGGGCCACCGGTGGCCCTCCCTATTCAATCTTACGCGTTTCTGCTGGCTGAGGCTCCTGTCCTCTGGTACACTTTTTTCCGTGAGAAAGCGCTATCCTTTGCACTCAACCTTACCGTCTTCTAACTACGATTCAGCGCTCTATTTTGATCCCTCTACCAGCGCCCAGACCTACAAGATCTAGGAAATGGCAGCCGAGGCGGAGGAAGCTCCGCAAGACATTCCCCCGCCATCCCGAGGAAGGTGGAAGCGGACCTTATCTTCCTCCTTGGGCTGACTCTTTCTCCCCCCCCTCCTGGACCAGTCTTCCTTTTTTCAGGATTCGGAGGAGACCGGCCTCAACTTCTTTATAGTTTTTAAAGGTTACTTTTCCTAAAGAGCACCCCCCCACAGTCTCTCGCCTACATAGATTTACGCGGAAGGAGTTGCCCCCCATTAGGGGAGCTGACCTTCTGCTCCTTCCCTTGCCAAGCCATTATCTTTCCCTTCTTTTCTCCTCACATACGCGGCAGTCCGATTCCCTTGATTCAATTTCTTCGACACCTGGTCCTCTGAAGGTGACTGAGCCCGTTTGCAGATATGGAGTTGGTTTTCCTTTTGTTTCCCTCCTTTTTCTCGGCTTTACTTTTTGGAAATATCATATGTTCCCTTCCCTTCCCTTTTTTTGTTGGAGAATGGCCCCCGTCCTCTCTAAACTTCCTCCCTCACGTCCACGAAATGGAGGTTCGAGAATTCAGAAAACTCCGACTACAAGCCCGGGTGATCCCTGCTCGTACGTAAATTTCTTCTCTTTAGGTCCTGCAGCTTCTTCGTTTCTCTTCCTTTTTCCTTCTACACTTGCCGGAAATTCTCACTAGCGCGTCCAGCTTGATGGAAGTTAATATCCTTCCTCTTCAATCCCTAATGAGGCTGAGCTCCTCTTTGGTCGGTTTCTTCTTACCACCTACAATTTAGACGATAAATATGAGATTGCTTTCCCGTTCGGTCTCTAAGTTTCCACGTCCTCCCTTCCTTCTTATTTTGTTGCTCCTTCTCCCTTTTTATTCATGTTAGAAGAGCCGCTGGCCCACTTCTAGATTGTTTCTCCCTTCTGTGAGTCTTCTTTTACCGGGACTCTCGGGAGGTCTTTTTCGATTCCTTCGTTTATCCTTTCTTATCACCTCCCTTTCTTTCCACTAGTGCGCAGTGTTAGTACCTGGCTCAGCTGAGACTCTTCCTGCGGCTCCCATTTCACGTCTTATCCTTTTACTCTGCAAGTCTCGAGGGGGTCTTTTCCAAGGTGGGACGTAGACTTCCACTCGGCCTGAGATTGTGATTCTCCCAGGAAGACTCGAGCTTCCTCCCCCTGATCCACCATTTCTCCCATACACTGTAAGTTGACACCCTTTCTTCCTTGCAGGATTCTTTCCTTCGTTGTATTCACCCCCCTTTTTTCGAGCCCGCGAGGATCAGGCCACCACGGACCAATCCCTCCATAGACTGACCCCGAACCCACCCCAGCTGATCCGACATCTTGAAAGCTTTTGCTTTCTAGTTTTCAACCCTTACTCCCGCTCTACCCTTTGTATCCGATGCCATCAAGTAAGTCCAAGTAAAGTTCCCCACTCAACAATATGTAATTCTCTAAGCCCTCTAACTCCTACCTAAGTGGGCTCAAGGCCCCTTCGATGGAGATGTTCCCACAGTTTCCGGCATTCCCCAGGAAGACCATCTCGCCTGTAGTTGAATCCTGATCTTCCCATAAACTCCATCCGACGGAGGCGTCAGAGGAAGTGCTCATTATCGAGGTTTCACTGCTCTGCTCACACATCAAAAATGTTTTTCACGGACGTTCCCTTCTCTTCCGCATCATTCCCCTCATTCCTTCCCTGCTACGATCAACGCGGTCGGTGACAAGATTCCCCCAGAGACAATCCCTTCTGACTTTTAAATAAGCCTTTGACTCTCTTTAAGGTTGTTTTCTTTCTGTCTGTCACAGTCCCTTTTTCCCCGTTCAGGGCGGTTCGTCAAATGCTCCATTTCACTAGTGCAAGGATTTATTCATGCCGGGTTTCTCGGTCGCCTTTAGATTTTATTCGGTTTATCTTTCTCTTTTTTCGTCGGGCGTGCGATTTGAGGCGTTCTTTTTTGACGAGTTTTAGATGGGTGAGGATTCCTCCTTTGGTCGACTCTTTCGGTCCCCACTTCTCTTTTTTTCCGTCCTGCGGGTTTTTCCCTTGTTTCTTCAGTCCCGGTCAGCGCCTTCGGATCACCAGTTATGTAGATTCTTTTAAGGGCACGCATCCAACTCTGCCTCTGAACTAGACTGCAGGTTAGATTTCACATCTGACGCCCCCCTTCTTTTTCTTTCTCGTTAGCCGCCTCAAATAGTGCCCATGCCCTCCAGCCTTTGGCACCTGCGTGTTCTCCTCGCCTCTTCGGGCTATTCGGAGAGCATAGGTACTCGAGACTGGCCGGGGTCTTTCGGGCAGATTCTCTATTGAGTGTCGCCTCCTTTACGAGGCCGGGCCATGTGGATCGTCTGCCCCACAGACTTTCCCGGGCAACCTTCTTCTACTTGGTCTCCCGGACTTCCATCGGTCGAAGGTCTCGGTGTGCCCTGTTTCGTCGGTAGGAAGGCTCACGTGCGTCCTCTCTGCGGCTGATCTCTCTGGCTCTCCTGGGGCGACTTATTTCAGGCCCCTAAAACGAAACAGAGCGATCTTTCTCCTTCCCCCTCTTTCTAGGGCGATGTGAGCACGGACGCTCCCTGGATTCCTTTGTTCCTGAGGCCCTTAGTCTTTACAGGCAACTTTCCTCCTCTTCCGTAGGTCGTCTTCCGGTTTCTCTGAATAGAAAAGAAACTTAATTCCACTTGCGTGTTCCGTTGCCCCCCAGTCAATCTATACCCATTTCCCTGTGCCAGTCTTCGCCATCTACTTCAACCCGATTTACAGGTTCATCCGTTAGTGCCCGTCGGGGCTCCCCGGTCGAGATTTTTCCCAACCCCCCCAACTCCTACCAAGAGGCGCCCCGGTCCACCCCGCTTTCCGTTGTCCCACGAATGAGTTCGACCCATATCGATGGGTACTGCTGTAGGTACCTCCCTTTTCTTAAGTCCTATAAATCTTCGCGGCTACGAGCGGCGCCGTGGATTTCTAAGTTGGTCGTTCCTTCTTCACCGGGGCGACGCTGAAACGTAGGGTGGTCGTCCGCCAAATAGGAGTTCCCCTGCCCCCCTTCTCCGAGCTCTTTTTGGCCGTCTTTCACACACCTAGATTTAGGTCTTCTCCCCCCCTTGGCCCGAACCGAGGTGTGATGCATCATTCCAACGTAGCCGATTTTCCTGCTACGAACCCCGACCCATTTTAAGTCATCCAAAATCGCGAAGAGACTGACGCCGCTGCTTAGTCAGGGACGTCCCCGCCACGCCCGATCAGCTTTTCCTTATGATCCCCAAGTGATAGCGTCTGGGCGAACTGTCATTTTTTTTTTATTTACGCTCAGATACTAGCGTTGAAGATCATTTTTGAGAGAAGGGCGCTTGAATCCCCTTTTCTTGAATCGACATTGTACCACATCTACAGCGCTTCTCTCCCTTTAGCTCCAGATCCCCTCCTTTTCCCTCGCATATTCCTGATCTAGTCTCCTGGAGATTCGGTCATCCCATCGGTCAAATCCCCCCCTCCTAGGTGTGTCTGACTGGAGAAACTGGCCTAGTGTACCCCACAGTTTTTTACAATCGGTGTCACTATCCATATACACTGTTCTTTCCACCTTTGGCTATGCCTCGAAAGAGGCCTGACCTGTATAATCCCCTCTTTTTGTTTTGCCACTCCCGTCCACTTTGTGCTAACTTGTTTTTTTTTCAAAATTTACGAGGCTTTTCTCCTCCCTTGTCACCTCTCTGAAGCCCGGGATTGCTCCAATAGAACGATCCTTTTTTTTATGTCGGAAGCCTTCCCTTTCAACACGGTCCCCAAATCTTGCCCGCCAATTTCTCCTGAACTCCCCCTTTTGAGTTCGGGACGCCGTCCGCCTCCGCGTCAATGTGTAAAGAACCCTTCCTCATCCCCCCAGTCAAATCTCCGCGACATCGAGCTTTTCGACCATACTTTCTTTCCTCCCGCCTGGGGACACCTCCGGAGCCTCTCTGAATCACACTTTGTCGGCCCCTCGATAATATCTCAATAAGGCCGTCTGGGCGCTTTTATGCAAATTACCCTCACCTCCCCCCTTGCCGGCTGCCTTCTTGTCGCCTGATATCAAGCTTCTTTCTTCCGGATTCTTCTCATGAAGTCCTCGCTTTTTCGGTGCCTTGAGTCACCTTTCCCCCCTGTTAATACTATTCAATCTCCATGCATTAACCACTTTGTTCCCTTCCCGACCCACGATGGTGTAGATCCCCCCCCTGCCCCATGCAAGCAAATGTTTAAAAGTCCTTCTACTTCGGCGTCCCCCTCCTTCTCGGAACTCAATTCCTCTCTTATACACTGACTCGGATGTGGCCCCCCCCCCCCCCCCTGCTGCTCTTTTATATCACCAGACGTTACTCCCTAAGCCGGTCTTCCATGTTCTTACGAATCCGAGTACGTCGGTCTTTCTATCAGATCGGTAGGGTGGTACCCACCTGTTGTCTCCCCAATACCTTTTTCAAAGGTCTAGGCGGGGTTTTTGTATGCTATCTTGAGGTTTAGGATGATCTCGCTGGGCCCATTTCAGGCCTGTTTCCTTGGTCCCACCTCAGTAAACCCCCCCCAATCTCAGCCGCTTCCAATTACTTGCCATGCATTCGCGCCTGCCGAGTGTTATGCCCTTTGCGTTGGTAAACAGCCTACTTGCTGTTTCTCTTTTTTCTCCCTCAGCGGGACCTCAATCAACCTTCCCTCAATCTCTCTCTCTGAATCAATCGTTGTGTTTGTTGAGCTCTCTTTCTATATTGAAGGTCCGATGGCTCAGATCCCTCCCGCCCACTAGGTTTTTTGCACGTGACGTAACTCCCCCTGTCCTATCGCACTGGGTTTAGTAGTTTCCTTTTTTCCTCTTAACAGCGCGATTGTGGTGTGAGTTTTTTTCCCCGATCTCCCGGCTTCCCGTACCTCTATGTTCCTTTGCAGTGAAATCCTCTCGCCCCCCAAAACCGCCGTCATTCTCTTGTACGAGGTATTGTTCTCGATGACCCCCTTTTTCCCCACCCTCCCTCGATCGCGCCCGCTTTTTTTTCGGGCCTTGAGTCCCTTTCCCCTTTGCAGGGTCAGGCCCTGCTTGACGTTTCATCGCACTCCTTACATAAATTTCCTTCACGGCTGGGGTCGCCATAGCTCCCCGGTGACTTTTAATTACCGATATTCACCCTCCGAAGTCTAAGGACTTACCATCTTTCATGAGGCGTCACTTGCTCCGACCCATCGGATTTTCCTTTCTCTGTCTTTTCCAAGTTAGGTCAACTCACTTGGACGACTTGAATTTCTTTAATCGTGTAAGTAAACCACCGGTCCCTTCCTCCCCGCGATTTTGGACCTTACTTCCCTTCCTCTCAGGCCATTAGATCGGTCTTACATCTCCTCGCAGCTGAGCAAGTACTTTCCACTAGCTTAGTCCTCGGAAAGCAACTTAGACTCTCCTCCCTCTGCCTAGGTGATCTCGTTCCACGTGTGATTCGATCGGAGTTTTTCATTGAGTTTTGTTGTCGCGAGCAGGTCGACTTTTCGCCAGAGAGATGGGCTACACTTTATTCGTTTCGAGAGCATATTGTAGGGCGCTGACCGTTCGTTACAACTTTTAGGCGTCGTCCTGCCGTCCTCATTTCTGTTGTTCTTTTCGTACCCCCCCCGGAGCCTGTGCTGGCCTTGTGTGAGTCGGGCTTCGCTTTCCTTTCCCCTGAAGCCGGACTGCTGCTATTACGGACAATCCCCTGTCGTCAAGAGTTTGCCTCTTCGCATCCCGGCCGACGAAATTTTCCCCCCCCCCAACCTCACCGAAGTTTACGCCTTACCCGCTTGACAGCACGATTGCCCCCTTTATCCTTTCTTTCTCCTACTGGTAAAGGACCTTAACCCAGGATACCCTTTGTGAGGGATACTGTATCCGTACCAGGTACTCTTCCAATTTTTAACCCTTCCTCCCCCTTCAGGGCTGGATTTTTATGATACTCTCGCCCCTTACGTAAGGCTAAATTCCTTGACAACGTGCCTGGATATGGCCGCCCTTGATCCTCCCCCTCTTGGAGATGTGCGTAACCGGCTTTCCTTACCCCCTCCAGCCGTCCACTGCAAGTGTCTACGTCGTCATGATTTCTTAGTCTACGTCTTCTTAGGTAACTTGCGATTTCGCCACCTGATCTTCCCTATCCCTGTGGCGTCGGACTAAGCGATCTTTATTTTTTGGGGACGGCCATGATTTAAGTACCTGGGCTTCTCTTCCTCAGCTTTTGATGACAGCCCGCCTGTTTCGGTCGTCTCTTCTTTCCTCAGGTGATCTGGGTTCCTGCTCAAACTGATTGTCGTTGGGCCAATGACCGGATCTCTCTTGGGTGGTTTTCCCTCCCCCCCAACTATCCTCGAGGCAAGCGGATGGTGGGAGGCCCCCCCACGGTCGCGGGTGACTCAAGTGAAGATGACTCCCACCAGTTCCCCCAAGGTCGCTCGCCCGCGCTTTCTCCTCCACGTCCTCACTCTTTAGACACGACCATCTGGGCCACCATTTGTATTTGCGTCATCACAGGCTTTTCTGTCCCTTCCCTGTTGTGCGGTAATGGCAAGGTCGTTTATTCTTTGGTGAGTTTTTTTTCCCCTTGTTCTCTGCCTTGACAGAAGCCATGCTAGACTTTTCACATCGGGAGTCGCCCAGATGATTCTCAGGAAATGGCCCGAGTTGCTAGTCTATCGGTACTTTTAAAACGGAACTCGACCTTTACCTCCAGTGGATGGTGACTGGCCCTATCGCCCTGACTTGCACTCTCCCTTCGCCGTCGCAGAAGTGCCCTTTCCTCCCCGTTTTTTAAAAGACGAACCGACAGTTGGGTTGGCCCGCTAGTACATACCTTCCGCACAGGGGCAGTGACGACCGAGGACTCTTCTTTTTTTTTCCTTCTTTAGCCGACACGTTCTTCCACCGTAAGCTCGACCCCGAGCTTCCCCCTAGCTTCTACGCTTGGACAACTTGCTCCTGCCAAGCCTTAAGTCCCAGACGCGAGCAAGCAGATCGATTTCCCCCTCCGGCACACCCGTCGGACTCCGTTCACCTGTTCGGAAGTCAATAGAAAGGAGGCTCCGCTTTACCTCCTCCAAGTGGCGACCCGGACTAACGCTTGTTTTCTCGACCCTCACTTCGTCTCTCGGCGACCACGGCATTTTCGGCGCGAGCAGTGCAAGTCCTCTCTCCTTGAGAGAAAGGTCCCCTCGGACTGGGAGGTGCTGTCTTTTTTTTATCTCTTCCTTCGATGATCCTTTTATTCCTTTTTCTCTTGGTCCCGACGACCCACGGGAACAGTTGACATTCTTTTCTTAGTCTTCCTGGAAAGCGTTTCCCAGAGCTCCAAAAGGATTTCCTTCTCCTCCTACCCCCCACATCATTTCACCAACGGAAGAAGAAGTACGCCTCAAGCGAGGAACGACCGCAGTTTATCCCTTCTTTTTCAACCCTAAATAGCAAACTTGACAAATATTAACCATTTCCCTCCAATCCTTCATCCCCCGTTTTTCCCAAGAGTCCCGCGACGAAGAACTTCACGACTCTCCGCCTCGTCCCTTTCTCCCCGCTCGCGACTTCCTTTTTCTAGGTGTTTTAGCCGCCCGACTCCTTTGGGATTCAAATATGTCCAGTCCCCTTTCCCAGTCCCCGCCCACCAACCACTCGAAGATTGCTGCCGCTTTAGGTCTGCCCTTTTTTCTCTTTTTCCCCCCTAGCGTTGATCGACTATCTTGTGTTTAAGCCACGCTGTCCGCGAGGGATAACTCCGGGCCTTGATCTTTGGCTGCCTTTTTCCATGCTAAGTTACCATCCCCTCGACTCTTTCGGCAAGTATAGTCCGACTGTTATTGGAGGTGATTTCCAAGCCCCCTCTGGATTCTTCCCTCCGAGCGCATCAGGGAGGCTTCTACCTCCCTTTCCATATGAGTGTCCCTTGAGACCCCCGTCTTCTTTCTTTTTAGGTGCTCCGATAGTTCAGCGGCTGCACGCGGACCTTCCGGCCTTAATTTGTCATCGCGGATTGCCGCCTTCTGTTGACGCTCTCCCTTCTGAGAGTCCCGACTCCTCAGTCTGGGTTGGTTCTTTTTTTTTTTCTCTCGACGTCGAGGTCTGGGGTTCTTCTCGCTTTCCTTCCTTGGATAGCCGAAGTCCCGACTCCGCAGTTCTAAGAGTTCTCCTTAGCGAGTCCTTGAGTACTTGTCGGCTTTTTGTAGAATTTATGGAGTCTTGGAGTGGGGAACGTTACCCCAGAGTAAAGTGTGCGGCTGCTCTTCCCCGGGCCCTCCCCCTTCTCCGCTCTTTGTGTGATCCGAGTACTGAAGAGTCCCAGCTTTTGTCTACCTTCGGCGCTCATTGACTGGGCCCATCCCCCTCTTCCCCCGACGAGATTTCACGGAGCTGACGAACCTTTCCCAGACGAGACTCCTCTTTTTTTGCGTCCTGCTTGGGTAGACGATCTTCAAGCCTTCCCTCCCGCATATACTCCTGATCTTTCAACTTTTTACCCATCTTTTCCATGACGCCGCGTGCTATGAACCAACCTTTGATTAATGTCTTCGGAGGAGCCCTTGCCCATCCCATCCCTCTGGAGAGGCTCCGCGAGTGGTCCCAGTCCCTTTCCCGATTGACTTCCTCCTTGAAGCGGACGGAGTTCAGTCCAAAAAAGGTCGGGGAATCGTTTGAACTGCCGGGCCCTCCCTTTCTCCTTTCACCCCCTTAGCCTTTCCCACCCCACTCCGTAATTTTCCCTCTGCTATGTTCCCCCTTTGGAGAACATTGAGTCATGGGCAGGTGCGCATTGGGCTGTCTTCTTTTTTGACGCCCCGATCTTCTTTTTAATAAATCATGTCCTGTTCTCGATGGCGGGACTTCCCTTCCTCTTTTCCCCCCTTTTTTTTTGAGAGAGCCTTCACAAGTCCCGCGTTGTTTTCCACGGTTCTTTCTCCTGAGGGCCGAGATAGGCCGCCATTCCCTCCCTTCAGGAGGGGAGTCATACCCCATTTCATATCCCCCGTCAATTTCTCCCTGCCAGCTCGTCTGACGCTTCCCTTTATCCTCCTTTTGTTCATATATGGCGTCCTGGCCTCTCTGTTCTTTTACCCAGGTGGTTCCTCCTTCAACTTTCTTAGGAGGAGAGCTTGTAGATTTTCACACCCCCCCCCCCCCCCCCCCCCCCCCCCCCCTCGCTGTTCTTCACCTCCGTTGCTCTCTTGACGTTTCTCTTTTCTTTGGCCTACCTTTTCTGTGGGTTCACTTTTAGTTTTCTTTTCATGTTCGGGAAGGCGCGCTCAACTTCTGCGTGAGGTTTTAAATTCCGGGCTTGATTGAGCAATCTCGCCGTGTTCCGCTCCCCTTTTCTCTATTCTATAGAGCGCTTGATCTCTTGGACCTCGTTTTCGTACAGGATCGCCCCGCCGGATTCCCCCCCTGAGAGGAGTAACTTTCTTCAACTTTTTACAGTGGCCATCAGTTGAGGGAAAGGTGGCTTAGTTCTTTTGAGTTTTGATACCGTCCCCGTCCTTGTCCCCGTAATCCATAAACGTTACACCTCTCCCATTCTTTTTTTAGGAGAAGTCTTCCTGACTTCTTTCTTTTTTCATTCAGCATCCCAGGTGGCGATAACGCGTAGTCCCACCCCCACCTCATTGACCAGTCCGAGATCGGCCCACTACTTTGAAGGGTGCTTTCCACTTTTTGAGTCTCAACGCCCTCGGACCCGACTCCGGATGGCTCCCGGTATCCTCCCCTTGACGCACCGCCCCCCGGGTGACCGTCTTCCTAGCCCGCCCCATCCTCCCCAGCCGACTCCTTGCTTAAGCCCTCTTTAGTTTTCCCAAGTCCCCCCTCTCCGGTTCCCCTTCCCTATAATTTCTCCTGACCCCTTAGGAATACTTCTTTGACCATTCCCCACCCTCCATTTCCGTATTCTTCGGACGCCTGCATTTCCTTGCTTCAATTCTCCTGTCTGACGCCAATCACTCCTTTCTTTTTTTTCCCCGTCGTTGAATACTAGCGGAAATTACTAAGGCGCCGATTCCAGATCAACCGTTGCTTGGAAACCGCTTCACTCCTCCTTCGTACCCTCCCCGGCCCTGGATGTGTGGTCTTTAGTTTTACATGTTCGAAACCATTTTCATTTAGTGAGGAGGTACCCCCCTTCTCCATCTTCGGGCGTAGGCGGGGGGTCGCCTTCTATGTCTTCCGGTAGGTCGCGGTTTCGGGATTATTGTGTCACATGGATTGTAGTTTCTGGAGTAGAGGAGGGGGCGAGTTTCCTCGGGTAGAGGACAGTGCGCTAGCGGGTGTATCTCCTTTCGTTTTTTTATTTACTGTTGGTCTTTCATTTGTCTCTCTTAACCCTGGGAGAGGGGATAGGCTTCCAGTCCTGGGGGAGCTCGGCCACGTCCTCTTTTCTCTCTTCCCTCTCCGTGTCCACGGTTTTTTTGAGGGCCCAGTCTGCCTGACAGCCTAGTATCGTTGCTTCGCCCAGAGATCTTGTTCGCCTACTCCTCTCCTCGTTTTTTGAAGAGCTAGTAGAGTGCTCTCCGCGACTCGCGCATCACGATTATTTCCTCTGGTCGCGGGCGAGGCTCCCTTGATTTTCGCGACCTTTTTCGTATAGCTTGGCTCTCCGTCTTTCAGGATATTCCCCTTCCAATACGGCGAGCAGTCGCGCCTCTTAGTAAGAT
>Ga0179591_1355229_pt1 | contig 17186 bp, 12 predicted proteins | sample CZOMad2_1_08_16f_FD_182891 | JGI IMG/M metagenome (GOLD analysis project Ga0179591, IMG submission 182891) | Vadose zone soil fungal communities from Angelo Coast Range Reserve, California, USA - CZOMad2_1_08_16fungal (PacBio error correction) | ecosystem: Environmental > Terrestrial > Soil >... | reverse complement strand
TTAGGGGTGGTCGCCTGAAGTGCGATTCATGTGTCTATTTTCATTGTCCCGCTACCGCAGATACGAGGGACCGTCCCCCGAACGTCGTTTAACTCATGACGGCCACCCCCCTCCTTCACGACTCAGAGCCAGACCCGCCGTCCGACGAACGCCGTCCGTCTAGTCGCAGTTGGACTTGTGAAAGCCTGGGCTTAAACGTCAGTGGCAAGATTATTTTTTTTTCCGTCCGAACCTGTCTTTTTTCTTGGTCCCGACTTCAAAAGCGATTTGCTTGTCGTAAACGATTTTCTGTGCAAGCTCCTTTTTTTGGACGCAAAAGATCCAGGATTTAGCGTGCCGTCACTCCCTTATTGATTCTTAGGGGCGCGGGAGGTCTCCCTTTCTTCTTTAACAAACCCAGCAACTTAGGAAAAACATGTCTGTCATGCCCTTTTCCATAGAACGCAGGTCGCACTCCGCGGCAACTCCTGGCCCCATTTTCGCTGTCCCCCTTCAAGTGCAAGGCGCCCTTGGAAAACTCGTCGTACCTGCCCTCTCGGTATTACGGACTAGACAGACGAACAGAAAACCACCCGACAGGAGCCCCAGGTAGCGACCAAATAACCTCCCCCTCCAGGAGTTTCAAGATGAGAGTCCTGCTTTCACTTGCAATGCTTTCTCTGTATCTCGAACCCTGACTTCCAGGGAGCTGTCTCCGCGATAGCGATCTCTCCTTCTTTCTCCACTATCCTTTTGCCGCACGAAGACCAGTGAGGCACGGCTCATCGAACAAGAGAAAGATTTCCGCCTCCCGCCCATGTTCAATACTTTTGTCCCTTTCGTCGTCCCCAGGGAAAGTCAAGTTTACAAGAGGTATGCCTCTACCCAGCCATCTCACCTGTCTCTCTTCTGTACTACCCCGAACCCACGTCATCGTTTCAGTTTCGAGAAGGATCGGCCTTACCCCTCTCAGGTCACGTCGTTCACAATGTCTTTTTAGTGGCCCGTAGCCCACCCAAACACCTCGTGAGGAAGGCACCCGGCTAGGAAACCGGGGACCGCTACCCGGCCAGGTGAAGCCGTGTCATTCTTTTTCTCCCAACGCGTCTGAGAGTCCCGACGGAGTCCTCCTGAAATTGTGCTCCCACATCCCTTTCAACAGAACTGGATAACTGACACATGCAATTACCATTCTGTATGGGGAACTCCCCTCCCGTTCCCAAAATATTGCCCGTCTCCCGATTACAATGTCATGGCGACGGCCCCCAATAGATACAGACCCCCCCTTTTTTTTCGTACTTAGCTTGTCTGCCCCACTCGTCGGCTTCGAATCGCCTGCGTCCCACCGTGTTCTAGAATCAGAGAGGAATTCGTGCCAACTCTAAGCAATACTGGGACCCGACTTGAGTCACTTAGGTATGAACTCCTTGATATTAATATGATAGAATCATCCAACGTCACCGAAGCTTTGCCTCACCTCTTTCGAGGTCTGGCGTCACCCAATTCTCAAGCGAACGAGTTTTACCCCAACGTCCCTAAAAGAAGGAAGCAGTATTTAAAAGAGGCTTGGGAGGGCCTCAGGTCGGTTCATAGGAAGAAGACGCTGCCATGAAAACAGACCCTGTCTTCACGCTTTGCCGGAGCCAGAAGGCGATGGTCCTGGCCATTTCTCAATCGAACGAGAGTAAGGCAGTAAAAAGAAAGGTCATTCGGGGGGCTCCATTTCCCGTTCTTATTTGTTTAGACGTGAGAAGTACTATCGCGCTTGAACACACCTAAGATGTTAAGAACCAACCACAACTTAGAATGAGGGAAGGAAAGACCGGCGCCCTGAGGTTCCTTCGAAACGTTTCCTGCCTTCAAGAAAGGCAGTCTTTTTTCCGGCATGGGCGACCTTCATCCCTCTGCCATAGGGTTGTACGACCGCTCTACAGCACCTTTTCACGTCCATTCAGTGTGGTGTAAGCGGGTCCCCCTTTTCCCCCTCAGGAATGGTGTCAAAGCGTGAATCATAGCCCCCCAGAGCTGATTCCTGACGATCCTCCCCCCCCCTGTGTCTATGTGTACCTAATCGCCACTTTGAGACAGCGCCCCCCCGAAGCACACAAACCATTTATCCCCCCCTTCCCCGCGTACTGGCCGGGTCTCCGATTAGCCCCCTACCCGGATTGTCTCTCCTTCCTCCACCAGCCAGCACCCCCTCCCGTTTTGAGACTCCCGCAACACAAGGATCTCTCCGCTGCACCGATCGAATCCCTCCGCGCGAACAAAATCTCCCCGCAAGACCCGCCGATTTTCTTCTATTGAATGCCATATTGTTATTGAGATGACTCATAGGAGGGGAATGTCGTTGAGTTGAGATTGTTTGGAGTGTTTCGCGTTCTGAGAAGTATTAGGGTTTCTTCCCGAGAGTTGTTGTTTTTTGTCCCTTTCCCCCAAAAAGTAAAACTGGGATGGTGGCCTTTTTAGATTAGATCAATCTTGTTGATAGCCTCCCGTTAGTCAACCCCTTCAGAGCGGCTGAGGGGATAGAGTGTGGAGATTTTATTTTTTCAGCAGGATCCCCACAGGGTTCTTCCTTTCTTTCCCCTTGGTCGAGATCATATTAATAATAAGGAGAAAGTCCTTGGTTGAAAGTAATTTTCTTCCTCTCTTTGGCAGAGATTTGACCGAGGTAGGTTGAGATCGGTTGTCCTCCGGGCCGACTTCTAACTGATGTCATGCAAAGGAGTGAGCGGGCCTTCCCCTGTCCCCTTCATACGCCTCTGAGGACTTCCGGCTTTTTCTCCCCATAGAAGGACTAAACCGCTTGGCCGGAATGAACGTGTCCCGTTCTGGCTTACGGTCAGAAAAGGCTGCTGCGTTTTTTCCCTTCCAGCCTTCAGACCTTCTTTTGTTGAATAATGATCCGACAGGGGGGTGGGGAGGTAGAGATGAACGACCCGCCGCCTGGTCTGAACTATGAAGAAGACCAAAAGGTACAACGCGTTCTGAGAAAAACCAGAGATTGCAGGGAGGGATGTACTGTCCCAGCGATCGATTTCTGGCACACGCTTCCCACATTCTTCGGAGGCCACGACTCCTTGGTCCCAGGTTTTCCGTTTACGGCTTACGGGCCCCTTGTCATAACAGAAACGTCCCAATGTCGTAACCTCGACCGAGGTTTTGTCCCTTTGTCTCTTCGGTGTGTACGAGCGGCCAGATATTGTTCAGACTTCTTTGTGGTGAGCTTTACTTGCGGTAAGTAGTTAATTCTCGATTTGGCCCCTCAACAAGAGCTTTTACCCACTTTTCGTACCAGTGCATGGGCGATGTTCGTCCGCTGGGTGTCTATCATCCCTCTGGGGATAGTTCGATTCTCCGCGACTACGGAGTGGGGGCTTCTCTTCCCCCACTCCCCGAGATGTGTTCGCCCCGATTGGAGCCCGTAGAAGGGTGCCCGCGGCCTTGATACATGTAATGGATTTCTCTCTCTTGATGACCCCCCCCGCGGGTTAGTAGTTAAACAGAAAGAAGGTTTTCGTCTATCCTTCAAATATTATGTTCTCTGGCTTTTTTTGCAAAGTTACCGTGCTGAGTTGCGGAGATAATCGTTTTTTTCCCCCCCACCCAAGAATCTTAAAGTGTCGCCCTTTCTCACGATGGTATAGGGAGTCGAAAGTCTTTCCTTCCTTGACGTTCGAGCTTGATTTTTTTCCGACACTCGGTGTGCGCCTATTCCTCGGGAAACGAAGCTGACCGATGGGACTCGCCCCCTTCCTTGTCGGCGAGGTTTTTTAGCCCTCCTTAATGAGGGCTGGTTGGTAGTCAGCTCTTTAGAACTTTAGCTGCTCTTTTTTGCTCCGTCCCCTTAGTCTTGACCCTGCAAGGGGTGGTAGGAATGGCGCGTTTCGCTTTCTCATTGGGCTCCCCCCTGTTAACTCGTTTGTAAGATCCGTCGTGGTCGACGTGCGATGCATGGCGTTGCGCGGAGCGCCTGGAACCGTCTTTCCGTAACTCTCGCGTTCAGGCCAGGCCGCCTACTCTTTCCCCGTGTTGTATTTTCCCCGATTATTTGGGGCTTTTGGCTTTCTTTGAGCCATTGCCCCCCTCGCCGCGATCACGCGCGTTTTCCTTGCTTCCTGTCGTTGATTTCTTAATCGCCAGTGGGGGGTCCCCTCAGTTTTTTTCTTTACTTTCCCTTTTTTGTCTTCTTTTCCCCAGCAGTTTCCTACTTTTGATTCCTTGGTTTTGCTTGTAGATTTCTCCCCCAATTCGTCCCCTTTTAACAAGACCCGCGGCCATAAAATATCCGAGTCTTTACCCCGTAGGTTAAAGCTCCCACCGTGCCCTTCCTTTTTGCGTAAAATAGCGGATTCTCGCTGAATGAAGTTTTAGACAGGCCCTAGCTTTCTTGGTGCCAGACCTCAACTACAGGGTCAACCCCCCTCCGCTTCAGTAGGCTTTTGGATCCCCCTCCCCCACCGTCTAAAACAAAGAAACAGTCGCATAAAAAACGGCGCTGGGCTTAGAGCCGAATCTTTCTCTGTCCGGTCGGAGTTTTTAACGGGTGATTGGATGTTTTAAGCCGAGGATTAAGAGATACGGTTAGATTATTCGGTTCAGTGTTTCAGAAATATTAAAGAGACCCCTCTTCTGCACAACGACGCTCCCTCCCCTGTCGGGAAGGGCCGGAGGTTCACTGAGTGAGAAGAGATGGTTTTTTCCTTTGTTTCACCTTTGGATGGAGCCCTGTTCGTAGGAACCGGATAAAACTGAGCACATTCTCGGAGGCCTCGTTCCTCATTAGGTTAGCTTTCTCTCCGTATAGAAGGTTCGCCCGTAGCTAAGGGGATGTCATTTGGTCTAAGCACAGGGCCAATGGAAATGTGAACAAGACAGTTTTCTGTCCCCTCTGAATGTTTAGTTCCGCACGACTGGTCCGGCCGCCAACCAGAGCTGCAGAGGCCTTTCCCCCTTACAGGAAGGCTTCCCCCCCGCTTTGCTTTTCACGGCGTTGGATGACCCCCCTCTCCTTTCCCATCACCCGACGGGCTGTTCCATTCCCACGCCAATGGTATCGCCTTTCTGGACCCCCGGGGGACTGTGCCCGCTCGAAACAAAGCGTCGTCCCGGATGAAATAGGATATCTGGTCATTGTCTTCTTAAATTCTTCGTGTCAGCGGGAGTGCTCCTTGTGGCTTCCCCCGGAGCTGGAAGCGCGTTGTCCCGAGAAACGTCGGGCTTCTCGAGCGACGTTGATGTCTTCCGCATTGGTAAGCCCAAGATAAGGGATACGCCTCTTCCTCTTTACTACATAAGAAATCTCCACCCTCCGCTCCTGATGCAAGAAACAGCGGACGAGCAGAATATGATGCGCAGAGATCACGCCTCCATCTATGACCCAAAGAAAAAAAGAAAACCAGGGAAACAACTTTTTCCCCTCCACCCCCGCCAAGAGGCTTTGGTTTTGATCCACCCGCTTCCACTTTAAGCCGAACTTTTAATCCTTGGTTCTTTTCCAGGATCGAGAGTTCCTCCCCCGTGCGGCATTTTTTCGGCGAAGTATCTTTGTAAGAACGCTCCCGTCCCCCCCTTTTCCGTTAGTTTCGTGACACACCGACGTTGCCCTGGACAGCCGGGCCTCAGTCACCCCGTCCTTTCTTTTGTCAAATGTCTTACTCGCCGCCGACAGTGCCGCCACATTTCCCAAGGGTGTCTTCTTTTATCCTTTTCCACCTTTACTCGCGTAGTAAAATCCGGTACCTTCCTTTTCCTCTATCCATAACCGGAAATTCCTTTTCTGCTTTTTTGAGGGTCTGCCAAAAAGAGAAAAAAGATGATTGGCTGGTAAGGAGGATCCCTCCCCCTCCTCAGCTCTTCTTTAGTGGCGTGAGTAAGGTCGGGGGTGGCCCGAGGCCTACATGTTTCTTTCCATGCCGCCCTCCCACACATCGCCCCCATCCCCCCCCCCCTTGATTGGATTTTTTAATGCAAGCTGTACGGGGTTCTTTTCTGGGAGTCCACACTCTCACTTTTCGGCTCGTGAAGGTCCCCTATCGAGTCCCCTGCTTGGTTGCTGGGGGTTCAAGAAAAACGATGTGGCCTGTCCGAAGGTCCGATAGCATGGCTTGCTAGTATTAACGGCTTTCGACGTAACCCTCTAGCCCGCATGAGGACGCTCCCCCCGCGGGGTTTCGGATCGAGGAGCTTGACTACGGCGTGGTGACCGCCGGGCCCGCCGGCCTCTACAGGTGCGGGGAAGAATTGGCTTCTTTGTCCCTTTCCCCGTTAGGGAATGCGGCATATGGGGAATATGGATCACGGCCTTGACTATTAGAGGTTCCTATTGGGTCCCCCCGGAGCTCTCGTTTTCGAGAGGGAACCAACCCTTCCCCCTTCCCCCTTCGGTGTTGTTTTAGTGTGGGCCCTTTTCCTATATTGCCCTTCTTCTTGGAGCGAATCTTTTCTAACCCGTACGCCTATCGTCGGTAAAGGTGATTAGGTGTCAAGAACCGGCCCTTTCCCCTCGCTCTCGTAAGGAAACGCTGACGGTCTTCGCCCTCCGGAGGAGGAGGGTCCCCACAAGGGCCCTCCCCCCCGTCAATCAGAGCTCGTCGCTAAGCATTAAGACCCCTCACGAGGCCCTCGGAGAGAGTGATTTTCTAGTTTGTTTTAGTCATTCGATAGAAATCCCCCCTTCCGTAAATTCTGCTGAGCCCACCCCACCTTCCTCAAAGCCTCCGGAAAGCGAGATTACGCTTCCGTCCCCTAGACAGTGTAGACCCATCTGGTCCACTCCAAATAGCAAAGACCCCCGTCCATCCGTGAGGTTGCAACCTTCCAATTGATGTGCTCTTCCTTTTTCTCTCTTTTTTTTGAAGACCGTCTTTGAATCGGGCCGTCGACAAAATAAACAACGAAATTTTCCTACCCCTTTTCCCCCGAGCGGTAGAGAAGGAGTTGCTCTCCCTCCTCCCCAGTCCCACTTTGTTCGTATCAGTCGTGGATGCCCACGCCTCCGAACCCCTTCCAAAGCGAATTGCCGGCCCTTTCCTTTGTCAGGGACGCCGACTTCCCCCCCTATATATCGCGACGACCACCACCCAAGAGAACAGTCGTGGGACCTTGGAGGAATCGGCGGAGATCAACGCGTCAAGTGTAAAGTTTCCTGCCAGATGAGTCCCATTTGCTTGCCTTTCAAAGAGTGTGGTGTATCAAAGGCCCCCCAGGCGCTGGCCGCGAGCTTTCGGTCTCCCAGCCGACTCGACAACTTTTTACTCTTTGTCCCCCTACAGAGAAGAGAGGGTAAAGACACGAGATCCCGCGCTTTCTCCAGTTGGAACCGCGTCGTACCCCACCCAAAGCGAGCGGGTATGAGTTGATGACCCCTGTTTTTTTTTTATCTTGGGTCGTGGGTCTAGAGGTGTGTCCTGGCTGGCGAGTTCAGGCTGCTTTTTCTCTTGGGTCCCCCCGGTGGCTTTAGGTCAATGGGCACGGAGTGGTATCTTTCGTAGAGACAGGTAATTTTCTCCTTGACATTCATCGGGTGAGTAAAAGACATTAGAGCCGTAATAACCCTTCCTCAGAGATATTCTACCGGCGAAGATCAGGGTTCTTTTTTTAGCAGTTCGACGCTCCCCCCTCTGCTTCAAGTTTTCTCGCGCAGGTACTGAGAACGCCCCCTAACGTCTCCATCAGGACGGAATTTAGGGCTCCCTCCGCAAGATCAACCTAACAACCCTTCGGTTGGAGAGGGAGAAGCAGTGTAATAGCCCCGAATATGAGGTTCCTTCTTCCCCCTGATCCACCCCGGTCCGTGCAGCCTGTGAAGGGGGAATGGATGAAGTGTGGGGTAGCACCCCTTTACCCCACCCTGATTTCAGACCGGGAGTAGCGTCGTCCTATTTACACTTGACGCCCTTCGGTTGTATCCTTCTCGCAGAGCTGTCGCCCACAGTAATAGTCGGCTGCCCGTCTTAGCTCAACCGGTACCTTTGCCCCCGAGGAACCGGTACCGATCCGCCCCCTTCGAGAAGTCCGCCCTCTCCGCTCATTTTTCTCCGAGGGGGTTACCACGCCCGCGACGTAAAGACTTTCTCCTTTTTCTTCCGGGCCCGCTCTCCGAAGGAAGCCAATTGACACTCTTCTCGCACAAGCTCGTCGCCTAACGAAGGCCCCAGTTTCCCCTCCTTTGAGGTGTCGCTCGTGAATTTTCAAAGTATTTCTTTCTGCCGGGGAACTACCTTCTGACTACTCTCCTGAAGAAGATCAGAGTCACCTCCAGGTCCCCAAAAGATAAATAGAACTACGCTCTCCTCTTAGTCTACCCGTCGTGTTGGATTACGCTGGGTCTTACTTCCACGACTGAAACGTTCCTCCCCTCTTGGGGGTTCCCCGGGGAGTTCTTTTCTTTTACCCAAAACGTCGAATTGCTGTGCCAAACGCTGATGTTTCCCTCCGTGCTTGGAAGAACAAGGTCCTTCTTTGTGGTAACAGCCTCTTATATGTTAGGTTGGTTCGGTTACCCATTTTTTAAGTTTCTTCCCATTCAGGCACCCACTGACGCAAATGTTGAACCCTCTCCCTAAAATCGGCCTTCCCGCTTTCCTTCCCCCAATGAACAACTCCCCGGCCCCCCATGTCCCCGGCCTCCCTTGCCACTTCCCCCCCGAAATAATGCCCTTCGTCGCATGAAGCCCACGCCGCCGTCTCTCTCGCGAAGCTCCTTTCCGCAACCAGCATGTGTCACGGACCAGAAACCGCCGTAAATAGGGCGTAAGGAGGGGTCCTGCTTGGGTCTAGACCAAGAACCAGGAGATGATAAATACACTAGCCCCCATCTAAGATCGAACCCTGCTGCTCGACGGCACGCCCAGAAATAGTTTACCTCCCTAACCCCCTGTCCGCCAGCCCGCCCCTTGCGGACCCTTCGATTTAAGGGTGAGCAGAGAAACGGCAAGTATTTCCCAGTTTTTCGCTGGTTATCTCCTCTCAAGCTGCGGGTTTGTCGAATTGACCGCCAAAACCCCTTCTCTTTGGACGGGAAAAATCTGAAAACATTCTTTTCCTCCTGATTGAATTCAAACTTCGTAGTTCCCCGTAGCCCCACAAAGAAGATCTCTACGTCGCGGACAAGGACATTCCCCCCCCTTTCTCCCACATAGCCCCGAGACCGACAGAAGGCTCTTCTTCTCCCCACCCGAGTCTCCCGATTCCCGACAGCACCCGGTTACCCGTTTAAACAAGCCAGTCTACAGAAGATCAATCCCTTTCCCCGACCCACCAATCGGAAAATAAGAATTCCGCTGGAGCCTTCCCCCAAGCTTATACGACCTCCTATTCAACCCGGAGGTTACCCCTTTCTCCGGCGTCACCTCGGGAGTAATAGATTGTCGAATGCATCCCCCAAATTGATAGCTGTCTACCCTCTTATGTCCCCAATTGGCGTTTTAGGGAAACCCAGCGTTCCCACGTATAAGTGAATCTCCAAGCCTTTACGACATTTAGCCATTATTTGAGTGGGTTTCAAACTATAAACTCTACTCATTATAAAACTGACCCGAAAGGATGTTCAAAAAGAAGATGCAGCCGTATTTCTTACCCCAGGGCGAGCACCCCTTTCACCCCAATCTGCGACACCGTATGTATTTACCTTGTTGTGAGTATGTTATTCTCGGACTAGCTCGGTATCTGTAAGGTCCTGACGTTTCCTCCAATGAGCTGCATAAGCATGGAATGATGTCGCTTCCTTTCTTTCTGCAATACAGTTATTCTCCTTCTTCACCGACGCTCCTCGGAGGGTTGTATGTACTGCTTTTTCGCGGGGTCTGCTGGTTCTTCTGCAAACCATTCATTAGGAGTTTGCATCCCCCCAACCCACCAACTTCGCAGTCTTTTTCAGAACCCGCACGAAGCATAGATGGCTCTAGTTAGTGACTTTTCATCCTAGAGGTCTTCGGCCAAGGTCAATCCTCCCTCCCAGTCTTGCGACTAGGTGTCTTCAAAGACTATCCTCACAGGAAAGAAGTTAGTTTATTTTCTGGATTGTGCCGAGTTGGCGGGAAGAGTCGCAAGGACCCTTAGTATTCACGAGTCTTCTGTTACCAGCCCCTAGAGAGGAAGAAGTGACCGGCCAACCCCCCTCTTATCCCGTTTAGTATGATGTACCCAATCCAATTACAGAGTCTCGAAGCCAAGTTACCCCCCCTTCGCACTCCCCACTCTTCCCCCACTATGCTGAGCGGACGATCCTCCTACAAGTTGAGCCTCAGTCTAAAACTCCTTTCCAACAGAAATTTTGCTTGGGCTTCCCCACAACCGGGGAGAAGACACCCCTAATACACCTCTGCCCTCAGGAAACCCCACGGCACTCCCTCCATTCCCTGATATTCATTCTTTTTACAATAATCTTGTTGTTGTTGGAGTCATCCTCGAGGGGTTGAGTTTGCTCTTTGCCTTCGTTCTTAATGCGCAGGTTTTGGTTGGCCGATCTATTAGTTTTTTTTTGGGTGCTCATTGAGACCCCCATTCCCCCTCCAAGGTCCCTCTTTTGGTTAGAATCGTAAATCAGTGTAGATCGAACTGTTCTCCCCGGACGACTTATTTGAGTCGTTCAGGGTGAGTCCTGAGAGGGGCTGTTCGTCTCTCCCCCCCCTTCATTTGTTATTTAGAGTGGGGATCGGACAGAAGCTCATCATACCCCTAACAGAGGGCCACTGCGACACTTTCTTCCCCTAGGACGCATACCCTCGACGCGCTAGGTATTGGGCAGGACAGAGACCTGCTGACTGAGACGTCCGCTCTTTCCCCAGACCCACCTTTTTTAACCCCTCCCCTCCGAACCCCACCTTCTTCTCACTCCAATGCTGACTCCTTCCCCCTCTGCGTATTTGGTTTGACTCTCCCGACTTCTCCCCTACAGGGATGACTTCCTTTGGCAAGGGTTCCTCGCCAGAAAACTCTCTGGAAGAAGGCATTGGGGAAATTAAACGAGAGGCTGAAGTCTTCTTCTTAAAGAAATCTAAGTTCTGTGTTTAGCTCCTCACTAATGCAGATGTTTGACAAGACAAGGGTCGTTCACTCTCGATTCACTTCCTCACGTATTCCCCCACCCGCCGGCTGCATTCCGTGTCTTTAGCAGTCCCCGAATCTCTGTAGATCACGAAACCAGGGACCATAATACTCTGAACCCCATAACGACCCATCCTTCGGCAGGGTTTCCTACTCCGTGCCTGAGACTCTCCCGGAGTTTCCTCGTGAAATAAGATACCCAGAATATCTCAAACCCTTTGAAACCCGAGTTCAGGTTGGCTGTATGCAGTTTGTAAGAGTTGCTCTTCGTCCGTTGTGACGTCCGAGGAAGAGCCTTCTTTAGGTGACCTCTTTTCTTTTCGTCGTAGGATTCAAGTACGCTCCTTATTTGGCGGAACCCCCCCACTATCTGGTGCTCCCCCGTACGTAGATGTGCCCGAGTTTTGGCCAAGCTTCCTTCTAGGTTTCTTTAGATAGAACGTCTTGTCGTGGTCAGACGTTCGAAGAACGGAAGTGGGGGGGCTTGATTCTATTTCTCCGCACCGGAGATTACCCAAGATGGGCGAAGAAGTAGACGGAACCGTTGACCCGGAAAGCCTAAGATTATGTGGGCCAGAGATAACCTCTCGTGATAGTAGTGAGTTTACCATGACATTATCTTTGATCTATTGCATGGGATTTTTAATATTTTTTTTTTTTTTTTTTCTTCCATACCATTTGCCGTTGCCTCTTTCGGTCCTTCCTTTTTTCTCCAAACATCAGTGGATTGCTCCCCTGCCTCTGGAAGAGGAGTAGAATTTCTCCCCCTCCCCTGACTTCCATGTGTGGATCACCGGTAAATATGGTGAAGACTATTTGCCTCTTTAGACTACGCTCTTTTCTCCCTGCGAAATCCCACGATGAGTTGGGGATGTTCTTCTACGTGACCATCCCCCCCCCCATTATAAGTTCCCTTTCCTAGGCTAGAACTTTTTCGTCTAATTGTACGTTTGCCTTCTCGTCTCGATCCAGACGACTCTTTCACTCTCTGCGGGGGGCGATCCGACTCACTTCTCCGCCCTCGGTAGTTTTTTTATTATTACTCTTCCGGCGATGACAGAGCTGTTTCCTAGTCCTTCTCTCTTTCTGTATGTCGATGAGCAGATACTTTAAGCTCCCGAGATACCACCTCCTCCTGCCACCGTCCTATAGTTCCTTCCAGAAGGACGATATCTTTTCCTCCCCACGATGTTTTGGTCCTGTCCTCTCCCTAGGTGGTTGTTTCGGACTTGGGGGCACTTTCTTTAGACAAAGTCGTGCCCTTTTCCTCGCTAGCCGTACCCCTCAGAACAGAATTTGTGCCTGGATGGCTGAGAAAGAAATGGTGTAGCGTATGTTACTTATGACAATCCCCCTCCTTTTCCTTCTCTTTGTTCATTTTCATTGTGAGTTTTCCATTTGTGGGCTTTTCTCGTGTAGTCCCCTTTAAAATGTCACCTCCCCTCTCCCCCCCCCCCCACCTCCACAACGCGGGGGTATGACCGCCGTTCCTAAATCCCGTTCCCCCCCGGTCTTTCCCCATCCTTCTTCGTGCACTTAAATCCTAGGCCCCAAATCGAAGTTTGTGTTCCCTTTCACCTCCCAGATAAGAAAAAGACTCACAGGTTAAACCCCAAAAATAGACTTTTTCCGTAGTGGGATGATTTCCCCCCCTTACTACCAAACCTCCCCCTTTCCTTCTCCGGCGGGGAGAGCTACTCCTCAGGGCTTTAGAGGATCGGATGTTCCGCATTTTGGACAGGATATTTAATCCCTTTTCTCTCCTAGAGAGCCTGACACCCGGAGGCTTCTGTCGAAGCATCTGAGACAACAATGAAAAACTACACTTTTTACTGATGACCCTCAGCGCTAACCCGACCCGGGACGAAGGCAAGCGATCGGTTACTCTTCCGGAGTCCCATGATCAGTGGTTTATTTTTCTCCCGGAAATCCTTTACCTTCTCAAGTAGGCAGGCTACGGTCTTCTCCTAGTTTAGTTATTCTTTCCCTCCTTTTAGAGATTTGCAATTTCAGATCCGGGGCGTTTCTCCGTTGTCCCTCCTCCTTCTTTTAGAAATGTCTGCAGTTGATCAATTATAAGTCGCTCACTTCCTTTTCATGATCTTGTTCCCCTGACAATGCGATGTCCCCCAAACATCAGGCTCGGAATCTTCACCCCCTTAAGAATTTCGACCGCCGCCTTTGCGCGACCCCAACGGGGGGAGGCGGCGGCTGAATAACCGAAATTCCTGTTTGAAACAGCACGTCCGATCCAGTTTCCCCCTCCCTGTTCTCTCCAGAGCCTTCACCTCTCCGCCTCGATGTGTTCAAAAGTTGAAAAGCTTACACCTCCCTGATGCCTTTTTCTTACTTCCCCCGGAAATCTATACATTAGGCAGAGGAAAGAGGATATCTTCCCCTTCTCGCCATTACGTGAGGGTGGACACCCTCTATCTCTTGGACGAGGATATTACCCCAACACCCCGGGAATTTACGATTGCCATTCCTTCTCCTAGCCCCCACCAACAGGACGGTTTTCTCTTTCTTTTTTTTGATAGTAGAGATGATCCGTTTTATGTCTCCCCGATTCCCCTTGGCTTTCCTCCACATTTTTTAAGGATAAGCTTCCTGACTGAACACCCTCCTCGGCAACAGCCGTTACCCTACAACGGAGGTCCCCCGGGAGACTAGCCAGGTGACATAGAAGAGAGGAAAGCGAAGAAGTGACCCCGCGCCTCCCGCACCTCTCAAACTAAAATTCAAAGGAACATCAACAAGGAAAGAGCCTCACACCACACCCGACCTTACCTGTGGGGTTCCCCAGAGCACGGGAGAATCGAAAGAGTTTGTTTCTTTCCAACAGGATAGAGCTCCCCGTTCCCCATCTCTCACATGAAGTCGACCATTTTTTCTAAACAGTACGAGGGAATTTCTTTCCTCTTCGTGCTCCACCACCCTCTCCTTTATTGAAAAATGGTGCCTGCTTGGCCTTGGTGAAAAGGACCTTTCTCCATGATCTTGGGAAAGCCAGACTGGGCAGTATTCTAACCTTCTAAGAAGGCATCGAGTTTCTTTTCTATTGATTCTTGTTTAGCTCCTCGTCCCCACCGGGTCAATCGTACCTTCATTCCCCCCATAAAAGATACTTCCTGAAGTTCGGCTTGAGGCTTAGGTTGGGATGTTAAAGAACTTGCGCACACTTCTCTTGGTAAGGATCCTTCTTAAACCGCCTGCCGCGGAATAGCCCCCCATGTGAGGCCATTAGGTGTTTTTCTGGCTTTCCCCTCCTGAATTGTCTCCCCGGTCTGGCGCAGCCACAACGATCACCCCCAATACCAAATGTGCAGGTGTTGATCCCTTTCCACTTGATGTTTCTGGTTATGCACTCTTTGTCGTCATTGTAAGGTTTTGATAGGCCCGGTTTCCCCGCTTATCCATCGAGTTTTTTGTTTTTGCGGTTGGGGCCCCTCTCTGGTGGGGAGATACTCACGGGTATGTCTTTCCCCTTTCGGCTTTCAAAGGCTCCAGTCTCCTCTAACAGTTAATGTTTAGGAGGCTGCCCACTTCGATGATATTCTCCGCTCGGGGCGCCTTCCTTGGGCCTTAGGTTGCTATATCTTGGCTCCCAGAAGAGTTTTTCTTTTCGTTTACGTTGCGGCGCATCCACGAGTGTTTCTTTTTGGCCGGGGTTCCCCGAGCACCTGTGGTCTTTTTATCTGTTTTTTTCCGATTCTCGTCTTCCCCCTCCCGCGCTGCCAAAAATCTTATTTTCATACTCCCCCGCTTTTTGGCTCGAGATGTGTTGGCAACGATTTCGATCTCCTGAGATCGTTCTCTTTCCCTTCTTTCAAAGTAGATTTCAAGGTACTTTCTCCTGACTCGGCCGCCCTACCAGATGAGTCCCCCTCCTTTCCGCATCGAAGGTATTAGCCATTAGGAGATTTGCCTAATATGCATGCCCAAGGCCTCCCTTCCCCCCCGAGCGCGGTCGAGCCGAAGAATAAACCTTCTCTCAGGTACTCTTTCAGACTTTTTTTTTATTGTCGAATATGTCTTGTCTGTAAATGCGTCTATCCCTTTCTGTCCCCCGCATCGGGTAAACCCCAATTGATCTACCCTCCGGGAACGACGAGATAGAACCCCGAACGATCCGCGCCCAGTATTTTTTCCAGTAGAAAACTCCCCCCTTCCAAACTATTGCATTTTTATCACAAGGTCACATTGGGCGGTCTTCAGATGATGCGATTTTGACCCGTGGTAGAGTAGGGAAACCAACTCCACCCATCCCCAGTACCCCCCCCCCATCCCGTGCCTATCTTTTGATGTGAAAGTCAACATAACTCTCGTTAGTCGCGTCGTTTTGACTGCCCCACCTCCTCTGCGACCCCAGGCAGACATGGTCGTGATTCCCTTTGACCGGATTCTTGAGATAAACGGACGATTTACTCTGCGGCACGGAACCCTTCAAGTCAGCCGGACAGTTTTGAGTGGCGATAAGGTTCACCCGGGTCTCGACGTGTCACGCCTGTCACCTTTTGACCAACGCGGAATGGAGAGTCGAGTGGAAGATTGCAAGCTTAATGGTGTCCGGATCACCCGATAACTCAGCCCACTGAGTGGTCCCATGTGGACGATATATGGTCACGAACAATCGATCCATCGGAGAGCGGGCGGATATAAACACCCCCACGGGCAGGCTTTGGTAGAGCTGGTATTTGTCTTGTTATTGGGTAGGTTAGTTCTGAGAGGGCTCGGGAGTTACTAGGTGAGCGGTCGCCCTGCGAGGGGGCTGTGAGGTGCGGTGTAGGAATGAGTGATCCCTTATTGCGGCGGGAGACAATTTTCCCGTCCTCCAGCAGAGACCATAGCGATCCCCCCCGCGCGAAGTCTTGTGCAATCTCCGCGTGTAACTGCCAGGTCCCCCAACAAACAACCCCCCCCCCCCCCCCAACCACCCACCCCCCCAAAAAACCCCCCCCCCCCCCCCCACAACCAACCAACCCCCCACCCCCCCCCACCCACCCACACCCCCCACCAAACCCCCCCCCCCCCCACTGTTTTCCCATCGCGAAGGCTCTGAACTCCACGTCCTCCGCTTAGCGGCCTTTTCGAACGTCCGTAGCATTCGGTACCAAGCTTCCGGTTCTGCGCTGGCGAGAGTGATCACCCAGATCGAGTCCCTTTCCAACCGTGATTGGCGGGCCTGTGGTGCTTTCAACTTTTTAGTTAGCACGCCACCTGGGAACCTTAAGTCTATCTACGTCGTCCGATTGTCCCTATGCCTCGTCGGGGCGGCAAAGTTTTTGCTCCCATTCCAGATAGTCGGCTCTCCGTCTTCCGTGCTTCCAAAACCGCTGCCCATCGTTTCCCCCTTTACAATAAATCCGAACTTTTTTCAAGTGCGTCAGAGGAAGGATTCCCTCCAGCGTCCCCACGCTCAACTCTTCCTCCGTACGGTTTGGATCCGGGCCTTCTACCCACGACACGCTTAACAAGCCATACACAAGCCGGAGCACGCTCCCCGACCCTTGAGTTTCTTCGTTCCGGTCGCCATTATTGGTCCTTTTTTGGATCGAACTTTAATCAAATACAGTCCCCAGTGGATGCCATATGCAGGAACAGATGCCCGTCCCCATTAGATCCCACCTTAGTTTTTCTTTCGCTTCTTCTTTTTAAACTCCTCTTCTCCCCTAGAATTGGTGGTCTACCCTTTGGGGATTAAGCCCCCCCCCAGCTTGCCTTCCGGTTTGGCATCCCGTTTTTTTAACCCTCCAACACTTTTTTTCTCCTTCTTTTTCTTATTTCTGCCCCCTCGCCTTGAGTGGAACGCAACCCGGGTTTATCCTTCCAGCAAAATCTCCTTTCTTGGGGTTGGATGTTCTTCCCCTTCCTTTACGTGGGCTAGACACCATCCCCCCCCCATAAGGAAGAACCTCTTGGACCCATGAAACCTCCGCAACTCCGGTAAGAACTCCACAAATCCGGCGCCCCCCCAGATTTGATCCTTCTCCCTCTTGACAAGGCCCTCCCTTTCCAATTCCTCGTCTTAGCCCAGTCGGGCATTGCAAGGATGAGACCAGACCCAACCCTTTCGCGTGAACAATAACTGAACGCCGCGGAACATCCCGGAGTATGTGGAACGTCGGATCTCTCCTTCTTTCTCCCGCACAGTTTAG
>Ga0179591_1277260_pt1 | contig 17186 bp, 24 predicted proteins | sample CZOMad2_1_08_16f_FD_182891 | JGI IMG/M metagenome (GOLD analysis project Ga0179591, IMG submission 182891) | Vadose zone soil fungal communities from Angelo Coast Range Reserve, California, USA - CZOMad2_1_08_16fungal (PacBio error correction) | ecosystem: Environmental > Terrestrial > Soil >... | reverse complement strand
CTCATTCACCCCCTTCATATTTCTGAAAAACCTTTTTATCCTGTTTAGTAGCTTCCTTAGCTTCGCCGTACGCAAATTCTCGATTCCGCAAATTCCTAAAGCTCCCCTATCGGACGTTCCAGAAACGGGACACACTAAATTCCGACCCCCAAACATTTTCGAAAGTCCCTTGACGAGCCCAAAGGTCTTTAGCGTTAGCTGTGAAAAGCTGTGGATGAAAGTCGCCAGAAGAAGCCCCCCCTCACACCTGCTTTCTGATTCCTGCTTCCCCTCGTACAAAAAAACTGTAATGAACTCGCGCCCCATATTTGTTTCTTTCACTGAGCGTATCCGCCTATCTCCCCGACCCTTCCACGCCCCCGAGTACGTCACATTTTCTTTTTTTTTTATCTGAAAGATTAGTCCGGTTTTAGGATCTATTTTTTTACACGACCAATACGACACTGGTCCTATTGAACCCTTTCATGGACCTTTTATTTGCCAACATTTTGCTGTTGTAAGTTTTCTATAATCAATATGCAGAACACGCCACCCCTTACCATCAACCCTGCATGCAAACTTCTAACCTGCAAAATTTTCACTCTTGACCCCACACCCCCCCCCCCCCCCCCCCCAGCTTGTCCCTCTCTCCCCTAGTCTTCATTTCTTAAAGGCCTACTTTACTAGAGGATGACTAGCAGTGGAATTTTTCCATTAATCAGAGCGGGGCCACCATCAGTAAACGTCAAATCCTCTACGAGCCCTCTTGCTTTGACTTCTGACTGTCTCCGAGGGTCTCCCTTTATGTTTAGGACACGATGGTGAGGTGATGGAAACAGTCCATGCTCTCCCATTTGCTCTCCCGATCCACACCCTTTTCGAAACCGGCGCGCCTTTCCCTAACCATTATTTGGGTTCACGCATTTTCACTTTCAGTTCCCAAGGCAGAGTCCTTATGTCTAAAGGACCGTCCGAATGTTCGACCCCAAGCTACTGAATTGTTTTCTAGTTGTGCCCCTTAAGGTGAGAAGAGAACGCCTCATCACCTTGCTTTCTAATTTTGCTTCTTTTTTTCTGTGAACACCGAATTTCAGAATCCATCGGCCCTTCCAAATATGCTTTTTCATCAGTGAGGGTGATTCTTTCCCTGCACCCCCCAGGACTTTTCGGGTGCAGTCTTGCGAATATCCCTGGGAAACGGTAAGAACCCCTTTGATCCCTCGTTTTTTTTTCCTAGAAGCAGCTCCACCCTTTGAATGCAGTGGCGACGGTTCATTTTTACTATACTCTCTACCTGTACCCCCCCTTCTAAGTTGGAAGCTTCCTTTGCCTTGCTTTCCACAAACTTCGCCCGATCTTTGAATTACTCACCTTACTATCTATAGGACTCCCGTTCAAGTGCTAACATGAGGCCCACCCTTAGTAGGGTCCCCTCCCCCTATTTTTCCCGGCTGAGCTGGTCTTTTCGCTTTGTAAACCCCAAGTTTTAAAGTCTTTATCGTAACAGCCTCGGTAGTTCCACTTGACCCGTCAGTGAGGTTTCCCTGCAGAAAAAAAGACATACCCACAACCAGCCCCGTAAGGGAGGTCATCCTCCATTCTTTACTGCATCGTGGTTTCATGAGACATTTGGTTAGTTGTCGATGCGGCTTCATCCCACCCAAGTTATAGATTGCGGTGTCCTCTGGAGAGTATGTACCTTTTGATTTTGAGTTGTCCTTACTTCCATTTAAGGACTAGCATGTTTGCCGTGAATGGCTTCGGCGCGAGGTTTACCATTTTCCCAGTCGTTGAAGACTCTTTTTGCCCCTCTTCTGAAGTTCTTGTTCTTCCCCCCCCTATCTTTGGTGATCCATTCCATGAAGTATTGATGAAATGATACAAGAGGCCCTGGGGCGCGAGCGAAGTTTTTTGTGCGCAGTGACCTACACTCGTATTCCCTCCCCCACCCCCCCCGCTATCACTATTCTTCCTCCCCCCCCCCCCCCACCTTCTCTCATCACGTTAGAAGGCCGGGTGTTTCCTGGATGTTACCTCTGCACCATCGACCTCCCTTTGAGACCCCTTGGATTTTCCTCCCTTTTCTCTCGGATACAGAGAAAATGTCGGATTGTTCCGGAACGCCTTCGCACTCAATTTTTGCAGGCCGTCAGCGAGCTAGGATGTCCTGTGATCAACCCCCCAACGAACAACTGAACCATTTTTCGAGGTAACTCTCTCGGACAAAAAACCCATTTATCCCACTCATTCCCTTTTCCAAGGTCCGTGACCCCCACGGCACCGTAAGTACCGTCTTTTCAACCACCTTTATTACACTGGGGACTCAAAAAAAAAACCGCAAAAAAAATTCGCAGGGACTTCAGGACTTTCTCCCCGCGTCCCTTTCGTGGAATATTAAGGTGTGTCAATACGTCTGGCACACGGAGGGCCCCCGAATCCCCTTTCCCTCGCCAATGTTCAACTGGACACCCACAGCCTCCGTCGAGGCCCGCGTCTGTCCATGCCGTTCCTCACCACTCCCCACAACCCCAGCACCAAGGAAAACCAACCCAAGAAGAAACATCCAGCCCCCCCACTCACACATCTCTCGACGTATACAGCCCCGTGCCATGTCCTACCTACGACACCACGAACCCACCAACGCCCGGAGCTCTTTTTCAGAGAGAACGAGTTTCCCCTCAGGAGTCCCCTAAGAGCCCAAAGTATGTGCGTTGAGGGAGTGAGGACTTTAAAATTGTAAAATGTTTTCTTCTTATTCGGAGCGGTAGTCTGAGTATTATCGATTGCCAGTTTGGACTTTACCCGGGTTAACGAGTTTTTCCATCCAGCCAATCAGTTTTCCCCAAACCCCCCCCCCCTCCAGCCTCCTTCGCCACAAACGGTACGACACGTGACTCCCGTCGAAAATATTGGGCAAAGCACACAAATTCCCAAAGTGGTAAAGATTAGAATTGTTTCCAAAGTCATCACATTTGCTCCACCTTCTTCTTCCCTCTAAGTCGGTTCCGCAAATGCGGCGGTGTCCCCCCAAACAACCCCCAACCCCCCCCATCTCTTTTTTAAAGATGAATTGATGCGAAAAGCGAAAACACGAATGCCAGTTTTGCCTACCAAACAACGCCCCCCTTTTTTTCCCAAATAGGCCCCCCCCCTCCAACTTCTCTTGATTTCCGTCTCGCCCTAAGCCGACAGTAAACGTGTTGCCCCCCAGGTGCTTGAGATTCTTCAGTTTTAGTTTTCCCGTTCAGTAAAATGACCCCTTTTTACCCCTCTTCAAGCCCCCAGGCCTGGCAGTTAGATTGACATTAACGTTCCGCACCCAGTCAACCCTCCGCAGACAGAACGTACCCGCGCTTTTGAAGACGACCTTTTCCCTTGCCCCCCTGGTCTGATTTGCTCCCTGTAACCTACTGGACTTTTGACTTTTACACTTTTTCATGTTGGTCGATTGCTGCATCCTCCGAGTCCAACCCCAGCCTTTCCCTCCGACCCAGGATCCCAGCAAGTCTCTTTTTTAAAGCTGACCGAATTCAAAATCACAGGTTTACCTCCAGTTTGCTCAACGCCGGTTCTTCGCTTTGCATACGTCTTCCTCCCAGGGAAAAACCCCCTCCTTCCGGAGAGACTTTTCTTTTTCAGTTTCCAGGCCCGTGGGACTCCAATTCCAGTTGAACGAGTTTTACTCCGACAGCCTTGTGATTTCTTTAGTTCCGCGGAGATTTTTCCTGCGTGAAAGGTCTCCCTCACTACCCTACCCACCCCTACTCACACACTTCTCCACATTTTCTCCCCTCCCTTCTCCTCCCCACCGTGCCAAAAAAGAAATTTCCCCTCCTCCCTAATTGGGGTCCACCGCTCTTTTACCAGTTGTCCAAGAAAGAGACGAAGCTTGGAAATCCCAGCCAGGTTTGAGATTCTAACCCACCCAACCCCCCCTCCTGAGAGAGAAGTCTCCTCATAAAACCTTCGCCCTTTACAATACCCCCCAACAAAACCAACCCAACCCACTTCATCTTCGAGAAAAACCCCCTCTTTTCCGGACCTTCCTCCTTTCCGCTTATGTTTTTCGACCACGTAAGCAATTCAACAGCTGCCCGACGCCCCAACTTGCATGATTCGACATGAACTCCATTTTTTTCCCATAAAGATTCCTTGACACCCCCGAAAAGAACTTGCACTTTTTTTAAGTCGCGTCATTTTCCCTATTATATTCTTGTACTAATCCTAAGGTTGGGCTTGAAGAGCAGATCTTTACCTGCGCCACCCTGTCTTTCTGCTTTTGTGGCATCTTTAGTTTTCCCCCCCCCTTGAAGCAGGCTCCATCTTTTTCCTCAGCAAAGCGGATCTATGAGTGAATGGAGTTGTTTGCCCTCACGGATCATTGTCAAAAACCTTGGCTGAGTTCTCCTCCATTTTTTGCACTTTTTCAGTGTTTGCCGATGGTTTTTAGAAAAATTGCAGACTCTGCAACCTTAAGTGAGCGGATTCGCGAGCCTCCCCAGCTGGCGTTGTATGTTTTTTTTTTTTCTTTCCCGAGAAGCGAAACATTCATGAACTTTTGGATCTTCCCACCCTTTTCGCAATTCTTACGTCCATGGACGATCTCGGGTATGAGCACACATATTATTAGAGAACTTCTTTTTCTTCTTCAACTTGTATCCCTATCCACCATTACTCCTTTCCCCCCAAGGTTTTAAATCAGTCAGTTTTTGCCCAACTAGTCTGTTCCTCACCTCCCACTTTTTTTCAAAGTTCCCTTACCCTGAAAAGCCGAGAATCTTCCCCCCTCACTGATTGTTTAAAGAAGATCAGGCCTGACATTCTCGACATAATTTTTTCCCGCAAAATGCGGACTTTTCCCTTTTTAACGAAAAGATCCCTTCCCCTCTGAGCGGAGTTCTGAACCCGGGTGCCTCTATCTATTTAATGTCGTGAAGCCTGCCTGTCAGACCGACCAACCATGTGCGCGATCCTGAAGAAATGTCCTCCTGAATCCACATACAGTCCGCAAATAATTGCTGTTGCCCCTCCTGCGCGCAGTCGGCTTTTTCTTTTTTTTTCCTTTTTTTTTCCCCTTTACCGTCCTTCTTGTGTTTTACCAACTTACCCTGGATTACATCTCTACGAAAATTTGTTATTCACCGGATCTACCCCCAAACGTCATCCTGAAGCCAGTCCACTTTCCCCCAAAGCTTGATAGCCCCCTTTCGAGTAGGGCAAATTGCCTCCCCAATCACTTTGGCTTTTGACAATTACTTTTACATGAGCGTGGTTGCCTCACACCCATTACCATGATGGCTTACCCTCCTATTCCCCTTGCTCCCCCAGCGCCCATCTTTTTGTCTTCCTGCGTGATTGATTTCACTGGTATAGATAACGCGATTGTCCTAGGACACAACATGCCCCACGATGATTCCCCTACTTCTGTTTACGGTGAAGCCTTCCATGAGTTTCCCACTGTGGACCATTTTTCTCTGAAAATGCTGGCTCCTCTTCCCCCTGCCAGTTGATTAAGTTTGTGTTCCTGAGCCCTTGCTTAGGTTTCCTTTGTTTCGGCTCTTTCCATTCGGCTTCGGTTTAGCTATTGGTATTGTCAGACTGTCTCTTGGCTCATAAACGGCCCGTTCCCTCGAGTTTTTTTTTTTTTTTTTTTTCCCCCACAATTTTCCCTGGGACCCCCTCCCTTCTAAGTCTCGCTTTCTTGTAGACAAGCGAATTTTTTTCTCATCGCCATCGCGCCGTATTTGCCTTTATGAACTTCACACTTCCGCCCCCCCCTTTCTGTCGACGATTCTTCCTTGACCACTGATGTTGTATTTTTTTTTTTGCGCAAGAATCCTAGTTTCAAGCTTCGTACATTACGGACCTCAAGCGATGTTACCCGACTGTCCGATCATCACATTCCTCCCCGCAGAAACCAATTTCCCCCTACTTTTGCACCTTTATTTCGGCCTGTGTCTGATGTTATGGTTATATTGTCACTCCTTTTTTTTTTTTTTGAGAACCCCTTCAAGTACTGAGAAAGTTTTTTTTTCTTGTCAACACTTTTTCATGACGCCGTGAAAAAGGTCAGTTTTTTTCTTTTTCGCCCCCCCCCCCCCCCCCCCCCCCAAACCCCCCCCCCCCCCCCCCCCCCCCCCTTTCCAGCTCAGCATCTAGCATACAGCCAGTCATTTCTTGAACTTGAACTACGTGTCCGTCATTCAAGACTGGCTTGACCATGGCGGAAAAGAGACAGGGTTCGCAAAGCGCATTTCCTCTTTCCCTTTGAAAGAGTGAACTCAACTTTAAAAAAGCCCGGCCCAGTCAATGCCCCAAATCGGCGAACGGTGATTTACCTCAGACCCGACCCTCCTTCGTATGGAGGAACTTTTTCTCCCCTTCAATTCTTTTCAACGTCCCCCTACCCCTCCTTTCACTCCGGCCAAAGTATAAAAAGATTTCCCAAAATCGACGCGTTTGTTCCACAGCACCTTCACAGTAGTCCCGCTGCCGAACTTTCCCCACTTCAATAAGAGTTTTTCTCTCTGCACTCTGCCATGTTTCTAGCGGCTACCCCTTTCAAGAACCCACGGACCCTGACTAGTTCCCAGATTTTTTTCGGTCGATCCCCCCTTTCGGCACGTCCCCCCCCCCTTCCCGAGAAAAAGAACACCCATTATATCAAACCAAGATTTACATCCAACATAGAGATTACCGCAAAAAGCCCCGTTTTTTTTGAGATGGGCATTTCTTTTTTCCCAGAAGTACAACCCTCCCCCAAGTCAATCGCCCACTCTTCTAAGACAAATCTTCTCACCCTTTTTCAAAGTCGCAAAAATACAGACTCAAGACGCGGCGGGATTCCCCTCTTTTCATCGGTTACTAGTTCTCCCCTAGTGAAGGAGTCTAACATATAATGATAACTTCGAAGTCAGCTTTCTTCCCGAAGTTTCCTCTCTCCGAGCTGCTTGCGTTTCTCCGCCGCTGACCCTCGTCATTCCCCCACTCTGTTTGCCCTTAACCTCATTCTCGTATCCGTTTCCTTTTGTGACTCCCCCCCTCTCCCAGGCCTCAAAATTTTATAGAGACTCGAATTAACGCCCATCGGGTTACTCCGACACTCGCTCCCCAAAGAGAAATTTCTTCCGATCTGACTCCCATTACCTTTTACCTTGATACTGCTCACTCACAGTTTCCCAAGCTGCGCTGCAAATTTGGCCGAGCTTTCCCTTCTCAAAATTAGAATGATGACCCTTTTTCCCAAAGAAGAATCCCCCTTGAGAACCCCTCGAATTCTTCAGCTGTTTCTGACGCCCTCATTACTCCCCTGATTTCTTTGAGGCCAGACCTTCCCCCCCCCCTTCATTGAGAAATTTTCCCCTCCTTATCCCTTGACTTTTCCACGTGAAAATAAGTAAAATAAGTCCTGGGTACAGCTTCCCTATAAGACTTCCTTTAAATTTTATTGTTTCGATGCGCTCTCGTTTAGCGCGTTTGTGGATTCCCTCTTCCTCTCTAGGTCATACATCAACCTCCTTTCACGCACCTCAGTCTCTCATAAACCCTACCTGACTGTGACTTCGGCCCTGAGAGATTACTTTTTCCCGTTCGCTTTAGTCACGCCTCTTTCCCCCTTCTCCCGGCCGAGAAACACGCTACTCAGTACGTCCCGTAGAGAAGTCTGACGAACTTCCTTTTTCCCCTTTCTTAGAAAACAGCTCCTTTGTAGGGTTTTTTTTAATCTTTGTCCAGATTATTTTTCAATAGGTGTCAGTTTCCCTTAGTTAGTGTACCCCGTCCCCCGGCTTCCCCAAACAGCTCACCCCGAAAACAATGTTTTTCCCCCCCCCCAAAACAGGACTCAATGATATACATGGTCGTTTTATCGTCTCTTACCGAAATACTAATTACGCACGCAAATTTTGTGTTCTTAAGATCCTTTTCCCCTTTTGCAAGGGAAATTTGTTCCTCTTTCTGAGATGCCGAAAGACGACTTTTATGACCCACAAACCCCCTAATTCGGACTTTACCTAGTTTCTTGAACGTTTTTTCACTCCCTCCGTGCCCACGGACCGGCATAAGCTTCCCCGTGAATTGAAATAATCACCTCTCTCCCCAGTGTTTAGACGCTACCTATTCCCATTTTATGGGACCTCAAGGGCGTTCTTTATCTCTGACAGATTCTTACTTTATCCTTCAATAGTGCAGTTATTTTCACCCACCCCTTTTGCCGGGGGATTCGTTTCCCATCCCTTTTCGGGTTTGGGCTCCAGTCACAATCTCCTGTCCGCGAGACTTTCTCCATTTTTTTGAACGTTTCCTCTATATTTTATAATCCCCTACTTTTCTTTGTTTTCTTCTAGATCCCTTTTTTCTTTCCCCAAGACGAGGGTTTTCAAAAACGTCCCTCTATTTTTCCAGGAGAGTTTCCTCCTTTCTCCCCCAATTTTTTTTTTTTTTGATTACGCCCTTTCAAAGTTGGGTCAGCCCTATTGATACGATTTTTTTCTTCATCGTTTTACGTCAAAGGTCGATTCCCCCTCGAACACCTGGCCTGTCATTTTTGCTTACTGCCGCTACCTCTAGCGAGATGTCCCTGTGACTCCCTGGATGAAATCTCCCCGTTCATCAATACCTAAACCGAGGTCCGATGAAATTGGTACCGGCAGAGTTTTAACCACATTGAAACCGACTCTCTCACGAATTGACCACAGGTTTCGGCATTGTATCCGAACTCCTACAGCCTCCATCAAACAAGATTTCCCGAATAGCTGTACAAGCTTACCCCCCCCTCTGCAGTTTTGAGTAGTCCGATTCTTAGTCCAGGTTTAAAGCGCCATGATCATTCCGCACCCAAATCCGATTCCCTTTCTGAAAACCGGTTGCTTCGCGCATCCTTTTTTGGACCCCTTTTCCCTCAAGATACCCCATATAAAAAACCCTCCCCTTCCCCAATCAAAAGGCTCCGCCTACGAAACCAAACCCCTTTTTATACGATAAGTCTTCTTAAGCAGAGTCCCGTTCAAATTTTTCCATCAGTAACTGCCTTTATTAGGATAGTTTCATGGCCCATCAGACAAACCTCCTAGTCAAGAGTGAACTAAAATCTCGCCGCCTTGTGAACAAGGGTCTTACTTTTTTGCGAAGTGAGTGGTGCGTCCCCTAGATGGGTACCGATCGTTTTCCAAACGTCCCATTCTTTGCACCTAATCCCTGAGCTGATCTTTCCAAACACGCCGTCCGAAACAGAGCGAAGACACCCCTTACTTGTAAACCTTAAGGCTTACATTGTGCTTTTCTACGGCTCTTCAGTTCTGTTTGACTTCCTTACCGAATGCGAATACGCTCAATTTTCCTTTCATCACTTTTTCTTGATCCCACCTCCTGTTTTTTTAGCCCCAGCAGTCCATCTATAACTTCCATACTCCCCAAATCCGCAAGGGCTGTGGGGCTTCCCCCTCCACCCGACTAGAACATCCCCTCTGCCCCTTACCCCCCCCCCATATGAATCACCTTTCTTTGTTCTTCCGATTTTCACTGGACACCTTATTCTCACCAGCGAACGACCTATGAGCCCCTGCGAACTACTGCTTAAAGGCTAAAAAATCCTTTGAATAGCAAGAGCCTGTATCCCCCTCTATCTACTTTTTCCTTTTTCGGCCTGTCCCTGATCGAAGCCGTCGCCTAACCAATCTGTGCTTCCTCCTCTGGTTCGCTCCTTACTGGAAAGAGACTCACCACCCCCCCCGCAGCCTGATAAATCAGTTTCCCTCCCATTTTCCATCTCACGAAATCTCTGACCCCCTCCTCGCCACGAAGCCCAAGAATCTTCGTTTTTTGCCCCATCACCACACTGACCGAGTTTTCTCTCTCGATGGAGTTTAGTATCCCCCCTTTCTAACCCACTTTTTCCCCGATTGGCTTCTCAACCCTTTTCTACGCGGCGGGGTTTGCCTGTTGCCACCCTCCCCAAAAAGATGACTGCATGTGGAGAAGGCCCCACATCAATCAAAATGAAGTCGGGTCGGTTGTGTTTTTTTTTTTTTTTTTTTGCTACTTCCCTAGCCCTTTTGAGCAGTCCTACTTTTTCTAAGCACGGCAAATCCCCACATAAAGAGAGCAGAGGGTACGTGCGAGCCGATGATCTGATTTCTTCCCGGCTTTCCTGAAGGCAATAACGGATTGAAGAGAACAGCTTTCACACCCCCAAACCAACCCAACCCCCCAAGTTTTAACCCCCCCCCCCCCCCCACCCCCCCTGTCCCCGGAAACCCTCAAACTATCCGGTATTTTCCCCGTGAATCCCGACCCCATTTTTCTTATGAGCCCTCGGCGTCCCACGACAGCTACCCTTTAATGAGCTTTTTCCCCTTAGAAGGTACATCGTATTGCAAATCCCCAGTTTAAAAATCATCTCGGAGATGCCTTCAGCGCCGTTTTCATCCCGGTCCCTTCCCTGAGTGGAGACCCCCCCGAGAAGACTTGCTCTGGGATCCCTTTTCAATATCATGAGAAGGTCTTTTTTTTCCTGAAAACGTTTTCAATTAAGAAAAACTCTTAAATTATAAGAACGCCCGCGTCGTTAATATTTTTTTTTAAAGCACCTCCGCATTCCCCTATTACCACCCTGAGTGACCCAATAAGCAATCTAGATTGAGCAATATCCCGCTCACACTGTTGCAATAGTATAGCTCTGCATCCCCCCTGGAGTCCCAGAAATGACCAGTTGTTTTTTTTTTTTTTTTCCTTTATTTCTTTTTTTTTTCTTCTTCTTTTTTCTTTCTCTTTTTCTCTTGCTGCCTTTCTTTTAGTTTCATCTGGTTCTCTGGTGGTTTTTCTTTGTTGGTCGGGTTTTTTTTTGGTGGTCTGTTTTTTTTTGTTTTTTTTTTTTTTTTTTTTTTTTTTCTTTTTTTTTTTTTTTTTTATTTTTTTTTTTTTTTTTTTTTCTTCCCCTCCCTTAGACCCACCCCCCCAACCCTACTACACATTTTCCCTTCCGTAGTAGGCCAAGATTTTCCGGGAAAACATTTTCCCCAAAATTGAATACCCAAAAAAAACTACCCCCCCCCCCCCTGAAGAGCCATTCAGGCCCCCAAACCTTCTTTATTCTCCCGAAACTATCAAGCGGTTAGTCGTCTGCCACATAGAATGTAGTCGATACCCCCCCTCTTTCCCTTACATTAGAGAGACCTTTTTAATCCACCTCGGCTGCTAAAGTTCTGCCAACAAGGTCCCCTACCCCCCAAACCTGAACAACCTTCTTCCTATGGAGCAACCAGGCCTCCCTCGGAGTTTATTAAGAGACTGCACCCCCCTCCCACCGCCTCAAAAGCTAGAGCTTCTTAGGATGGAAATCGAACTTTTCCCCCCCCATTTTTTTCACCTCCCCCCCAGGAAAACCGATTCCTAGGTCATCTCTAAGACGAAAGATGCGGAACGCCCAATGAGCCAAGAGAAACCATCTGACAAATTTACCCAGTTCCCAAAAATAAGTAACTCCCCAACAATTAATTCATCACCCACACCCTCCAGCCACGATCCGACCTTTCCGCCGCAGGCAATGAGACCAAACCCCTCCATTGGTGAAAATAATCCCGTAGTAAATGCCCTCTCTCCCCAACGTAATTACTACTAATGCCCCTTTTCTCTAAAAGTCCTCCAGAAGAAATGAAATGAGAGCGGGTAGATCCAACGATCCTTAAGAGAAGCAATGGATTGGACCCGCATAAAAACCCCCATTGTGTCCTTACCTGCACCTGATGGGAGATCCCCTGCCTCAGCGCCCCTAACTTTCATGAAGAGTTTTTGATCCCTAGTTTTTGGAGGAAGTATTTTTTTTTGCCATCAAGTTGATAACCGGCCCCCCCAGTACATGAGTAAGAACCATTTTTACCCCTTGGCTGACCTTAGTCATTTACTGAAAAAATGCAATCCTTATTTTCACGAGTCGCCCCAGAAGCAATGACTCTGACTGGAGACTTTTGCTTTTTTTTTTTTTTTTCTTTTTTTTTTTTTTCCCAAATGAAACTTGTTGACATTTCTTCAACTATTTCACAGGGAGTCCTCCCAGGTTTTTTTTACTAGCTCTGCCTTCGAAGAAACACCAATAAATAACGAAGCCCTGTCTCAACCCCCCCCCCCCCCCCCCCCCCCCCCCCCCCCCCCCCCGACAGAAGAAGCATCATTGTGATTTCCACCCGCCAATCAAAAGTTTTCAAAGCACGTATCTTAGGAAAAAAGACAACTAATGCACTATTCTGCTTGAAGAGTACTGAGCCACAAACCATGCTTTGACGAGAGGCTTGGTAAATTAAAGATGACACGGTCACCAGACCCCCATTTAGATTTTGAGATGGTGAAAGAGAACCGCTCGACGGACATTTTTTTTCCTTTCCTGGCGTATGAGATATTTATTCCACCTGAGAACCACCGTTGCCCCCCCCCAAACAACTCTTGCTCGACCGCCCACTTTTTTCACCCCGCCACCTAAGTGGACACACCCGCATCCTTCGAAGTTGAACCCTCACCCCCCCCCCTACGTATTTGATCCAAAACCCCTACCCACACACACCTACTCGCTTAGCGTCAATGCACCTTAACGACCCTCTCCCCTGTCCCCACACCCCCCCCCCCCCAATAACAGACCCTTTTTCTATACGAAGAAACCCACACGGCACTTATTACCATGAAGACGTGTTCCTCCCCGTTTTTTACACCTTCCCCCCTCCCTTCTAAACCCCGGTTTACTTCCATTTGTCCTTCCTTTTCACAGCCCCAAGAATGCTTTAACTCCAAGAGGCCCTGCAGCAGCTGGCTTCCCTATTCCAGATTCTCTCCCCATAATATCTAGCTGTTTTGAGAAAGAAGATCCCTCTGTCCTCCTTACCCTAGCCCCCTATGTCAGGCGACGAAAGATTGCGTCCAGCAGATATTTGGCACTTTTACCCCACCTTATTTAATTCCCACACCCAACTGTCGGAGTCTGAGACAAGATGAGCTGAAACTTTTCCTGCCTTTTTACTCAGAAAATACCAGGCACTCCTACCTTTCGTTGGCCCCAACCCCCGGTTCAAGGACGAAACCATTTGTCTTGGTAGAGTTTTTGTGCCGCGATTGGTGATCCTGTTGGCCTTAGGCGCCGGAAATCCCTGCCCAGTTGATTGTTCCAGTTGGCTTCCTACTGCGGGGTGGGAGGAAATTATTTTCACAAAGTTAGAATTCCTCGTTACACTGGACTCTCTCCGGCGGGAAAAAACAAATGACCTCTGAGACCCTCTTGAACAACCAATGCCCCTATTTTTTCACGTTCCGACAAGTCCCCACGCATCCGGCAAAAGATAGTAATTTCCCCACCCCCCTGCACTCTCTCAACCGAAAAATGCATCTTTATTTTCCTGATCAAAATTTAATTGCCAATGTCAACCCATACTCTCGTCCCTCTCTTAACAGACCGGGTTCCGAGTTCGCCTCTTCCCTTTTGAGAACAAAGCCCCTGGGCATTTCCTGTTTCTAATTGAACCATAAAGATGCCTGTCCCTCTTTCTCCTGGCCGTTACTATGTTTTCGTCCGATTACGCCAGTCGTCCCATGTGCATTTGTCGTGACAGCATTCACCCCCTTTTCGAACCCCGACCCAACATTGGACTTGCCCTTTAAAGTGAAAGCATTTTTCTCCCCTCCGTAGAGATTTTTTAATGGTCCAACGTTTGACAGATCACTGGCTTTGTGAAGTAGTTTTCCAAGCTTTAGGACTGTTCCCAGGCTTACTTGTTGCTACAGTGAGATGATGCCAAACTTGATATCTCCCCATCGGACTCCTTACCCATACTGATGGCACCTACAGCTGTTGCCCAGGAATATCTTTACGTTAAGATGGTTTCTTTTGTCTTTCGCCCCCCCTCTCATGAATTTGCCCATAAGACCTCCCATTCAAAGATCCCCTTTCGGATGATGCGTCCCAAGAGACAAGAACCAGACTCGTCTGTTTTGAAGAGAATTGTCCCATCATTTCTGATTCGTGAGACGAATCCCCGTAGTACTGACGTGTATCTGTTCCCCCTAACTTTAACGGTCTTTTCTTGCAAACTTAAGCGAAGCTCCGGACTACATTCTATTCCCCAGGTTTTCATTCTCCCTGTTGTTTTTTTTTCATCAGGTTTCGAGCGTCGTGTGCAGCGTCTCTCAGATCCTCCTCCCTCCCTCTCTCCCTGTATGACACCCCGTCTTATGCCTGACGCCCGGTCAGTCGACTGGCGATGATCTACATCAGACGTCTTCGTTATGTTCTCTGAGTACATACCTTACCTTCTATTCTCAGTCACAGAACCAGTCTTTTTTTAATGGTACCACAGCTTCTTAACGAGTAGTTGAAGTCCCCTAGAGTGGTTTTTTTTTCTTTTCTTCTTTCTCTAACACTCTTTTCTTTCGTTCCTCCCCCGTAGAGCTAGATGATACCCCCGTCTTTTCTCCAGATGCCCTGAACCCTTTCTTCCCTGGCGTCAAAATGTTCTTTACTCCCCCTATACATCCTTCATAACTTCCCGCCCTCCTCTCAGATGCCTCCCACTAACTAACGACGCCCCTGCCCGAAATTGACCTTACAGTTCCTCTTTAAATTTTACCCGGACGTTAAAATTCGTTTTAGAAACTGTGAGTCCCCAGTCCCTCCTTTCCCCTCCTGATTTACAGGCTTTCTTTTGTTGAGCCAAGAGTCACGTGCCTGTTTTTCTCCAATTGGTGTTTCTCTGGTAACTATTACTGGAAGGTTCTTGAAGGGGTTTGGACGCCACCCCCTTTATTTTTTTTCTGAGATGTCCCGGCATTTCCCTTTACACCTGACATTTTGTTTTTCTTATTGAGTCGCCGCGAATCGCCGTCTGACGGCGGCATAGACTTTCCCACTTCGCTCAAAATCCTGTGTGCCGATAGGTAGCCGGTGTCCTCCCCCAAGACTCATGCCTTCTCCCTGCCTTTCACGGATCGAGCAGCGCGATTTTGCCAGCGCTGTTTCGCCGCGCGGGAAGGTTTTCTCCCCCCCCGACGCGTTCATGCTGCGAGAACCGTTGCTCACCCAAAAGTAGACCCAGTGGGGTTTTTTTTTCTTTGATTGTGGAGGTTGCGTACCCGTTGTTTGAGCCAGACATGACTTTTGTTTGAGTGACCGCGCTCTTCACCGCATGTCGACCAAGGTAAGGTAGATCTCAGTTCCCAGTTGCAGTCCACATTGAAAGGAACCCCTTTCCAGCCTTTTCTCTTTTTGTTATCCCTTTGTCACCCTTCCCTTTTTTAGGTTCTTTTTTCTGTCGTTCGGTGTGCACATACGGCTACTCAAGCTAGGCGACGGAACCCTACGCCAGTGTACACGTTACATTCAAGCGCAAAGACACCGATATAAAGTGTCCCTCATAAGGAGACCATAAAACCACACGTATACCCTTCATGTCCCTTTCACTCCTTTTTTTTCATTTTACACTTTCGCAGTTTTTTCACGATTTTCAGGCCCCCCACTGGCGGGAAATGCCAGCCGCTGCTCAGCCCAACAACTTCAAGCGCTACACTCTGTTTCCAGTAACCCAGTTGGGTCCTTCTTCTCTTTTTCCTCTTGACCCACGCCACTTCCTTTTCTGACAGCCCGTCGGCTCCCGTGATTCCGGCGATTGCCTGCTATCACTAGCGCCTGAAGTCCCGACAGATCCTTTGTGACGGTTTTCAAAATATGCTAGGTAACATGAGCAGCCACTCCCTCCTCCCCCCCCCCTCTTTCGGTATCCTTTGCTTTCCTCTCTAATGTCCCGCCAGTCCGTCCTCAGGCTACTCCCGAACAGCGTGAGCCCATGGCCACACTGTCGATCAGAGGGCAGGAAACTTTCTCGTTGTACGCTTCTAGAGACCTTCGGTCTCTTTTCTTTGACCGCGTCGGTCTCTTTTGTACACCAGAATCTCCCTCCGCTCCCCTTTCCTGCGCGACAGCGAGTTTCACGCACGCACATCGATGTGACCTTTGGTGTCTAAGCGAAGTACCAGGTCTCGCGAGCAAGGACCCTTGGTTCTCCAGCCGTGTCCCACAACCTCCCGCTTTACCCCCTAGTCAACCGGACCTGATGTTCCGATCTGAACTTGGCCCGCCCTCATTTGAGGATTTCTCGCCAAACGCGCGGAGCGGTGCATGCCGTTGACACAGGACTTCCCGTGATCTCCCTGAAATGTCCCCCTTCCACACAGTCCCGCCCCTCCCTCCTCCTCCCAGCCCCCATCCTGCAAGCGTTGTGCCTAGAGAAGCTGAGCCAGACACCTCCATGACTGGCTATTCTAGGCCCACTTCCCCAACACGTCGATGTGCAAGACCTTTTAGTCATAGAGTATTTAACCGCTCTTTTTCCTTGCTCTCCTTCTGGCTTCTCCTCCTTCACTAGGCCGTAGGTCCTTGTTTTCTGTCCGTGTCTCCGACCCGTGTTTGCCAGGACACTTCGTCAGCGCCTTCGCGCAGGTCGACTGATGTTAAAGGAGCAAGGTTTTTATCCTGCCGGAATCTCCCTAGTCCTCCCTGCTGTTTTTTTCCTTTCCTTCAGTCTCCCTTCCTTTTTACGAACGCTGCCACTTTGCCACTCAAAAAGTGATAGCTGAGGCCACACGAGATACGGCATAGCCGCACCAGTTTGTCTCCAAATTTTGGAAGCCTTATTATTTCGCTCTAACATGGTATCTGAAACCTCTATTCCACCTCCATAGAATAGCACTCTGCCTTTTGTCTTTAAGTCACATACGATGTGCAGCTGAAGAGAAAGATGCATGTAGCATATTGAGGAGGCCAGTCGTAGTCTCGATCCTCTGTCCCGGTTAGGCTTCCCCCTTGGACCCCCTATGACCCCAAAGATCCCCCCTTTCTGGAACTGTCTTTTCTATTTCCTATACCTTAAGATGACAGTTCTTTTAAGTGTCATAGAGGGCATCCCGACTATGATCCCAAAGGACTATAAACCCTTCCCCTTTTGTTTCTAATGTTTATTCTCCAAGGGTCCCTATATTCCCCCCCCCAGTTAAGAAACATCTAAAGCCTTATTAGACATAGTATCTTCCGCACAACAAAGAAATTACATTTACACATCAATTGGACTGGACTAATTAGATACTTTCCCTCTTTCGAGATGTTGTTTTCCCTCTCTTCCTGTCTTACTCCTCACCATTTAAATGGTTAATCTGATATCCATATACTCTCGATTTCATAC
>Ga0179591_1268338_pt1 | contig 17186 bp, 8 predicted proteins | sample CZOMad2_1_08_16f_FD_182891 | JGI IMG/M metagenome (GOLD analysis project Ga0179591, IMG submission 182891) | Vadose zone soil fungal communities from Angelo Coast Range Reserve, California, USA - CZOMad2_1_08_16fungal (PacBio error correction) | ecosystem: Environmental > Terrestrial > Soil >... | reverse complement strand
TCCGAAACGTCACTTTCCGACAACAGCGCACACCGTAGTCTTTCACTTAGTCCATTGATCCCGCTCTGCCTGGGCACCCAACCCCCCTCCGTGCCGTTGCCGTAGTTTTTCCGACCAGTTGAGGAAGAGCCTGCATGTATAGAACTCACTTGGCCGGCCCCCCGGTCGAGTTGGGCCTCCTGTTGAATGTACTTTTTTTGGAACTTAGTTAACCTGTTTTTAGGAGCATGTTCTCCATTGGTCGCTAACGTCCAAGCGCGGTACCTGCCGCCTCAAGGTACCTTCGTGTTGTTATCTGGGGAGATCTTTTCTTTTCAAACTTGCCAACTTCAACCAAGACAATAACAGTTTCCGAGACCTTCCCTTCCATCTGTTCAGACCTCTGCTAGGGTGCCATCTCCATATAGGAAAGGTCGGTCCCTCAGAGAACTGAGATCCTTTGTGTTTTCAAGAGAAGGCCAGAGACAATTTTCTTTCCTTCTATCCTAAGTCTTTCGCCAGAACTCCCGTCGCCTGGTCTCGTGCCAGATCCCTTTAACAGGCTGCTGATTGAAGAGCCGGCTTTGAACGGTTACAGGCCGTTGAGGATGTTTCCGAATGACGGAAGTCTAATCGACTGAGCTCCCTATCTCTCGGAATTATTGCTTCGCTCGGACCAGCGTGCCACAGCTCTACGACCTTGAGTCAGGAGATAGACGGTCTCCCCTTAAAGCGACTCTTATCTTCAGGAGATGAAGTATCACGTCCTTCTTTGCCAGTTCTGGTGCAAATGCTGGCGAAGTCCTCTCATGAAACCGAGGAAAGGAAGGATCCCTCTCGTAAAGCACTCTTGTCTTTCCTCACCCTCACTCACGTTTTTTTTTACATCCGACAGGCTTTTCTCCCTCGCCCAAGGTTTCTCCTCAGGTGACCCTACGTCCAGGCCACAGTCTCCCCGTATGACAGAAACGTCTCCATCCAGGCCAGATTGGACGGAACTGGAAGCACCCTCCTTTTGACGTCAATACCCCTGCCAAGTTTTTTTTCTCCCCCGTTTTTTTATCCAGCGTACTGGCAAATTTGTAAATGCAAAGAGTTCTTCTTTCTCCGCATTATCAGGAGAAAGGAACCCTTCCCCATTCTTTTATTGCAGGACTCCTCCAACTTCAGTAAGTCTCGCGCTGGCCACGTTGACACCACCCGAAAGGACCTCCCCTCCGGTTTTTGAGGGAGGTTCCGCCTCCATTACGAGACCTCCCCTTGCTTGGGACTTCCAGTTTGATGCTTTGCAGCCCAGGGTAAACTCTCTCCTCTCCCTCTTCCCCTCCTGCGATTCTTAGAGACACCCCCCCGAAAGAGAAGAGACTTGGTATGAACGTGAAGAATACCTCCCCTGATCAAGCCTCTGATGAGGACAAAAGAAGATAGCTCTTTTTCAGGCGAAGATAATGGCCTTTCAGTCCCCCCCCAGTAAAATAGATTGCTCTACTCCGAAAGTCCTCGCCTCTTTCCGCCCCTGAACCGGAAACTTGACCTCTTCTCATTAACCCACCCTTCTGAAAACGATGACCTCAGTTCCTTTACCAAAGGTTTCTGCCCCCGACATTTTCGGCCTCTCCCCCTAGATGATCCCATCTAAGTGATGCTGCGTCCTTGTAGATAGGTCATCCTCTTTTTTCGGGTAACATCGTCTTTTTTTTTCCTATATGCTAGTTTTCCCGCTCGAATTCTGGGAGATTTGGTTTCCCCGATGCCTTCCCTTCTTCGATAAGTTCATCTTTTGTCGGAATACACCCCCTTAAGCCTCCGACTCTTTCTCGGTAGAGTCTAGATGGAGAGATTTCTTTTTATACGGGGTCATTTCGGATTAGATAGTCCCGGGATAGTTTTTTCTTAGGAGAATCTGGTGGATCACAGTCTGTTCCGGAAGCGGCCCCTTTCCCTTACATAGGAGTCCTTGTATCGTACCCGGCCCTCTGTCCAGACTCCCCTTCCTCTCACATTCTCCTAAGGAGGCGGTGTCTGGCCAACGATTTTTGTTTGCTCGCACAGTCCCTTCCCTTGTTGGGCCTTTTTTTCGTAGAGAACGGATAAAGAATTGTCCCACCCTAGCCCCCCTGGTTTTGTGGGGGTTTAAGTGGCCTCTACGTTAAGCCGTCCCTCGTTGGAGGGGACTTCTGGTTCCAGATTTAGACAATCAACCCCCCCGGCTAGTTCATTGCTGCTCAACTTATGATAAGGTTCCCTCGTAGTGCAGGTCCCTCAAGTAAGGTCAGTTTAGTAACCCACATAAGGAATGACCTGCTTGCGACTGGCAGATTCATCTCTCCCCTCACGCCTGTTAACGAAATCCAGGTTACTGGCGAGGAATCCGGTTCAAGTTTAGCGGCTTTGCTCCCATCTTCACATTATCCCCCCTTTCTTGTGTCGTGCCTGTCTCTTGGTACATTCATGGATATTTGCCCATTCTTCCAGACAATAGGCTGAGATGGATACTAGATCACTTAAAGATCGCATGAGCAAGTTAGTCGGTCAACCCAGTAGGGACAGGCCCCGTCTTCTTTTTCATGTAGCAATAAGAGCGGAGCCCTCCCAGAAAGAACGAGCCCTTCTCGCCTTCTCCCTCTAGCGAGCTAAGCATTTTTGCCAAATTGGAGCTACGGTTGCTTACGGTCTTGTTTACAAACTAGAACAGGATCCCTTTCCCTTTTTCTTCTGAAAATCCTAGTAGCCCCGTGGTCGGAAAGTTCAGACCACTTTCCTAGAATGTCTTTTCGCACGCTAGATACGATACGGTTTACCTTCCTCTTTGTCTCCCTCCGTTGTACAAAGAGCGTCTCTCCTTCCCCCCCTCAATTGGAAGTCCCTTTCCTTTCTTGTCCTGAACTCCTTTCATTTCTCGAACCTGCACCAAGTCTCTTTTCTCCCTAAGGGCGCGCCCGATACTATGGTACTTTCGACGCCTGTTACACGGGTCTCCTCGCAGGGAAGGACAGGAGGCCCCAATCCCTAATTTGTTTTCCGTCCTTACTTCCCTCCTTTAAGGTTCCCTACTAAGTGAGTATCCAGACTCTTGGCTTACGGGCAGCGCAGAGGGCTTGACAACAGCGTGTTTTCGGCTTGCCCCGTCCCTCCAGAGCTCGGCCCTTTCTTCCTCCTTCCCCTCCGTTGTGTTCTCTCTCCCTCCGGCGCGGAGGGTTTGGGGCTCCCGCAACCGGTTCCTTAAAAGAGGCGATGGTGGAAGTTCCCTTTCTTTTTGAGACGCACGTTCTCTCCTGGGCACCCTTACAAGATTCCCTTGTCTCGAGAAAAAATCGGAGGTGGCCCTTCTTTCCTTGCCTGATCCCCTCTTGCCGTTTCCCCTTTGCGTCGAAGTAACGATCCGGATCCTCTATATTCCTTCGATCTCGTTCTTTTTTCCGGTCCCCCCCGCAAGAATACCCTCAAGACCAATTCCCCAAGATATCGCAAGTACGAGCCGTTTTTCCCCCCAGGTCTGGATCGAACTTCTTTTTTTCGGTCAGGAGTATTTCCGGCCGAGCTTTTTTCCACCCCTCGAAGAGGAACGTCCGCTGCATGACTCGCGGGAGGACTGGATGGAACTTCTCCTACCAAAAGTGCCGGTCCGGTAGAGGTTAACCCCCCTGCTTTAGGCCCCGTACACAGGGGAGTACAGTCGGTCTCATGCGTCCTGGCCCTTATGGGAGTATAGAGGCTTTATTACTTTCCGTTCGAGTCGATCGCCAGATCGGTGCGAGCCGGGGCCCGAAATACACCCAACCCAATACTCGCTCGGTCCCTATAGGTTCTCGGAGATACAGAGGCTTTCTTTGCCGCGGGACCGTCCAGGAGAAGCTTCAATTAAAGTTTCTGGACCCCCCCGGAAGGGCGTTCTTCCCTTCTGGCGAATCCCTTTCCCAGCTACCCCAACCCTGCCCTACTTTGACCTAGTAAATTATTTTTCTCTTCACTGCTTTGCCCTCCCCCCCGAGTGTAAAGAGGCCCTAGCGAGTCCACCTTGCCGCGTGGTCCGTCCTTATGGAATTTTGATGCTTCCTAAAGCCGACAGAGTGGGTCCCTTCCTCTCTCAAGTGGCTTCTCTCCTGCCCGATCTCAAGTTGGTGGGTTCTTTTCCCTGGAGGAAATCTCCGGGGACCCTCTCCTTTGCACCCTCTCCCCCCCCTCCAGGGGGAGCGGGTGCCCATTCTTTTCCCTCCGGCATTTCCGAAAGGTGCCTCGAAATGTTCTATTTGCGAGGTGCGGACAGCGGCCGTTTCATGCGACGACTTCTCTCAGGGCCCGGGACAGCACATCGCGCGCACCAGGATAGCAATCACTTTTTTTTTCCATTCCGGCCGCGCGCCTTTCCGGCGCCTTACCTCAACGCGGTCCCTCCGACGCCCACACGCGTTTCCTCTCCCTAAATCTTCCCTGAGACGACGCCAGGACTGCGCCCGCCTTTTACCGCTCCTCGCCGATCTAGCGGATTGGGAGCGGGCTGACTGAGGAGTTCCCAAGAGAGGAAAGAGCTTCTTCTCGCATAGTGTTCTCCCTCCCCCGAGAAAAGAAAGGAGATCTGTTTGTTCCCCAAGATTGCCAGAATATTTCCCCAACCTGAAGGCTGGTTTTCCATGGATCCCCCCTCTATCAATAGTTCCTCAGCCCAGAGTTAGTTAGATGACCCCCGCGAGCCCTACCCGGGAGAGGGATTGCCCTTCTTAAGGTCTTTTCTAGTGTTGAAGAAAGTCTCCTATGAGAAGCCCAATCCGTGATTTTGGGAAGTTCCCTAATGAGCTTGCTTTCGTCTGTACTCGACGAAGAGGACCTTCCTTTGGTGCCGGCTCGCATTATCCTGGCTTCTCTTCATGGACTCCTCATCGAGTTGAGATGAGACTTCCCCCCCGTTTTTTTTAGAGGTCTTCTGACGTTGCCTTGGTCTGCCGTCCCGGCTGCTGGTAGAATCCCTTCAGTGCTGTGTTGGTGGGCCGAATTCCCGGGAAGTGGTGATCCGGCTCGATACGTGTATTCTTACCCTGAGGCTGATGAAAGAAAGCTCTCGTCCTTTCCTTTATGGCATCATTCTCCCGTGGCATTCCGGGATGGGACTTTGGATGGCCTCTCGTGGTTAAATTCTGCCTAGACTGTGGACGCCTATTGGAATAATAGATGTTCCCCCCCTTTCGCCTTTCCTATCATTAAACTTCCCTTTTTAAATTTCATCTAAATGACCACCAAGTCCCTCCAATGCCCAGGGGTAACTGCCTTCCGCCTCAGAAGGGACCTACTTTCCTCTTTTCTGTGACGACGTGGATTTCAAGTCATTGAGAAATGTAAAAAGTGCTGTTAAACTCGTTGGGGTGTGTTTGTGTTGTGTGTGTTTGCGCTTTTCCCTCTGGATGGGCGTGTTGTGACTGGGATGAAACTTTCCCCTTTTCCTTTTTTTAGTAGATTGACGAAGAAGCCAGTTCTACCCTTCCCCCCAACTTCACTGGCCCGCCGAACCTCAGCATATGTACTCCCAGCAGTCACTCCGATTCAAGGATGCCCCCCCCTGAGACGTTTCGTCCAGTACGATCGTAAAGAGCTTTTGGTAACGACTTTAGTATTATTCTGATAGTTCCCCGTTCTCAATTTTTGGTAGAATCGTCTCTTCCGCCCGTCCTGGGCATTCAGGAAGCGGTCCTCCCGGTCAATAGGCCCCTCTCCTTTTAGCCAGCCTTCGCGATTTTTCCCTCCCGGAACTGCGACAAGTGCTGGTTGCTGCTGAGGTTCCGAAGAGTAAGCAGTCCCGTGCCTTCCCTAACTGATACAATAACGAAGAGTTTCGTCGTGTCTCTGGCAAGACACGCTGAATCCCGTTCTCAGGGTCCTATCGTTCCTTAGCAGATTGACGGCGGACAGAAAAACTATTTTGAGAGGTTCTGTCACGGGTACGGAGTTACTGCCCAGGAGGCCCATGCAAAAGATCTTTCCAAGACAACCTTTTGAGCCGGGCGAACCGGCGATCTACTCGGACGTGAGCCCCTCCCGTGTTTCCCACTTAGGCCCCCGCCCTGGTACCCCACTGTGACGTTAAACAGTTACCGGTTCTTGCCAAAAGGCCCCCCCTTTCTGACGCCCCTTCGTGGAAGTCCTGGACCAGGACAGTTCCTCTCCTCGACCACGGTCAGAAGTAAAAGAATTCTGGGCCTTTCTTTTTACCTGATTTTCCCCGCAGCTTTATGAGAGAGGCCCCTCTCGCACCCCTCGGTGGAGAGTGGGACTGTGCGGTATGCTATCTATCCTTTCCTTTTTTTGATCTAGATAAGAAAGAACCGCGACTTTTTTTTCCCTCCCCCCTAACCAGCGAGGAGGGAACGACTTCCCTTCCCTCCCTCCGAGGTCTGTGGCCCTCCTCCCCCTATCCGTGCCCTAAACAGTTGTCCGTCTTTCCCTTTCCCGGTAGAGGATATCGTACTGGACGGGAATCTGTCCGAAAGCAGGTGCCAAATAAGGTAGGTTTGTTGGAAAGAAATGTTTCCTCCATCGTTGTTGGAAGTAATTTTTCCTTCCCTGAGGCGCAGAATTCCTTCCCCAATGTTAGATAAAGAGCTGTAACCCAGAATACTTCCAAGGGTGTCTCTCTTCGCCCTCTTTCCTTACCCACCGTGATCCCTGTGCAGTACACATGACTTTTTCCCATTCTAAGCGTCCTGCGCCCTCTTCACGCGTGCCCGGGAAACTCGCGACTTTTCCCCTTTCCGCATTACGGAAAGAGAGTTACTCTCTAGTTCAGGGCGGTATAGTTCTGTAGAATTAAGAGTTTCACTCGATAGTAATTAAAGTACTCCCTTTTTCGCTGGAGGTGCCCCAGCCTCTTGAGGATAGAATGTACTTCCCCCTCGAGTTTCCTCTGACTGAAGTGAGCCCTGGGCCCCTCTACGATGTTCGCGCGGGAGTACCTTCCTCTGATTCCTCTTATCCGGCAGGCTTCCCATCGCGCCTATCTTCCTTCCCTACTGAGTAGGCTCCCTCTGGCCTCTGGGGACTGACCTTTATGATTGATTCGTGAAAGTGAGTTTCCCCTTGGACTCCCTTTTCTGTGAGTCGCCCTGGCCGTCTCTAGTGAGCGGCACAATTAAAGGGCGTTTCGAACAAGACACACCGGCCTCCCTGCCCCTTCCTGCCGCGTACCAGCCCCCTTTACCCCCCTCCGGCAAGGCAGTTAGACCGTTCCCCCCCATCAAGCCGCTGGGAGCCCAGCTTCGTCTCCCCCAATGGCCGAAAAATGCATGGTCCCTCCAGTCACGGCCAGGTACGCTTGTTTTTATAAGGTTCCTGCAACCAGTTCGACAGCTGTCCCCCTGGTCTCTCAGTATTACCGAACCAGTTCAAAAGGACGACTTCTTCCCCGCGCTTCCTCATTCACACGTCTTCCCCTCCGTTTTACGCCCCGAGAGGTCCACAAGCAGAAGCCGAACCCCGGTTCCTTTGTCTGATTCGTCCAGGCCGAGCCCTCTAGTTCCCATCTTTTTTGAGAGGAAGAACTTTTAAAGGAACCCTGCAGATCTACTTTTACGTCCTATCGACTAACACAATGAGAGATTCGCTCTTACCATTGTCTGCAGTGCCCTCCCTCTACTTGCCACTTAGCAGAAGCGGGCTCCGAAAACCATCTCTCTCTTTCACTTACGAATTCCATGGAAGAATATCTTGTATCTTTGCAAGTTCGTGTCGTACGACCATGCGCGCTTTTCCTCTTTCCCCGGCACACGTAACGTGCCCCCCCTCCTTATTTCCCCATCATGAGGCTACCCCCCTCATAGAAAGTCCGAATTGCGTCCTCCCGGCAACTATGCTATCGAAGTACCTAGTATCTTCAATTCCTCTAGTGATGGAGGTCGCTCGCCTCTCTCTTTTTTTCATCCATTGTGTTCCCTTCTGTATTGATTTTTCTTATGAGGATGTAAGATTCTGTGAGATTGGGGAGATCCCTAGTCGTCTCCAGGAGATAGTTAATATTTGTTTCTCCTCCTCCGTACATTTTGCAAGTTCCCCCTTTTACATAAGTTAGATAGGAGAGCCCTTGGCGCTCCCCCTTCTCTTGCAGACTCTTGTCTGGTTAGGATAGAGGATTAGATAGAGACCTTCCTTTGGTTTCTTCTTCGAGTTTGAGATTTAAGGTCCCGCGCCTACCCCTTTGAGAAGGTTTCCAGATCCTTACCAGCAAAGGCTAATATCCTTCTGGATGTCCTACACTGCCCCCCTCTCTGATAACCGGCCGTCAGCGTTTAGTTCCCCAGGTCAGCCTTTCCCAATGTGATGTTGAGCAAATGGATGGACCCTTTGTCGAGGTAAACTGAGCGGGTCCCCCCCCCCTCCCCAGAAACCATTGGTTTAGGGAAGAGAGGCCTCCCGCATTTTTTACCCTCGTGAGCCTCGCCTTCCCCAATTGAGGGGCATCTTTCCGTTAGCTTCCTCCTCCTCCCCTTATGAGCGGAAAGGCATTTCGAGTTTCCTCTCCACTGAGAAGGTCTCTTCCCCTTTTCCCCACAGGAATGAACGTCTCTTCTGCTCTCGGGCAGGTCGCAGTCTCCTGACCCTTCTTTGGGCTAACTTCACATTGTTTGTCCTTCGCCCGGATTTGTCTCTTGTTTCTCAAGGCAGTTGTTTCTGAATTGAATGAAGAGTATAATGATGATCTCGGACCTCTTCTGCACCTCCGCGAGATGGATTTTAGAGAACCCTTCCCCCTCTGACCCCCCTCTCCTCGGGAGTGAAGTTTTTCTGTTCTCCCCCGTATGAGTCCTTCGAGGCCCTCTTGAATGTCCCCTTCTTCAGAGCCGAGAGAAATAAAATACCATTTCCTCTCTCCCCACAGTCCTCCCAGGCCCTTTTCATCTCCGTAAAGTAAGAACTTTCCCCACATCGTTTCCCTCTGAGAAGGTTTTTTACCGGATTTGACCCCCTCGACGCGGATCCCTTGACTTCCGAGTATTCCTAAAAGTGATCAGCCCGCTGTCCTCCTCCTTCCAAGTATTCCTCTTCTATGGAAAAGATGCGGCCCCCACCCTCCTGACCCTTTTAATCGAACAGATTCCCGTCCGTTTTTCACTCGTCATTCCCTAGTGCTTATGGACTTCTTGGCGTTCTTTATCCTTTTGAATCGAAACACCAACCCCCTCCTAGATCTAGCCCAGGGAACTATCCTCTCAGTGTACTATTTGCCCTTCAAACTTCCTCCCTGCGGGCGGCCCTTCATCGGGAAACGGCACTTCCGCAGTTTCGTTCTTAAGCATAACATATTGGGGGGTCCCCTCCATCAGCTACGTCTACACCTTCATTCCTTGGACCAGCGCCTTAGGCCCCCCCCTATTGCATATCCCCGTCCCTAACAGATCGTTCATATCTCTCTTTTCCTCATAAGTGGTTCTAGATTTGAGTCTTATCGGGAGGGAGTCTTCCCTCCTTCCCCTCCCCTTGTGTTCCTACAACTCCTTTCCCTTTACTATCCTGTGTCCTATGAGAAGCACTCCCAACACCCACAAACCCCCCCCCCCCCCCCCCCCCCCCCCCCCCCCCCCCCACACACCTCGATGTGGTCCCCTTCCCCAAGCGTTGATCTTCTTTGTTTTCCCGAGCCCAAATAGGAGGTTTGCACGTTCCTTTTGCCCCGGTATTTCCCTTTTCCCACCCTTGATGAGTAAGTCGGGCTCCTTCCTGTTTTCCTTTGTTTTCCTGGTTAGAGCGCAAGAACTACTTCTACCATGCACCCCCTTCCTTCCTATCTCAGTACTACCCCTGCTGGTGAAATAAGGGTCCCCCTAGGCTTGATTTCCCTTCTCTGCAATAGATTTTTAGATGACACAGGACATTGCCCGTCCTCGACTTCGGTTCCCCGGGGATGAATAATAATGGCTACCCCCCTTTCCGGCTTCCGTGTTCAGACTACCCTTCACCGTCGCGCTGGCCCCTCTTGTGGGACCTTGTAAGTGAATTCTTGTTCTCGCAGGGATTGCGCTCCCCCCTTCCGGCGACTTTTCTTGCTAGCTGCTTCCTGACTTGAAACCAGTTATGCTTCTCTACGGTTGACCTCAACCTCGACCAATTCCCTTCTTCGTTCGTCGGGCCGTGCTCTAGCGAGCCCCTCCTCCCTTCTTTGCTGTTGTAAGAGGGTCCCGTTGCTCCCCCCAGGTCTCCAGGATTTTTCCGGGTACCACACCTTCCGGGCTGATCCCTTGCTCTCTGACTACATTTTCCCCTACCCGAAATGAAGGTCTCCCCTTTTTTTAGTTGGGTTCGAGGAAACTTCTTTCCCCTGAGAAGATGACCCAGCTTCCTCTAGGATTCCGTGTGGCATGTCTCCATTTGAATGTCATCCTTTTTTAACTAAGAACGAGTTTTTCCTTCTTTTTAGCCTTCTTGAAGAAGACCTGCCCATGCTCAGTGGTGGGCGGCGATCTCGTTCAAAGGCTGCTTACTGCGGCCCAGACCCAGCTTCCAAAGGCCTTCTCGGGCCCTACTCGGCATCTCACGCCCAAATTTTTTCGCCTTTAGAACTGGTCGTCTTTTATTTTGCCTGAGAACTCCCATGTTTTCGTTTCTATAGACTCCTCGTCGACGGGGCATCCCTCTTCCTTGAAGATGGAAATCTCCTCCCCCCCTCCTTATTCCTATAAGGTTGGGAATACCCGCCCTTCCAGGAAGACTTCTTTTAACGCACTCCTTCCTGCCGAAGAACCCCTCCCTAACACGTACTCTTTTATGAATAAACTCCCCATCCTAGGAGCGAGACTCTCTGCTTCGGCCGTGGGGGCCCCTGCCTTGGAAGAGGTTTCCCCTGAGGAAAGACGCATGATTCTCTTTCATTGACGCGCCCTTCCTTTCTGTTCCCTAGTTTCTCTTGACCTTTCCCACAAGACTTTTGGTACCCCCGATGATCAGCCCAATAGCCCCCTTCGATGGGAGTATCGATGACTGCTCTTTCTCCCCGTACTCCTTTCTGGAAGTCCAGGATGGCCGGGACCTTTTTTTCGGGAGATTTTAGCTCATGCCTACGACTGCCCTTTGGCCTAGGAAACCCTCTACCGCTTTCCTCGACTGGATTAATCCCCCTATATTATGGTGAAAGCGCACCAATCCCTTCTGAGATAACTTCTTGCTTCAGGTTTAATGGAACTTCCCAGCACTCTTTTTGGCCTGAGGTGAGGGGGCATTTTTTTTTGTCTGTGCATTCTAGGTTAAAAGGAATCCCCTAGATTTTTCCCCGCAGCTCTTTAAGTATGTGAGGTCGGGAACCTAGCCGAGGAAGTGGACTGTTCCTTTAGATTTCACGTAAGTCCATGGTCCCCCACGATCTAGGCCTGATATTGGTGTTGATCTTTTTCCTTCCAAGCTAAGGAGGAACGGGCTTTTTTTCTATGTCCGATTTTGTATGTCAGAAGTTTCCTGCTTGCCCCTCCTCCACTAATAGAGTCTTTCTTTTTCGAAGGTATACAGCTTACCGTTTTCAGGTGAAGTACCACTTCCCCCGGAAATGCCCCCCTCCTAACTGAATAGTCACCTTTGAAAAATGACGCCAGGGAAGATCCCGAGTCCGGATCCTTGAGATGTTTGTAAAGAACGGCTTTCTGTTCAAGTCTTCCCTTATAAGGAGTATACCCCGGATGGGTTTTCTCAGGAAGATTTGAAGGGGATTGCTGTGCCCTTCCCCCGCACGCTTAGTATTCCCTTGGCGAGGACCTTTTCAGTGCAAGTCCTTACCCTTTTTACGTTAGTTAAGAATTGTACATATTAGGTTAACGGAATCCTCCTTTCTTTTTTGCAGTATTTATGGCCCACCCTATACGACAGAAGCTTCTGAGTCCTATTTTCCTGATCGTTCCCTTCCCCGATCGAAAGGGTAGACTCTGAGTTTCTTCTTAACGTTCCCCCCTGAAGAAATTGTCATCTTCTGCAGGTCCTTTTCCCCTAGGAATAGGAAATGTCATTTTTTTCTTGAGCCCCAGTCCCGATCTGTTTTTTAGGCCAACGCTTGCCTATTTCTTCCCTTGGCTGGAAGATGCTTCCCTCTCTTTTTTGACGTTCTCGCCCACCGGCAGACACCCCCGCGGTTGTGATCATTCCTTTTGACATCGAGGCATTCCGAGAAAGGCGATTACCCGATCAAGTTTGGCACGTTAGTAATAGTCCCTTATGAGAAGGTGATTTACCTTTTCTTGGTTGGTTACAGGCAACTGGAGAACTCTGCGAAACATCGCCCTCCCACAACTCACTTCGGACGCCTTCCTTATGATTACATTTTTAGTGATTCTACGAAAGCTCACCCGTTCAGCACCGTGTCCCCAAATTTCTCCCCGCAGTCTAATTTCTTAACTTAATAAAGGGCATTTAACCTTTCCCCCAGGAGATGACTGTCCTCCTATGACCCCCCCCCTTCTTTCTCCCCCCTATTACTCACATGGAATAACTAAGTACCACGAATAGGTCAGGGCATCCTTCGAATTTCTTTCTTCACCTCTCCTTTAAGCATTCTCCTCAGGAGATTCACACGTTGCTTTTTCTTTGGGCTGCCTCCCCTGTCCTCTCGGTGATTCCTACTAACCAATACTACGTTTTTCCCGGAGATCTTCCGAAAGTCATTGAGCCCCCCCCCCCCAGAGCGACCCCCATCTTTGAAACGGGTTGGACCCCCTCTCCTCCCCTAGATTGATTTCCCTAAGCAGCACTCCCCCCCAGTACGTTGCCGAACTGTTCAGTATTTTATCCCCCGAGGTCTTTCCGCTTCTTCCCTCTTTCCTTCCGGAAGAAGTAATTGGATTCAGGGGGGATGGGTGGAAGCGGTGACGACTTTTGAAGGGAAGGGCATTCGGGCCAAGTTCTAAATTTGTCTTTCTTAATACCCTGAGGTATCCCTCCCTATCTGTACTGCTTTTGCACTTAGGATCCTAGGTATGTAAAGTTCTCAAGGTCCCTCCCCCCCCACTTAACGAGTACCGAATGCTAAAGACATTAAGTTTCCTTTCCTCTGCCGAAGGCTTCTTCAGGGTCTTACCGTAATCTTTCAAGCCCGGACGTCCCCGCGTTCACGTAAATCTCAGGAGTGCTTTCCGCCCCTTTCTGAGAGAGCGAGATGCACCCTCGCCCTTCCCCGGTGGTCTATACCTCACGCGTCGATTTAGCGCCCCCATCCTTGCAACTTTAGATGCCCTTTCTGGAATGACCCGTCCTGCCCGGTAAAGTTCCCGGGAAGAAGGGCTTCGAGTTACTATGACTTGTCCAGACCGCTCAAGATCTCTTACCCTTATCTTTAGAGATTGCCTACCTCCATGGTCTTTCCCCCAGAGGCCGATTTCCCCTCTCCTTTCCCTAGCTCGTAGGAGGACCAGGCTTTACTGTAGGTGTCTGATGGAGCCTATTCGATTTTGTGTGATTATTCTCCTTTAGCTCCGTTCCCTGGAATGCCCTGGCTGGAACTCCACTCTTTCCCTTGAATATCCCATTTCCCTAGCTTACAAAGAAAGTACTCCCCCCCCCTTCCCCCTTATGAGCACCCACAGAAGTGGTCTCCCCCCAGTGACGTTCGCCGCCCTTCCCCTTTAGAGTTTAGTAAACCCACCCCCTTCCTCCTGGTTATCATTTCGCCTGCCCGTACGCCACCTTCTTGGCCGGACAACTCCCCCTTCCCAATTCTGATAGCGTTTCAGTCAGATGCCCAAAGGTCTTCCCCCCTCCGCTGGTGAGCGCGTCAAATGCCATTTCCCCCCTGGCCCCTCGAACAGACTTTCTTCCTTCATCAAGTAGCGTAATTTTCTTTCCCACCGAGATTTGAAATCCCTCAGCGCACCACCGGAAGGTTTACTTTTTCGAGGCAATCCTTTCCTTTTTTACGAGCACATTCGTAAGAAATTCGTGCTGGGCCGAAAAGTTTGTTACCCCCCTTCGATCGAGCAGAATGCAAACCAATCTTCTCCCTCACCCCGCCTCCCCCTCTTCCAAGTCTCCTTTAAGGCTTCAGACTTCATGCCCCCAGAAAATCCGCAGAGAACCTTAGGCCATCTCGCCAGGTGGTACAGGCCGACGCCTACAATGATAATGTGCACTCTCCCTTTTTTCGCCCCCCCCTCCCAGTCTTCTTCTTCCTTCCCCCCTTTCGATTTTTAGGTAACTCCTGTCCCAAAAGGTAAATTTCTTTCCCCCCCCCCTTCCTGACATGAGCCATGGCCCCTGAATCCAGAAGTTTAACTCCCCTCTGCACTATCCTTTTTTGTACGGAAATTCGCCCCTTTTCTCTCGTAGAAATAAATATAGTGCTTGCAACGAGTTCTTTTCATCTTCTTTTTTGTGGGTTTTCCCAGCCGTGGTCCCCTAACTCGTTTTCTTAGCCCTGAATCCCCCAATAGTCAGAATTGAGATCCTCTCTCCTCATATGAAGCGCAGCGAAAATACTTCCCAGATAAGAATGTGAAGAGGTATTTTCCCCTTTTTGTTAGGACGCCTTTGAGTGACGTTGAGCGGGTCCCTCGGTCCCTGGCCTGCTGGGTCTTTTTCGGCGAAGACATTTAGCAACTCTTTTTTTTCTACGGATCTTAAGGCAGATACCCGGCCCGGAGAATAGTATTTCCAAGGAAAAGTAAGCTATTCCATTCGGTGGAGTACCCTGGTATTCTCTCCCCCCCTCCCAAATACGACAGTTCTGATCCCCATGGCGGGAAAGTTTTAGTTGAGAGTTACTTCGCCCCCTCGATTTTAACATCTCCCCCTTTGGGAAGGGAAGAAGCAATTTTCATCCATCTCTTTTTCCCGCACGGGCATCCCCAAATTACTTTTTGATCAGTTCCTTTTCCTTCTACCACTTCAGATATGTCCAGTCCATCTCCGTCGGATAAGCTACCTTTAACTTACCGTAAAGCCTGCAGCCGCGGCCTTTCTGGAGGGCCGGTCCGCACGACTCAGGGACCTTTTTCCGGTCCAGGTCGTCGGTGAATTTCTCGCTGCCTATTAATGGATAAGCCCGGCCTGGGTTGCTCATGGACCCTTTCAATCTTTCCCTTTTCAGCCCGCGTCCATCCACTCCTATCTGGCGATGGATCTCTAATCCCATCTCCCCCCTAAGTGTTGAATCTTTCTCTTTGAGTTTCCCAGTATCGAAAGGCGAGGTCTCAGATTCAAAGATCCCTCGAGAAATCCCTACCACACGTACGACCTCCCCCTCCCTCTTAGGTACCCTCTGGCTACGACGTACGCCCGTCCCCCCTAGTGGTCCTCCTGCGAAGGTGTTTTTCCCCTCAACCGGTGATCCGGCGGTTGTTCTTTTAGTCCGGCCTGGATTTCCCCTATTTCCTCCACGTGTGATGCCTTTTTTTCGATTCCCTATGTTCGATCCGTCCTCCCATGATCTGAGACATCCTTTGTCCAGGAGGTCGCTAATGACTCCTTTATTGCCATTTAGAGGTCTCAATTTTCTTTCCTAACTCCCACGACGATTGATCAGAAGGCGATCCCGATCCGTCTCTTTTCCTCGATAGAACGCCAGTTGGCCCCTCGATTAGCCCAGGTCATACTTTACGAGTTGGCTCGCGCGAACACCTTTCCCTTCCCTCAGAGCACTGAACATCTTTTTCGCTCTCCATGTACCCCTCCCCCCCAACCGCTTCCTACCCCCCCCCTTCCCTCCCACAACTCCCCTCTTCTTATCCCTTCCAATTTCACCTACTCCCCCCCTCTCCCTCCTCCGTGAATTTTTTATCCCTGCCCGCTACTTTCTTCCCCCCCACCCCAGTTTCTCGTCCCCTAGTTGTAGACACCAGCGTTGGCGGTCCGGTCATGCTTTCATCCCGCTCCCGGCTCTTTTGCATCTTATTCCCTACTTTTTAGATGGCCGTCACCGGAGCGGGGGGAACTGATGTTCTCTCCTATGGTGTCCTACAACTGAGCTTTCCCTTTTGCTATGGCTTTGCTTTCCTCTCTCCCGGACAGATGTTCCATCATCGTGTTGTTAGGCGCCGGCATTTGCTTCCTTCTGCTGGGACCTGCCCCCCTTCCCCTTTACAAGGAGTAGATAGTATTCCTTTTCCCTTTATAGGGATAGACCTTAAATGCTCCGTTTTTTTCCTCCCCTGACTCTTCAACGAAAGTCCTCTTCCCTACTCGCAGTACGACGATCGATGTTTTAACAAGTGTCGCATGTTCTCTTCCCTTATTCCTACGTGCGCTTTTCCCTCCTCGGAAACGCAATTAGCCTTCAGTGTCTCTGCGCCTTTTCCCACGGCTTCTACTTTTTTCCTCCCCCCAGTTCGGGTCCTTCACCTTTTTTCGTTTTTTCACTGTCCCGGCACCGGCGTGATCCCCCGAGTGATAAGTTCTCTTCCTCTCTGAGCTGGGCTCCCTTCTTTTTTTTCTCGGCTTGAGATGAGACGGGACTTCTATGCGACGTTGAGAACCGGGGGACCCTCTCTCCCCCACAAGTCCACTCCCTGCTCTGGTCGTGCGCTCGTCGATACAAGAGAAAGGTTTGCTTTCCAGCGGTCCTCCTCTCATCGGAGAAGCTACTCCTTCGGCCCTTAAGACTTCCTTCCATCTATGATCTCATCCGCTATTTCCCTAGAAAGTTGACGTGTCGCGTTTTCGAGCTGAGTTCCGTCCCTGCCGAGCTGTGGCCCGGTTTTTTCTTGAGGAGAGTCTGGGAATGTACTGTCTCCTTCTCTTTCCCTTTTAAACGCGAAGCTCTGGGTTGAGTCTCCCTTTCTTAGGGTCCCGAAGCGACCCTCTTCACGCCAAGTTACCTAGTCTTTCCTGTCTGGTGTCCAAGAGGAAGTTTGATCAGTCTTTTGACGATGCCAGGAACAAAATACCCCTTCTTGAGTCTGGCCCAGCTACCTTTCAATACTTCCTTTTAACCTGCTTGGAATAGGTCTCTCTTTCTTCGGAGCTCTCTCCGTTAAAGATGTGGACCCCGCCTCCGTGCCTCTATCCTTTTTCACTTCTCCGACAGCATCGCTCCAAACCTTATTTCCCGAGAAGCTCCCTCGTCCTCCCCTGAAGCGGTCCTTCTCCCCGGTAGGCCGGTCCATTCCTCCCAACTATTCCCAAGGCCCCTAATCCCCCCGCCTCTCTTATCCCTCGAGCCCCAACCGCTACTGATTCCTCCTTTTTTTAACGCATAGCTCCGAGCGAGACGGATTCCGGGTGATGCTGAGTACCTCTAGTACGAGCGCCGTATCTACGAC